>Ga0155080_125_pt1 | contig 27731 bp, 29 predicted proteins | sample RifCSPhighO2_01_FD_106048 | JGI IMG/M metagenome (GOLD analysis project Ga0155080, IMG submission 106048) | Phenylobacterium sp. RIFCSPHIGHO2_01_FULL_69_31 | reverse complement strand
TACCAGACGAGAGTCTTGCAGCCGTAGGTCTTGGTGAAGCCTTCGAAGGTCCCGAGCTTGTGCTGACGGATACGCGCCGCAAGCGCGCTGGTCACACCGGTGTAGAGCGTTCCGTTCCGGCGGCTCGCCAGGATGTAGACAGCGATGAAGGCATCCTGCCCGACCATCGGCGAAAGCTAGGCCGTGACGGGGATTGCGTCATCCGTCGTGGCGCAGCTTCGAGGTCCTGTCTGCTGGGTCCCGGGTCTCCGCGCTCTCGCGAGCGCTCCGCCCGGGATGACGGGCGCGGGAGGCGCGAACGACTGTAGCCTGCGCCTCGCGGAGGAGGCCCTAACCCCCGCCGGCGCCGCGCTGGAAGCTTTCGACGAGGCTGCCGCAGACCAGGCGCCAGCCGTCCACCAGGACGAAGAAGATCAGCTTGAAGGGCATGCTGACCACCACGGGGGGCAGCATCATCATGCCCATGCTCATCAGCACGCTGGCCACCACGAGGTCGATGACCAGGAAGGGGATGAACAGCAGGAAGCCGATCTCGAAGGCGCGCTTCAGCTCGGAGATCATGAAGGCTGGGGTGACCACCCGGATTGGGATGTCCTGGAGGTTGGCCGGCCGCGGCACCTTGGAGAGGCGCATGAACAGGCCGAGGTCGTCCTGGTCCACCTGGCTGAGCATGAACTGCTTCAGCGGCCCGCCCGTGGCGTCGAAGGCCGCCGGGAGCTCCATCTGCTGCTCCAGCAGGGGGCGGACGCCTTCGTTGTAGGACCGCTCGAAGGTGGGCCCCATGACGATGGCGGTGAGGAACAGGCTGAGCGAGATGATCACCGCATTGGGCGGGCTCTGCTGCAGGCCCAGCGCGGTGCGCAGCAAGGAGAGCACCACCACGATCCGCACGAACGAGGTGGTCATGATCATGATCGACGGCGCCAGCGACAGCACCGTCAGCAGGCCCACGAGCTGGACCACCCGTTCGGTCAGGCCGGCGCCGGTGCCCAGGTTGACGTTCAGCGTCTGGGCCACGGCGGCGGCGGGCAGGATCATGGCCGCCGCGGCGGTGATGGCCGCGATCAGGCCGGCGCGGCGCCAATCCTCGGCCGGCAGCGTGCGGATCGCCTTCCAGAGCTCGCGCATCACGGCGCGTCCTTGGCGGGCAGGTCGCTGAGCAGGCGGCCTTCGCCCAGCAGGATCAGGCGCTCGCGCCCGTCGCACTCGACGATCAGGATCCGCCGGGCCGGGTCCAGCACCAGGCTTTCCACCACCTTCAGGCGGCGGTCCTTGCGCTGGCTGGCGAGCCGCGCCATGGCGTCCGGGCCGTACTTGCGCAGCGCGATGGCCGCGAGGCCGACCAGGCCCAGGGTGAGGGCCAGGGCGAAGACGGCTCTGAGGAAATTGGAAAGGTCCATGGGCGACGCTTCTGGCGGCGGATACGGCCCCCATTCGCCGTTGAGTCTCTTAAACCAGGATTAACCCTGTTGATTAAGGATCAGGTCCTATGAACCTGGCCGAAATCCCGCTCTTCTCGATGCTTCGGGGCCGCATGGGCTACCTCACCGAGCGCCAGAAGGTGATCGCGGAGAACGTGGCCAATGGCGACACAGCGAAATACGTCCCCAACGACCTGAAGCCCTTCAGCTTCGACGCCCGGATGGAGGCGCAGAAGAAGGCGCAAGGGGTCAGCGGCCTGCCGCTGATGGCCGCAACCCAGGCCGGGCACATGGCGCCGAAGAACGAGCGGCGCGGGGTGGGCGCCCAGTACAAGACCATCAAGAGCCCCGACTCCGAGACCACCCTGAACGGCAACGCCGTGGTCCTGGAGGACGAGATGCTCAAGATGAGCGAGGCGCGGATGAACTACGACGCCGCCATCAGCTTCTACCAGAAGTCCATGAACCTCCTGCGCATGGCCGCGCGCCGGCCCGGCGGCTAGGAGAGACTAGATGCCCGAAATCAAACCCGTTTCCGGCATCGCCCAGGCCGTCGCGGCCTCGGCGTTGCGCGCCCAGCAGGCGCGGATGCGGATCATCGCCGAGAACCTGGCCAATGCGAACTCGACGTCGCGGACGGCAGGCGGCGACCCGTACCGCCGCCAGGCGCCGGTGTTCGAGCCTGCCAAGGTGGCCGGCGCCAAGGGCGTCAAGATGGCCAAGGTCGAGCCCGACCAGTCGGACTTCCGCCAGGAGTACGACCCCGGGCACCCGTCCGCCGACGCCAAGGGCTATGTGAAGCTGCCCAACGTGAACAGCCTGGTCGAGGCCATGGACATGCGCGAGGCGCAGCGGGCCTACGAGGCCAACCTAAACGTCATCGAGACGGCGCGCTCCATGGAGATGCGCACCCTCGATCTCCTGAAGAAGTAGGGCCTGACCGATGATGACGCCGCTTGCCGCCGCCAAGGCCTATGCCGCGACCCAGAAGGGCATGGGCGTGGGCGACAGCGTGGGCGCGACCGGAGCCCAGGCCCTGCCGCAAGGCGGCGGGTTCGCCGACGTCCTGAAGTCGGCCATGACCGACGCGGTCCACGCCTCGAAGCACGCCGAGCATCAGATGGCCGCGCAGGTGGCCGGCAAGACCGAGCTCATCGACGTGGTGACCGCGATCTCGGCGGCCGAGGCCAGCCTGGAGACGGTGATGGCCGTCCGCGACCAGGTGATCTCGGCCTACCAGGAAATCCTGCGGATGCCGATCTGACGGCTTTCCCTCCCTTGATGGGGAGGGTGGCTGGAGCGAAGCGACAGTCGGGTGGGGAGCTCGCGATCGGGCGCTGAACCTGATCCCGACAGCCTCACCCTGACCGCTTCGCGGTCTGTCCCTCCCCATCAAGGGAGGGATGGGCCTACTTTATCTCGGCGCAGCCGACCCGGGCGCCCGCGCCGCCGATGGGCTGGGTCTGGTGGTCGTCGGCGCCGGCGTGGATAACCACGGACGAGCCGTCCGCATCCTTGAGCGCCGCCAGCGTCGTCAGCGACGAGTAGATCTCGGTGACGCCGGTCCCGTCGGCGGCGACGTAGAGGTTCGGCAGGTCGCCCGTCTCGTTGGCCTTCGGGTTCAGGAGGCCGTGGACGCGGTCGCCGCCGCCGTGGGTGTGGCCGCCGGCGGAGGTGAAGTCGGCCTTCGAGCAGTCTGCCTTTTCGTGCAGGTGCAGGCCATGCCAGCCCGGCGTCAGGCCCTTGGCCTCCACCTTCAGCAGCACGCCCTTGGGGGCCTCGACGAGGGTCACCTTGCCGATCGCCTGGCCTGTGCCGTTCTTCAGCTCGGCCACGGTCTGGGGCGCCTGGGCGGTGGCGGACGAGGCGCAGAGGGCGGCAGCGGCGGTCAGGGCGAGCAGGCGAGGGGACATGAGGCGACTCCGGTTTGAACGGGAGGCTAACGTCTAGTCCCGCCCGACGGCTCCCCCAACCCCTCGCGAGGTGCTACGCCTCCGCGATGGCCGCACCGATGATCGAACTGGCAGGCGTGTCCAAGCGCTATGGCGGCCACGCGGCCCTCGACGATGTGGGCCTCTCGGTCGGCGAGGGCGAGTTCGTGGCCCTGGTCGGCGGATCGGGCTCAGGCAAGACCACCCTCTTGAAGACGATCAACGGGCTGGTGCGGCCCGACGCGGGCCGCATCGTGGTGGCTGGGGAGGATGTGGCGACGGCGTCGCCGCACCTGCTGCGCCGGCGGATCGGCTACGTCTTCCAAGAGGTGGGCCTGTTCCCGCACCTGAGCGTCGCCGAGAACATCGGGATCACGCCGCGCCTGCTGGGCTGGGACAAGGCGCGCATCGCCGCCCGCGCGGCCGAACTGCTGGCCCTGGTCGATCTGCCGCCCGGGGTGGCGGCGCGGCCGCCCGCGGCTCTGTCCGGCGGCCAGCGGCAGCGGGTGGGCGTGGCCCGCGCGCTCGCCGCTGAGCCGCGGCTGATGCTGATGGACGAGCCGTTCGGCGCCCTGGATCCGGTGACCCGCGACGCGCTTGGCGCCGACTACCGCGCCCTGCACGAGCGCCTGGGTCTGACGACGATCATGGTCACCCACGACATGACAGAGGCGGTGCTGCTCACAGACCGCGTCGTGGTGCTGAAGACAGGCCGGATCCTCGCCGACGGGGCGCCCGGGGCGCTGCTGGCGCAGAGCTCGGATCCGGACGTCCTGGCGCTGCTGGAGGCGCCGAAGCGACAGGCGCAGCGGCTGGCGGAAAGGCTTGGCGCGTGAGCGGTCCGCTCGCCGCCGCCTTCGACCTCCTGCCCGAGTATCTCGGCTGGCACGTGCTGCTGAGCCTCAGCGCCCTGGTGCTGGGCCTGACCATCAGCCTGCCGTTGGCGGTGGCCGCCGCGCGCAGCCCGCGCCTGCGCTGGCCGGTGCTGGCCCTCGCCAGCCTGATCCAGACGATCCCGAGCCTGGCGCTGCTGGCGCTGTTCTATCCGCTGCTGCTGGCGCTCTCGGCGCTGTCGCAGGCGGTGCTGAGCCAGGGGTTCTCGGCGCTCGGGTTCCTGCCGTCCCTGCTGGCCCTGACCCTCTATTCGGTGCTGCCGATCCTGCGGAACGGGGTGGCCGGGATCACCGGCGTCGATCCCGCCATCGCCGAGGCCGCGGACGGGGTCGGCATGACCCCGCGGCAGAAGCTGCTGCAGGTCGAGCTGCCGCTGGCGGCGCCGGTGATCATGGCGGGGGTGCGCACGGCCGCCGTGTGGACGATCGGGGCGGCCACGCTGTCGACCCCCGTGGGCCAGACCAGCCTGGGCAACTACATCTTCGCCGGCCTGCAGACCGAGAACTGGGTCTTCGTGCTGTTCGGCTGCGCGGCCTCGGCGGCGCTGGCGATGGCGGCGGACCAGCTGCTGGGGCTGGTGGAGACGGGCGCGCGCACCCGGCGGCCCGCCTTCGTGGCCGCGGGGCTGGCAGGGCTGGTGATCGGGGCCGGGGCCGCCCTGGCGCCGCTCGCCACGTTCGGGCAGACGGCCGCCTACACGGTGGGGGCCAAGAACTTCTCCGAGCAGTACATCCTGGCCGAGCTCATCGCCGGCCGGCTGGAGCGGGCGGGCGCGGCGGTCTCGCGCAAGGAGGACCTGGGCTCGGCCGTGGCGTACCGGGCGCTGGCGGCGGGCGAGATCGACGTCTACGTCGACTATTCGGGGACGCTCTGGACCAACGTGCTGGGGCGGGCCGACAACCCGGGACGCAAGGCGGTGCTGGACCAGCTCACCGCGGAGCTGAAGCGCCGGGACGGGGTGCTGGTGCTCGGGTCGCTGGGCTTCGAGAACGCCTACGCCTTCGTGATGCGGCCCGACCGGGCGCAGGCGCTGGGGATCGCGAGCCTGGCCGACCTCGCCCAGGAGGCCCCGCGGATGAAGCTGGGGTCGGACCTGGAGTTCCTCTCGCGGCCGGAATGGCGGGCGGTGGACGGCGCCTACGGCTTTGCGTTCCGGTCCGAGCGGTCGTTCCAGCCGACGTTCATGTACCGGGCGCTGGCGGGCGGCGAGGCCGACGTGATCAGCGCCTTCTCGTCCGACGGACGGATTGCGGCCGACCGCCTGGTGGTGCTGTCCGACCCGAAGGGGGCGATCCCGCCCTACGACGCCGTGATCCTGGTCTCGCCGAAGGCGGCGGCCGACCCGCGGCTGGTGGAGGCGCTGCGGCCGCTGGTGGGGGCCGTGCCCGTGGAGGCGATGCGGGCGGCCAACTACAGCGTCGACCGGGACGCCGGCAAGGTCACCCCCGCCGAGGCCGCGCGGGCCCTGGAACGCGTCATCGCCGGGAATTGAGGCGCCGCCCGGCGACATCTACGCCTGAGGCGAGAACCCTGTTGCCGAAGCGTCACGCCCCCGGTGTAGGGTAAACGAAGTGTTTATGCGGGCCGCGGCCCGTGGTTGGGGGATCGTCTATGAAGTTCAAGAGTTTGCCGGCCGGAGCCGCGCTGGCGGCGCTGGTGTCGGCGGCTGTCGCCGGCCCGGCGGGCGCCGTGGTGATCAGCAACGGCCAGTTCAGCGTCGGGATCAACGAATACGGCCAGTTGTACGACTCTGCCGCGGGCGTGGGCTTCCGCCGCGAGGCCGACGGGGTGGACGTGATCAGCCCGGGCATCGCGCGCGAGGGCTGGGGCCTCAACGCCGACTATGCCGACGAGAACTACTATGGCTCCAGCGGCGTCACCGCGGGCAGCTTCGACTTCACCGCCGACAGCGCGCTGGTCAGCGTCCTGACCGACGGCGGCTTCCTGGTGACCCAGTCGTTCGAATTCGTCGCCCCGAACGTCCTCGGCATCGTCACCGAGATCACCAACACCACCGGCGGCGACCTGTCGGCGCTGTTCCAGCGGGTCGCCGACTTCGACGCCAGCGCCCTGGAGCCCGAGACCGACACCGTGTCCGGCGTCTATGGCCCGGGCGGCTTCGAAAGCGGCTTCTTCGGCTTCGAGGACCCGTCGCCGCTGAGCGGCGCGTTCCTGGGGCCCTGCGACAGCGGGTGCAACGAGACCGGCGACAACGGCGCGGCCATCCGCCTGGACCTGGGCGTGCTGGGCGCCGGCCAGAGCCGCAGCTTCACCTACTTCTACGGCCTGGGCGCCGTGGGCCAGAGCCGGGACGACCTGATCGCCCAGACGCTGGGCGCGGGCGCCGGCAACGTCCTGGCCGCGGTGAGCCAGGACGGATCGGTCAGCGCCACCATGGGCGCGGCGATGAGCGCCGCCGTTCCCGAGCCGGCCACCTGGGCGATGATGCTGCTGGGCTTCTTCGGCCTAGGCTCCATGCTGCGCCGCCGGCAGGCCGCCCTGGCCTGATCCTGCCGCCAGGCTGCGACATCTGGACCCCCGGCGGCCACCGCCGGGGGTTCATTCGTTAATGGGCTCTAGCCCTTTGTTAACCATGCCGCGCCAGATTGGGTGCGTCGGCGGGTGGTTCCGTCCGGCGAGCTTTCCCGAAGAGGTTTCCCATGAGCGGCGCCGAGGTTCTGGACGTCGGGCGCGACGCCATCTGGCTCACCATCCAGCTCTGCGCGCCGGTCATGCTGGTCGGCCTCGTGGTGGGCGTGGGCATCGGCCTGTTCCAGGCGCTGACGCAGATCCAGGAGCAGACCCTGATCTACGCGCCGAAGATCGTCGCCATCTTCGTCTCGCTGCTGGTCTTCATGCCGCTGATGGGCGCGCTGATGAGCGGCTTCATGCGCAACATCGCGGCCCGCATCGCGGGCATGTAGGCGGGGAGGTCCGGCTCCGTGGAGTCCTACGCGACCGCCCAGCAGGTCTTCGCCGCCGGCCTCGTCTTCGCGCGGATCGGCGCGGTGATCATGCTGCTGCCCGGCCTGGGCGAAACCCTGGTGCCGCCGCGCATCCGGCTGTCGTTCGCCCTGGCCTTCACCCTGATGATCTTCCCCCTGATCGGCGGCACGGTCCCGCCGATCCCGAGCGGTGCGGCCGACCTCGGCCTGGCGGTGATCAAGGAGGTCCTGATCGGCCTCCTGATCGGCAGCATCCTGCGGCTCTTCATGGTGTCGCTGTCGGCGGCCGGCGAGATCGTCTCCATGGCGACGACCCTGTCCTTCTCGCAGACCGCGAACCCGATGCAGGCCCAGCCCTCGACCTCGCTGGGCACCTTCCTCGGCATGATCGGCATCGTGCTGATCTTCGCCACCAACCTCGACCACCTGTTCATCGCCGCGATCGTCAATTCGTTCGAGCTGTTCCCCTTCACCCGCGACATTCCCGTCGCCGACGCGGGGCAGCTGGCGGTGCAGACGGTCAGCCGCTCGTTCGGCCTGGGCCTGCAGCTCGCGGCGCCGGTGGTGGTGTTTTCGCTGATCCTCAACGTCGCCACCGGCCTGGTCGGCCGGGTGATGCCGCAGTTTCAGGTGTTCTTCGTCGCCACGCCGCTGATGGTGCTGGGCGGGCTGTCGATCTTCGCCCTCAGCCTGGGCGTCATCGGCATGGTCTGGATCGACCGCTTCCGTGAACTGGCCGGGACGTTCGCCGGCCAATGAGCGACGCGCCCGAAAAAGACTCAAAAACAGAAGAGGCGACACCCCAGAAGCTCGAGAAGGCCAAGGCCAAGGGCGATGGGATCAAGACCCCGGACCTTGGCCCGTTCGCGGTGCTTGCCGCGGTGTCCGGTGTCCTGGTGATGGCCGGCGGCTGGCTGGCGAAGGACATGGCCAATCGGCTGCTGCCGTTCTTCGCCCATCCCGCCGACATGTCGGTGGAGGGCCACGGCGGGGTCGAGATCCTGCGCTATGCGATGCTGGCCGGCGCGCCCGCGCTGCTGGCGGTGATGCTGACGGCCGCCGTCGCCGGCTCGGGCGCCAGCCTGATGCAGACCGGCCTGCGGTTCACGCCCGACAAGCTGAAGCCCGAACTGTCGAAGATCTCGCCGAAGAAGGGGTTCGAGCGGATGTTCGGGCCCGACGGCCTGATGCAGTTCGCCAAGTCGCTGGTGAAGGTGTCGGTCATCGCGATCCTGGCCTGGTGGATCCTGAAGCCGGTGGTCCCGAAGTTCTCCTCGCTGTCGGCGCTGGACGTGGGCGCGATCCTGCCGTTCTGCATGGACATCCTGAAGCGGCTGGTGTTCGCGGTCGTCGGCCTCAGCCTGCTGGTCGCCGGCGGCGACTGGTTCTGGCAGCGCCAGCGCTTCCTCACGCGTCAGAAGATGACGAAGGAGGAGGTCAAGGAGGACTACAAGAACAGCGAAGGCGACCCGCACGTGAAGGCGCGCCAGAAGCAGCTCCGCTATGAGCGCGCGCGCCGGCGGATGATGCAGGCGGTGCCGCAGGCGACCGTGGTGGTCATGAACCCGACCCACTACGCCGTGGCGCTGAAGTACGAGCAGGGCGAGACCGCCGCGCCCATGTGCGTCGCCAAGGGCCTCGACAGCCTGGCCCTGAAGATCCGCGCCATCGCCGAGGAGGCGGGCGTCCCGGTGATCGAGGACCCGCCGCTCGCGCGGGCGCTCTACGCCTCGGTCGATATCGACGAGATGATCCCGCCGGCGCACTTCGAGGCCGTGGCCAAGATCATCGGCTTCCTCCTGGGCGCGGGGAAGCGCCGCGCCGCCCACCGGTAGAGACGGCTCGCCGACTTTGCCCCCTGACGCCCTAAACCGTTGTGACACAATGCAGACCAACGATTCGCGAGAGGCGCTGACGCTGCCCATGGCCGAGCCTTCGTCCAAGCCATCGAAGGTCGATCCGTTCATCGCGCTCGCGGTGTTCTTCTTCCTGCTGGCCGCCGCCTTCGCCTTCGCGCCGGCGCTCAACGCGGGCCTCGAAACCCTGGCCGGCACCATGCTGCTGGTGGGCCTGGCGGGCGTCTGCTGCCTGGGCCTTTTCGTGCTGCGGGGCCCGGTGGAGGCGCCGGCCGAGACCGAGGCGGGCGCCGAAGCCTTCCTGTCGGCCCTGGGCGAGCCGTCCGCCGTCGCGGCGCCGGACGGCCGGCTGCTGACCACCAACCCCGCCTGGCGCGAAGCCATGGGCACGGCGCCCCGGCTCCCGAAAAGCGGGGCGGCGGCCTCCAGCCTGTTCGGCGCCCTGGCGGCCGCGCGTCGCGGCGAGCTGGGCCGAGCCATGGTCAGGACCGGCGGCCAGGAGCGCGAGGCCCTGGTCTCTCCGCTGGGGCCGCGCCGGTTCCTGGTGCGCCTGACCGGCCGCGGGACCGGCCCCCTGGCGCTGCCGTCCTCGGCCATGGAGGTGCTGAACGCGGTGGCCGGGGCCAAGGCGCCGCCGCCCAAGGTGCTGGACGCCTTCGCCGCCGCCTCGCCGTTCGGCGCGGCGCTGCTGGAGGGCGACGACCCGTTCGAGGCCCGGATCATCGAGGCCAACCCCGCGCTGGCCGCGGTCGCCAAGGGCGGCGAGCCCGGCCAGGTGTTCGGGGACCTGATCGAGCCCACCAGCCGGCTGGACGCCGCCATGCGCCTCAGCGAGGCCCGGGACGGCCACGCGCCGCTGGAGGTGCGCCTGGCGCACGACCCGACCCGCATCGCCCACCTCTACCTCTCGCAGAGCCCGGGCCGCTGGGTGGCCTATCTGGTGGACGTCTCCGACCAGAAGCAGGTCGAGCTGCAGCTCTCCCAGAGCCAGAAGATGCAGGCCATCGGCCAGCTGGCCGGCGGCGTGGCGCACGACTTCAACAACCTGCTGACCGCGATCCTGATGCAGCTCGACGTGCTGTCGACGCGCCACCCGGTGGGGGATCCGTCCTACGAGGGCCTCAACGAGATCAAGCAGACGTCCATGCGGGCCGCCGACCTGGTCCGCAAGCTGCTGGCCTTTTCGCGCAAGCAGACCGTCCAGCGCGAGATCCTGGACGTGGGCGAGATGGTCTCGGAGTCCGAGGTCCTGCTGCGCCGGCTGCTGTACGAGGACGTGAAGCTGGTCACCGACTATGGCCGCAACCTGCCCCACGTGCGCGCCGACCGCAGCCAGCTCGACACCGCGGTGATGAACCTGGTGGTCAACGCCCGCGACGCCATCCGCAGCCATGGCGGCGGCGTGATCCGCATCCGGACCGCGCGCGTGACGCAGGAGGAGGCCCGCAGCCTGGGCTATCCCACCGCCCAGGGCGACCAGGCGATGGTCGAGGTCTCGGACGACGGCCCCGGCATTCCGCCCGAGGTGATGGACAAGATCTTCGACCCCTTCTTCACCACCAAGCCGGTGGGCGAGGGCACGGGCCTGGGGCTCGCCACCGTCTATGGGATCGTCAAGCAGTCCGAGGGCTGGATCGCGGTGGATTCCAAGCCCGGGCAGGGCGCGGCGTTCCGCATCTTCCTGCCGGTGCACGTCGCGCCGGTCGCCGAGACGCCCGCGGTTCCCGCGGCGGCTGCGCCTGCGGCGCCGAAGCGTCCGGCGGCCCGCGACCTCTCCGGGGCCGGCCGGATCCTGTTCGTCGAGGACGAGGATGCGGTCCGCGGCGTCGCGGCCAAGCTGCTCCGCGCGCGCGGCTACGAGGTCATCGAGGCGGCCAGCGGGGAGGAGGCCCTGGAGATCGCCGAGGAGCACGCCGGCCGGATCGACCTGATGATCTCCGACGTGGTCATGCCCGGCATGCAGGGGCCGGACCTTCTGAAACAGGCCCGCCAGTACCTGGGCAGCGCGCCGGTGATGTTCATCTCGGGCTATGCCGAGAGCGAGTTCTCCGACCTGCTGGAGGGCGAACGCAACGTCTCCTTCCTGCCCAAGCCCATCGACATCAAGACCCTGGCCGAGCGGGTGAAGCAGGAACTGCAGAAGGCGGCCTGATTTAGAGTCGACTTATATAAGCGCTGGCTGCTAGAACGCCTCCTTCAAGGAGGAACGCATATGCTGTCGAACGCCATCGGGGCCGAGTTCCGGGAAGTCGCCGACCGGGAATGGGACGGCAAGCCGGCCAAGGCGGTCGTCGCGGCCCGGGTCTATCCCACCGACCCCGAGGACCTCTGGGACGCGCTCACGAACGCCGAGCGCCTTCCGCGCTGGTTCTCGCCAGTCAGCGGCGACCTGAGGCTGGGCGGCCGCTACCAGGTGGAGGGCAACGCCGGCGGGACGATCCTGCGGTGCGAGCCGGCGCAGGCGCTGGACCTGAGCTGGGAATTTGCGGGGGCGACGAGCTGGGTGACGGTGAGGCTGACCCCGGAGGGGCAAGGCGCCCGGCTCACCCTGGAGCACATCTTCCCGGCCACGGATCTGGACGGAGAACACTGGCGGAAATACGGGCCCGCCGCGGTGGGCGTTGGCTGGGACCTGGGCTTCCTGGGCCTTGGCCTGCACCTCGCTTCGGGCGAGGCCAAGCCGCCTGAAACCGATCCGGCCTGGATGGCCTCGGAGGAGGCGAAGGGCTTCATGCGCGGATCCGCCGACGCCTGGTCGGCCGCCCACATCGCGTCGGGCGAGGATCCGGCGACCGCACGTCGGATGGCGCAAAACACCGCGGCCTTCTACACAGGCGGCTGATGCATGCGTTCGATGTCCTGGGCGATCCTGTCCGCCGCCGGCTGCTGGAACTGCTGGCCGAGGGCGAGCGGTCGTCCGGCGACATGACCGCCGTGGTCCAGGCCGAGTTCGGCATCACGCAGTCCGCGGTCTCGCAGCATCTGAAGGTCCTGCGCGACGCCGGATTCGCCAGCGTCCGGATCGATGGTTCGCGACGCATCTATGCGGTGGACGCCGGGCCGATGCGCGAGGTCGACGCCTGGCTCGACCGCTTCCGGATGTTCTGGGCGCCCAAGCTGGAGGCGCTGGCGACCGAGGTGGCGCGCGGCAAACGCAAGCGGGAAGGCTAGCGCTTGAGTCCTCCGCGCGGGGGCGCGATGGATCGGCCTTGGCCAACCGGAGTTCCGGCATGAGCGACAAGACCCTGCCCACCCGACGCACGGGCGCGACGGCTGTGGGCGCCAGCGCCACCGGGGCCGCCACCCTGTTCGCCGCGTCGGCCGGGGCCCTGGCGGTGGGCGCGATGGCGATCGGCGCCCTGGCGATCGGCCGGCTGGTGCTGGGCCGCGTGACCGCCCGCACGGTGCGGATCCGCAAGCTGGAGATCGACGAACTGACCGTCGGCCGGCTGACTGTCCGCAAGCCCGACTAGAGACCGCCCTTGCGCCCGGCCTCGCGCCGCGCGACCGTACCGGCAATCAGAAAGAACGGTACGGGAGGACGATGCGATGGCGAGCGTGAACCCCAATGGGCCGCTGAAGGGCCGCACGGCCCTGGTCACCGGCGCCAGCCGCGGCATCGGCGAGGCGATCGCCGTGCGGCTGGCCATGGAGGGCGCCAAGGTGGTGGTCTCCGCGCGGACCGCCGAGGCGGGCGAAAGCAAGCTGCCTGGGACGCTGCACGACACCATCGACCGCATCCGCCGCCTGGGTGGACAGGCGGCGTTCGTGAAGGCCGACCTGTCCGACGCCGCCGACCGGGAGCGGCTGGTGGCCGAGGCGGCGGCGCTGTTCGGGCCCATCGACATCCTGGTCAACAACGCGGCGGTGACCTTCTTCATCCCGGTGGAGACGTTCCCGAAGAAGCGGTTCGACCTGATGATGGAGGTCCAGGTCTGGGCGCCATTCCACCTCAGCCAACTGGTGCTGCCGTCGATGCGCGAGCGGAAGGCCGGCTGGATCGTCAACATCTCCTCGCCCGCGGGCCTGCATCCCAAGCCGCCGTACAATCGCCGGGGCGGCGGCACGGTCTATGGCATGTGCAAGGCGGCGCTGGAGCGGTTCACCACCGGTCTCGCCTCGGAGGTCTACGACGACGGCATCGCCGTGAACGTGGTCTCGCCGGGCCTGGTCGACACGCCCGGGGTGGCGGTGCACGGCCTGATCAACGACCAGACCCGCGACCGCGTCCAGCCGATCGGGTTCATCGCCGAGGCCGTCTATCGCCTCGCCAGCGGCGACCCGAAGACCATGACGGGACGTATCGACTACGCCGAGCCTTTGCTCAAAGAATTGGGGATCGCTCCCACCGAACTGGCTTGACCCCCATGCTCGAGCAGACCGTCGACATCGCCACCAAGGACGGCAAGACCACCACCTTCATCGCCCATCCCGAACGCGGCGGACCGCACCCTGTCGTGCTGTTCTTCATGGACGCGCCCGCGATCCGCGAGGAACTGCGGGACATGGCCCGGCGCATCGCCACCGCGGGCTACTATGTGATGCTGCCGAACCTCTACTACCGGCGCGGCGTGCTGGAGCTGGCCAGCCTGCCGCCGCTGCCCGAGGCGGAGGCCCGCGCCCGCATGTTCGACCTCATGGGCTCGATCAACATCGCGATGGTGATGGACGACACCGACGCGCTGCTGGATTTCGCCGGTCGCGACCCGGCGGCCAGCCCCGGCCCGGCGGCGGCCATCGGCTACTGCATGAGCGGGCAGTACGCGATCAACGCCGCCGCGCGCCATCCGAAGCGCATTGCCTGCGCGGCCTCGCTGTATGGCGTCCAGCTCGTCACCGACCGGCCGGACAGCCCGCACCTGGCCGCGCAGAGGACGAAGGCCGAACTCTATTTCGCCTGCGCCGAACATGACACCTATGCGCCGCTGGAGATGGTCGAGGCGCTGGATGCGTCGCTGAAGAGCGCCGGCGCCAACGCCGAGGTCGAGATCTATCCCGGCGTCCACCACGGCTTCGCCTTCCCGCAGCGCCCGGTCTACGACAAGCCCGCCGCCGAGCGGCACTGGGAACGCCTGTTAGCGCTCTTCCGGCGGAACCTGGGGTAGGGGCTCGCCCCTCGGGCGACTCGGCTTGCGAGTGTGCGCTGCGCGCATAGGTTGCCACTACGGCGACGCCTCGAGTCGCGTGGGGAGTGGGAATCCATGAAGCAGCTGTTCGTCGCCTCGGCGCTTGTCGCCCTTGCCGCCTTCGCCACGCCGGCCGCGGCGGCCATCGTCACCTTCGACGCCACCGCGACGCCAGCCCTGGGCGTGACGGGCGACGGGACGACCTATTCCGAAGCCGGTCTGACCTTTGTGTCCAGCGTGGGTGGGCCGGGCAACCTGCATGAGCTGAACCACTGGGGCGAGGGCGACGCCTACAACGCCGATCCCGGCGGCGCGACGCTCTTCCAGCGATTCATCGGGTCGTTCCTGACGATCACGCGGACCGGCGGCGGGGCCTTCTTCCTGGCGGGCTTCGACGTGGCCGACGTCTACAACAACGGATCGGCGGGACCCATCGTCTACAGCTGGGTCGACGGCGGCGGCGCGCACGAGGGCTTCTTCAACCTCGACGCTGACGTGGGGCTGCAGACGCTTAACCTCAACCTCAGCGGCGTGACCTCGTTCACTCTGCAGCAGAGCGCGCCCTACCTGCAGATCGACAACGTGGCCTTCGAAACCGCGGCGGTCCCGGAGCCGGGCGCCTGGGCGCTGATGATCCTGGGCTTCGGCGCGGCGGGCGCGGCGCTGCGGCGCCGGCCGTCCGCGCAGCCGGCGGGCTAAGCCTCCGGCGCCTGCGCCACCACCGGCGGGACCCATCCGGGCTCCAGCGCCTTGCGGGGGTGGAGCGAGCTGACCATGCCCATGAAGGGCGGCCAGATGTCGTAGCCCAGCAGGGTCTGTAGGCGGCGCGACATGGTCCGGGCGCGCTCCGGCGGGATGCCGAGGAAGAAGTTCTCCTGCGTCCGGCCCCAGGGCTCGCAATACTGGTTGGTGAAGGCCAGGCGGGGCTTGTCGCTGCGGTTCGCGCCGCCGCGGTGGATGGTCGTGCCGGCCATGACGAAACAGGCGCCCGCCGGGATCTCCATCGGGACCAGCATGGCGGTCATCTCCTCGACGGTGTTCGGGCGGCCATCGGCCCCGTAGTCGCCCCACAGGTGGCTGCCCGGGATCACCTCGGTAGCGCCGTTCTCGGCCGTGAAGGGATCGATCGCGGCGATCACGGTCATGCTGAGCGCCGGCCGGGGCCGGGGCTGGCGGTAGAAGCCGTCGTCGGTGTGGAGGTCCTGGGCCGCCTCGCCGGGATTGATCTGGATCGACTGGCTGGCGGTCAGGAGGTAGCCAGGCTGCAAAAACCGGTCGAGCAGCGCCAGGATGCGCGGCTCCTCGGTCAGGTCCTCGAACACCTTGGCCCGCGCCACCAGGGTGTAGATGCGCTCGGTGCTGAAGCCCTCGAACGCGTTGCGGCCCCGATGGGAGCCCATGTAGGGCGCCAGGCCATCGCGCACCGCCTGCAGCGTGCCCGCGTCCATGAAGTCCCGGATCACCGTGAAGCCCTGCTCGCGGATCTCCGCGGCGTGGGCGTCGGCGTCGAATCGGGCGGTGGGTTTGTCCATCTCGCTGCGCCTCCCTATTCTGGCAGCATAACACGCCGACCGGAGGACGCCCGATGAGCCAGAGCCTGAACATCCGCCGCGTGGCCGGCGCGCTCGGGGCCGAGATCTCCGGCGTGGACCTGGCCCAGCCGCTGCCCGACGAGACCATCGCCGCGATCCGCCGCGCCCTGGTCGAGCACCAGGTGATCTTCTTCCGCGACCAGGACCTGACGCCGGCCCAGCAGGTGGCGTTTGGCCGGCGGTTCGGGCCGCTGAACATCCACCCCTACGTCACCGGCATGGCCGGCCAGCCGGAGGTGATGGAGATCATCAAGGAGCCCTCCGACCGCATCAACTTCGGCGGCGGCTGGCACTCGGACATGAGTTTCCTGGAGACCCCGGCCATCGGCTCGATCCTCTATGCGGTCGAACTGCCCGCGTGGGGCGGCGACACCCTGTTCGCCAGCCAGGCGGCGGCGTTCGAGGCCCTGTCGCCCGGCCTGCAGAAGACGCTGGAGGGGCTGAACGCGGTCCATTCCGCCAGCCGCGAATACTCCGCCCAGGGCCACTCGGCCCAGAAGCGCGGCGCCATGCAGGTGGCCGAGGCGGACGGCTATGTGGGCGAGTACGTCCATCCGATGGTGCTGGTGCACCCGGAAACGGGCCGCAAGGCGCTGTACGTGAACCCGGCCTTCACCCTGCGGATCGAGGGCTGGAAGACCAAGGAATCCAAGGCGCTGCTGGACTATCTGTTCGACCATTGCCGCTACGAGGCTTTCACCTGGCGGTTCGCCTGGGCGAAGGGGTCGGTGGCGTTCTGGGACAACCGGTCGGTCTGGCACTTCGCCCTGAACGACTACCCCGGCCAGCGCCGCCACATGCGGCGGGTGACGGTGGACCCCTGGCCGGCCGCGCAGGCGGTGGCGGCGGAGTAGCCTGCTCAGGCTTTGAGCCACGCCTCCGCGCCGCGCGCGGCCGTGAGCGCCGTGGCGAAGCTGGCCTGGAGCAGGTAGCCGCCGGTGGGGGCTTCCCAGTCCAGCATTTCGCCGGCGACGAAGACGCCCGGGCGGGCCTTGAGCATCAGATGGTCGTCGAGGGAGTCCAGGCGCACGCCGCCGGCCGAGGAGATCGCGCGGGCGAGGCCTTGGACGCCGGTCAGGCGGATCGGGGCGGCCTTGATCGCGGCGGCCAGGGCGCCCGGTTGGGTGGGCAGGTCCTTGCCGTGGGCTTCGCGGAGCAGGTTGATCTCCACCGGCGACAGCTTCAGCGCCTTGCGCAGGTGGTTGGCGAGCGACTGGCCGGGCTTGCCTTGGCTTAGGCGCGCGGTGAGGGCGCCCGCGGTCATCTCGGGCCGCAGGTCGAAGGTCGCCTCCGCCGAGCCTTTCGCCTCGATGGCGTCGCGGAGCGGGGCGGAGAGGGCGTAGAGCGCGCCGCCTTCCAGACCGTAGCGGGTGACCATGGCCTCGCCGCGGACGGTGCGACCTTCGAAGCCGAGGGCGATCCCCTTGAGCGGCTGGCCGGCGAAGGCCTGCATCACCGGGCTCCAGGCCACGTCGAAGCCCATGTTGGCGGGGCGGAAGGGCGCCACGTCGCCTAGCCAGGCGGCCCAGCCGCCGTCCGAGCCGAGCCTGGGCCAACTCGCGCCCCCGAGGGCCAGGACGGTCGCATCGGGGCGCTCGGTGGTCTCGCCGTCCGGCGTGCGGAAGCGCAGGGCGCCGTCCTCGGTCCAGCCCAGCCATTCGCTGCGGGTGCGGATGGTGACGCCCAGCTCCACCAACCGGGCAAGCCAGGCCCGCAGCAGGGGCGAGGCCTTCAGCGTCTTCGGAAAGACGCGGCCCGACGAGCCGACGAAGGTGGGCTGGCCCAAGCCTTCGGCCCAGGCCGTGAGCGCCGAGGGCGGGAAGGCCTCCAGCATCGGGCGCAGTCGCGCGGCGGCCCCGCCGTAGCGGCCGACGAAGGCTTCGAAATCCTCGGAATGGGTGAGGTTCAGCCCGCCGCGGCCGGCCATCAGGAGCTTGCGGCCCACCGAGGGCATGCGGTCGTGGAGGGTGACCGCATGTCCCGCCGCCGCCAGGGTCTCGGCCGCGAACAGGCCCGCGGGCCCGCCGCCGATCACCGTGACGGCGGCCATGCGCCTAGTCGCCCCCGGCCATCGCCAGCAGGGCCGCGAGGCCCACGGACATGCCCTTGAGGCTCTCCGGCTTGGCCACGTCGATCCACTCGTCGAGCGCGTGGGCGCGGCCGCCGACACCGCCCGATCCGATGGTCACGGCGGGAATGCCCAGGCTGATCGGGATGTTGGAATCGGTGGAGCTGGCGCCCAGCACCGGGGTGTAGCCGGCGGCGCGCACGGCGGCGGCGGTCATGCGCACGATCTCGGCGTCTTCCCGGGTGGCGCCGGTGGGCCGCTCGCCGATCTGCTTGATGTCGGCCGAGATCTCGCCGGCGCGGGTGGAGCGGGCGGCGTTTTCGGCCTTCACCGCCTCGCCCACGATCTGGAGGAACTTCGCGTCGATCTTGGCCAGCTCGTCCTTGCTCTCAGAGCGCATGTCGACCTCGAGCCAGATGGCGTCGGGGATGGAGTTCACGCTGGTGCCGCCGCCGACCACGCTGGTGGCGTAGGTGGTCTTGGGCTGGGTGGGCGTGACGATCTTGTTCATTTCCACCACCGCCGTTCCCATGGCGGCCATCGGGTTGACCAGGCCATAGGCGCCGTAGCTGTGGCCGCCGGGGCCCTTGAACGTCACCCGGTAGCGCTTGGAGCCGACGGCGCCGAAGGTGACCCGCTCGGCCGAGGTCCCGTCCATCGAGAAGAAGGCGGCGATGCGGTCCTTGTACTTGCCCTTGGTGAAGATGTAGCGGACGCCGCGCAGGTCGCCCGGCCCCTCTTCGCCCACGTTGCCGACGAACAGGATGTCCTTCTTCGTCTTGACCTTGCCGGCGTCCAGCGCGCGGACATAGCCCAGCAGCACCGCCAGCGAATGGGTGTCGTCGCCGACGCCCGGGGCGAACAGCTTGGTCCCCTCGCGGCGGACCTTCACGTTGGTCTCCTCGGGGAAGACGGTGTCGAGGTGCGCGGCGATCACCACCAGCGGGCCGCCGGCGGGGCCGGTCCCGCGGCGCAGGCCCATGACGTTGCCCTCGGCGTCCATCTCCACGTCGGTCAGGCCGTGGGCCTTGAGCATGGCCATGTAGGCCTCGGCCCGCTTCTGCTCCTTGAACGGCGGGGCAGGGATCTCGGTCAGGGTGATGGTGTCTTCGACGATGCGGTCGTGCTCGCGGTCCAGGGTCTTCATGGCGGCCTGGAAGCCGGCGCTGTCGCGGATGTCCTGGACGGTGCGCTCGGCCGACGAGGATCGCGGGGCGGCGGTCGCGCCGGCGGCCAGGGTGAGCGAAAGGACGGCGGCGAGCCCAAGCCGCGAGACGCGTAACATCGTGATGGAATCCTTGCTTGCGAGCGGGGTCATATCAACCGATCCGACCGCCCTTCGCTAGGCTGTAAGGGCAGGATGTTTCGCATTACCGGGAATTAATGCGCCGATCCGTGCCCCTCGCTTGCCGCTCGCATGCCGGGACCTCTAAGCCTTCGCGTCACATAACCTGTAACTGGGGAGGCGCGTTCGTGCAGAACCGTCGGCAGCTGATGATCGCCGCTGGGGCTCTCGCCACACTGGCGGCGACGAGGGCCACCGCTCAACCCGGCGGGGCCGAAGCCCAGCTGGCCCGCTTCCTGGACGAGGTGTTCAAGGAGACCCTGGACGAGCAGCCCGAGCTTGTGACCTCCCTCGGCCTCGACAAGGGCGAACGCGCCGCGGCCAAGGCGCAGCTGCACGACGCCTCCCTGGCCGGCGTCGAGAAGCGCAAGGCGCGCAACACCGACCAGCTCCGGCGGCTGAAGGCCATCGACCGCTCGAAGCTCTCGGGCATGGCGGCGGTGAACTACGACACCCTGCTGTTCGAACTGCAGACCACCGAGGACGGCAACCGGCGCTTCAAGTACGGCGCGGCCGGCGCGGGCAGCCCCTATGTCCTGGCCCAGATCTGCGGCGCCTGGCAGGAGGTGCCGGACTTCCTGGACAGCCAGCACTCCGTCGAGACCCGCGAGGACGCGCAGGCCTACCTCGCTCGCCTCGAAGCCTTCGCCGCGATGATGGACGCCGAGGTCGAGCGCGTGCGCCACGACGTGGGCCTGGGCGTAATCCCGCCCGACTTCGCCATCGCCGGGGCCCTCAAGGGCATGGCGGTGCTGCGCGCGCCGGCCGACAAGTCGACCCTGGTCACCTCTCTGGCGACAAAGGCCAAGGCCAAGGGCGTGGCCGGCGACTGGATGGCCCAGGCGACGGCGATCTACGACGGCAAGGTGATCCCGGCCCTGGACCGGCAGATGGCGCTGCTGGAGAGCCTGAAGCCCAAGGCCGTGCACGACGCCGGCTGCTGGCGCCTGCCCGACGGCGAGGCCTACTACGCCCAGGTCCTCTACGCCCAGACGACCAGCAAGATCAGCCCGGCGGAAGTCCACAAGCTGGGCCGCGACGTCACCGCCGAGCTCTCGGCGCGGGCGGACGTGCTGTTCAAGGAACTGGGCTTCACCAAGGGCACGGTCGGCGAGCGCTACATCGCGCTCTACGAGAGCAAGAAGGGCGTCTATCCCAACACCGACGAGGGCAAGGCGAAGATCATCGCCGACCTGAACCAGGTGGTGGCCGGCATCCAGAAGCGGCTGCCCGAACAGTTCGGCACGCTGCCAAAGGCGCCCCTGGAGATCCGCCGGATCCCGCCGGCCACGGAGGGCGGCGCCTCCACCCACTACGAGGCGGCCAGCCTCGATGGCTCGCGGCCGGGGGTCTACTGGCTGAACCTGCGCGACACGGCCGAGAGCCCGTACTGGTTCCTGCCCACCACGACCTACCACGAGGGCAATCCCGGCCATCACATGCAGATCACTCTGCAGCGCGAGGCCGACCTGCCGATGATCCGCCGCGTGATGGGCTTCGGCGCCTATGCCGAGGGCTGGGCGCTCTATTCCGAGCAGGTCGTCCAGGAGATGGGCGTCTACAAGGGCGAGCCGCTGAACGAGCTGGGCTATATCCATGACGCCCTGCTGCGCTCGGCCCGCCTGGTCACGGACAGCGGGCTGCATGACCTGCGCTGGAGCCGCGAGAAGGCCATCGCGGAGATGCGCGCCATCGAGGGCGACCCCGAGCCGCTGGCCGCCCAGGAGATCGAGCGCTATTCGGTCTGGCCGGGTCAGGCCTGCAGCTACATGGTCGGCAAGGTGACGATCCTGCGCCTGCGCGAGAAGGCGAAGAAAGCGCTCGGGGCCAAGTACGACCCGCGCAAGTTCCACGACGCCGTGCTGCTGTCGGGCTCCATGCCGCTCACGGCCCTGGAGAACGTCGTCGACCTCTACATCGCCGGAGCCAAGGCCTGATGGATCGGCGCGCATTTCTCGCGACCGCGGCTGCGGCGGCGCTGGCTCCCGCGGCGCACGCCGCGACGCCGGAGGACGCCAGGCTTCGGGCCGTTTTCGACCGGTTCTTCGAGGACAACCTGGCGGACTCGCCCGAGGCCGTGACCCGGCTGGGGCTCGACAAGGGCCCCCGCGCGGCGGCCAAGTCGAAGCTGGACAGCGCCTCGCTGGAGAACCTGGCCCAGTCCAAGGCCCGCACCGTCCGCCACCTGGCCGAGCTCAAGACCATCGACCGCTCGAAGCTGAGCCCGTCGGAACAGCCGAACTACGACGCGGTGCTGTTCACGCTTGAGGGCGACGCGGCGGCGGGGAAGCGCTACGCCTACGGCATGGAGGGGGCGGGCCAGCCCTACGTCCTGTCGCAGCTCACCGGCGCCTACCAGGACATTCCCGACTTCCTCGGCTCCCAGCACGCCATCGAGACCAGGGCGGACTGCGACGCCTATCTCGCCCGCCTCGCCGCCTTCGGGACGGTGATGGACGAGGAGGTGGCGCGGGTGCGCCATGACGTGGGCCTGGGCGTGATCCCGCCGGCCTTCATCCTGGAACGGGCGCTGCAGCAGATGCAGGGCCTGCGCAGCTCCGCGCCCGCCGCCTCGCCGCTGACCACGCAGTTGACGAGTCGCGCCCAGGCCAAGGGCGTCGCCGGCGACTGGGGCGCGCAGGCGGAGAAGATCGTCGCGTCGGACGTCTATCCGGCCCTCGACCGGCAGATCGCGCTGCTGCAGTCGCTGCAGCCCAGGGCGAACCGCGACGCCGGCGTCTGGAAGCTGCCGGACGGCGAGGCCTACTACCGCGACGCCCTGCGCAATTTCACCACCACCACGCTGACGCCCAAGGAGGTCCATCAGATGGGCCTCGAGACGGCCAAGGAGCTGGGCGCGCGGGCCGAGACCATCCTGCGCGGGCAGGGGATGACCAAGGGGACGGTGGGCGAGCGGATCGCCGCGCTCTTCAAGGACACCCGATACCACTATGCCAATACGGACGAGGCCAAGGAGAAGCTGATCGCCGACCTGAACGCCATCGTGGCGGAGATCCGGCCGCGCCTGCCGTCCATGTTCGGGACCGTGCCCAAGGCCAATGTCGAGATCCGGCGGGTGCCCAAGTTCATCGAGGCCGGCGCGCCGGGCGGCTACTACAACCGCCCCGCCCTGGATGGCTCGCGGCCGGGCATCTACTGGATCAACCTGCGGGACAGCGCCGAGAACCCGTCCTGGACGCTGAAGACCCTGACCTACCACGAGGCGGTCCCGGGCCATCACCTGCAGCGCTCGCTGCAGCAGGAGGCCGACCTGCCGATGCTGCGCAAGATGGCGGGCTTCCCGGCGTTCGCCGAGGGCTGGGCGCTCTATTCCGAGCAGGTCGCCCTGGAGATGGGCGAGTACAAGGACGACCCGCTGGGCGAGCTGGGGCAGATCCAGGCCTCGCTGTTCCGGGCTGCGCGCCTGGTCGTGGACACCGGCCTGCATTCCATGCGCTGGAGCCGCGAGAAGGCGATCGAGACCATGAGCTCGATCGACGGCAGCCCCACCTCGTCCGCCACGACCGAGATCGAGCGCTACTGCATCCGTCCCGGCCAGGCCTGCGCCTACATGGTGGGCAAGCTCACCTGGCTGCGTCTGCGGGCCAAGGCGCAGGCCGAGCTCGGGCCCCGCTTCGACATCCGCAAGTACCACGACGCCGTGCTGCTCGGCGGCGCCATGCCCCTGACCGTGGTCGAGGGCGTGGTGGACCGCTGGATCGCGGCGCAGAAGGCTTAAGAGACCCCGATGACCCAGATCGACCGCCGCCGCTTCCTCCTCACCACCGCCGGGGCCGCGCTCGCCACCGCCGCGCCTGCGTTCGCGCAGGGCGGCGCCGAGGACGCGAAGCTCCGCGCCCAGCTCGACAGGATGTTCGAACAGACGGTGGACGACAGCCCCCGGTTCGCCACGTCGCTGGGCCTGGACAAGGGCGCGCGGGCGGCGCTGAAGAGCCAGCTCGACGACAATTCCGCCGCCGGCAAGCAGAAGCGCCTGGAGCGGGCCCGCCGCTGGGTGGGCGAGCTGAAGGCCATCGACCGCGAAAAGCTGTCGGCCGGGTCGAAGGTCGACTTGGACGTGGTGCTCTATGCGAACGAGCAAGCGGTCCGGAACGGGGACAAGTACCGCTTCGGCGACGTGGGCGGCAACTTCAGCCCCTACGTCATCAGCCAGCGCGGCGGCGCCTATGCCAATGTGCCGGACTTCCTGGACAGCCAGCACCGCATCGCCAATGCCGAGGACGCGCAGGCCTACCTTTCGCGCCTGTCGGCCTTCGCCAAGGCTATGGACAACGACGTGGCGCGGCAGGCCACGGACGTCGCCGCCGGCGTCGTCCCGCCGGACTTCGTGTGCGACCTGTCGCTGGGCCAGATGCGGGCGCTGCGGGGCCAGCCCGCCGACAAGGTCATCCTGACCACCTCCATCGGCCGGAAGGCCGCGGCGGCGAAGCTGGACGGCGACTGGGCGGCCCGTGCGCAGAAGATTGTCGAGACCGAGGTCTATCCGGCTCTCGACCGCCAGATCGCGGCCATGGAGAAGGTGCGGGCCAAGGCCAAGCCCGACACCGGCGTGTGGGCGCTGCCGGGCGGGGATGCCTACTACGCCGACGCGGTGAAGGCCTCGACGACCACCAACTATTCGCCGGAGGAGGTCCATCAGCTGGGCCTGACCCAGGTGGCCGAGATCGGGGCGCGGCTGGACGCGATCCTGAAGGCCCAGGGCATGACGCAGGGCACGATCGCCCAGCGGCTGATGAAGCTGAACGAGGACCCGCGCCAGGTCTATCCGGCCACCGACGCCGGTCGCGAGCAGATGCTGGCCGACCTCAACAAGGACGTGGCCGACCTCTACGGCCTGTTGCCGCGCGCGTTCAACAGCCTGCCCAAGGCCAAGGTGGAGGTGCGGCGGGTGCCGGCGTTCATCCAGGACGGGGCGGCGAACGGCTACTACCAGAGCGCCGCGCTGGACGGCTCGCGGCCGGCGGCCTTCTACATCAACCTCAAGGAGACCAGTGACTGGCCGCGCTATAACCTCAAGACCCTGGCGGTCCACGAGACCGTGCCCGGCCACCACCTGCAAATCGCCCTGGCGCAGGAGAGCGACCGGATCCCCATGCTGCGCCGGGCGGGCTTCGGCTTCTCGGCTTTCTCGGAAGGCTGGGCGCTGTACTCCGAGCAGCTGGCCGACGAGATGGGGGCCTATGAGGGCGATCCGCTGGGCCAGGCGGGCTACCTGCAGTCGCTGCTGTTCCGCGCCGCGCGCCTCGTGACCGACACCGGCATCCACTACAAGCGGTGGGGCCGGGCCCAGGCGACGCAGTACATGGTCGACACCATCGGCAACACCGAGAGCCGCGCCCAGCGCGAGGTCGAACGCTACTTCTCCTCGCCCGGCCAGGCCAACAGCTACAAGGTCGGCCACACGGTCTGGGCCAAGGTCCGCGAGGACGCCAAGGCGAAGCTGGGCGCCAAGTTCGACCTCAAGGCCTACCACGACGCGGTCCTGCTCTCCGGCGCCATGCCGCTGACGGTTCTGGAGCGGCACGTGCAGGCGTGGGTGGCCTCCCAGACCTGAGGTCGGGGACGGTCTTTTCGGCCGTTCACGGAAAACCGACCGTCGGTACAGTCGTCATGGGCGCGGATTGGCGCCAACCTCCCGGCCTCGAAGGTTTGGGAGGGACAGCCATGAAGATCCGCGTCGCATTGCTCGCCGCCGCTGCGGGCCTGTGGGCCGGCGGGGCCGGCGCCCAGCAGCACGACATGTCGAAGATGACCGGCATGAGCATGGGTCTGCCGCCCATGCCGTCGATCTACGCCGGCCAGGCCGACAAGCCCGGCGCGCCGGTGTTCCAGGGGCTGGGCGCCCACACCATGAAGGTGACGGCGACGCCCGAGGCGCAGAAGTTCTTCGACCAGGGCGTCAACCTGGTGTTCGGCTTCAACCACGCCGAGGCGATCCGCTCGTTCCGCGAGGCCGCGCGCCTGGACCCCAACTGCGCCATGTGCTGGTGGGGGGTGAGCTTCGCCCTGGGTTCGAACATCAACCTGCCGATGCCGGACGATGCGATCCCGGCGGCATGGATGGCGCTGAAGAACGCCCAGGCCGCCGCGCCCAAGGTCAGCGAACGCGAACAGGCCTGGATCGCCGCCCTCGCGACCCGCTACGCGGAAAAGAAGGGGGCCGACCGGGCGGCCCTGAACGCCGCCTTCGCCGCCGCCATGGGCGACCTGGCGGCCAAGTATCCGGACGACATCGACGCCCAGACCTTCTGGGCCGAGGCGATGATGGACACCCAGCCCTGGGACTACTGGCAGGCTGATGGCAAGACGCCCAAAGGCCACGGCGCCCAGATCGTCGCCACGCTGGAGAAGGTGCTGGCCACGGCGCCGGACCATCCGGGCGCGCTGCACCTCTACATCCACGCCGTCGAGGCCTCGACCACGCCGGAGCGCGCGGAGGCGGCGGCGGACCGGCTGCTGAAGCTGATGCCGGGCGCCGGGCACGTGGTGCACATGCCCAGCCACATCTACTACCGGGTCGGGCGCTATGCCGACGCCGCGGCGGCCAACGAGGCCGCGGCCAAGGTGGACGAGGACTACATCATCGCCTGCAAGGCGCAGGGCTTCTATCCGGCCGGCTACTACGGCCACAACATTCACTTCCTATGGACCTCGGCCGAGATGGAGGGGCGCTACCAGGCCGCCATCGACGCCTCGCGCCGGCTGGTGAAGGCGGTGGACGCGCCGAACCTGGCCAAGCAGCTCTCGGTGGCCGAGCTCTACAACTTCACCCCGACTGTCACCCAGCTGCGGTTCGGCAAGTACCGCGAGATTCTGGCCGAGCCCGCGCCCGACAAGATGCTGACGCTGGACAACGCCATGTGGCTGTACGCCCGGGCTTTCGCCCACGCGAACACCGGCGACCTCGCCGCCGCCCGCGCGGACCGCAAGAAGCTGGCGCCGCTGCAGAACGCCAAGTTCGACCGCTATGATGCGTTCGGGGTTCCGGCGGCCGGGATGATCGCGGTGGCCTTGGCCAGCGTGGACGGCGAGATCGCACGCAAGTCGGGTGACCTGCCCGGGGCCATCGAGCACTTCCGCAAGGCCCAGACGCTGGAGCGGGCGCTGCCCTACACCGAGCCCGCCTACTGGCACCGGCCGGTGGCGCATCTGCTGGGCGCGGCGCTGATCGAGGCGGGCAAGCCGGCGGAGGCGGAGGCGGTCTACCGCGAGAGCCTGCACCACTACCGCCGCGACGGCTGGGCGCTCATGGGCCTGGCCAAGGCGCTGGAGGCCCAGGGCAAGGCCGCCGACGCGCAGAAGGCCCTGGCCGAGTTCGGCGAGGCCTGGCGGCGCTCGGACACCCCGATCGCCACGTCCCGCCTCTGATCGAAGAGGCAGACTGCAACAGGTGGCGCCATCCTGCTGACATGGCCCTGTCAGCAGGAGCGGTGTTGAATGGGTCCGGACCAAGGGAGAACACCCATGTCGGACATCGTCTTCTACACCAACCCCATGTCGCGCGGCCGGATCATCCGCTGGATGCTGGAGGAGGTCGGCCAGCCCTACGAGACGAAGATCCTCGACTGGGCCAGCGGAGCGGCCAAGTCGCCCGAGTACCTGGCGATCAACCCCATGGGCAAGGTTCCCACCATCGTCCACGACGGCGTGGTGGTGACCGAGTGCGCGGCGATCTGCGCCTACCTGGCCGACGCTTTTCCGCAGGCGGGCTTGGCGCCGCCGTCGGGCAGCAAGCTGCGCGGGCCGTACTATCGCTGGCTGTTCTTTGGCGCGGGGCCTATCGAGCAGGCGGTGGCGTTCGGGACGCTGAACGTCGACGTACCGGAGGACAAGCGCATCTCGGTCGGCTTCGGCAGCATGGGCGACGTGTTGAACACGCTGGAAGGCGTCCTGAAGGGGCGCGAGTTCCTGGATGATCACGGCTTCACGGCCGCCGACCTCTACATCGCCTCGCACCTGTCGTGGGGCATGAACTTCGGCATGATCGAGAAGCGGCCGGTGTTTGAAGCCTATGCCGAGCGCCACGTGAACCGGCCGGCCGCCCTGCGGGCCGACGAGATCGACAATGCGCTCATGGCCGCCCAGCCGCAGCCGGAGCCCGCTGAATGAGGTCGAACTTCGTCCCGTAGAGATCCTCGAACACCGCCACGGACCCGTAAGGCTCGTGGCGGGGTTCCTCCAGGAACCTGACGCCGGCCGCGCTCATGCGGGCGTGGTCGCCGGCGAAGTCGTCGGTCTCCAGGAACAGGAAGACGCGCCCGCCGGCCTGATCGCCCACGGCGCGCGCCTGGTCTCCCACGGCCTTCGCCAGCAACAGCCCGCCCTGCGAGCCGCGGGGCCGGACGACCACCCAGCGCTTGCCGCCGCCCATGTCGGTGTCCTCGACCAGCTCGAAGCCGGCCTTGCGGACATAGAAGTCGATGGCCTCGTCGTAGTCGCGGACGAGGAGGGCGGTGAGGGCGAGTCTGGCAGGCATGACGCTTCACTACTCACTCCTCCCCCGTTGGGGGAGGGGGACCGCGGAACGCGGTG
>Ga0155080_119_pt1 | contig 31281 bp, 37 predicted proteins | sample RifCSPhighO2_01_FD_106048 | JGI IMG/M metagenome (GOLD analysis project Ga0155080, IMG submission 106048) | Phenylobacterium sp. RIFCSPHIGHO2_01_FULL_69_31 | reverse complement strand
CGTGAAATCACCGCCCACCATCCCGTGAAATCACTGCCCACGATGCTCCGAAATCCGCGCCCACGATGGCGTGAAATACGCAGGCTTGTCTCCGCGCGGCCCGCCATGCCTCAAGGATGGGCAAAATGATCCGCGCGAGCTCGTCATAGTCCTCCAGCAGCACCCGAGCGTTGCTTTCAAACGCGCCGCCTTTTCCAGCGGGAATGATCAAGCCGAAGGTCTTCATCAGCCCTCGGATTTGGTTGGAGAGTTCAGTCGTCACCCGGACCAGCCTGAGCCGGGCGGCCACAAGCGTACGGGTCAGCATGCTGTCGTAACCCTTCACCCGCACCTCGCGGAAGAAGCCCACTTCAGCCAGGTGGGCCAGGCCGTCCGCATCGTTGGCGTCCGTCTTGTTCGCCGCCATGTCGAGCGCGGCCTTGGCATGCCGGGCATCAATGCAAATTGCCGGCAGGCCTTCGGCGGTCAGGGCATGGAACAACCAAACCGAGAGCGGGCCCGTCTCGAACACCACCCGCTTGGCGTGCGGCGCCCGCTTGCGGATCACCTCAGCCAGCAGGCGAGGATCCGACGCGCACTTGCCGCGCCAGACCCGCCCACCATCACGCCGCACAGAAATCGCCGTCTCTTTCAACGAGACGTCGAGACCAATATACTCATCCATGGTTGTTCTCCGTTCGATGCATGGGCCCGGCTTCCAGTCGTGAGCCCGCACTTCCATCCTATCGGGGAACAACCACCCTCTCTCATCGTGACCGGCAGAGTTGGGCGTATCGCTCCTGCGATTACCCCATGTAACGGGTTGGCCGGCTCCCCTGGCCTCTTGAGGCGAGGCGGTCATCCCGCAGAATGATGGTGTCATCAACCGCGGCAGCAGGACTTTGGGCCTGCGCCAAACATCATCGAGAGACGACCATGAAGCCATGAAGCACTATGCCGGGATCGACGTGTCTTTGGAATTCTCCAGCGTTTGCGTTGTCGACGCGGAGGGGCGGATCATTCGTGAGGCCAAGGTGTTGAGCGAGCCCGAGGCGCTGATCGGCTGGTTCGCGGCAAATGGCGCGCCGACAGAGCGGATCGGACTGAAAGCTGGACCTTTGTCGCAGTGGCTCCATGCGGCTATGGCGAAGGCGGGGCTTGCGGTGGAATTGTTGGAGACGCGGCACGTGCGCTCCGCCTTCAAGACCATGCCGGTGAAGACCAACAAGAAGGACGCCCGCGGAATTGCCCAACTGATGCGGTTAGGCTGGTTCCGGCCGGTGCATTGCAAGTCCCTGCCGGCTCAGGAAGTGCGCGCGGTCCTGACGGCGCGCAAACTCCTGCAAGGAAAGCTTCATGACGTAGAGATGAGCATCCGCGGTATTTTGCGCGGCTTCGGGCTGAAGGTCGGTGCCACAACGCCGCGGACCTATGCAGCACGATTGCAGACCCTGGTGTCCGGCCATCCCACCCTGGACGCGATCGCTCAAGACCGTATGTCCGCTGAGCCGAGGTGGCTCGCCATACACTGCGTCTTCGAGGGTTGCTCGGAGTGGCCGAGCCGATCCTCACCGCAGGAGGACGAGCCGTGGAGCATTGTAGTAGCGGTGTAGTCATCCGCGAACGAGGAAGGTCTGCGCGAGCACCTGGTCGGTGCTGGGCGGCGAGGGCTTTCCTGTTGAGCAAGCCAGTCGGCGAAGACGCTCACCGCTTCGGAAGCACTGCCGAAGGGCCCCTTGGGCCGGTGCCGCGGCCCATGCCAAAACCAACCCCAATGACCGCCAAAGGCGTCTTCATTGTGTAGCGTCGATTCGGTGACTTTAATTTCCAGCTCTCCAGCAGCATGAGCATGGCCACGCTCCCGGCTTTTCGGCAGCAAGGGTCCGACTACGCGACTCTATATTCCGCGCCGGCACGTGCCGCGGCGCGTCCCCTCGCGCGGGGCGGAGGCTGAGCGAGGCGTGAGCCATCGTGGCGCCGGGGCGTTGATAATAGTTGATAGCGGTCGTATATTTCGCGGCGACGGAGGAGTGTCATGATCAGCGCCGACCTTGGCCTTCAACTCGAGAGTTTCGTCAGCCGTCTCGTGGAGACTGGCCGATACAACTCCAAGAGCGAAGTGCTCCGCGAGGGCGTTCGCCTGGTGCAGGAGCGAGAAGCCCGGCTTGCGGCCCTCGATGGTTCCATCGCACGGGGATTGGCCGACGCTGATGCGGGTCGGACCAAGCCGGCGGACAGGGTCTTCGATCGCCTGGAAGCCAAGTATCGCGCCATGGCGCAGCCGAAGGAATGATCGTCGAACTCTCGGACCCGGCGGAGATCGATTTAGAAGCGATCGGCGACGCAATCGCAGCTGACAGCCCCCGTCGGGCCCTGAGCTTCGTGCTTGAACTTCGGGAAAAGTGTCTCGAACTCGGCGATCTGCCGGAGCGGTATCCTCTGGTGCCCCGCTACGAAGCCCGCGGGGTCCGGCGGCGCGTGCACGGCCGCTACCTCATTTTCTACCGCGTGGAGACGGACAGAGTGGTGGTGATCCATGTCCTGGCCGGCGCGATGGATTACGAGCCGATCCTGTTTCCCGATTGACGCAGCTGGATCAGCGGGACAGATTTGACACCGGCGCGCAGAAAACGCGCGAGGTCATTGAAATATTTCGCATAATTCCCATTAGGGGCGTCGACAGACAGACAGACAGACAGACATCGCGTGTAGCCGCCGGTTAGTAATGTCGCCCCTGTCCCCTAAGGCGCTATCGCGGCTTGAAGTTCTGCCCGATCAGACGAGCGTCCGACTGACGGTCTCTGCGGTCGCCGAGGTGGCGCGGCCGCTCCACTACTGCCTCTTGCCCGTTGGCGGCGCCCTGCTCATTCCATTCTTTGTGTTCGACGCGAAAGGCGCCAACACCGGGACCAGCGTCGCCATGGACGTGCTCTTCATTCTCCTTCGCCTTGGCGCGGCGGGATACGCGAGCACTACAGCAGCTGGATCGCCGCATCGTTTAGGCAAGAGCTCGCCTCTGAATCAGCGTGGGGCCGTGGCCCGTTGGCATGTGCTAGGCGGCGTCCTCGCGGGCAGCGATCGGTTCACCGCCGACGTTGAAACGCGTCGCCGACACGAAATGGACCCGATTGTCCGCTACGTTGGCGCCGACACACGCGATGGAGGTGGCATGTGATAGGCTGCATCGTCCCCGACTCATCGGCTTTGGGAGCTTGCCGCGCCAAGGCCGCTCACCCAACTACGAGACCCCTCACCGGAGTCGGAGGACGCGCCGTGAAAGATCAGCGCCCTTGCCAAGAATTCCGTTCATGGAGAGAGTTCGTGCAGGATTCGCTGACGAGGCGGGTGCTCGTCGCGGACCGAATCGACCCCCAGGCGTTCGCGACGTTCCTTTGCGCCGCCGCAGAAAGGCATGTTGCCGGGCGGCGTCGCGAGGACCGGCGCCCCGGCTTTGATGTGCACGCAGTCATGGCCGGGCGGCGCTGACGCGCCGAGCTCGGAAGCACGGAGCGTAGCACGGGAGGGCTTGGCCGCGTGGGGGCGGACCTCAGCCTGGCAGGCCTGCCGAGGGCGCGGCGCTTCAGTTCCAGCTGAAGCGCCGCACTGCGATCAGGCCAGTGCGCCAGACGTCCTTGTGGCGCAGGATCGGGCTGTCGGCGGAATCGCCCAGCAGGCGCTCGTAATTGGCAAAGGCGCCCACGCCGTACCGCTCGCCGATCGGCGCCATGAGCAGCGCGGCGACGCCGGCGTTCTGCAGACCGCCATCGGGGCGGTACGTCGGCAGGCCGCTGGCGGCGGCTTCCGACGTCGATATCCCATAGTAGGCGCGGACAGCGTTCTTGTCGCCAGCGCGCGCATAGCCGATCGTCTGGAGGAGCCCAATCGGCGTGAGGGTCTGCCGGCCCACGGAGGCATAGATCTGGGCTCCGTCGCTGATGTTTGACACGTCTCGGGTCGCGCGCGCTCCGACGACCACGTTCCAAGGCAGCCGCTTGAAGGCGTAGACGGCGGCGTCGGCGCCGAAGTCCGGCCGCTTCAGATCGAGGCCTTCCGGCTTGCCGCTGCCGTACCGCGGGCGAAGTTGGACGCCGATCCGCAGATCATCGGCCTTGACAAGGTTATAGCCCACGCCGTCGAGGCCGTTCGCGTAGATCCGATCCTTGTAGTTCAGGCTGCCCCAGGGCGTCAGGCGGGTCTTGCGGGCCCCGCCGCCGTTAGCGCTGAATCCGTAGACAGGCCCGCCGCCCAGGTCGAGCGTCCAGCGCTTCTGGGGCAGCACCTCTTCGTAGGGCGCGGTCTGCGCCATCGCCGCGGCCGGCGCCAGCAGTGAGATCACCATGGCGATCGCGGCTCGCATGATCATGGCCGTCTCTTCTCCAGCTCGCCCGGGCCTCGAGGACCGGGCCGGCGCAAGGGGGTCTCCAGCATGAATGCGCCCCGCCATGACGGCGGGGCGCAGGTCAGGGAGGAGACGCCTGGGGGGGGAGAGTGAGGCGCGGCCCTCGTCCTGAATGCACGGTGAAGTTGGGCTCCCCTCCGCGCAGAAGCGATCTTAGTCAATAGGACGAAGGTGTCCAGTTGAAGCATCGTATCGTCGCCTTCCGTAGTCGGACATCCCGCCGCATTATGCCGCCGCCCTCGGTTGCTTTCGACGCCTCCGCGGCCGTCGATCCGGTCGCGGAAACCGGACTATTATGTACGGATCGACGCTGAGGTCTTACTGTGAGGGGCGTCGGCGGAGGTCGAATGGGGCAGGAAACGGGGACGATGGCCGAAGTCGTTTTGGAGACGCCGCTGCAGGAGATTGGGCGCGCGGCGGAACAAGTCCTCGGGCGCCCCGTCACCGTCTCGACGGACACCGAAATCGCCCGTGACCTCTCTGTCGACTCGATCGGCTTGATGAACATCGTCATGGCGCTTGAGGACAGGTTCGATATCTCTATCCCGCTGGACCGCATGGCCGAGGTCGAGACGGCCGGGCAGCTGGCGGACTTGATCGAAGAGCTGCGGGTTAGATTCAAGGTCTGAACGCCTATGCCCACCGAGACCCAGCCCGGCCTCTTCAACCCGCTGACCTGATCCGCCGGAGGTGACCATGTATCGCTCGATTGTCCTGGCCTATGACGGATCCAGGGAAAGTCAGCTCGCCCTGCGCGAGGGCGCGATCCTGGCCCGGCGACTGGGAGCCGATGTTCAACTGCTCTCCGTCGTGAACGAAGGTGCGGGCGTGATGATCGCCGAGAGCGTCTATCCCGGGTCGGTGCAGGCGATGGAACAGACCTATCGCGATATTCTCGACGAGGGCGCCGAGCGGCTGAGGGCCCTGGGCTGCTCTTGCACGGCCGAGCTCGTGGTTGGCGAACCTCCGGCGACGATCGCCGCCTACGCCCGAAGGGTCGGCGCCGACCTGGTCGTCGTCGGTCATCGCCCGCGCGGCATGATGCAGCGGTGGTGGAACGGCAGCACCGGCGCCTATCTTCTCGACCATCTCGACTGCAGCCTGCTCATGGCCAGGCGCGATATGGACCATGCGGATATGGAAGCGGCCATCTGAGCTGCGCCGTGGATTCCCGATGCGCCCCCTGCGGCGGCCTGAGGGGCGGGGTCAGCGGTGTTGAGGCCGGGGTGAAAGGCCCTGGATCAGCATGTAGAGCGCGCGGTCGGCGCCGGCGGGCACGCCGCTGGCGGGCGTGTCGAGCGCTCCTCCGGCGACCATCTGGGCAATCATGTGGACATCGGCGATATCGAAGTCCGCTCGTACCAGGCCCGCGGCCTTGGCCCGCGCCAAGGGTCCGGCGTTCAGCGCTTCGACCCGTCCACGCAGGCGATCGATCCAGGCGGTATCCCGCCCCTCTTCACGGACCGCGTGGCTCAAGGCCCTTGTGGCCAAAGCAAGGTTCGCCAGTTCACGGAGGGATATGAAAAAGGCGTCGGTTCGCTCGCCGATGAGTTCGATCCGCTTGGCGAGACCGTCGATGTGCGCTTCGATCACGGCGATCGCCAGCGCGGTGCGGTCGGGAAAGTTCCGGTAGAGGGTGCCGCGCCCGACCGCGGCGGCGGCGATCTTCTCCAGCGGAACGTGATAGCCCTCTCTTTCGAAGATCTCAGCCGCCGCGCAAACGAGGCGCTCACGCCGTTCGCGTGCGTCTCTTCGCAATTACTCCCCCGGTTTTGGTGAGACCCGTGGCGACGAGCATAACGAAGGATTGCGAAGAGGAAACGCCTCCCTGAAAAAGGCCAGCGGCGGACGCGGCTGCGGCCGCCCGCGGACAAGGACATCACTCCGGTCCCGCTTCACCGCGCCCGAGGGTCACGATAGGCCTCATCAGGTGGTGCGGCCTGGGCGGCCTGTCTCCGTCTGGCGGCCTCGCGCAACCTCAATCGCACCTCGCAACCGAGCTGGCGGCCGCTGCGGACCCGCGCACGCCGCGCGGTCTGGCGATCAGCCCGCTCACCGCCTCGGCGTCAGGTCTCCGCGACGGTCGCCAGGGACCCGCGACCTTAAAGGAACGCGCAGCGATCGGGACTCCGTGAGCACCGCCAAGGCCGCGGCGCACCTATCGCGCAGGGCATCGGACGGCGGATTGTCCCGCAGCCAAGCGCCCAAGGCGACGATGACCTCGCGGTCGGCTGCGGGCCAGTCGTCCGCCGCTGCAAGGCCGGCCTGGAGCGCGCGCGCATGGCGATGCGGATCGGGCGCACTGGCGAAGGTGCGCAGCCGCCGCTTCGCCCCGGCGATGGCTTCGTCGGATTCGCCCCGGCGATGGCTTCGTCGGAACTGACCCACATTGACGGCCCTCCGGCAAAAACATCGCTGCGATAGCGGCGCGCGACAAGCTCAAAACGCCCGCGACGCCTGCGATGGGCCCCGCGATTCCTGGCCGAGCTCAAGGATTCCGCTGTCGCCACGATTCTCGACGTCGGCTCGAAACAGGTTTAGCAGCATGAAGAAGGGCGCTGCAAAAAGCCGCCGAATTCACTTTAGCCCCGAACGGGGTGAACTTCAGCCCGACTGACGCGCCTCTCGATGCCTCGCGCCCTGCCGGCGTGCTCCGAGAACATCACAGCTGAACCTTTCGCGGCGGCTCGCAGTCCGCCGCCCTCGCCGCACTTCGCCTGTAGGCCGCGCATCTTGCTAGTCTATGAGAATAGGCGGCAAGGCGGCGAATTCGAGGCCGATCAGGTGGCTCACAGCTAACCGCCTCCGGCTTGGGCCACGAAGGACCCGCCAAAACTGCAACCAAGCTTCGCCGCAATCGTTGCATCACGAGTTCGTCGCGGTGCGACTCGGTCTTTCAAACCATCCATAGGTTCAAGTGGCACGATGCGCAGGGCTTCAAGATCGGTCATTCTCTCAATCTTGCTGAGCACCGTCACGGCGATATCCAGTCCAGCAGTCGCGCAGTCGCAGCCAGCGCCCCCCGGGCCCAAGGCTGAGAAGGGGAAGACCGCGCAACGCCCCCTCACGTCTTCGGAACAGAGCCGTGAAAGCTTACAGGGCGCGGTGACGTCGCCGCTCCGGGACGTGAACCTGATCAAAACCGATATCCCGCCGATCCTCGTCCAGGCGGTGAACAATCCCTATGCGCGATCGGGCCAGCGCGGGTGTGCAGCGCTGCGAAAGGACATTGGTGACCTGAATGAGGTTCTCGGCGACGATTTCGACGAGCGAAGCCCTGAGCGGGGGTCCGACGGCAACGATCGGAAAACCGCGTATGGCGTCGTCGCCAGCGTGGTGTCCGACGTAATCCCGATGCGCAGCTGGATCAGGAAGCTCTCCGGGGCGGAGCGGCGGGACCGCGAGGTGCAAGAGGCCATCGCGGCGGGTATAGCGCGCCGAAGCTACTTGAAGGGTGTGGGCCAGGCGCGAGGCTGCAAGCCGCCCGCGGCGCCGCGGGCGATCGCCGGGACGCGGCCGGCCGTGAAGCCCTAGGCGATGAGACGGGTCCTCGCCGCGCTGGCGCTGGCGGCGCTCGTCCTCGGGGGCTGCCAGACCCTTCCGCGCGTGCCCTATGGGCTCGAAACGCTTAACGCAGCGAGCCCGGACTACCGCTACAATTTCATCGAGCCCGGGACCCGCGTCCGTTTCCTTGGAGATATCGGCGGCGTGGGGCGCGAACACCCCAGTGGCGAGCTTCAGCTACTTCCTCTTTCGGGCGGCGGCGCCAATGGCGCCTATGGCGCCGGCGTCATGTACGGATGGGGCAGACGTGGCGACAGGCCTGAATTCGACGTCGTAACGGGGGTCAGCGCGGGCGCGCTGATTGCACCGTTCGTCTTCGCAGGATCGGCCTTTGATCCGGCCCTTCGCGAAGCCTTCACGGATGGCCGCGCGAAGAATCTGCTTCGATCGCGAGGCCTTGGCGCCTTGCTTTGGCCCGGCGTCTTCAAGCCGGAACCTTTGAGAAAGCTCATCACCAACAGCGTTACGCCCGGTCTCGTCGAGGCCGTGGGAGCCGAGCACCGGAAGGGTCGGCGGCTCTATATCGCCACGACCAGCCTGGACACTCAGACGCAGGTGGTGTGGGACATGGGGGCCTTGGCGCAGCGCACCGATCCCGAGTCCCGTCAGCTGTTTCAGAACATCCTGATCGCCTCGTCGAGCATTCCGGGCGTCTTCCCCCCGTATTGCTGACCTTCGAACGGGGCGGCCAGGCGGTTTCTGAGCTGCACGCCGATGGCGGCACGGTGGCCAACTTCTTCGTCGCGCCGCAGGCTTTGCTCGGCGACCCGACGCGCACCACGCGGGCGGCGTGTGTCTTCATCCTCCTCAACAGTCGGACCACGCCGCGGTTTGCCGTCGTTCCGGTGGGCGGCCTCAAAATCATAGCGCGAAGCTTCGACACCATGCTGAAATCCCTCACTCGCTCCGAGCTCACCAACGTGAAGCTTGCCGCAAGCGACAAGGGCCTGAAGCTGGAGGTGGGTGAGATCCCCGACGAGTTGGACGAGAACTTCCTGGACTTCAGCCGGCCTCATATGCAGGCGCTTTTCGCGGCTGGCGAGCCGCAGGGTCTAGCCGCGACGGCGTTTCGGACCGTCTCGCCGGCGCCTGTGGCCCCCCTGACATGGCGTCCGCCTTGAACCGTTCCGAGAGCCGATCGGAACGACGGACGGGCTCGCTGCCCCAGGCTCGCCGGTCGCATCAGGCTGGCTCAGGGCTCGCCGCAACTCGCCTGGGACGGAAACAGGCGGGCTTGATGTTTGCTGTCCGGCGTCCCATTGTGGGTGTCCAGACTGGCTCTCCTCGTCTGGAGCCTCGGCAGGTCGCAACCCGACCTTTGCGGCTGACCCACGGCCTGCCGAGGCCGTTCCGATCCGGTTGGCGCTCTGATTTGCAAGCCTATGCTTGGCGATCTGCTGAGACGGCGGGAGCACCGGGTCACCCTCACCGACGTCCCCCGGCGACCCGGAAGTGGAGCATTCTCGCTACATTGCCGGCGAAGACGCCGCGCGGTGCCAGGACTGAGGCGGCATCCCAGGCCATTGCGGAGCCCTCGAAGCCTTGGCCCATGCCCAGGGCGCCGACCATTCGTTCAGTGTCGATCAACGCGCTGGGGGCCGTGTGTGGGCGCGACGCCTAAAAGAGGTACGGACCACGACGCGTGTCGTGGTCCGCGCAATCGCGCCCAGGCAAGGTACTCTTTGAAGCCCTGAATGATGACGACGTTTTTTCCATCAAGGGTTTAGAGCGTGACCCGATCTGACGGAATCGGGATTCTCAAATCAGTGTGAAGCTGATTCATCTGGGATGCTGGATGGAGGCAGCTTGGATGACAGCTCCGTATTTCGATGGACCTTCGCGAGCGGGCGCTGCCTCGGAAGGCGGCGGGTGAGACACCGGCAGATCGCGGCGGCGCTGCGGATCAGCCCATCGTGCGTGTCGAAGTGGACGTGTCGCGAGCGCGAGACGGGGTCGGTGGCTCCGGCGCAGGTCGGCGGCTACAAGCCGCGGACGCTGTCCGGGGACGCCGAGTGGCTTCGGTGGCGGGTGCGGGCGGGACCGTTCACGCTGCGGGGTCTGACGGCGGAGCTGGCGGCGCGCGGGGTGAAGACCCAGCCGCGTGCGGTCTGGGTGTTCGTCCACGACGAGGACCTGAGCTTCAAAAACGTATGGCCCGCCCCGTCCGCAAGGGGATTTATTGATGGTGGCGTCTGACCGATCTGCATCAACGTATACGGCGTGTCGGCATAGGCCGCCGCCAAGATGGAGAGCCGCACGCCCCAGGCCTCATAAAAACCTCGGCATCGATGTGCCATCTTTTAAACCAGGCTGTCGGGACGTCGGTAACCGTCAGGCCATCTTTCAAAGTCCTCCCGCAGACATTCCTTGGGTCACACAGCGCGTTGGATGCCGGCGACCGATGACATCAGACCTTCGCCGCCTGGCCGATCAAGAAGGTTCCTTCCCGACGCAACAAGGCCCAGGCGATCCTGGCCAGCTTGTTGGCGAGCGCCACGACCACCGTGTTGCGACGGCATCGCGCCAGCAGACCGCGCAGCCACGCGCCGAGCGGGGTCTCGCTTTTGGCCAATGACGGCAGCGCCGCCCTGGCGCCGTGGATCAACAAGGTGCGCAGATAGGCGTTTCCGCGCTTGCTGATCCCCAGCAGCCGAGGCTTGCCGCCGGTGGTGTGTTGGCGCGGAACCAGGCCAAGGAAGGCGCCCAGATCGCGGGCATGGCTGAAGCTCTCCGCTCGCCCGACCGCGGCGACGAGGGCCGTCGCATTCAGAGCGCCGACGCCCGGTATCGAGGTCAGCCGTCGCGCCGCTTCATCGGTGCGTGCGAGCGCGGAGAACTCTTGATCTAGGGCATCGATCCGCCCGTCCAGCGCCGACCATTCGTCGCGCATATCGAAGAGCAGCTGGCGGATCCGGCCCTGCGGCAAGCCTTCGGCGTCGGCGAGCATCGCGTCGAGCCCGATCTCGAACTTGCGGCGGCCTTGGGGGAAGGTCGCGCCGCGCTCGAGCAGAAGCGCCCGCAGCTGGTTGATCAACGTCGTGCGCGCGCCCACCAGTCGCGAGCGCACCCGGTGCAGCGACTGGATGTCGAGCTGATCTTGCGACTTGAGCTCGACAGAACGCATCGTCGGACGAGTCGCCGCCTCAGCAATCGCTTCGGCGTCACGATCATCGTTCTTCTGCGCCTTCACGTACGGACGAACATACTCCGGCGCCATCGGCTTGATCGTGTGTCCTTGGGCGGCCAGAAGCCGACCCAGATGATGCGCCCCGCAACATGCCTCCATCGCGATCGTGCAGGGCGCCAGCTTCGATGCGAAGCCTACCACTGTGCCCGGCTGCATCCGTCGCCTCAGCACCACGCTGCCGCGTTCATCCAGCCCCGCGAGGCTGCAGCTGTTCTTGCCTAAATCGATGCCGATCATAACAATGCCCATGGCTCGCTCCTCTCTGTTCAAGCACCGACATCGTATTCCGATGCCGGAGAGGTGGGGCGGGCCATTCCATAAAAACCCTGCTGCCCGAGGAGCAGACGCGGCCCGCCGCAGGGCCCGCTGGCGCGCGCACCAGGGACGGATCGAGGCCTCGCGCCTGGTCTTCATCGACGAGACCTGGATCAAGACCGACATGGCGCCTCTGAGGGGCTGGGGGCCGCGCGGCCGGCGGCTGCGAGCCTATGCGCCGCATGGCCACTGGAAGACGCTGACATTCATCGCCGCGCTGCGGTGCGACCGGATCGACGCGCCGTTCGTCTTCGACGGCCGATCAACGGCGAGGCCTTCCACCTCTACGTCGACAGGATCCTGGCCCCCACGCTGCGGCCCGGCGACGTGGTGATCATGGACAACCTCGGCAGCCACAAGGGCAAGGCCGCCCGCGCCGCCACGCCCCGCCCCCATTACGCGACATCAACCAAGATGCTCAATTGGCTACAATTTTGGCGCGCAGGCAAGGCGGTGTTGGGTCTATTCCAGGTGGCGCCGAGCGCGACACCGTAAGCTGCCGCCGCGCGTCGGCGCGGCGCAAAAGAAAGATCCCATGGGCGGGGTAGCGCTCCGCTCGGTCTCCTGCGGAGTGATCCTCCCCCGGAAAAAATGGACGGGGTTAGGCTGCTCTGCGCTCGGCCTCGGCTGGGCTGATGTAGCGCAGGGCTGAGTGCAGGCGGCGGGGATTGTAGAAGCCTTCGATGTACTGGAACAGATCGCGCCGGGCCTGGTCGCGTGTGGCGTAGATGCGGATTCCACGCCATCGTGGGCATGAATTCCACGGGATGGTGGGCAGCTATTCCACGCGATGGTGGGCACGGATTCCACGGCATCGTGGGCGCCCCTCGATTGAGAGGGTGAGGCAAGCAAGACCGACAGTCTGAACGGGCTAGGAAGCCCCTGTTTTCTGAACAGGGGGGGACTGATGCCGACCGAGAGATTGTCGATGCGCCGCATACGCGACCTACTACGTCTGAGACATGAGAACGGCCTGAGCACGCGGCTGATCGCGACTGCGCTGGGGATCAGCAAGGGCGCCGTCGGCGGCTATCTGCAGCGCGCCCGTGTGGCGGAGTTGGGCTGGCCCCTGCCGGAGGATCTGACTGACACCGCTCTGGAGCGGCTATTGTTTCCAGGTGAGCCGAAGCCGACGGCGGTCCCGCGCCCGGAGCCCAACTGGGCTTATGTCGACCAGGAACTTCGAAGGAAGGGGGGTGACCCGGTCGCTGCTCTGGCAGGAGTACCGAGCCGAACACCCAGACGGCTTCGCCTACGCATGGTTCTGCGAGCGCTACGAGATCTGGAAGGGCCGCCTGTCGCCCACCATGCGCCAGAGCCATGCGGCCGGAGAGAAGGTGTTTGTCGACTACGCCGGCGACACCATCGATCTGATCGATCCGGCGACCGGCGCGGTCCGGGCGATGAAGCTCTTCGTCGCGGCCATGGGCGCTTCCAGCTACGTCTATGCCGAGGCCCGGCCCAGCGAAGGCTTGGCGGACTGGATCGGCTGCCACGTGGGGCTCTTCGCCTTCCTGGGCGGGGTCCCGGCGATCATCGTCTGCGACAACCTCAAGGCCGGGGTGACCAAGCCCGACCGCTATGAGCCGGGGATCAATCGCACCTACCAGGATATGGCCCGGCACTACGGGACGAGCGTGATCCCGGCGCGGCCGTACAAGCCGCGAGACAAGGCCAAGGTCGAGCAATCGGTGCTGCTGGTGGAGCGCTGGGTGCTGGCCAAGCTGCGCAACCAACGCTTCTTCAGCCAGGCTGAACTCAATCTGGCGATCGCAGAGCTGGTCGCCGAGCTCAACGCCCGGATCATGCGCGCCTACGGCGCCAGTCGCGCCGAACTCTTCGCCTCGGTGGACGCGCCGGCGCTCAAGCCGTTGCCGCCCGAACCCTACGCCTTTGCGGTCTGGAAGCTCTGCCGCGTGGCGCCCGACTACCACGTGGAGATAGACGGCAACTGGTACTCGGTCCCCTACCGGCTGATCCGCGAGCGGGTCGAGGTCCGCATCACCGACCGGACCGTCGAGGCCTTCCACAAGGGCCAGCGGCTGGCCAGCCACGCCAGGTCCCCTGGCCGCCGCGGCCATATCACCGTCGCCGAGCATATGCCGAGCGCCCACCGTCGTCAGGCGGACTCTACGCCGGCGCGGATGATGGCGTCGGGCGTCCGGGTCGGTCCGGCCGCGGCGGCGCTCTTCGAGGCCATCATGGCCGAGCGGCCCTACCCGGAGCACGGCTTCCGGACCTGCGCCGGCATCCTGGCCCTGGAGAAGACCTATGGCCGCGCGAGGCTCGAAGCGGCCTGTGAGCGGGCCGGACTGATCAAGGCCCGATCCGTGAGCTCGGTCCACTCGATCCTCAAGGCGGGCCTGGACCGGGCCTTCCTTGAGCCGGAACCCGAAGCCCAACCCCTGCGCCACGGCAACATCCGGGGCCGCGGTTACTTCCACTGACGACAAGGAGACTGAATGCTCGCCCACCCCACCCACGAGCGGCTGATCGCGCTCGGCCTGGCCGGCATGGCCAAGGCCTTCGAGGAGCAGAGACGCTCGCCAGATCTGGCGGCTCTCAGCTTCGAGGAGCGCGTCGCCATCATGGCCGACCGCGAAGCCGCCGAGCGCGACACCAAGCGTATGACCGCCCGTCTGAAGTTTGCCGCCCTGCGCCAGGACGCCTGTGTCGAGGACATCGACCTGCGCACCCCGCGCGGCATCGATCGGACCCTGCTGGCCAGACTGGTGGCTGGCGACTGGATCGACCGTCATCAGAACTGTCTGATCACCGGACCAACCGGCGTGGGCAAGAGCTGGCTGGCCTGCGCGCTCGGCCACAAGGCCTGTCGCGATGGGCGGTCCGTCTTCTACCAACGCGTCCCGCGGCTCTTCGAGGCCCTGGCCCTGGCCCGTGGTGACGGGCGTCACCCCCGCCTGCTCAAGACCCTCGCCCGCATCGATCTGCTCATCCTTGATGACTGGGGACTGGCCGTGCTCTCCCAGGCCCAGCGCATAGATCTCCTGGAGATCCTTGAGGACCGCAACGGCCGCGGATCAACCATCGTCACCAGCCAAGTCCCCGTCGACCAATGGCACGAGATGATCGGCGATCCGACCCTGGCCGACGCCATCCTCGATCGCCTCGTCCACAACGCTCACCGCTTCAACATGACCGGAGACAGCATGCGCAAGATCACTGGGCGCCGCGCCCTTGACGAAGGCCTCAACCCCTGAATCCATAGCCGCCGTCGGTCAGCTTCCTGACTGCCCACGATCACGTGGAACCGGCGCCCGCCATCGCCTGGAATAGGCGCCCATGATCAGTGGAATGCGCAGCGTAGACCCGGTGATGGACGCGCTCGGTCTTGAGGGTGTGGAAGAAGCTTTCCATTGGGGCGTTGTCCTAGCAGTCGCCCTTGCGGCTCATCGAGGGCGTGATGCCGGATCGGGCCAGGGCTTAGCGGTAGGCCTCGGCGGCGTGCTGGATGCCGCGGTCGGAATGGTGGATCAGGCCGGGCGCCGGCCGCTGGCGCTCGATGGCCATCTGCAGGGCGTCCAGGGCGGTCTCGACGTGCAGCGTCGGGCGCATGCACCGGCCGACGATCTTGCGGGTGAAGAGGTCGAGCACGGTGGCCAGATAGAGCCAGCCCTCGCCGGTGGGGATGTAGGTGAGGTCGGCGAGCCAGACCTGGTTCGGCGCCTGGGTGGTGAATTTGCGGCCGGCGGTTGGGCGCGATCGGATAGCCGTCGCGGCTGTCTGTCGTGCGCGTGCGCCGGGGCAGAGCCGCAAGACCCCGCAGGCCGGCCCGGCGCATCAGCCGCTCGATCCGCGAGCGCCCGACGTGGCGGCCGTGGTCGCGCAGCACGGCATGCACCCGAGGCGAGCCGTAGGTCCCGCTGCTGTCGGCGTGGATCCGGCGGATCTCTTCGGTCAGCGCGCTGTTGGCCGCTGCGCGCCGGCTCTCCGGCCGCGAGCGCCACGCATAGTAGCCGCTGGCCGACAACCCAGGACCGCGCACATCACCCGAACCGGCAACACCGCGCGATGCTCATCGACGAACCCGAACTTCATCGGGAGGCCGATCCGAAGATGAGCGCGGCTTTTAGGATGTCGCGCTCCATCCGCAGCCGCTCGTTCTCGCGCCGCAAACGGGCGTTTTTCGAGGCCAGGTCAGACGGCGACGGGGCCGGCGCCTGCGTGGCGGCACCACGCCGGCTAGGCATTCCTTGCAGACGTTACGCCCTCGCCACGCGGAATTCTATTCTCGTAGGCCTCGAATGGCGAAAGTCAGGCCCGCAACGCCCGCCACAATCATGAGAGCGCTTAGACCCCCAATGATGTAGCTAGTCAAAAGCTGATCCTCCACATGGGCCGCCAGAGATAACCCCTGAGGGGTCCACCGGTTCGCGCCCACGGCCTTGCGCCGCGGGGAGCGATCAAGCATCGAGGCTCTATGGCACCCTTGACCCTTTCGCCCAACGACTATCGTCGTCTCGCTAAGGTGATCCACACCTTAGCCCCTACAGCCGCGCGGCCTGTTTTGGTGCGGCTGGGTCTGCTCCGGGGCACGGCTTCCGACGAGGCGAGTGAGGGCTCGGCATACGAGGCCTTCGTTGCGGCTCTTGAGGCCCTCGGCCCCACATTCGTGAAGCTAGGCCAGATCATGGCGACGCGGTCCGACCTACTTCCGCCAGAGCTGACCGAGCGGCTCGGCCGGCTTCACGACGACGTGGCTCCAGTGCCCTTCGACCATTTGCGCGAACAACTGACGATCGATCTGGGCGCGCCGCCGGAAGAGCTTTTCGCCGAATTTTCGACGACGCCAATTGCGGCTGCGTCCATTGCCCAGGTCTACGCCGCGCGGCTCATGACCGGTGAAGATGTCGTTCTCAAGGTTCGCAGGCCGGGGATCGAGGCAGTCATGCGCGCTGATCTGCGGCTACTCTTGGCCGCTGCTCGCGTCATTGAGCGTCGCGCGCCGCCTCTGCGTCGACATCAGCCTGTGCGCGTCGCGACGGAGCTCAGCGAAGCGCTTCTCGAGGAGATCGATTTTCGGATCGAGGCTCGCAATCAGACGGAGGTCCGCAGTCGCGCAACCATCTTCCATGTGCCGCTCGTGTACGAGCGATTTACCACGGAAAGGACCATGGTCAGCGCACGCGTCCGTGGCCGCAGTCCCAACCCCGCGTTCCGCAACGAAGAGCCGGCCCTGGCGCGCGCCTTGGCGCCCGATGCGGCGAGAGGACTGCTGGGCATGATCCTGCTGGACGGGGTGTTCCACGCGGACCCTCACCCAGGAAATATTCTGGTGACTCCGGACGGTCGCCTGGCGCTGTTGGACTTCGGCTCCGTCGGGCGGCTCTCGGCGAAAAGGCGAGAGCAGGTCCTCGTGGTCCTCGGCTCCCTGGTGGATGCCGACGTCGCGGCGGTCTCTGATGTGCTGATGGAATGGGCTGGCCGCTCGGGACCCCCGCCGCCCGGCCTCGAACAAGGTGTCGAGCGATTCTTCCTGCGTTACGCCGCCGATTCCGGGCGACCAATCCGGCTTGCGGAGGCGATCAGCGAGTTCATATCCATCGCCCGAGAAAACGCACTGACCTTGCCGCCGGACCTGCTGCTCCTCATGCGCGCTCTGGGCATCGCTGAGGGCCTGGCGAGGACGCTAGATCCCGATCTGGATGTCGTCGCCGCTATCGCGCCCGTAGTTGTCCGGGCTTTCGCGTCTCGGTTTGCGCCTAAAGCGCTGGCCACCCGCGCCTTCCGGACGTTCAAGGAACTGGATCAGATCCTTGCCATCGGGCCAGAAGCGATTCGGCGCGGCATCGGGCGCATCAGCCGTGACGGCATTGTCGTCCAAGTCTCAAGTCCAGACTTGGCCGACCTGCCGCGAGCGGTCAGGCGGGCAAGCGATACCGTTTCGCTCGGGATCGTGGTCGCGGCCCTCATCGTCGCTGCAGCCGTCGTCATCGTCGCGAAGGACGATCAGGCCGCCGCGATCGGCCGGATCGCCATCGTCATCCTCTCAGGTGTAGGCCTGGCCGCCTTCTTGGCTCGCCTGTTTCGGAGGAATTGAGGTTTTGCGCACGGGAACGCGTCTTGCTTCACCGCGCGCCCATGCGGCCTTGACCATTTTCACCGTCAGCACGCGGTCCTAGAGAGTCGCTGTCACCTCGTCGGGATCGACCGGCTCCGGAAGATCGACGCTCAGGTCGAAAGGGTGCCCAATGTTTCCCGGACCGCCCTTGACGGCCATTTGCCCTAGAACGCAAACGGCTCGGAGTGACCTCCAAGACCAAATCCCGATAGCATATCCAGGGACGGCGATTGACGTGATGGTGTGGACGACCTCCACCCAACCGGGTTCGCTGATGTGTCGTCGATAGGGACGTCATGTCTAGGGAGCGGATCATGCAAGAGGTCGCCGTCGTTCGGGTTGGGATCTGGCGAAGAACGTCTTTCAGGTGCACGGGATCGACGCTGCAGGCGTCGTGGTGGTGCGCAAGCAGCTACGGCGTAGCCAGGTTCTTCCCTTCTTCGAGGGCTTGTCGCCCTGTCTGGTCGGGATTGAGGCCTGTGCGTCGGCCCATCACTGGGGCCGGCAGCTGATGGCGGTCGTCCACGAGGTGCGGCTGATGGCGCCAGCCTATGTGAAGCGCGGCAAAACGGACGCCGCCGACGCGGAGGCGATCGCGGAGGCGATCGCGGAGGCCGTCACCCGGCCCACCATGCGTTTCGTCGCCGTCAAGACCGAGGCCCAGCCGGCGATTTTGATGCTGCACAAAACCCGCGACCTCCTGGTGCGCCAGAGGACAATGCTGATCAACGCACTTCGGGGTCACCTCGGCGAATTCGGGATGGTTTCAGCGCAGGGCTCCGCAGGCGTTCAGGCGGCGCTGAGGTCACTGATCCTGGAGCAGGAACGGTTGCCGGAGCTGGCGCAGGCCGCGCTCCGGGGACTCGCGGGGCAGCTGGAGACGCTTCGGGCGGAGATTGAACGACTGGAGCATCAGATCCTCGCCTGGCATCGGCAGGACGCCACCAGCCGGCGGCTCGCCACGATCCCAGGCATCGGGCCGATCACCGCCAGCGCCCTGGCCGCCAGTGCGCCCGACCCCGCCCTCTTCCGATCGGGGCGCCAGTTCGCCGCCTGGCTCGGTCTAGCGCCTCGCGCTCACAGCAGCGGGGGTAAGAAGCGGCAGGCCGGGATCAGCAAGATGGGCGACGGCTATCTGCGACGCCTGCTGGTGGTCGGAGCGACAGCCGTGCTCCGTATGGCCCGCCAACGCGGTGTCGGCGGCGCCTGGATCCAGGGCCTTCTCGAGCGCAAGAAGCCGAAGGCCGCCGCCGTCGCGCTGGCGAACAAGACGGCGCGGATCGCCTGGGTGCTGATGGCCCGGCAGGAGGTCTACAAGCCCGCAGCAGCTTAGAGATCGGCGACGGTCACCCGGACCGACGCCGTAGACGCCAGAGTGATGAGACGTGATGACGAACCGGCCGCAGCCGGGGACCAGTCAAACCCAGGGGGTCAGAGCGCTTCGAGCGCGTTGACGTGATTAGGGAGCCAGTCCGCGGACTTCATCAAGGCCAGCAGCCTCGACCGCTGCAGCAACAGGCCGAACACATGACTGCACTCGACCGAGCGCCGAACGTCAATTTCACCCTTGCGTCTTGGAGGTCGTCCACACATGATCCCCAATTCTCATCCAGCGATAACGAGAGTCCTGGGTTGATCTGAGCCTTGCTCGGCTGGTGTTGGAAGAGGCCGGCGCGCGGAGAGGTCAGGGTCCGCAGCGTGCCGGCCGGCGTCTCCGGATATGGCTCTGGCGTAGTCCCTGGGCGTCAGCCAGCCGAGCTTCGAGTGAGGCCGGGCTTCGTTGTAGTCCCGCCGGCAGTTCTCCAGCGCGGTGCGAGCATGAGGCAGCGAGCGGAAGAGCGTCTCATTACCCCCAAGACCAACGGCAAGGCCGAGCGCCGGCGGTCTGCAGGGTCTTGACGAAGAGCTTGGAGCGGTAGGCTGAGCCGTTGTCGCTGACGATCATATCCGGGCGCCCGCGCTGAGCGATGATGGCGTCCAGCTCGCGCGCCACCCTGCGTCCCGACAGCGAGGTGTCGGCCACCAGCGCCAGGCACTCGCGGGTGCAGTTCACCGTCAGGATGTGGCCGACGCCGAGCCGCCCGTAGGTCTACGAGCGACCGACCGGGGTCTTCGCCTGCAGCCCCTGATCCGCGCTGGTGTCCTTCGCGATAAGCAGACTGCACTCGACGAGGTCAAGAAGATGGGCGCTGGTGCTGCCTGTCCACCATCGTTCCAGCGCGCCGCGATGCCTATGGCCGACCACAACCAAATCGGCCTCCACCCGCCTCGCGAAGCCTGCAATGGTGGGCGCCGGCTCGCCGAATTCCAGCGCGGCCACCGCCGACAGGCCCAATTGCTTCAGCCTTTCCGCGCCTTCATCGAGTATGCCTTGGTAGACCTCGCCTTCCTTGGCGATGACGCCTGCATAGACGCTTTCGGCAAGTCTTACGCCGGCAGTTTCCGCCACAATCGACAGCAGAAACACCCGGGCTTCACAGTGTTTGGCCAGCAACGCCCCCTCGCGAAGCGCCGATCGACCTTCGATCGATCCGTCGTAGGCGAGCAGGACTCGCTTATACATTTGAGTGCGTTCCGCTTGAGCTTCACGTGCGCCGCGCTCTAGCAGCTTCCGGCGTTTCCGGAGTGCAGAGAAGTGGGTCAATATTGCCCACCTTGCCAAGCTCCGCCGGGCCTGTAAAGGCGCCACCCCACGAGGTCATGTATCGTTGCCGGACCAATCCGGCTGCGGGACGAAATGCGGAGGCAAACTAGATCTTGTCGGTGAAACGGGCTTAGAATGCCTATTCAGCCGTTCGGCAGCGGTCGATCTTCAGATCGACGCAGAGCGCGGCGCTCGTCCACCGCGAATGGCGCGGTGGAATGGCTGGGCTACCGAGCTTCGACTCGGAGACCATTTTCGCCGTCCTTCTGGGCGGGGGAGCATGACTCCTGGCGCGTGATCCGGACGTGGACCCCCTGCTCACCTGTCTTTAGCCAGAAACTCCTTAATCTGCTCGAGGAGCCAGTTGACGCCGAGATCGCGACCACTGGCGAAGACCGCGCCGATCGTCACCTTGGGCGTGCGGTGCGGCGGCTCAAGCAATTGTATGACTCCCGGAGCGGCAGCCTGCGCATAGCGGCGCAGCGTAAGGGTTACCGCGTCGGATCCTAGGACCGCGGTGAAGGCGTGGGAAAGGTCGGACGCGCTGGCGACCACCCGCCCATCCTCAAAATCGAGCGCCTGGGCGGTCCGCAATTCCCGCACCTCGTCCAGCAGGAACTGGGCTTCGTGATACTCATCGCCGACGACCGGGCGCAGGTTATCGAGCACGACGTGGCGCGCCCGCAACAGCATCGCCATGGTCAGCGGCGCGCGCACGTGCGGGTGGGAGCGCCGCGCCACCCAGACCATGTCGTCCAGGAGCAAGGGCAACCACTCCACCCGCGCCGAGCGCGGCGGGCCAGTTCCGAAGGCGATATCGACACGCCCCCGCTCGACCGAATCGACGAAATCCGCCGCGATCGGCAGGAACCGAATGCGCACGCGAGGCGCGGTTTCCCGTATTTTATCGAGCAGCTTCGGCAGGATGACGGCCGCCGCGTAGGAGCCTCCGGTGAGCACGAACTGGCGCTCCGAGTCCCGTGGCTCAAAGATCAACGGATCAATGGCGCTGCGAAGGCCTTCCAGGGCCGGCGCGGCGCGGCGGCCTAGCTCTATGGCGTAGGGGGTGGGCGTCATTCCGCCCCCTCGGCGCTCGAACAACGGATCGCCGAGCGCGGCACGAAGCCGGGTGAGCGCGTGCGAGACAGCCGATGGCGTTATAGATAGGTCGCGGGCGGCGATGCTGACGCTTCGGCATTCCAGCACAGCCAGGAGGGTTCTGAAGAGATTGAGATCCAGCGATTTGAATTGAACATCGTTCATTTTAAGCGTGATGAAATATCAATTGGCTCAATCAGCTGTCAACCGTATCCGTGTCCCCAAGTGATCGCATCCATCGCGGCGGAACAGTTTTCTCATGGATCCATCCCCCCCCGGCGCTAGCCTCGGCCAGCGCCTGCGCGCCTTGGACCGGCGCCGGCTGCTGCTGATGATCGTGCCGCCGGTGCTCGTCGCACTGGCGATTGCCGGCTGGCTGCTGATGAACGCCGGGTTGGTTTCCACGGACAACGCCACCGTCGCCGCCGCGAGGGTCCCGATCAGTTCCAGCGTCCGCGCCCGCGTCGTGCATATACTCGTCAAGGAGGACCAGCACGTACACGCCGGCGACGTTCTGTTCCGTTTGGACGACGCGGATTTCAAGACGGCCGTGAGCCGCGCGGAAGCCGAACTGGCGAGTGCTCGGCTGCGCGTTGCGGGCCTGCGCGCGACCTATCGTCAGAGCCTCGCCGACCAGGGCGTCGCCCAGACCAACGCCGCCTACACGCGGAGCGAGGCGGTTCGGCAGCGAAACCTCTTCAACGCCGGCGTCGCTTCACAACGCGATGTCGACCAGGCGGCCAACGCCGCGACCGTCGCCGAGCGCCAACTCCTTGCACAGGCGCAGGCGCAGGCCACCGCCCTGGCCGACCTCGGCGGCGATCCCGACATTTCGGCGGATGAGCACCCGTTGGTGCAGCAGGCTCGGGCCGCGCTCGAACAGGCGCGTAACGACCTTGCCCACACTGAGGTGGTCGCGCCGGCCGATGGCGTGGTGGCACGCGTATCCCAGCTGCAGGTTGGCTCCTATGTGCAGCCGGCGCAGACCGTCTTCTGGCTGATCTCTGGCCGACCCTGGATGGATGCGGCCTTCAAGGAAAATCAGCTGGGTTTGCTGCGGCCCGGACAGACGGCCGACATCCAGATCGACGCCTACCCCCACCGATCCTTCCGCGGCCATGTGGAAAGCCTGTCGCCCGGCACCGGCTCCAGCTTCGCTGTCTTGCCCGCCGAGAACGCCACCGGGAACTGGGTCCGTGTAGTGCAGCGATTGAACGTACGCATCGCCTTCGACGAGGCGCCGGCCGACGTTGCGCTGGCCGTCGGCCTGAGCGGTAAGGTTAAGGTGGACACGCGCGCTCATCCGCCGGCCAAATCCGGAGACGGCGTGTGAACGCCGAGGAGATCACTCCCGCCCAGCGAACGCTGATCACCGCGGCGGTGATCCTGGCGACGATCCTTTCGTCCATCGCATCGACTATCGCCAACGTCATCCTGCCGCAGATCCGCGCCAGCACCGCCGCCGCCCAGGACCAGGTTAGTTGGGTCCTGACATCGTATCTCCTCGCCGGCGTCCTGGTGACGCCGGCGATCGGCTGGCTGGAGAGCAGGTTCGGGCGTCGTAACCTGATGCTGGCCACCATCGTCGGCTTCGGGGTCGCGTCGATGCTGTGCGGGATTGCCAGTAATATCTTCGCTATGGTCGCTTTCCGGGTGCTTCAGGGTGGATGCGGCGCGATATTTATCCCAATGGCGCAGGCGATCCTGCTCGACATTAATCCTCCGCATAAGCATGGCCAGGCCATGTCGATCTGGGGAATGGGCGCGGTGCTTGGGCCCATCATCGGCCCCGTGCTCGGGGGTTGGCTTACCGACAACCTCAACTGGCGCTGGGTGTTCTTCATGAACCTGCCCCTGGTCGTGGTCGCGTTCTTCATGATCGGCGCGGCGTTGCCGGCCGAACGGTCGAAGGTCGCTCGCAAATTCGACATTTTCGGCTATGTCGCCCTGGCCCTAGGGCTTGCGGGCCTACAGGCGCTCTTGGACCGCGGGCCAGGTCAGGAATGGTTCGCCTCGACCGAAATCTGGATCGAGCTTTCGGTCTGCCTGCTCGGCTTGTGGGTATTCGTCGCGCACCTGGCCACCACTGCGCACGGCGCACTGTTCGACCGCCGGATCCTGAGCGACAGGAACTTCATCGTCTCCTCGATGATGATCATCTTCGTCGGCATCCTTCTGTTCGCGGGGGCTGCGGTGTTGCCGACGCTCCTGCAGAGCCTGCTCGGCTATCCGGTGCTGCACACCGGGATCGTTCAGATCCCGCGCGGCGTGGGATCTTTCCTGGCGATGTTCCTGGTCGGACGGTTGATGGGGCGGATCGACAGCCGGATCATCGTGCTGCTCGGCGTGGGCTTGACCGGGTGGTCCTATTTCGAGATGTCGCACTTTTCTCTGCAGATGGACGAGCGGCTGGTGCTGTTCGCTGGCTTCCTGCAGGGGCTGGGGGTCGGCCTGGTGTTCGTCCCGCTCTCCGCGCTCGCCTTCGCCACCATCGCCCCTACGCTACGGACGGAAGCGGCCTCGCTCTTCACCCTGTTGCGCAACGTTGGCAGCAGCGTCGGCATATCCATGGTCGGGGCGCTGCAAATCTATAATTCCAAGATCGTACAATCACGCCTGCTCGAGCAGGCGACGCCGGACAATCAGAACATCGTTGCCGCCGGCGTGGACCTCACCACCGTGCAAGGGCTTGCCAGTTTCGCACGCGGCGTCGTGCGGCAGGCGGCGATGGTCGCTTACATCGACAGTTTTCATCTCCTCTACTGGTTATGCATCCTAATGGCGCCGCTGATCCTATTGTTACGTAAGCCGAAGGCGCCGGCGGATGCTTAGAAGCCTTTTCTGTCTCTTGGCGTCCGGGGCCCTCTTTGGTTGCGCGACAGTCGGTCCGGACTTCGAACCGCCGGGTCCACCACAGACCGCGAAATACGCAATGGCGGGCGATGCGGCGCCCGGCCTGACTCTCGATCCGCATGCGGCGCCGGCGCGATGGTGGACCGCCTTCGGGTCGGCACAGATCGACGCCCTGGTCGACGAGGCGGTTTCGCAGAATCAGACCCTGGCCGCGGCCGATGCGTCGCTGGCCCGCGCCCGCGCCAACGCCAGCGCCGTGCGCGGCGCCGCGGGCGTGCAGGTCGACGGCCATGCGAGAGCGGAGCGCGAGCGGGTCAACACCGCCTCGTTCGGCATCGAAGGCTTCCCCAGCCCGACGATCTCGCTCTACTCAATCGGCGCTTCGGCCTCATTCGATTTCGATCTGTTCGGCGGCGGGCGGCGCCGCATCGAAAGCGCCGAGGCTCAGGCCGCGGCGCTGGCGGCCCGGGGCGAGGCGGCCTACCTCACGCTCAGCGGCGAGGTCGTGCTGCGCGCCATCGACGTCGCCGCGCTTCGCGAGCAGATCGCGGCTTCGGAGCAGATGATTGCCGACAGCCGCCGCAACGTGGAAATGACCCGCCGAGCCGTCGAGGACGGCGGCACGCCGCGCGCGGCCGTTGTCACGGCGCAGGCGCAGTTGGCGGAAGACGAGGCGCGGTTGCCTCCGCTACGGTCTAAACTGGCTACGTCGCGACATGCGCTGGCGCTGCTGGCGGGGGAGGCTCCGGGCGATTGGATCGCGCCGGACATCGACCTGGCGTCCATCGCCGTGCCAGCCGCCGTCCCGCTCGGCATGCCCTCGGAACTGGTTCGTCGCCGTCCGGACATTCTAGCGGCCGAAGCGCGCCTGCAGGCCGCCACGGCCGACATCGGCGTGGCCACCGCCGCCCTCTATCCGCAGCTGCGTCTGACCCCGGATTTCACGCTTAGCGCGCTGAAGCCCAGCGACGTATTCAACTACGAGAGTGGCGGCTGGGTGATCGGCCCGGCGCTCAGCCTGCCGATCTTCCACAGCGGCCAGCTCCGGGCGGAAAAGAAGGCCGCCGTGGCGGCCCGCGACCAGGCGCTGGCGGAATACAGGCAAACCGTGCTGGTCGCCTTCGTGCAAGTCGCCGATCTGTTGCAAGCGGCGGCCCAGGGCCAGGCCCTGGCCGAAGCTCAGGCCCACGCCTCGCAGGCGGCGGACGAAAACGCGCGCCTCGCCAACCTCGCCTATCAGAACGGCGCCGGGTCCTTGCTCTCGGTGCTGGACGCCCAGCGTCAATCGCAGCGCGCGAAGCTGGCTTTCATTGACGCGCAGGCCAGCCTGCGTCGCGCCCTAGCGGCTCTGTTCGTGGCCTCCGCCGCCGATTGGCGCCGCCCGGCCTGATCGGCGCTTCTTTAGCCGATGCGGATTCCGACGCAGGCGTCCGCTTGATGTTTCACCAGGGCCTGGGCAATGAAGCTGGCGGTCGCCGCCCCCGAGAGACAAAGACCCCACGCCTAACAGTCCGGCGCGATCTGCGAGCGCCTGAGGGTCATACGAGCGAGGCCGCCGCTCGGGATGCTGCCACCGACGCGCGCCAACCGGCCATAGACTAAGCACACTATCCGGCTTGGATCGGGACCTGGGCCTCGGCAAAGCTGAAGAACAACGGGGGGTCTCAGCCAGCGCTTGACGGCGATTTTCGTCTGGTTTGTGCGATCAAATCCTATTCGGGGGTGTAGTTGAGGCCAGGCTATCGCCGCGACTTTGGGGTTTCATGACGCCTGACGCATGTCGGTTAGGGTGGCGTGGCAGCCGTCGTCCCGGCGATCAACCGAAACGCCGTCCCGGCGGCCCCCCGCTGCTGGCCGGCGGAGAAAAGCGCATTCATGTGGGCTTGGGTGAAGTCGAGAAAGTTCTCGTCCAACTCGTCCGGGATTTCTCCAACCGCCAATTTGAGGCCCTTTTCGCTTGCGGCAAGCTTCACATTGGTAATCTCGGAGACCGTGAGGGATTTCAGCATAGTGTCGAAGCTGCGCGCGACGATCTTGAGCCCACCCACCGGCACGACGACAAACCGGGGCGTGGTCCGGCTGTTCAGCAGAATGAAGATATGCGCCGCGCCCGTAGAAGGGGTCGGAGCCGCGAGCAGAGCTTGCGGCGCGACGAAGAAATTGGCCACCGTGCCTCCGTCCGCGTGGAGTTCAGAAACAGCGTGCCCGTCTCGTTCGACGGTCAGCAACACCGGCGGAAACACGCCTGGAACACTCGATGATGCGATGAGGATGTTTTGAAAAAGCAGACGCGAGGCGGGGTCTCTATGCTGCGCGAGGGCCCCCATGTCCCACACCACCTGGGTCTGCGTATCGAGGCTGGTCGTCGCGACGAAGAGCCGCCGGCCCTTTCGGTGTTCTTTTGCTACAGCCTCGATGAGGGCGGGCGTAACACTGTCGGTGATGAGTTTTCTCAACGGTTCCGGCTTGAAAACACCCGGCCGAAACAATGCGCCGAGGCCCCGCGACCGAAGTAGGTTCTTCGAGCGGCCATCCGTAAACGCCTCTCGAAGGGCCGGATCGAAGGCTGGTCCCGCGAAGACGAAAGGCGCGATCAACGCCCCAGCGCTGACGCCGGTCACAACTGAGAATGCGGGTCTGTCGCCGCGCTGGCTCCACCCGTATATAACGCCCGCGCCATAAGCGCCGTTGGCCCCGCCGCCCGACAGGGCGAGAAGCTGAATGTCGCCAGCTTGCTCGCGCTGCACGCGCCCGAACTCGTGAACGAAGCGGGCGCGGGTATCGGGTTCGAGGAAATCGTAGCGGTAGCTGGGACTCGCCGCATGAAGCATTTCGAGTCCATACGGCACACGAGGAAGCGTCTGGCAGCCCCCGAGCAGGAGCGCCGACAGCGCCAGCGCACGGAAAAGCCGCCTCATCCGGCTAGGGCTTCACGGCCGGCGGTGTGGTGACGATCGTGCGCGCCGAGGCGGGCCGCTTGCAGCCACGCGCTTGGCCGATCCCTTTCAAGTAGCTTCGGCGCGCAATTCCGGCGGCGATGGCCTCTTGAACTTGGCGGTCACGCCGCTCCGCGCCGGATAGCTTTCTGATCCAACTGCGCATTGGGATGACATCCGAGACGATGCTGGCGACGACGCCATATGCCCCGTTCCGGTCATCGCCGCGCTCATTCCGCTCAGGCTCGTCGAAGTCATCCCCAAGGACTTGGTTGAGGTCGATAACTTCCTTTCGCAGCGTCGCGCAGCTGCGCTGACCCGATCGTGAGTAGGGATTAGCGACAGCCTGCAGGAGGACTGGCGGAATGTCGGATTTGATCAAGTTCGCATCACGAAGCGGCGACGTCACCGCTCCCTCCAGGCTTTCCCGGCTCGCTTCCGAAGAGGTCAGGGGCCGTTCGGCGGTCGTTCGGTCTTTTGAGTTAGGCTCCGATGCCGCAGATTGCGGCTGTGCCGACGCACGACCCGATAGGGTCATGACCTGAATAACCAACATTGCAAGAATACCAAGCTGAAAAGTCCGCATTCAAGTTTTCCGGTTCGAAGTTTCGCGGGCGCGGCTGGGGCGCGGGTCTGCTGCTGACATACTTAACGGCAACGCTGAAGCTTGGTTCCTGGCGCTTGGAAACCAGGGCTGCTTCCCTTCTGTGTTCAAATCCCCGTGAATTCCGCCGCCATCGGACGCCAAGTCTGCAGGCCCGCAATGTTCCAAGAGTTTGGGATGATCGGCAGTGTCTCGCTTACGTTCGCGCGGAGAGTGTATTCCGCTAAGCTTGAATACGATAGCCTTCTCGGGCGCGGCCTAAGGGGTGTTTGGCGCCGGCTTGAGGCCCAGCTCAGTACTCCTTTGGGCGAGGCCCCGACTTTCGCGGCCGCCCAGACGATTGGCGATGTGACCATTGAGATTCATGATGCACGTCGGGCGTTATCGGAAGCGTAGGCAGCATATGCCATCGAGTTCGCCGCCACGCTCCATGCGAACCAGCCGCGGAACTGCAACTTCTTGATCCGTTCGCACGCGATCAGAACCTCTGGCACGATCCCAAGGCGGTCCTGACAGCGGCGGAGGCCCCCAGCAGAGACGCCTCACCTTCCATCTGGCCGTTGATGCGCAGATAGACCGGTCCAGATTGCCGCAGTAGCGTCGGTAGCAGGGGTGAACCAGTCAGATTGGCCTGCCAGAACGTCCCCTCCCCGTTGCCCCGGCTCATCGGGATGTTGACGAGGCCGCCCGCGAAATTCCAGGTCACCGTGACTGAGGGCCGGGTCGATGGCCTGTTCAGCAGCATCGATATCATCGGCCGCCCGTTGTCGCAGAACAGGCTGAAAGACTTGATGTTCGGGGAGGCCGCCACATCCACATAGGCCATGGGGGGGCGACGTTGCACCGGCACAACCTCCCAGGGGGTCCCGGGAGCTGCGACGGCGTCTTCCGGTGGGCTGTTGTTCAACAGCGTTTGGATATCCGCGGGCGGCGCGAGTCTGCGGCCTGGCGGCGAATAAACGCTCAACTTGCCGCGTTCCCACAGCCCGACCTGCACGGCGCGCCGGCTCGTATCCAGCAGGACGTAGGCCTGTTCCATACCGCCCTGGTGGGGCGCATTGCCGGAGAGGTAGAAGGCCGATCCCTGTCGCTTCAAAGGGGTCGCCACCGACAGGTTCTTCTGCAGCGCGGTCGTCTTACCACCCAACTGAGCGCGGATCGCCGCCGCTATCGGACCTGCGCCGAAAAGGGCGATATTGGCGCTGTAATCATCGACGAAGGACGACAGATTCCCCCAATCCGGCGGCGCGGACGCCCTCGCAGGCGCGCTGGGCGCCTTGTCTGCGGGACGCGAAGGAGGCGCCTTCGCCGCGCCCCCGCACCGAAGATAGGGAGCCGCCCTGGTCAGGGCGCCGTGGAAGGGGTCGAGCCGCTGCCCGGGCGCCACATCGGCTTCTAGACGGATCAGGCCGGGCTTCTCGTCGGCGTTCACAATCATGATCACCGGGCCGAAATTGCTGTTGCTCACCGGAAACGGGAAGAACACCGCGCTGATGCCTTCGTAGCTTGGGCCCATGTACGAGAAGGCGCGTTCGAACCTCCGGCTCTGCAACATGCGGCCATCGGCGCGAAAGGTGAAACCGGTCTCGTCGAGGGTGATGCGGGGCTCTCGAGCACAGTCGCCGCGTGGGGCATAGCTGCCAAAGGCCGCGTCAAGACCCTGATCCTTAAGACTGGTCAACGGAAGTGCGACGGCGCCGACGGGCGTGAGCAATGCGACCGCCCATGCGACGACGACCCATGGACGAGACTTCCGCCCGAAGTCACCCTTCATGTCCGCCCCCGTCCGATCAATGATCGCTAGAACATACCTAATCGAGACTTCGGGGTCTTCCCTCGACTCAATCGCTCAAAGGATCGCCGCAATTTCGGCGCGCTCGACGTTGTGCGGCAGAATAGGTCGAGCGGGAGATCCCGCGCGAAGGCCCGGCAGTTCGACGCGTGAACTCGAGCCATCCTTGATGTCCGCCACGTTCATGCTCGGCGCCGTCCACAGGCCCGCAAAAGGACTCCCAGCCGGAGCCAAGTTCGTCGAGGAGGCGGTTGAACTCCTTCTGGGGCGGCGAAAGGGCATGGGATGTCTCGAACCGCGACACATCGGTCACGACCCCGCGCGAGCTTTTCGCGAAGCCACCTTCCTCGGCCTGCCCGATGATGACGCTCGCATCCCGCGGTTCATCAGCGCTACGGGAGACGCCTACGCAGGGGCATGAGATCTTGAGCCGGTCCCAACAGTCATCTGGAAGGTGACGCCCAAAGATCTGACGTTGATCGTCAGGACACGCGGTCGCCGCATGGCTCGGCCAGCAGATGCCGGAGAGTCGAGCGCAGTACGCGGGCGATGGCCTGCCGATCGCCGTCGGGGTTGTTCACACCCCGCATCGTCATGCCCTCGAACAGCATGCTGATCACTTCGCACCGGGCTACGAGCTCCGCTTCGTTGCATCCGGCGGGAATGACGGCACGGAACAGTTCGTGCTGCATTTCGCGTTCTTCAGCGTCTGCCGCCCGGAGGATGGCGCCGACCTTGGGATTGCGAGCGGCCTCCGCGACGACCTCCAGGGTCAGGGCCGCGCGATCGGCCTCGTACAGATCGTCAAGAGCGGACGAGCACTTGGTCAGGATCGCCTCCAGAAAGGGCGCACCGCCGTCCTTCAGTTCGGAGTACCTGTCGCGCATCTCGGCCATGTCGCGCGCGACGATGGCTGCGATGATCGCTTCCTTGTTCTCGAAGTAGCGATAGATCTGCCCGACACTCAGGGCGGCGGCCTGGGCGATCTCAGCCATGCTGGACCCATGAAAGCCGAATCGGCGTGCGCAGGCGGAGGCCGCGTCGACGATCTGTTGCCGCCGCGCTTCCGCATCCATCCGCTTTGGGGCGGCCTCCGCCATAGGGATCCTGTGGTGAGCCGCAGGTCAGGCCGCGGTGGATTGACTTCTGGCAGGCGCTCATTTAGGCAGCGACCGCGAATGAACGTTCATTCTTGTAGTTTCCGGGCCGGAATTGTCAAGACCTGCGCCCGAGTATCCCTGTTTTCCAGGTGTTGGATGCCCAGATCGATCCTCTCCGGCGCGGCGATTGCGCTGGCGCTCCTCCTGTCCGCATGCGGCGCGAAGGCCCCGGCCGGCCCGGACCCGAACGCGCCCGCGGCCGTCGGTGTGGTCGTCGTCCGCACCGAGCCTGTGAACCTGACGATGGAGTTGAGCGGACGGACGTCCGCTTCGCTGGTGTCCGAGGTGCGCCCTCAGGTGAACGGCGTGGTCAAGGCCCGGCTGTTCCAGGAGGGCTCCACCGTCCGCGCGGGCCAGCCGCTGTACCAGATCGACCCGGCGATCTACCGCGCCAGCCTCGACAGCGCCAACGCCGCGCTCGCCCAGGCCCAGGCGACCGCCACCTCGGCTAAGCTCAAGGCCGACCGCTACCTGGAGCTGGTCGCCATCAACGCGGTGAGCAAGCAGGACAACGACGACGCCCAGTCGGCGGCCCAATCCGCCGCCGCGAACGTACAGGCCCAGCGCGCAGCGGTGCAGCAGGCGCGCATCAATCTCGACTACACCCAGGTCCGCGCGCCGATCTCCGGCCGGATCGGCAAGTCTTCCGTGACGCCGGGCGCCCTGGT
>Ga0155080_118_pt1 | contig 31840 bp, 27 predicted proteins | sample RifCSPhighO2_01_FD_106048 | JGI IMG/M metagenome (GOLD analysis project Ga0155080, IMG submission 106048) | Phenylobacterium sp. RIFCSPHIGHO2_01_FULL_69_31 | reverse complement strand
TCGCCAGGTCGCCGCCCACCGCGCTCAGGTCCAGCCGCAGAATGTCCTGGCGATCGGTGTCGCTTCGGAAGGCATAGACCCCTGCCACCCACTGGAGTCGGCTGTCGGACGGCGAGGCGAGCCGGAGCTCGTGGCTCGAAAAGTCACCCTCTTCCTCATTGCCGCCAAAGATGTCGAGCGGGTGGTCGCCGCCATCGAAGTCATAGGCGGCGCCGTAGTCCAGCTCGCGATACGAGCCCAGGTAGATCAGCGTGCCAAAGCCCAGGTCCCAGTCCGCCTGGAGCCGCGCGCCCCAGGTGTCGCGGTCCTGGAATCCCTCGGTCGCGCCGGCGGTGCGGTCACGGTCGCGGTCGATGGTCCAGAGGCCGGACAGCGGATCCGTCTCGTCCAGGTCCAGCACGTGCTGCGCCGGCCCGGTCTCGCGACTGCGGGCGCCGTCGAGCGTCGCGTGCAGCCGGAAGGTCTCGGTGGGCTCGTAGAGCAGTTGCACCCGGCCGCTGCGGCTGTCCTGGTCTTCGATCCGGCTGTGGGTCCGGGTGTTCAGGACGTAGCCATCGCGAGTGCGCCAGGCGCCGCTGATGCGCAGGGCCGCCGTTCCGTCGGCGAAGGGAGCGTTGAGCATGCCTGCGCCCTCCAGCCGGTCGTAGTCGCCGACCGTCGCTTCGGCGGCTGCGCGGAAGCGCGCCAGCTCCGGACGCTGGTTCACGATGTTGATCGCCCCACCCACCACGTTGCGGCCGAACAGCGTGCCCTGCGGGCCCTTCAGCACCTCGATGCGCTCCACGTCGAAGGCGTCGAAGGCCACGGCGGCGGGGCGGCCGATATAGATCTCGTCGATGAACACGGCCGCGCTCGGGTCGCCCGCGGCGCCCCGATCCGACGAGCCGACGCCGCGGATTGCGATGCGCGGCTGGGACGCGGGGAAGGCGTCGAACTGCAGACCCGGCGTCAGGCCGGCGACATCCTGCACCTCGCGGATGCGGGCCTCCTGCACGGTTTCCGCGCCGAAGGCGGTGACCGTCACCGGGACGTCCTGAAGGCTCTCGGCGCGGCGCTGGGCCGTGACCACGATCTCCTCGACCACGCCCGCGGCCGGCTGCGCGGACGTCTGGGCGGAGGCGGCGCCTCCAAGCGCGACCGTCGCGCAGCCATAGGCCAGCGCACTGCGAAATGCCCTCACGTCTCGACTCCCCATTGTTCCCCGCCGGTGTTCGGCAGGCTGGAGGCCTCGTTACGGCATGTGGATCATATGCGTCAAGAAAATGGATCCAATTGAAAACATAATTGGATACGTCTATGCCATCGAGCCTCAGCGGCGCGTGGCGATCGCGTGGAGCCGCGTCTTCGTGGCGAGCACATGCGCCGCCATCAGCCGGCCAGCCGCCTCGGCGTCTTCGTCGCGTATGGCCGCAGCGATCTGTTCGTGCTGCGCCTGCGAGCGCTGAATAAATTCAGGGGTCGTGTCCGGCACCTGGCGAAGACGAGGGGGGACATGGGCCGCGACACTGGGACAGAGGCGGGCAGGGTCCCCGAACAGTGGGTAGATCAGGGTCATCCGGATGGCGTTGCGCAGGACCGTGTTCTGGGACGCCCGATGGATAGCCATGTGGAACAGGCGGTTGATCCGATACCAGTCGAGCTCGATGGCCTCGGACCAGGTGTTCCCATCGACGATGGCCCGACCGCTCCGCGCCAGCGCTTCGAGTTCGCTGAGGGCGTCCTCGGCCCAGCCCACCTCGACAGAGAGGCGCGCGGCGAGGCCTTCCAGGGCGGCGCGCACGTCGATGGCGTCGAACACATCGCCGATGCCCATGGCGCGCACGGTGTAGCCGCGGTTCATGCCGTAGCTCACCAGGCCCTCGGCGGAGAGCACAGCCAGCGCGCTGCGCACCGGCGTGCGCGAGACGTTCATATCGGCCGCCAGCGCCTCCGCCCGCAGCTTGCTGTCCGGCGCGAACTGCCCGGTGACGATCCTCTCGCGAAGCTGGGTCAGCACGGTGTGAGTGGCCGGCTCGGTCTGCGGCGGCTCGCCCAACCCCTCGGCCATTCCGGTATCGTGGTCGAACGTCATCGGCTTCCCCTGTCCCCGGCCCAGCGCCGCAGACGGCCGCGCCATGCCTCGCCCTCCATACACCGCGCCGACCCGGGCAGGGGAAGCCCCCGCGCCCTCATCGCTCATCCCTTCCAGGTGGAGGCCTCCCCGTGACCGCTCTGCTCGATCCGGCCTTCCTCGGCGCCGCCATGGTGCTGACCTTCATGACCCTGATCATGACCAAGCGGATGTCGGCGATCGCCGCCCTGCTGGTCATTCCGATCCTGTTCGGCCTCGTGGCGGGCGCGGGCCCTCAGCTGGGCGAGATGATCATCAAGGGCGTGCTGCAGGTGGCGCCGACGGCGCTGCTGCTGGCGTTCGCCGTGCTCTACTTCGCGTTCATGATGGACGCGGGCCTCTTTGCGCCGCTGGTGCGGCGGGTGCTGGCGCTTGTGCGCGACGATCCGGTTCGCATCAGCCTCGGCACCGCGGCCCTGGCGGCGATCGTCTCCCTGGACGGGGACGGCACCACCACGGTGCTGATCGTCATCACCGCGTTCCTTCCGGTGTATCGGCGGGTGGGGATGAACCCCCTGATCCTGGCGACCCTGCTCGGCCTGGCCAATTCGCTGATGAACCTGCTCCCCTGGGGCGGCCCGAGCGCCCGCGCAGCGGCGGCGGTTCAGGCCGACCTGGAGGAGGTGGTGGGTCCGCTGCTGCCGGGTCTCGCGGCGGGCCTCGTGGCGACCTTCCTGCTGGCCTGGCGGTTCGGCATGACCGAGCGCCGACGCCTGGAATGGTCGCCGTCCGTCGCCGGGACGCGCCCTCCCGTGCTGCTGGAAGAAGACGAGGCGACCCTGGCGGCCCGCCGGCCGAAGCTGTTCTTCTTCAACCTGGCGCTCACCGGAGCGCTGGTGGCCGGCATGATCCTCGGGCTCGCGCCGCTGCCGGTGCTGATGATGGCCGCCTTCGCCATCGCCGCGACAGTCAACTATCCGCGCCTCGCCGATCAGAAGGCCCGCATCGCCGCGCACGCCGATAACGTGGTGCAGATCGTGCTGCTGATCTTCGCCGCCGGCGCCTTCACGGGGATCCTCAACGGGACCGGCATGTCCGACGCCATGGCCTCCGCCGCGCTCTCGGTGCTGCCGCCTTCCGTCGGACCCTACCTGGCCCCGATCACGGCCCTGGCCAGCATGCCGCTGACCTTCCTGATGTCCAACGACGCCTACTACTTCGGCGTAGTCCCCGTCGTGGCGAAGGCGGCTGCGGTCTTCGGCATCGATCCCACCGCCATCGCGCGCGCCTCGCTGATCGGTCAGCCGGTGCACGCGCTCAGCCCGCTGCTCGCGCCCATCTATCTGGCCTGCGGTCTGCTCAAGGTCGACGTCGCCGACGCTCAGCGCTTCAGCCTCAAGTGGGCGGTGCTGGTGTGCCTGGTGGTGCTCGCCGTCACACTTGCCACCGGAGGCATCCCTCTCCGCGCTGAGTGAAAGAATGGATGCAAAAACTTGACGCAATGCATCCATAAACGTAAGCGCTCCATGCCGCCGGTTGCGGCCACAGCGAAGGGCGAGCATGTCGGACAGTCCCATCAAGATCATCGTGCCCTGCGGTTCGCTGGGCGCCGGCGTGCGCGAGGAAGAGGTGGCGCGGGGGCTGGCGCTGGGGGCCCACGCCATCGCCACCGATGCGGGATCCACGGACAGCGGCGCCGCCTACCTCGCGCTGGGGGTCTCGAAGAACAACCGCGGCTCGATCAAGCGAGACCTCGCGATCCTCATGAAGGCCGGGGCCGAAGCGGGGATCCCCGTCATCGTCGGGACCGCCGGTCAGGCGGGCGGCGACCTCAACGTGGACTGGACTCGCGACATCGCCCTGGAGATCGCTCGTGAGTCCGGCCTGACGCCCCGGATCGCGCTGCTCTACTCCGAGCAGGACAAGGCGGTGCTCAAGGCGCGCAATGCGGCGGGCAAGATCCGCCCGCTGCCGCCGCTGGGGCCCCTCGACGATACGACCATCGACGCCTGCGACCATATCGTGGCCGCCATGGGCCCCGAGCCCTACATCGCCGCCCTGCAGGCAGGCGCGGACCTCATCATCGGCGGCCGGACGACGGATACGGCGGTGATCGCCTGCTTCGCCCTGATGCATGGCGTGCACGCCGGCGCGGCCTGGCACGCGGCGAAGGTCGCCGAGTGCGGGTCACAGTGCACGGTCAAGCCGACCGAGGGCGCGGGCGTGCTGGTCAGCATCGGGGCAGACGGTTTCGAGGTCGAGCCGCTCGCCTCCGGTAACCGCTGCGACCCAGACAGCGTCTCGGCGCACATGCTGTACGAGAACGCCAATCCGTTCCGACTGACCGAGCCGGGCGGCGTGCTCGACGTCACGCTCGCCCGGTACGCTGCCCTCGACGATCGGAGGGTCAGGGTCACAGGCTCGGTCTGGGACCCCAAGCCGTACACGCTCAAGCTCGAGGGCGCCTCGAGCGGCCGCTACCAGACGGTGATGCTGATCGGCATCCAGGACCCCGACGTGCTCACGCGGTTGGACACCTTCCACGACAACCTGCTCGCCGCGCTCAACGAGCGGGTGCGCCGGACGATCGGCGAGGCGGCAGGCGACTTCCACATCTCTCTGCGCCTCTACGGGTGGAACGCGGTCTCGGGCGAGACGCCGCCGCCGGGCACGCCGCCGCCGCGGGAGGTCGGCGTCCTCTTCGTGGCGACCGCCGACAGCCAGGCCATGGCCACCCAGATCGCCAAGGCCTGCAACCCGTACTTCTTCCACTTCCCGGTGATTATGGACAAGGAACTGCCGAGCTACGGCTTCGCCTTCAGCCCGGCCGAGATCGAGCGGGGCCCCATCTACGAGTTCCGGCTGAACCACGTGGTGGAATTGGACGACCCGCTGGACCTCGTCCGGACGGTCTGGATCGACCTTGCGAACGGAAAGGGCGCCTGATGACCAAGGTGAAGGACGTCTGCCGCCACCTGCGTTCCAAGAACGCCGGCCCCTACTGGGTGACCATCGATCTCTTCTTCGACGGGCCGGAGTCGTTCGAGCGGCATCACGCGAATCCAGCCCTGGGTCCGGACCTGTTCAGGCGCCTCTACGGGGCCGATCCGGCGCTCGTGCAACACCACCCCGTTCGCGACTTGCACATGCTGAAGGTCTCCTATCCGCGCGCTTCGCCCCAGGGCGGCATGGTGGAGCGCGACATGCACTGCGGCCAGCAGTTCGTCCGGCTGCTCGATGTCGAGCTCGGCTGAGCACCGGGGGAATGGGCCATGCGTGAACCTTCCCGTCGGGTCGTCGTCACCCAGCGGTTCTTCGATGACGCGTCCGTCGCGATTCTCGAAAGCGCCGGTTGCGAGGTCGTGTTGGCTGAGCTTCCGCCGGGCCAGGCCGACGGCGGTCTGTCGCAGGGCGAGCTGGTCGATCTGCTGCAGGGCGCTGGGGGGTGGATCGTCGGCCACGCCCGGGTGACCCGCGAGCTCCTGTCGGACCTGCCCGGCCTGCTTGCGATCTCGCGCCGCGGCGTCGGCTACGAGCGGGTCGACCTGGCCGCAGCCCGCGATCTTGGGCGCGTCGTCACGATAGCTGCTGGCGGTAACGAGGCCTCGGTGGCGGACCAGGCCATCGGCATGATGCTCGCCGTGGGCCGACGTTTCCGCGAGGCGCAGGGCCAGATGATCGGCGGGTCGTGGAGCATCCTCATGGGAACGGATCTTTACCGCAGGACGGTCGGGGTCGTCGGGCTGGGCCGCATCGGCCGCAGCGTGGTTCAGCGCCTTCGGGGCTTTGAGGCCGAGATCCTGGTGGCGACCTCGCGTCCGGACCCTGCCTATGCCGCAGCCGCCGGCGTGCGGTTCGTCGAGTTGCCCGCGCTTCTGCGCGAGAGCGACTACGTCACCCTGCATGCCCCCCTGACGCCCGAGACGCGCCACCTGATCGATGCGGATAGCATCGCCGCCATGCGGCCGGGCGCCTTCGTCATCAATACCGCCCGCGGCGGGCTGGTGTCGGACACCGACCTTCTGGCCGCCCTCAAGACTGGCCGCCTCGGCGGCGCAGGCCTCGACGTGTTCGAGAGCGAGAGCGACCCCAGCCTCAAGCCCGTCACGGATGAGCTGATCGCGTTGCCCAATGTCGTCGCCGCGCCTCACGCCGGCGCCTCCACCCGCGAAGGGCTCGAGCGCACGAACATGATCGCCGCGCAGTGCGTGGTGGACGTGTTCGAGGGGCGGGACCCGCCACCCGAATGCGTCGTGGCGGACGGCCGGCCGGGCCGGGGGCGGAGATGACCGGCGCGCCGCGCACGCTCTACGACAAGCTGGTCGACAGCCACACCGTGGCGCGGCTCGATCCGGACGGCGAGACCGTGCTGCTCTACGTCGATCGCAGCGTCCTCAACGAGTACACCAGTCCCCAGGCGTTCACCGGGCTGCGGGAAGCGGGGCGCCGCGTGTGGCGGCCGGAGGCGATGCTTGGCGTCGTCGACCACGTCAATGGCACCGCGCCGCGGCGGACCCGGGCGATGCCCGACGCGGGCGGCGCCGAGCAGGTGGCCTACTTCGCCCGAAACTGCCGCGAATTCGGCATCGAGCTGTTCGACATCCTGCATCCGTCGCAGGGGATCGAGCACGTGGTCGCCCCTGAGCTCGGGTTCATCCTTCCCGGCATGGTGGTGGCCGCCGGCGACAGCCACACGACGACCTACGGAGCGCTGGGCGCGCTGGGCTTCGGCATCGGGACCTCGGACATCGAGCACATGCTCGCCACCTCGACGGTGGTGTACCGACGCCTTCGGCCTATGCGGGTCGAAGTGACCGGCAGGCTGCCAGTGGGGGTCGTCGCCAAGGACGTCGTCATGGCCCTGATCGGTCACATCGGCGCGGACGGCGCTACGGGCTTTGCCATCGAGTTCGCGGGTGAGGTCGTCGAGGCCCTGAGCGTCGAGGGCCGCATGACCATCTGCAACATGGCCGTGGAATGCGGCGCCCGCGGCGCCCTGATGGCGCCCGACCGGAAGGTCCTCGCCTACCTCAAAGGGCGGCCCCGCGCCCCGACGGCGTCGTCATGGGACCAGGCGGCCGCCGCCTGGCTGCGGCTGAGCTCGGACGAGGAGGCCCCGTTCGCCCGTCGCGTGACGCTGCCGGCCGGCGAGATCGAGCCGATGGTCACCTGGGGCACCAGCCCCGACCAGGTCGCGCCCGTCAGCGCCGTCGTCCCGAATCCCGCCGCCCAGGCCACCCCGTCCCGCAGGCGGGACGCCGCCCGGGCGCTCGAGTACATGGGCTTGACCCCGGGAACGCCCCTGTCGGCCATCCCCATCGACCGGGCGTTCATCGGTTCGTGCACCAATGCGCGCATCGAGGATTTGCGTGAGGCGTCGCAGGTGCTCCGCGGCCGTCGTGTGGCGGAGGGCGTGCGGGCCATGGTGGTGCCGGGCTCCAGCGAGGTGCGCCGACAGGCGGAGGCCGAGGGGCTGGACCGCGTCTTCGCGGCGGCGGGCTTCGAGTGGCGCCAGTCCGGCTGCTCGATGTGTCTGGCCATGAACGACGACGTGCTCGCGCCCGGCGAGCGGTGCGCCTCCAGCACCAACCGCAACTTCGAGGGGCGCCAGGGGGCCGGCGGGCGGACGCACCTGATGAGCCCCGCGATGGTCGCGGCCGCGGCGGTTTGTGGGCGCCTCGCCGACGTGCGCCACCTGGGATCCTGACGATGCAACCGTTCCGATCGGTGACCGGCGCGGCGGCGCCGCTGCCCGCGGCCAACATCGACACCGATGTGATCATGCCCAAGCAGTTCCTGAAGGGCGTGGATCGCAGCGGCCTCGACCGTGGCGTGTTCTACGATCTCCGGTTCGACGCCGCCGGAGGCCTGCGGCCCGACTTCGTGCTCAATCAGACGCCTTGGCGGAACGCCGCGTTTCTGGTCGTCGGCCCAAATTTCGGATGCGGGTCCAGCCGAGAGCATGCGGTCTGGGGTTTGGCGCAGCTTGGCGTCCGAGCCCTCATCGGCACGAGCTTTGGCGGGATCTTCTTCGATAACTGCGCCCGGAACGGTCTGCTGGCGGTGGAACTTCCGCCCGAGGCGCACGCCTTACTGCTCGAGGCGGCGAGCGATCCGGCAAGGCTTCGGATGACTATCGATCTCCAGTCTCAAACCATCGCATCGGGCGGGTTGCTGACGGGCTTCGAGATCGAGCCGTCCCGGCGCCAAGCGCTCCTGGATGGCCTGGACGCCGTCGGGGCGACGCTGGCGCGCGGGGGTGAGATCCGGGCGTTCGAGGCTCGCCATCTCCGCGCAGCGCCCTGGCTGATGGTGCCGGGATCGGAGGGTAACCGCCGCTGAAGGCCTCGCGATCACGGCGCAGCGGGCACGTCTTGGCCGATCCGATGGGTTGCCGGCCCCCGTCGCTGACGGCCCTGGGACGATCGGCCCACCGGCCGAGGGTGGCGTTCTCGTCGCCTCCGCGTTAGCAGGCCGCCCCATGATCCGTCTCGACAATATCTCCAAGCAGAACGGCCACCAGATCCTGTTCATCGAGGCCTCGATGAGCATCCAGAAGGGCGAAAAGGTGGGGCTGGTCGGCCCGAACGGCGCCGGCAAGACGACGCTGTTCCGCATGATCACCGGTGAGGAGCAGCCCGACGACGGGCTGGTCGCGATCGATCCAGGCATGACGATTGGCTACTTCAGCCAGGATGTCGGCGAGATGTCGGGCCAGAGCGCCGTCGCCGCGGTGATGGACGGCGTCGGTCCCGTCAGCGCCCTGGCTGCTGAAATGTCGGAGCTCGAGGCGGCGATGGTCGATCCGGACCAGGCCAATCGGCTGGACGCCGTCATGGAACGCTATGGCGAGGTGCTGGAGCGCTTCCAGGAACTGGACGGCTATGCGCTCGAGGCCCGGGCGCGAGAGGTGCTGGCGGGCCTGAGCTTTAGCCAGGAGCGCATGGATGGCGACGTCGGCCTGCTGTCCGGCGGCTGGAAGATGCGCGTGGCGCTCGCCCGCATCCTGCTTCAGCGGCCCGACGGAATGCTGCTGGACGAACCCAGCAACCACCTCGACCTGGAAAGCCTGATCTGGCTCGAGGCCTTCCTCAAGAACTACGGCGGCGCCCTGCTGATGACCTCGCACGACCGCGCGTTCATGAACCGCATCATCGGCAAGGTGGTGGAGATCGACGGCGGCGACCTCATCACCCATTCGGGCGACCTCGACTTCTACGACCAGCAGCGCGCGCTGAGCGAACAGCAGCGCCAGGCGCAGTACGAGCGCCAGCAGGCGATGCTGGCCAAGGAAATCAAGTTCATCGAGAAGTTCAAGGCGCGCGCCAGCCACGCCGCCCAGGTGCAGAGTCGGGTCAAGAAGCTCGACAAGATCGAACGCGTCGAGGCCCCGCGCCGCCGCCAATCGGTTCAGTTCGAGTTCAAGAGCCCGCCGCGCTCGGGCGACGACGTGATCAGCCTGAAGGGGGTCCATAAGGGCTACGGCGCCCAGCCGATCTATGAGGGCCTCGACTTCCTGGTGCGCCGCAAGGAGCGCTGGTGTGTCCTTGGGGCCAACGGCGCCGGCAAGTCGACGCTGCTGAAGCTGGTGGCCGGCGCCACCGCGCCCGACCGGGGCACGGTCGGCATCGGCGCCAGCGTCCGAATGGGCTACTTCGCCCAGCACTCCATGGACCTGCTGGACGGCGAGGAGACGATCTTCGAGTCGCTGGACAGCTCATTCCCGCAGGCGGGCCAGGGGGCGCTGCGCACGCTGGCGGGCTGCTTCGGCTTTTCCGGCGACGACGTGGAAAAGCCCTGCCGCGTCCTGTCGGGCGGCGAGAAGGCCCGCCTCGTCATGGCCAAGATGCTGTTCGATCCGCCGAACCTGCTGGTCCTGGACGAGCCGACCAACCACCTCGACATGGTGACGAAGCAGATGCTGGTCGCCGCCCTGGCGGGCTTCGAGGGCACCATGCTCTTCGTCAGCCACGACCGCCACTTCCTGGCCGCCCTGTCGAACCGCGTGCTGGAGCTGACGCCCGAGGGCGTCCACCAGTACGGCGGCGGCTATTCGGAGTACGTCGCGCGCACGGGCCAGGAAGCGCCGGGACTCCACCCGGGAGGCTAACGGCGACCGCGATTCGGGCGCTTGGGCCTCACAAGAGCGTCCGGTTTCAGCCGGCGGCTCGGCGAGGAACCATGCGCCCGGAACGCACGGGTTTCTGGGACTGTCGGCGCGGCGACAAAGGAACCCTGGACGGCCGTCGGCTCTTATCGCGGCCTAGGGAGATCGACGATGTCAGACGACCACGTCCAACGGGCGCGCGAGAGCGATGCGCCCCTGACCGCCGCCGTCCATCAGCGGGACGTGGCGAAAGAGGCCGCAGAGGCGCGGGGCTGGCGCGAAGCGGCTCTTGTGGGGCGCACCGTCACCATCAACCGGCCGCGGGCCGAGCTCTATGCTTTCTGGCGCGATTTCCGAAACCTCGCGTCCTTCATGGAGAACGTCGAGAGCGTGACGCCGGGCGACGGACAAACCTCGCATTGGGTGGTCCAGGCGCCGGGGGGACGCACGGTCGAGTGGGACAGCGTCCTCACCGAGGATGTGCCGAACGAGCTTCTGGCCTGGGAGTCCCTCGAAGGCGCGGACATCCGGAACACTGGCCGGATCGAGTTCCGCGACAGTTCCGCCGGACGGGGCACGGAAGTCACGGCCACAATCGTCTACGAGCCGCCCGGCGGCGACCTCGGCAAGCTCTTCGCCAAGCTCTTCCAGAAGGAGCCGAAGGTGCAGGCCCGCCGCGAGCTGCGCCGGTTCAAGCAGCTCATGGAGACGGGCGAGATCTCCACCTCCGAAGCCCCCGACGCCGCGCCGCGCGGCGGCTCCCAAGCGAAAGGATAGCCCGCCATGCGCGCCCTGACCTGGCACGGCAAGCACGACGTCCGCATGGAGACGGTCGACGATCCCAAGATCGTCAATCCGCGCGACGCGATCATCCGCATCACGTCCACCGCCATCTGCGGGTCAGACCTGCACCTCTATGACAGCTATATCCCGACCCTGCACAAGGGCGACATTCTGGGGCACGAGTTCATGGGCGAGGTCGTCGAGACGGGGCCCGGATCGAACCTCGTGAAGGGTCAGCGGGTGGTTGTGCCTTTCGTCATCGCCTGCGGCCAGTGCTTCTTCTGCGAGAAGCAGCAGTTCGCGGCCTGCGACAACTCCAACCCCGCCGAAAAGGCCGACATGAGCGAGGTGCTCTATGGCCACGCCATGACCGGCGCGTTCGGCTATTCGCATCTGACGGGCGGCTACGCGGGAGGCCAGGCGGAGTACGTCCGGGTGCCCTATTCCGACGTGGGCCCGATCATGATCCCGGACGGGCTGGAGGACGACAAGGTGCTGTTCCTGTCGGACATCCTGCCGACCGGCTGGATGGCGGCTGAGAACTGCCAAGTGGAGCCTGGGGACACCGTCGCGGTCTGGGGCTGCGGCCCCGTGGGCCTGTTCACGATCCAGAGCCTGTTTCTGCAAGGGGCGCACCGGGTCATTGCCATCGACCATTATCCGCATCGGCTGGAGCTGGCGAAGTCCATGGGCGCGGAGGTCATCAACTACCACGACGTGAAGGTCCGCGAGGCGCTGGCTGAGATGACCGGCGGCATCGGGCCCGACGCGGTGGTGGATGCGGTCGGCATGGAGAGCCACGGCTTCTCCTTCGACAACGTCCTGGACGCGGTGAAGACGACCGCCAAGCTGGGCACCGACCGCACCCACGTGCTGCGCGAAGTGATTATGGCCTGCCGGAAGGGGGGGCGGATCTCGATCCCGGGCGTCTACGGCGGCGTGGCGGACAAGTTCCCCATCGGCGCGCTCATGGAGAAGGGGCTGCAGGTGAGGACCGGCCAGACCCACGTGCAGAAGTACCTCCGCCCCCTGCTCGAACTGATCGGCGAGGGCAGGATCGACACGACCTTCCTGATCAGCCACCGCCTGCCGCTCGAACAGGCCCCCGAGGGCTACAAGATGTTCAAGGAACAGCAGAATGAGGTCACCAAGGTCGTCCTGAAGCCCGACTGGGAAAGGGAGGCGGCATAGTGTCCGCGGCGATCCGCCCCCTCTCCGTCGTCACCGGCGCCTCGTCCGGCATCGGCTACGAACTGGCCAAGCTGTGCGCGGCCGACGGCTTCGACCTGATCATCGCCGCAGACCGGCCGGAACTGGCCGAAGCGGCCCAGGCCCTGGGCGCCATGGGCGCACGCGTCGAACAGGTTCAGGTTGACCTTTCCACCATCGAGGGCGTCGATCGGCTGCTTGCGGTCGTCGGCGACCGGCCCGTCGACCACCTGATGGCCAACGCTGGTCATGGTCTAGGCCACGCCTTTCTCGACCAGTCCGTGGACGACTGGCGACACGTGATCGACACCAACGTCACCGGGACCATCTACCTCGTGCAGCAGATTGCCCAGCGAATGGTCGACCGGGGCCAGGGCATGATCCTGTTCACCGGATCCATCGCCGGCTTGATGCCGGGATCGTTCCAGGCCGTCTATAACGGCACGAAAGCCTTCATCGACAGCTTCGCCTGGGCGCTGCGCAACGAGCTGAAGGACACCGGCGTCAGCATCACCACCCTGCTGCCCGGTGCTACCGACACCGACTTCTTCGAGCGCGCCGGCATGGCGGACACCAAGGTCGGCCAGTCCAAGAAGGACGACCCAGCCATGGTCGCCAAGACCGGCTACGACGCCATGATGAAAGGCGAGGGGGACGTGGTCGCCGGCTGGAAGAACAAGCTACAGGCCGCCATGGGCGCAATCACCCCCGAGAGCGTGAAAGCCGAGCAGCACCGCAAGATGGCCGAGCCAGGCTCGGGCAAGGACACCGGAGAAATCTACCAGAAGCCGTGGGGGTAAGGTCGTCCGCGAGCCGCCCTCCGCTCGCCCCCTAGGGGCCCCATGAGCCCGTCGCGGTCCGGCCAGGGTGGTCGCTAGAACCCTGCCCACAAGGATCCGAACACCCTCACGCCCCGATCGCGTTGGTCGAAGGGCGTGCGGTTGAGGGGCTTGGCCATTTCGAGGCGCAGGGTCGCGCGGTCGCGGACACTCAGACGCAGGCCTGCGCCGGCGGAAGCGAGGGACGCCGAACTGCGGCCGAAGCCGACATCGCGGCTCCAGACCTTGGCCGCATCCACGAAGCTGTAGAGCTGAAGGAAGGTGAACGGCTGTGTCCGCGGGTCCCATCCAAGGCGGAGCTCGATCAGGCCGGCGACGCCACTGTCTCCAAAGATCTCCGCATAGTTGTAGGCGCGGCCATAGGGCAGAGCGCCGGGCGCGAAGGTTTCGGACAGCAGCAACGGATCGGGCGCCCATTGGCCATCCGTCGATAAGAAGATCCCGGCGCGGGAGCCGATATCCCGATAGTGGGTGGCGCCGGCGTTGATCTTCCAGAACTCCCCATCGGCGCCAAAGCGCGAGCGTCCAGGCCCCTTTCTGTCGGAGGCGCCCAGCACTGGCAGACCCTTGGCGATCTGCACGTAACCGCTGCTGGACGCACTGCCGTTCGCACGGTCGGCCTGCAGTGATGCGCGGACGGCGCGGACGTCGTCGGCGTAGCCGCCGCCGTTGCGATAGGTCTGCTCCACGTGGCGGCCGTCCAGCACAACCGCCGCCCACAGCGACTGGCGGCGTGCGCGCTGGAGGGGGATGGCCAGCCGGACACTGGCCGCCTGGCTCTCGTTGCCGACGGCGTTGTTGAACGGGTCCGTGCCCTGCCGAGATTCCGACGCCGATGCGGCGGCGCGAATCCGGGCCCCCGAGGCGAGCGCCGCGCCGTAGGAGACTTCGGCCTGCAGGAACTCGTTGTGATCGTGGGGGATGGTGAAGACTGAAAGGGCGAGCTGGTCGCCGGCCCGCACCAACGAATTGAGGCCGACGCGCAGGTTCACCTGGTCTGGCCCCACCGCGTCGGTGCCCCGGTTGTCCAGATAGAGGCTGCCGGTCCAGCGCTGCAGCCCGGCGCTTACCACCAACCTATGGCGCGCAGGGTCGTCGATCACCGGCTCGATGCTGGACCGCGGCTTGATGCCGGGCAGATCGGCCGCAAGCACCAGCCGGCGTTCGAGATCCACGAGCCTGAGCGGGCGCTTCTCCGTCAGGCCGGACATCAGGGCTTCCAGGGCGGGGGCTGCGTCGCCGGTCACCTCGACCGCGTCGATATACCCTTCGTAGACGCGAAGCCGCGCCTGGCCCTTGGGGCCGGTCTGCGGCGGTACGATCGCGCGGGAGAGGAAGTAGCCGTCCTTGCGATACTTGTCGGTGATGGCCTGGGCGATACGCGCCAGTTCATCCGGGCTGATCTCCCGGGCCAGGGCGTCGGCATACAGCGGCGCGAGATCCTTCAGCGGATAAGCGCTGACGCCGTCGATGGTCAGGCCGGTCAGAACGAAACAGTCGGATCTGCCGCCTTCACAGTCATCGCCTGGAGCTGCCTCTGCAGGTTGCAGAAAGAGGAGAGTCGCCGAAAGCAGGGCGGAAATAACCACGCGCCACAAGGTCGGCTTGTCGACAGACGTCACGTTGCTTACGAGTGCTTTCTGGAAAACGCGGACCGATACTGTCGGTCGGGAGACTGAAATCGGCGTTAACGAGTAAAATATACCAAGCTCGTTAGTCGGCGGTTAGCCAGCACCTGTCACAAATCTGGGCTGAAAGACCGAAAAGCGGTCGACCTTCCCGGTAACGCAGCATGCGTATGATCCATCTGGCCCCCGCCGCAGCCTCGGCGCTGGCGCTTCTCTCCGCGACGGGCCCGGCCTTCGGCGCAGACTGGAAGCTTGTGGAAGCCAGTGGCGTCGTGCGGATCGCGGCGCCCGGCCGCGCGCCGGCCGCAGGCGCCGCCAACCAGGTCGTGCCCGTCGGGAGCATCGTCACCACGGCCGCGGGCGGCCGCGCAGCGCTTTTCAACGGCGCTCAACGCGTGACGCTCGGTCCCAACAGCCGCATGACCATCGCGCCGGAACAGGCGAGCGGCGTCACTCGCATCATGCAGGACCTGGGCTCGGTGCTCTTCCAGGTCGACAAGAAGCCGGCCCAGCACTTCCGCGTCGAGACCCCACTTCTGGCCGCCATCGTCAAAGGCACCACCTTCACCGTGAATGTGGACGTCGCCCGGGACTCCGTTCACGTGGCCGAGGGCCTGGTCGAGGTTCGCGCCAACCAAGGCGGCGCGGCGCGTGACGTTGGCGCGGGCGCGACGGGCGTCATCGCCCGTGAGGCCCCTGCGCAGCTCAATGTCAGCGCCCCATCCGCGGCCCTTGAGCCGACGGTGGAGCCTCTGCAACTTGGCGCGCTGGACTATACGGCCGTGTCCGGTGGTCTGGTGGACGGTCCCGGGACCGCCGCAGGCCCCGTGACGCCTGCGATCCTCTCGCGCAGCGGCGACGCCGGTCCTGCCCCCGGCGCGGACGGCGCTGCTGGCCCGGCGGGCGCGCCGGGGGCAGTCCAGGCCGTGGTCCTGGCGGCCCATCTCCAGCCGCCATCTACGCCGCCGGGCCTTGGGGGCGCAGGTGGGCCTCCGGCGAATGGCAACTCGCCCGGCAGCGAAAACGGCGCGGCGAGCGGTAACGGCGGTGGCAACGGCAACAGCGCCGCCACCGGGAACGGCAACGCCGGCGGCGGTGGCAACGGCGCCGCCAATGGTAACGGCAACGGCAACGCGGGCTCGAACGGGAACGCTGCAGGCGGCGGCAATGGCAATGGTGGCGCAGCCGGCGGCGACAACGGCAACGGAAATGCGGGCGCGAACGGCAATGCCGGTGGGGGCGGCAACGGCGTCGCGGGCGGGAATGGCAATGGCGCCGCCAATGGTAACGGCAACGCGGGCTCGAACGGCAATGCCGGCGGGGGCGGGAACGGCGCCGCGGGCGGCAACGGCAACGGGAATGGCGCCGGCTCCGCCGGGGGTAACGGCAACGCCGACACGGGCTCGAACGGTAACGCCGGGGGCGGCGGGAACGGCGCCACGGGCGGCAATGGCAATGGCAACGGAAACCCAGGCGCGAACGGCAACGCCGGCGGCGTCGGGCCGGACGGCGCCGCCGGGAACGCTGGCAACGGCGCTGGGGGCGGCCATGGCAACATCGACGCTGTGCCGAATGGCAATGCGGGCGGCGGCGGAAACGGCAACGCCGGCTCGAACGGCAACGGGGGCGGCAGCCCCGACGTGGGCGCGGGCGGCAGCGCCGGAGGCAATGGGCACGGAAACGCCGGGGGCGGCGGCAACGGCAAACCGCCGAAATGATCGGCCGGCGGTTTCTCGCCGCCGCCCGGGCGGCGCTTTCGCGCAGCCCGGTTGATCGCAAGGGCCGACTGGCGCGCGCCGCGAGCCTCGTGCTCATTGTCGCCACTGTCTTTGCGGCAGAGGGGAGCGGCCTGCTACGGCCGCTCGACAACGCGCTAGGAGCGTTGCGCTTCGACCTTCTTAGGCGTGACGCGAGCCAGACCTTGACCGTGGTCGAGATCGACCCGGCCAGCATCCGGGCCGCGGGACGATGGCCCTGGGACCGAGAGCGGTTCGCCCAGGCGATCCGCAATCTGCAGGCCGCCGGCGCCGATACGGTGGCCTTCGACGTGGACTTCAGCGCCCGGGCTGACTCCGCCGCCGACCAGGCGCTCCTGGCCGCCATCGCGCGGCAGCCTGGCTCGGTGGTGCTGCCCACCTTCGTGCAGGCGCTGGATCGACGCGCCCCAGCGCGGCTTGTGGAAAATACGCCCCTTGCGAACCTGTCGAATGACGCTCTGCTGGCGAGCGTCAACGTCCTGATCGACCCGGACGGTCTGGTCCGGCGCTATCGCTATGGCTTCGATAGCGAAAGTGGAGGGCGCGCCTCCATGGCGAGCCTCCTGGCGAACAGGTCGCCGGGGCAGACCGCCGACTTTCTCATCGACTACGGGATCCGCGAGAAGAGCCTGGACCACCTCAGCTTCGAGGACGTCTATCGCGGCCGGTTCGACGCCAGCCAGGTTCGGGGGCGCAGCATCCTGATCGGGTCGACGGCCCAAGAACTCGGCGACGATTTCGCCACGCCCCGCCACGGCGCGCTGCCGGGCGTGTACGTGCATGCGCTGGCCTACGAGAGCCTTGTGGCCGGCCGAGATCTCAAGGCGCTGAATCCCCTCCTCCTCGGCGCGCTTGCCGTCTGGAGCGCATATCTGCTCCGACCCAGGAGCGCGCTTCGCTTGCGGCGCATGCTGCTCCGGCATCTGGTGATCGCTGCGACGGCGATCGGGGGGCCGCTGGCCCTCCAGGCCGCGGCGCCGGTTTCCGCGGCCACCGGCTCGATCCTCTTCGCCCAACTGCTTTGCCTCATCTGGCTGGTGCGGCATGAACTGGCTCGCCGCGCCCGCGCGGTGGTCGAGGCGCGCGAGGCGCACCTGCTCGAGCTCGCGGAACACATGCGCGCCAGTCGCGACGAAATCCTCGCCGCCCACGACGAGTTGAAGGCGGTGAATGTCGCCCTCGACCGGGCGCTGGCCGCCCGCACCGACTTCCTGGCGATGACGAGCCACGAAATCCGCACGCCCCTAAACGGGATCATGGGGATGACCCAGGTCATCCTCAGCGACCGAAACCTGCCGGCAGGGCTGCGCGACAAGGTCGACCTCGTGCATGCGAGTGGTGAAACCATGCTGGCGCTGGTCGACGACATCCTCGACGTCGCCAAGATGGAGAGCGGCAACCTCACGGTCACGCCGGCGAAGATGGATCTCCACCGGCTGCTGGACGAGACGACGCGTCTCTGGACCGACAAGGCCCAAAGCAAGGGCTTGGGCCTGCGCTGCGACCGGGGCGACACCCCGACCTGGATCATCGAGGACGGCGGTCGGCTGCGCCAGATCCTGTTCAACCTGACATCCAACGCGATCAAGTTCACCGAGCGCGGCGAGGTCTCGCTGGAGGCGAGGACGGAGCTTGGCGAAGATGGCGAGATGCTGGTCTTGGAGGTGTCGGACAACGGCATCGGCATCCCCGCCGACAAGGTCGAGCAGATCTTCGAAGCCTTCTCGCAGGTGGACGCCGGCATCACCCGCAAGTACGGCGGCACGGGCCTCGGGCTCGCCATCAGTCGCCGTCTGGCGAGGGCCATGGGCGGCGACTTGACCGTGGAAAGCGAACTGGACGTGGGTTCGCGGTTCGCCGTCCGGCTGCCGCTGAGGCGCGCCGCCGCCGACCGCGGCGCCGCTGGCGCTGGCGCCGCCGATGGGGTGGCCCTCGCGGCCGCGTCCGTCCTCCTCATCGAAGCGAACCCCCTGGCCCAGGGCGTGATGAAGGCGGCGCTGGCCAGCCATGTGTCCGACCTGGAGGTCGCCAGATCGACGGTGGAGGCGCGCGCCGCCCTGGGTTCGCGGCGGTTCGACCTGCTGCTCGTCGAGGGCAGGTGCCTGTCCTTAGGAGACGCCGACGCCTTCGAGGAGGTCGGACGCCTTGCGCGGGAGAGCGCGGGCGCCGCTGTCGTGGTGCTCTGGGCGGGCCCCGCCGAGGAGACTGCGGGGCTGCGTCGGGCGGGCGCCCGCCTCGTTATTCCAAAACCGATCGCCACGGCTGATCTGGTGCAGGAACTGCGAGCCTTTCGCGCCGCCTGCGAGGACCCTGCGGCGCTTGGACGCGCTTTCGCTGCAGCGGGTAGTCCGTGATCGTTAGCCTTCTGTAAGTATTGGGGAACATGCTCGTCGCCTACGTAGGCGCCTCCTGGAGACCCAAGTGCGCGTGCTGTTTGTCGACGACAACGCCATGAACCGGAAAGTCGTGAAGAGCATGCTCGAGTCGGCCGAGGTCGTGATGATCGAAGCCGAGGACGCCGAGACGGGGCTGTCCATCCTGGACGCCGACGCGTTCGATCTCGTCCTGATGGACCTTCGTATGCCCGGCATGGACGGCCTTGCGGCCATCCGTCAGATCCGGGCCCGCGGAGACGCCAAGGCCAGCCTTCCGATCATCGTTGTCACCGCGGACAACGGCCCGAACATCCGCGGCCAGGCTCTGGCGGCGGGCGCCGAAGATCTGCTTCACAAGCCGGTCCAGATGCAAGCGCTCTTCGACGCCATCGGCCGCGCGGTCGAGGGCACGGGCCGCCCCGGCGCCGTTCTCGCCTGATCGCCCGGTCCGCGCGGCTCGGCGGAGGGACTGGCTTACGCGGGCGGCTCCGCGTCGGGCGCTCGGCAGCCCGCTCCGCTATCCGCGCAGGATCTTCTGCATGGCCTTTCCCTTGGCCAGCTCGTCGATGAGCTTGTCCAGGTAGCGGATCTCACGCATCAGGGGCTCGGCGACCTCCTCGACGCGAACGCCGCAGACCACGCCCTTGATCTCGGCCCGGGCCGGGTTGGGGCGCGGCGCCTGGGCGAAGAAGGTCTCGAAATCCGTCTTCTCGGCCAGCTGCGCGTCCAGCGCCTCCTGGCTGAAGCCGGTCAGCCAGCGGATGATCTCGTCGACCTCGGCCTTGGTGCGCCCCTTCCGCTCCGCCTTGGCGACGTAGAGCGGATAGACGCTGGCGACGCTGGTTGTGTAGATCCGGTGGGGGTTAGGCACGATCTGGTCCGCTTGGGTGTGGCGCGCCCGACCAGACCTACCACCTTCCGCCCGCCGGCGCAGCCGCCGGGCCCTCGCGCTCCGCCTCGGCCGTCTCCGGCGGGGTCATGGCCGCGGTGATCGCCGCCAAGAGCTGTCCGGCGCTCACCGGCTTGGCCACCACGCCGTCGAGTCCCGCGGCCAGATAGCCGGAAACCTGGTGGGACATGGCGTTGGCCGTCAGCGCCAGGATCGGGACCCGCGGCCGCGCCGCCGCGCGCTCGTGGGCGCGGATCTCCACGGTCGCCCCGACGCCGTCCAGGACCGGCATGTTGATGTCCATCAGGACTAGGTCCCACGGCTCGCGCTCATAGGCTTCCAGCGCCGCCCGGCCGTCTTCGACCATGGTGAGCGCGACGTCTCCGAAGGCGCCCAACAGATGCTGGAGGACCAGCTGGTTGGTGGGATTGTCCTCCGCCACGAGGATGCGCAACGCGCTCAGATCCGCAGCCGCCGGCCGCGCGTGCAGCGCCGCCCCGGTCGCCTGCGGAGCGGCCGCCGACGGAAGCGGCAGGAACAGCTGGAAGCGGGACCCCGCCCCGGCTTGGGAGGTCGCCTCGATCCGACCGCCCATCAGCGCGGCCAGGTCGCGGCATATGGAGAGCCCCAGCCCCGTACCGCCGTAGCGCCCGGCGACGCCGGGGTCGGCCTGGGCGAAGCGGTCGAAGACCCGGTCCAGCGCGTCCGGGGACATGCCGATGCCGGTATCGCACACCTCCAGCTCGACGCCGTTGCCGACACGCCGGCCGCGGACGGTCACCTCGCCCCGCTCGGTGAACTTCACCGAATTGGAGACGAGATTGGTGACGATCTGACGCGTGCGGTTCGCGTCTCCGGCGAAGTGGCCGCGGATGTCCGCCACGTCCACGTGCAGGCGAAGACCCTTGCCGCGGGCGCTGGCCAGAAAGGGCTCGGCGGCCGCGGTCACGGCCTGGGCGAGGTCGAACGGCCCGATCTCCACTTCGAGCTTTCCGGCCTCGATCTTGGACAGGTCCAGCATGTCGTTCAGCAGCGTCTGCAGCGCGTGACCCGAGCGGCGCACCACGTCCAGGCGCTCGGCCTGGGCAGGGCTCAGCGTGTCGCCGGCCATCGCCTCGGCCATCCCCAGGACCCCGTTCAGCGGCGTCCGGATCTCGTGGCTGACGGTCGCCAGGAACTCGCGCTTGGCGTCGTTGTCCCGTTGCGCGTCTGCCTGGCCCCGCACCATCCGCGCCTCCGCCCTGGCGTTGGAGAGCTGAAGCTGGCGAGCGTTCACGACGAAGCAGAAGGCCAGCGCGGCCATGATCAGTGGCGGCTCGCCGTTCCCCAGCAGCATCATGTTGCGGATCATGGCCAGGGCGGGGAGGGGGGCCGTCCACAGGAACATGTTTCGGGTCATGCTCTGCTGCGCGGCGATAAGCATCAGCACGCCCGCGCAGAACAGGACGCTGACGACGGCCGCGGCCGTGGACGGGGCCGGATTGACGAAGAACGGCGCAGCCGCCGCGCTGGTCGACAGGGCGCAGAAGAAGATCATCTCACGCTGCCGCCGCCGGGCGGTGGACAGGTCCAGCGTGCCCAGGCGCGGCGCGATCCGCCGCCACCAGGCCCAGATCACCAGTTCGCAGGCCAGGAAGGCGACGACCCAAAGCCCGGCCAGAAGCGGCGACAGCAGGTCGAAGTGCAGGCAGGCGGCCGCCACCAGGCCGATCGTGCCGATCCGGAGCACGTACTGGGCGCGGTAGGTCCGCGAGTAGAAATACTCGAGGGCCAGTTCGGTCGGGGACAGGCGGCGAGGCGCAGGCATGCTCCACCTTCGGACGGCGGAGCCTTAAGGTCGCGTTTGAACCTCGTGCGACCTTTTGCCCCCGTCGCTGTGGGCCGACCGAGGCGGCGGCCCGGTCGGTGGGCTTTGCCGTGGTCGCGGGAACACGGAAGGACCCGCCGCATTGTCACGATCGGCCTGACCTTTCGGGCGGCGTGCAGGGCGGGCAGGGACGTGTCGGATTTGGCGTTTGAGATGACCCCGCCCCGTTGTCGGCCACCGTCCGCATGACCTTCGCCCGAACCCTGTGCGAGGCAGGCGGAGAGGCTGGGCGGCTGATCGCCGAGCGGGACTGGTCTGCGACGCCGCTCGGCGACATCGCGCAATGGCCGCAGAGCCTGCGAACGGCCCTGACCACCATCCTGCTGTCGCCCGTTCCGATCGTGATGCTGTGGGGTGAAGCCGGCGTCATGCTCTACAACGACGCCTATTCGGTCTTCGCCGGCGGCCGCCACCCGCAGCTTCTCGGCAGCAACGTGCGCGAGGGCTGGCCGGAGGTCGCCGCCTTCAACGACAACGTCATGCGGGTGGGCCTGGCGGGCGGAACCCTGCAGTACCGCGACCAGGAGCTCACGCTTCACCGCCACGGCCGTCCCGAGCAGGTCTGGATGGACCTCGACTACTCGCCGGTCCTGGGTGAGGACGGTCGGCCGGCCGGCGTGATGGCGATCGTGATGGAGACCACCGCGCGGATCATGGCCGACCGGGCCCTCACGGCCGAGCGCGATCGCCTGACCGAAAGCGAGGCGCGCTTCCGCAACATGGCCGACCATGCGCCGGTGATGATGTGGGTGACCGACCCCACGGGCTATTGCGTCTATCTCAATCGCAGCTGGCGTCGCTTTACCGGCCAGACGGCGGACGAAGGCGAGGGGTTCGGCTGGCTCGACGCCACTCATCCCGACGACCGCAGCATGGCCGAGCAGGCCTTCAGGGAGGCGGTCGAGGCGCGGGCGCCGCTCCGGATCGAATACCGCCTGCGGCGTCACGACGGGGCCTACCGCTGGTGCATCGACGCCGCCGCGCCTCGGCTGTCCAACGACGGCGAGTTCCTGGGCTATGTGGGCTCGGTCATCGACATCGAGGACCGGCGCAACGCCGAGCAGAGCCAGCGTGAGAGCGAGGATCGCCTTCGCGCCCTGACGAACACCCTGCCGGCTTTCGTCTGGTTCGGGGCGCCGGACGGCGAACTCCACTACTTCAACGACCGCTGGTACGAGTATTCGGGGCAGACCTCCGACCAGGCCCTGCCGAACGGCTGGGTGGACATCCTGCATCCCGAGGACGCCGACCGGGTGGCGGAGGCCTGGGCGCGGGCGCGGGCGCTTGGGACCCCCTACGAGACCGAATGCCGGTATCGGCGGCGGGACGGCGCCTACCGCTGGTACCTGGCGCGGGCCGAGCCGCTGAAGGCCCCGGACGGCCAGATCGCCGCCTGGGTGGGTTCGTCCAGCGACATCCACGACCATGTGACGGCCGAGGACCAGCAGCGGCTGCTGATCAATGAGCTGAACCACCGGGTGAAGAACACCCTGGCTACGGTCCAGGCGCTGGCGACCCAGAGCGCCGCACGCGGCGCGCCGGTGGCCGAGTTCCTGGACGTCTTCGAGGGGCGGCTGCAGAGCCTCTCGGCCGCCCACGACCTGCTGACCGCAACCCACTGGGAAGGCGCGAGCCTGGCCGATGTGGTGGATCGGGTGACCGGCCACTGGGCGGCGGAGGGGCGGCTGGCGGCGGACGGTCCCGCCGTCTGGCTCACGCCCCGGCAGGCCTTGAGCATCGCCATGGCCTTGCATGAGCTGTCCACGAACGCTCTCAAGTACGGCGCGCTAACCGCGCCGGCCGGACAGGTGACCGTCGGCTGGCAGGTATCGGGCGAGCGGCTGCGGCTCCACTGGCGTGAGCGCGGCGGCCCGCCCGTTCGCCCGCCCGAGCGCCGGGGGTTCGGCACGCGCCTGCTCGAACGCGGCGTCGGACGCGAGTTGGGGGCCGACGCCATGCTCGTCTTCGACCCGGACGGCGTCCGCTTTACCTTGGGCTTGCCCCTGGACGCCCGGGCGGGCGGCGCGCCGCGGCGCGACTGATGGTCCAGGGCGATCAGCGCCGTGGGCGCGGCGCGGCGGGGTCGGCGGGGGGCACGAAGCCGTCGGGGACGAAGCCGCGAAGCAGGGCCTCGACGGCCACCGTGACCGGGCCGGAGATCTGTCGTTTGCCGGCTTCCATCTCCAGGATCCGGCTCTCGCCGTGATTGGCGGCGAAGCGCAGCGCGCGGGCCAGGTCCGCGGCGCTCCAGCCCATGGCCAGGCGCGCCTGTCGAAGGTGCTCTCCGGTCTCGATCACGCCCAGCTCCTGCGCTCTCCCAAGCCGGGAGATCACAGCAAACTCAGCCCATGTCCAGGGGGCAGGGGCGCCTTGTCTGCGGAGGAAGGCCCGCGCCCCAGGCCGGGGCGCGGGCTCTACGTTCAGTAGCTGTAGCGCAGGGCCACGCCGTAGGTGCGCGGCTGGCCCAGGAAGGCGTCGTACGACCCCGACTGCAGAACGGCGTTGAAGCCCACCTGGTAGTAGACGTCGTTGAACAGGTTCTGGGCGAAGGCCTCCACCGCCCAGCGCTTATCCGCCGAGGTCAGGCCGACGCGGGCGTTCACCAGGGTGAAGCCCGGCTGGTTCTTCACCGGATCGAGGTCCGAGCCGGTGTTGTAGCTGGAGACGCTCTTGGAGTTGACCGCCACGCGTCCGATCAGGTCGTCGTTGATCGCCCGCTCGTAGGTCACGCCCAGCGAGCCGGACCACAGCGGCGCCAGCGACAGCCGCGAGCCGGGCAGGTTGGCGCCCAGGAACAGCGGGTTGCTCTTCGGATAGTAGGTCTCGGCGTAGGTGACGCCGCCGTTGAACTTCAGGCCCTCGATGGGCGAGGCCCAGATGAAGTCCAGGTCCACGCCCTTGGAGATCACCTTCGGCACCGAGGCCACCGAGAAGACCAGGCCGTTGAAGGCGTTGAGCTGGAAGTCCTTGTACTTCTGGTAGAACACCGTGGCGTTCAGCAGCAGGCTGCGGTCGAACAGGGTGTTCTTGAAGCCCAGCTCGTAGGAGTCGACCGTCTCGGGCGCGAAGCTGGTGTCCAGCACCGGCTCGGTGGGCCGGCCCGCCACCGTCTGGTTGGTCGTGGCGATGCGGTCCAGGTTGAAGCCGCCGGCCTTGTAGCCCCGGGCGTAGGACGCATAGGTCATGACCTCGGGCGAGAAGCGGTAGGCGATCTTCGCCGTCCCGGTCAGCTTCTTCTCGCTCAGCGACTGATCGTTGTTGCGGATCTGGCCGAACCGCGGGCTGTTCGAGGCCGCGCACAGCACCTGATACGGACCAGCGCCCAGCAGCCCGCCGGCGCGGATCAGCGATCCCGTCGCCGGCACCGGTCCGCCGATCGCCGCGGCCCGGGCGAGCGCCGTGGCGCAGCCGATCCCGCCGTCGGTGTTGCTCCAGAAGGTCTTGAGATCCTTGTCTTCCCAGGTGTAGCGCAGGCCCATGGTCAGCTCGAGCGCCTCGGTGACCTGGAAGCTATTGTTGGTGAAGAGCGAGAAGCCCTCCTCCCGCTGGCTGTAAAGGTCGTCCTGGCCGTTACCGGCCACGAAGGTCTGGCCCGTCGCCGGCCGGCCGGTGAACAGCGGCAGCTGGCCGCCGAACAGGGCGCTTACATACTGCTCGTACTGGGTCCCGTAGGTCACGGTCCGCACGTGCAGGTCCAGGTCCTCACGGGTGTAGAAGGCGCCGATCAGCCAGTTCAGCCGGTCGGTGGCGCCCGCCAGGCGAACCTCCTGGCTGAAGGTCTGGAACTTGCTCGACCCGGGGTTGGAGCTCTGCTTCAGCGTCGGGGAATAGAGGATATCCGCCGCCGTCCAGTCGACGTCGGCCCCGCCGGTCTGCTTCCAGTGGCGCAGGGCGGTGATGGCGGTCAGCTTGGCGCCGCCCAGCCACGGCGTGTTCCAGTTGGCCTCAGCCGCCCAGCCGGTGTCGACCACGGTCTTCAGGAAGCTGCGGTTGCTGTAGTCGCGGAATTCGTCCGGGTCCGGCGGGTTGGCCAGCCCGCCGGGCGCCAGGGCCTGGATGATCGCCTGGGTCGCCCCGTTCTGGATCTGCACCGCGCCGCAGCAGCGCTCGTCGCGCTTGGTGTAGTCGACCGAGACGTTCAGGTCGAAGTTCTCGGACGGCGTCAGCAGGAACTGGGCCCGGCCGGTGTAGAAGTCCTGGTCGTTGTTGTCCGGCCCGACGGTCTTGTAATAGCCGTCGCGCTCGCGGGCGGCGACATAGACCCGGGCGGCCAGCAGGTCGTCGATCAGCGGGCCGTTGAGCGAGCCCGAGGCGCCGAAGCCGTCGTAGTTGGTGACCTGCACCTCCGACGTCGCCGAGACGTTGAACGAGGGCTTGGCGGTGATGATGTTGATCACGCCGGCGGTGGTGTTCTTGCCGAACAGCGTGCCCTGCGGGCCCTTCAGCACTTCGATCCGCTGGGTCTCGCCCAGGTCGCTGAACGCCACGCCGTTCCGCGGGCGGTACACGCCGTCGATCACCACGCCCACCGACGATTCCAGGCCGGGGTTGTCGCCGACCGTGCCGATGCCGCGGATGCGGGCGGTGGTGATCGCCGAGCTGCTGGTGGAGGTGACGGTCAGGCCCGGGGCCACGATCGTCAGGTCCTTGATGTCGCGGACGCCGGCGTCCTGCAGCTGCTGGGCGTTTACCGAGGTGACCACCACGGGCACGTCCTGCAGGCTCTGCTCCCGCATCTGGGCGGTGACCACGATCTCTTCGATGGTGGGGCCCTGGTCGGCCTGGTCCTGGGCCAGGGCGAACGTCGGCGCCCCCAAAACCAGGGTTCCGGCCGCAAGGGCGCTGACACTGCAGAGCAGGGCGATCTTCATACGCTTCGTTCCTTCCCAATGGCGCTTCTTTGAGAGCGCTCGACTCGTGCACTGAACCGGAAGGACAGCCTGCATTGAAAGCCAAAGCCGCAACGCACAACGGTGATATCTCGCACCTGCGGCGCCTGCGCCACAGGCGGAACCGCTCGGCGGAAGGCTGTAGGCCTCTCTTAATCCGCACGTTATAGCTACAGGCGCCGTGCAAAAGCCGCTGATCCGCCTCCGCATTTTCGCCGCCGCCGCGGCCGCGACGCTGCTGGCGTCGAGCTCGGCCCAGGCGAAGATCTTCTACATCACCCAATCGGGCGCCGACGCCTGGACGGTCATGGACGCCAGCGGCATCGAGACGACGCCCGGCTCGCCCGTGCGAAAGGCGTGGGCCGTCCGCGTCCAGCGCAACATCCTCAGCGGCAATCCGCCCACACCGGGCTATGTGCGCACCCTCACCGAATATGACTGCGACGCCCAGCGCACCCGCTGGCGCGAGTTCTCGGCCTTCTCCCGCTCGGGCGGCCTGCTGGTCAGCAAGGTCAATCCTCAGCCGGAGTGGGGGCCGGCGAACGAGGCCGCCGACACCTACGCGGCCTATCGGGTCGTGTGCGAGGGCGTCGGGGGCGGCGCGGTGGTCTCGGCCGACAGCGTCGCCAAGGTGGTCATCAACCTGATGAGCGCCTGGGACCCGCCCCCCGAACCCTTCGCCCCCATCACGCCTGCCGCAGCCACCCCGCCAGCCAAGGGCGCGCCGGCCGCCGCAAAGCCGCCGCCCAAGCGTTAGGCCGGCCGGCCACGCTCACTCTCCCCTTCCTATGGGTGAGGAGAGAAGACCGCGCCGCGAGCCTGCCTTGGCGCGCCAGCGCCGTAAGGATCCAACCGCAGAAGACGCAGAAAACGCAGAAGAGCCGTGTCTGCTATGCCTTCTGCGTCCTTCTGCGTTTTCTGCGGTCCCCAGAGGGCGGCGCCGCGGTCTCTACTTGGAGAGCTGTCCGCGGATCGCCCCGCCGGGGAACTCGGCGTTGTGGACGTTGACGTAGTAGCCCGCCGGGTTGGCCAGGATGTCCTTCACCACCGCCGCATCGGCCGTGGCGCAGCCCGCGCTCTTGCCCGCCGCGTCCGGCGCTTTCATCGGCACGACAGGCGGGCCCGAGGCGCCCGCCGCACCCTTGTGCACGTGCGCCGCCGTGGCCGCGCCGATCTTCTCGACCATGACCTCGTAGCAGACCTCGTTCTTGGCCGCGTCGACCTTGAACGTGGCGTGCCCGGCCCCGTCGGTATCGGGCGACCCCGCTCCGCCCAGGTGGGCGGACAGGTTCTCGGCGGCGAAAGCCGGCCCGGCGACCAGCGCCCCCACGACGGCGACGACGGCAAAGCTGGTTCGGATCATGGTCTCTTCCTCCCAAGCCCCCCGCTTGATCGGCGCAAGAGGAGACCGTGCGCGCCGGGGCGTCAACCGCCCGTGGCGGCCATGCGGGGGCGCTTGCAGACTTACGCTAGAGGACGATGCCGGCCTCGGGGAACGCCGCGTTCCACCACCCGCCCACCAGGCGGTGCAGGGGGCCGTTGGCGTCGCGGGCCACGTTGTGCCCCGCCTCGGCGATGGTTTCGACGGTGATCAGGGCATGGGCCGCCAGGCGGGCGAGCGTGGCGTCGTTGATCAGGCTCGGCATCGTCTTGAAGGGTCTCGGCGGCTCTAGCGGAACGCCCCCGATGACGGCGAGGGAAGGCGTCCGGAGATCGTCCAGCACCCAGGTGTGATCGCGAGGCTCGATCGTATCCGGGCCGATGCCGAAGATGTTCCAGACGAACGCCTCCCCGCCGGGGGGCGTCTGAGCTCGGAAATGCAGCAGCGGCCAGACGCCCTCCGTCAGCAGAGGGGGCTCGATCGTCACGACCCTCCGCACCGATGGGTGGCGCAGGCCCAGCGCGACAATACCCCCGACCGACGCCCCGAAGACCATGAGTGGCCGATCCCGCCAGCGCGCCGCCAGGGCCTCGTCCAAAGCCTGGGCGAAGGCGGCAATCGAGATCTCGGAGAGCGCTGGACAATGGTTGCCCGGCAGGTGGGTCCGAAGCACGTCGGCGTCGGGGAACGCCCTCTGGATGTTCCAGAAGAAGTCCGCCGTGGCGAACGCCCCGCTGATCACGAGCAGGATCGGGCGGCCGGTGTCGCGTCCCCAGAACCACACCTGACCACGCGACGTATCGACCTCGAACCGGCTTTCCATGGGCTCCAACAAACCTGCGCCGGCGGCCCAGAGCAAGGCGCGGGCCGATCGAACGAAATCGGGCGCCCGCGGATCAGGACTCCACGGGCGCCCGTTTTGCGTTTCCGGTGTTCAGAGCCGACCGGCTCAGTTCCGGGTCGGGATGATGACCGGCAGGTCCTCGTAGCCCTTCACGAAGGACGAATAGACCCGCTTGGGCGGGCCCACCACGTCGATCCGCGGGAAGCGGGCGAGGATCTCTTCCCAGATGATCTTGAGCTGGAGCTCGGCCAGGCGGTTGCCAACGCAGCGGTGGATGCCGAAGCCGAACGACAGGTGCTGGCGCACCCGCGGCCGCTGGATCCAGTAATCGTTGGGCCGCTCGATGACCTCTTCGTCACGGTTGCCCGAGACGTACCACATGGCGACCTTGTCGCCTTTCTTGATGGTCTTGCCGCCCAGCTCCACGTCCTCCAGCGCCGTGCGGCGCATGTAGGCCAGCGGGGTCTGCCAGCGGATGGTCTCGGAGACCATGGCCGGGATCAGGCTGTGGTCCGACCGCAGCAGCTTTTCCTGGTCCGGGTTCTGACTGAGGGCCAGGATCGAGCCGGAGATCGAGTTGCGGGTGGTGTCGTTGCCACCGACGATCAGCAGGATCAGGTTCCCGAGGTACTCCATGCGGTCCATGTTCCGCGTGGATTCGCCGTGGGCCAGCATCGAGATCAGGTCGGGCTGCGGCGGGGCGTTCACCCGCTCGTTCCAGAGGCGCATGAAGTAGTCCACGCACTCGAACAGCTCCTGGCGGCGCTCCTGCTCAGCGATCTCGGGATCGGTGGAGCTGAACAGGCCGCTATCCGGCGCCGCGGTGGCCACGTCGGACCAGCGGGTCAGCTTGCGGCGATCTTCCCAGGGGAAGTCGAACAGGGTCGCCAGCGTCATGGTCGTCAGCTCGATGGACACCTTGTCCACCCAGTTGAACTCCTCGCCGATCGGCAGGCTGTCGAGGATGGCGCCGGCGCGCTCGCGGATGATCGGCTCCAGCCGGGCCAGGTTCGCCGGCGAGACGATCGGGCTCACGGTCTTCCGCTGCACGTCGTGCTTCGGCTGGTCCATGGCGATGAACATCGGCAGGGTGAAGTCTTCCGCCGGGTCGGGCAGCACGATCGTCGGCTCCGACGAGAAGCGCCCGTGGTCGGTGTCGACCGCCATGATGTCGTTGTACTTGGTGACCGACCAGTAGCCGCCCACATCCTCGAAGCCGGACTCGGCCCAGTGCACCGGGTCTTCTTTCCGCAGGCGCTCGAAGTAGGGCCACATGCTGTCGGTCCGGAAGAGCTCCGGGTCGGCGACGTTGATCTGTTCCAGCGGCATCGAATAGGCCGCGTCGCGCGCCGCGCGCTTCACATCGATCGAGGCGTCGTCCATGGGTTACCTCCTGGCGGCGGGTCTGCAGCGCCCGCATTGGTTCAGCCCGAACGATGATACCGCAGGGCAGGCGAGTCAAGAAAGATGACGCTAGCGTCAACTTTTCAGGATTGAAAGACGCCGCGCGAAATTCGGAGGCGAGAGGTGGGTGAGCTCGAGGGTGGCTGTGCATGCGGGGCGGTCCGCTACCGTCTGACGTCGGGCCCCATGTTCGTCCATTGCTGCCATTGCAGCGACTGCCAGCGGCAGGTGGGCAGCGCCTTCGTGATCAACGCCCTGATCGAGACCGACCGGATCCAGGTGCTGTCGGGCGAGATCGCGCCCACGGCCATGCCCACCGACAGCGGCCGGCCGCACCTAGTCTATCGCTGCACGGGCTGCGGCACGACGCTCTGGTCGGACTATGGCGACCGCAAGGCGATGAGCTTCCTGCGCGCCACCACCCTTGACGACCGCGCGGCCCTCAGCCCCGACGTTCACATCTTCACCCGCAGCAAGCTGCCCTGGGTGCGCCTGCCGCCCGACGTGCCGGCGTTCGAGATCTACTACGACATGGCCAAGCAATGGCCGGCCGAGAGCCTGGCGCGGCGCCGGGCGCTGCTGGGCGATTGCTGAGGCGCCGATCAGGTTTTCTGTCTGGCGAAGCCGCGTCGCTGGGCTAAACAGGCGTTTGAAAATCTGCGGGGATCACATGGCTTCCGACGTTCTGTTCACGCCCTTCACCTTCAAGGGACTGACGCTGCCCAACCGCATCGTCATGGCGCCGATGACCCGATCGTTTTCGCCGGGCGGCGTGGCGACGGAGGAGGTAGCGGCCTACTACCGGCGCCGCGCCGAGAACCAGGTGGGCCTGATCGTCACCGAGGGGACGGGCGTCGACCGTCCGGCCTCGCTCAACGACCCCAATGTCCCGCGCTTCCACGGCGACAAGGAGCTGGCGGCCTGGGGCCACGTTGCTGACGAGGTGCACGAGGGCGGGGGCCTGATCGCCCCGCAGCTTTGGCACGTCGGCGCGGTGAAGACCCGTAGCGAGGACTGGACCCCGCCCGGCCCGTACGACAGCCCCTCGGGTCTGTCCCGCCCCGAGAAGAAGTTCGGCGAGGCGATGACCGACGCCGAGGTGGCCGACGCCATCCGCGCCTTCGCCGACGCGGCCGCCGCCGCCAAGCGCCTGGGCTTCGACGCCATCGAGCTGCACGGCGCCCACGGCTACCTGATCGACCAGTTCTTCTGGGAGGGCACGAACGTCCGCGAGGATGCGTACGGGTCCAAGGACCTGCCGGGCCGCGCCCGCTTCGCCGCCGAGATCCTGCGCGCCGTCCGCCGCGTCGTGGGACCGGACTATCCGGTGATCATCCGCGTCAGCCAGTGGAAGCAGCAGGACTACGAGGTGAAGCTGGCCAAGGATCCCAAGGCCCTGGAGGCCTGGCTGGGCGCGCTGGTCGAGGCCGGCGCCGACATCATCCACTGCTCGCAGCGCCGGTTCTGGGAGCCGGAGTTCGAGGGCAGCGACCTCAACTTCGCCGGCTGGGCCAAGAAGGTCACCGGCGTGCCCACCATCAGCGTCGGCAGCGTGGGCCTGTCGGGCGAGTTCATTGCGGGCTTTGCCGGCGAGCGCTCGGAGCCCGCGTCGCTGGAGGCCCTGGAGCGCATGCTGGACCGCGGCGACTTCGACCTCGTCGCCGTCGGCCGCGCCCTGCTGCAGGATCCCGAATGGGTGGTGAAGATCCGCGAAGGCCGCCACCACGACCTCTCGCCCTTCGACCGCTCGGCGATGGCGAAGCTTTACTGAGCGATTGCTCCTCCCCCGCAAGGCGGGGGAGGGGGACCACGAAGTGG
>Ga0155080_137_pt5 | contig 32086 bp, 29 predicted proteins | sample RifCSPhighO2_01_FD_106048 | JGI IMG/M metagenome (GOLD analysis project Ga0155080, IMG submission 106048) | Phenylobacterium sp. RIFCSPHIGHO2_01_FULL_69_31 | reverse complement strand
TCGACAGGCCGAACACATGGCCGCACCGACCAGCTCTGCAACAGCTCAAGAACACCCTTGCCGACGGAGAGCCGTCCACACAGGGTCGGCAGCCGATGGTCCCCCAGGGGTGGGACGGGGACGTCGACGGCGTCGACAGGTCGACAACAGACCTCAGGCGGCTAGGGTGTGAGCGTGAAGCCGGGCGGTAAGACAGTTTTGACGGGCAGCTGGCTGTACGCGGGACAGGTTCTCAAGGGCGTCGAGATCATCGCGTTGGATCATGACTACTACTTCGACCTGCCGGCGTTGGACGGTCGAGATCCCTGGGAACGCTTTCCGCTCAATTCTGAGGGTTTGCTCTACTACGTCCGGGCGGACGGCGGGGACCTGCTTGGATGTCCGCCATTCCACGCCATCTCCGAGGCAAAAGCATGGGTTGAGGTCCAGCCGTGGGCTCCCATCACGTGGGACGGTTGAACGTCCGCTACGGGTCGATTGGCGTTGTTGGCTCTTGGCCAGGTTCCGGACGAGTTCGAGTTGCGACCCACTGCAACCTTCCCTTCCCGCATCTCCGCCGAGGGGAGGTGCGATCAGGGATCCGCCCCTTGCGTCCTAATGCGCGTGGCAGTCGGCCAGGCCGTGGTCCGGCTTGGGCACGGGGGCCTCGGCGCCGCCGCAGCCGCCCAGCGGCCGTCGGGAGGTGACGAAGTGGCCGAAATCCGAGGGGGGATTGCGGCTGGTCCACGCCTTGGGCCGCGAAAGCTGAGCCTTCAGGCGCGACAGGAGATCGTCTAGGCTCTCGTCCGAGCCCGTCAGATCCTGGCGGAAACTGCGCTCTTGCATGGAACGGCGTTATACGCCTGTCGGGCGAGTGATTCCACCCCGCACAGGCGAAGCGGCGGCGGGGCTGCTCACGACTTCGAGAACAGGGAAGGAAACAAAGTGAAGCTCTATACCTCGATCGGACCGAACCCCCGCGTCGTGAAGATGTTCCTGGCCGAGAAGGGCCTGGACGTGGAGCGGATCGAGGTGGACCTGCGCGGCGGCGAGAACCGGCGCGAGCCCTATCTGGCGGTCAATCCCGCGGGCCAGACCCCGGCCCTGGTGCTGGAGAGCGGCGCTGCGCTGACCGAGATCACCGCCATCTGCGAATACCTGGAGGAGGTGACCCCGAACCCGCCGCTGATCGGGACCAACGCCGAGGAGCGGGCCCTGACCCGCATGTGGGTGCGCCGCGTGGACCTGAAGGTCTGCGAGCCCATGGCCAACGGGTTCCGCTTCGCCGAGGGGCTGCCGATGTTCGAGAGCCGGATGCGTTGCCTGCCCGAGGCGGCGCCCGGCCTGAAGGCGGTGGCCCAGGATGGGATCGCCTGGCTGGAGGAGAATTTCCAGGGGCCCTGGATCACCGGCGGCCGCTTCACCCTGGCCGATATCCTGCTGTTCAGCTTCCTCGACTTCGGCGGCATGGTCGGCCAGCCGCTGGATCCGAAGTACGCCAAGGTCGGGGACTGGTTCGCCCGGGTTAAGGCTCGCCCGAGCGTCGCGGCGAGCGCCTAGCGCTTAGCGCTTAGCCCACCTTGCGGTCGCGGCCTTCCCAGTAGGGCTTGCGAAGCTCGCGGCGGAGGACCTTGCCGGACGGGTTGCGGGGCAGGGCGTCGATGAAGTCCACGGACTTCGGCGCCTTGTAGGCCGCGATCCGCTGGCGGGCCCAGGCGATCACCGCCGCCGGGTCGGGCCGCTCGCCCGGCGCTGCGACGACGATGGCCTTCACCGCCTCGCCCCAGCGATCGTCGGGCACGCCGATGACCGCGGCGTCGGCGACGCCGGGACAGCCCAGGATCGCGTTCTCCACCTCGGCCGGATAGACGTTCTCGCCACCCGAGACGATCATGTCCTTCACCCGGTCGTGGACGAAGAAGAAGCCGTTCTCGTCCATGAAGCCCGCATCGCCCGTCCGCAGCCAGCCGTCCGGCCGGATGGTCTCGGCGGTAGCCTCGGGCCGGTTCCAGTAGCCCGCCATGACGATCGGCCCGCGGATCTCGATCTCGCCGATCTCGCCGGGCCCCAGGGTCTTGCCGGCCTCGTCGGCGATCCGGGTCTCCAGGGTGGCCCAGGGCCGCCCGCAGGAGCGCAGCAGCTCGCCCGTATGCTCCGACGGCGAAAGCGTCGTGCCCGCGCCGGTGGTCTCGGTCATGCCGTAGAACTGGATGAAGCCGCAGCCGAACGTCCGGGTCGCCCGGGCCAGCACCGCCTCCGAGATCGGCGAGGCGCCGTAGGACACCGTCTTCAGGCTGGAATAGTCGGCCTCGTCCACGCCCGGGGTCTGGAGCAACGCGTTGATCATCACTGGCGCCAGGAAGACGTGCGCCACCTTCTGCTCGCCGAAGGCCTGCAGCACCGCGGCGGGGACGAACTCCGCCTGCAGCACGATGCGGCCGCCGGCGGCCAGGCCCGAGAAGCTGATGTTGGTCCCGGCCACGTGGAACATGGGCATCAGGATCAGCACGGTGTCATCGGCCGCGTAGGAGAAGCCCTCCACCCGATGCCGCAGGGCCAGGAAGGCCGAGTAGTTGGCGTTGGACAACCGCACGCCCTTGGGCAGGCCAGTGGTGCCGGAGGTGTAGAGCTGCAGCACGTCGTCCGTGGCCTGGGGCGTCTCCAGCCGCGGGGCCGGGGCGGCGTCGCGCAGGGCGGCATAAGCCTCGAAGGTCGGGTGCTCGCCGCCGACTGCGATCACCTTCACGGGCCGCCCGGCATGCTCGGCCACGGTGACCGCGCATTCGAAGAACTCGGGCGTCACGAAGAAGACGCTGGCGCTGGAGTCCTTCAGGATGAAGGCGATCTCGGGAACCGCCAGGCGCGAGTTGATCGGCGCGAAGCAGGCCCGCGCCTTGGCGACGCCGAAGAAGATCTCGTACCAGGCCTCGGACGGCCGCCCCAGCCAGGCCACCCGGTCGCCGGGCTTCACGCCCGCCGCCTGCAGCATCCCCGCCACCTGCGACGAGCGCCGGTCCAGCTCGGCGTAGGTCAGGTCGCGGCCCTCGAAGTGGACGGCCACCTTGTCGCCGCGCTCGCGGCCGTGGACGGCGGGGATGTCGGTCAGCAGCTTGATAGGATCGTCGGTCATGCCCGGTCGTTTCGCTCCCGCAGGCTGTTCCGCCTGTCTCGATCGATTGCTAGCCGATCCCGGGTCCGTCAACAAACCTGACGTCAGGTGACCGCCGCGCGGGTCCGGAACTGCGGCGCCTCGAAGGCCCGGCTCTCCAGCACCTCGCGCAGGATTTCCACCGCATCCCAGACGTCGGCGTGGCTGAGGTAGAGCGGCGAGAAGCCGAAGCGGGCGATGTCCGGGTCTCGGAAGTCGCCGACCACGCCACGGGCGATCAGCGCCTGGACCAGGGCATAGCCCTCCGGATGGGCGAAGGAGACATGCAGGCCGCGGTCCTCCATCTCGCGCGGTCCGGCCAGCGCCAGGCCATGGCCGGCGCAGCGGGCTTCCACGAGCTGGATGAACAGCCGGCACAGCGACAGGCCCTTGGCCTCCACCGTCTTGGTGTCGGCCTCGAGCTGCAGGTCCAGCCCCGCCTCCAGGGCCGCCAGGCCCAGGATCGACGGCGTGCCGCACAGCATGGTGCGGATGTCGGCCGCGGGGCGGTAGCGGTCCTCGAAGGCGAAGGGGGCGGCATGGCCCATCCAGCCGGAGAGCGGCGAGCGGATCGCCGCTTGGTGCCGCTCCGCCACGAACAGGAACGCCGGCGCGCCGGGGCCGCCGTTCAGGTACTTGTAGCCGCAGCCCACCGCCAGGTCCGCGCCGGCGCCGTTCAGGTCGCACGCCAGCGCGCCGGCGGTATGGGCGAGGTCCCAGAGCATCAGGGCGCCCTTGGCCTGGACGGCCTTCGTGACGGCGACCATGTCCCAGCGCCGGGCGGTCTTGTAGTGCACATGGGTCAGGACGACGGCGGCGGTGTCGGCGTCCATCGCGGCCAGCACCTCTTGCGGCGGCAGCACCTTCAGCGTCGCCCCCGCCTGCGCACACAGCCCTTCCAGCACATAGACGTCAGTCGGGAAGTTGCCGTGTTCGGTGATGATCGTCCGGCGTCCCGGCCTGAGCGACAGCGCGCCGGCCGCAAGCTTGAAAAGGTTGACCGAGGTGGAGTCGGCCACCGCCACCTCGGATGGGCCCGCGCCGATCAGGCGGGCCACCTTCGCGCCCAGCCGCTGCGGCGCCTCGATCCAGCCGGCGGTGTTCCAGCTCGCGATCAGGCCCTGGCCCCATTCGTCGCGAACCGCCCGCTCGACCCGCGCCGCCGCCGTGCGGGGCAGGGGGCCCAAGGAATTGCCGTCGAGGTAGATGACCCCCGGCGGCAGATCGAAAGCGTCACGGAATCTGGCCAAAGGATCGGCGGCATCCAGGGCGTCGGCGTCTCGGCGGTCCATGCCGCGGGTTCTAGCCGTCGCGTTGCGATGCGGAAAGGACGAGGGGCCGGGGCCATGCTTAGATGCCGGCGGACAATCGGAACGGCGGGCAAGAAGACCCGCGCAGAGGGGGCTTCCATGAACCACTGGCGCAAGCTTGCGCTCGCCTCGGCGGCGGCGCTGATCCTGGCGGGCGGGGCCGATCCCGCAGCGGCCCAGCGCCGGTCCCCTGCGGCCGCCCAGGCCCAGAAGTCCGCGCCATGGCCGGGCCTCCCGCCGGGGGCGTCCGAGGAATACATGACCCTGCGCGATGGCGTCCGGCTGGCGGCCAACGTCTTCAAGCCCGAGGGCAAGGGCCCCTGGCCGGTGGTGCTGTCGCGGACCCCGTACATCAAGGACGGCCGGATCGACCCCGATAAGGATCCCAAGGGGGTCAAGAACCGCGAGAACCTGGTCAAGCAGGCGCGGCGCTATACCGACGCCGGCTATGTCTATGTCCTGCAGGACGTCCGCGGGAAGGGCCGCTCCCAGGGCTTCTACGCCGCCTTCGAGAATGACATCGAGGACGGCTACGACGCGGTGGAGTGGGCGGCGGCCCAGCCCTGGAGCAATGGCAAGGTCGGCATGACCGGGGGCTCGGCCCTGGGCATCACCGCCAATTCGGCCGCCATGGCCGCCCCGCCGCACCTGAAGGCGGCCTATGTGATCGTCGCGCCGGCCGACCGGCTCTCGTACAGCTACCCCGGCGGCGTGCTGAAGGAGAAGGACACCATCGGCTGGCTGAGCCAGCAGGGCGTGCCCCAGTCGACCCTGGACCAGACCCGCGGCCGCTCGCTGGACGACGTGGGCTGGAACCGCGTCGCGATGACGACGAACCGCAAGTACATCCAGGTTCCGATCTACAACGTCGGCGGCTGGTACGACATCTTCAACGGCGGCACGGTCGAGAACTTCGAATACCTGCAGAACCAGGGCGCCAAGGGGGCCCGGGGCAATCAGAAGCTGCTCATGGGCCCGTTCGGCCACGGCCCGCTCTCGGGCGACCTGGCCTATCCCGGCGCCGACCGCCTGGGCCTGGCCGGGGATCAGGAGATCCGCTGGTTCGACTACTGGCTGAAGGGCCAGGACAACGGGATCATGGACGAGCCGCCGGTGCAGTACTTCATGATGGCGGCCGCCCGGAAGGACGCCCTCTCGCCGAAGAACCGCATGATCGCCTCGGCCAACTGGCCCCCGGCCTACCGCGAGGTGCGCTACTATCCCGGCGAGGGCGATGCGCTCAGCAACAAGGCCCCAACCTCCGCCTCGCGCAAGGTCAGCTACCGGTTCGACCCGACCGATCCGGTGAAGACCTACGGCGGCGCGAACCTGACCTTCGAGAAGGGGCCGGAGGACCAGCGGCTGGTGGGCCAGCGGCAGGACTACCTGCGTTTCCAGACCCCGGTGCTGGACAGGGACGTGGCCATCGCCGGCCCTGTGAAGGTGGAGCTCTACGCCGCCACCGACGGGCCGGACACCGACTTCGTCGCCAAGCTGGTGGACGTCTATCCCGACGGCTACGAAGCCCTGGTGCTGGACGCCCCCATCCGGACCAAGTTCCGCAATGGCCGCCTGCCCGAGGACATCCGCATGATGACGCCGGGCGCGCCGGAAAAGCTAGTCATAGACCTGTGGCCCACCGCGATCACCTTCGAGAAGGGCCACCGGATCGCGCTGCACATCACCTCGTCGAACGCGCCGCGGTTCGAGGTCAACCCGAACACGGGCGAGCCGCCGGCCCTCGGGAAGCTGAAGCCGCGCGTTGCGACCAACACGATCTACATGGACGAAGCGCACCCGACGGCGCTGGTGCTGCCGGTGGTCTATCCGGACGACGTCAGATGACCGGATCGCGCGGCGCGCCCGGCGTGCCGGTGTCGGAGGCGCCGGGCTCGTCCTCCTGGCCCTCGCCGTACTCGCGGCCTTCGCGGTCCCAGCCGGAACCGTAGTCCTCGCGGTCCTCGTCCTGGCGCGAGCCATAGCGCTCGCGGTCCCAGGCGTCGCGTTCGCCCTCGCCGTGGCCGCCGGGCGGGTTCCTGGGATCGTGCGTCACCATGAGCCGATCAACGGGCGTGCGCCTGAGCTGTTCCCGCGCTAATATGGCAGGGGGAACAGGGAACTGATCGTGGCAAATCAGGAAGAGGACGCTGCCGCGCTTGCGGCGGCGTTGACGGGGATGTTCCGCGCGCTGGAAACTCGGCCGATGCCCGAGCACATCCTGCGGGTGGTGGACCAGCTGGAGGCTTCCGCCGTCGAGGCGGCGCCTAAGCCGATCCCGCGATCGTCATCGTCTCCAGAGCCATGACGTCGGACGCGTCCTCTGCGTCCATGATCTTCAGCAGCCGCACCCGCGCCCGGTTCACCCGGCTCTTGATCGTGCCCAGCGCGCAGCCGCAGATCTCGGCCGCCTCTTCGTAGGAGAGGCCGGCGGCGCCCACCAGGATCAGGGCCTCCCGGTGCTCGTCGGGCAGCTGCAGCAGCGCCGTCTGGAGCGCCCGCATGGCCACGCTCCAGTCCTGGGTCGGCGGCGAGTGCAGGGTGCTGGCGTATTCGCCCAGCTCGTCCCGCACCTCGCGGCGCCGCCGCAGTACGTTCGTGTAGTAGGTGTTCCGAAGGATGGTGAAGAGCCAGGCGCGCAGGTTCGTGCCCACCTCGAACTTGTCGCGGTTCGACCACGCCTTGATCAGGGTGTCCTGCACCAGGTCGTCCGCGTCGGACCCGTTGTGGCTCAGCGACCAGGCGAACGCCCGCAACGCCGGAATCAGGCCGACGACCTCGTCACGCCAACTCGCGGTGGAGTCCATCCCATCCCCTCAAAGTCACGCTCCGGACCCCGACCGGAACAAGCGCCTGCCACCAGCAGGGCTTGAACGCCGCCTGCGGGGGTTCGTTCCGACTATCGTACGTTGATTTGCGGAACCTGTGACGATGCGATGCGTTGGCGTCAGGCGTCCGTTGCAGTCCCTGCATCGGCGTACCCATTGTGGTGTTCCGGTTTCGTACCCACATTCGCCAGCGGGAGCCGAGGCGAAGCTTCGAGCCGGACGAGGGGAGTTTCATGACCAATACCGACCGTCCCGAAGAGCGCGCCCGCGCTCGTGAACAGGCGTCCCCGTCCGACGCGCTGTCACGATACAGGGCGGTCCGCCGTGCGTCAGAGGCATTGATCCGCTCCCTCACGCCCGAGGACATGGGCGCCCAGTCCATGGCCGACGCCAGCCCAACAAAGTGGCATCTGGCGCACACCACCTGGTTCTTCGAGACGTTCCTGCTGACCCCGCATCTGCCGGGTTACCGGGTCTTCGATCCGAAGTTCGGCTATCTGTTCAATTCCTACTACGAGGCCATCGGTCCGCGGCAGCCGCGGCCGGCGCGCGGACTGATCACGCGCCCCTCGGTGGCCGACGTCCTGGCCTACCGCGCCCACGTCGACGCCGGCATGGCCGCACTGCTCAACCGGGGCCTCGGCGGGCTCGACCACCTGCTGGACCTGGGCCTGGCCCACGAGGAGCAGCATCAGGAGCTGATCCTGATGGACATCCTGCACCTGTTCGCCCAGTCGCCGGTGTCGCCCGCCTTCGCGCCGCCGCGCGCTGCGCCGGTTCGCCCGGGCAGCCCGCTGGGATACGTCAGCTTCGAGGGCGGCCTGGTGGAGATCGGTCACGATGGCCCGGGCTTCGCCTTCGACAACGAGGGCCCGCGCCACCGCGTGTGGCTGGAGCCGTTCCGCCTCGCCGACCGGCTGGTGACCAACGGCGAATGGCTCGCGTTCATGGCGGACGGCGGCTACGCGCGGCCAGAGCTTTGGCTGTCCGAAGGCTGGGCCCTGGTCCGGGCGGAGGACTGGCGGGCGCCGATCTACTGGCGCGAGACGCCGGACGGGTGGCGGATCATGGGGCTGAGCGGCCTTCGTGCGCTGGACCCGGCCCAGCCCGTCAGCCACCTCAGCTACTACGAGGCCGACGCCTACGCCGCCTGGGCGGGCGCGCGCCTGCCGACGGAAGCGGAGTGGGAGCATGCCGCCGCCGGCCGGCCCGTCGAGGGCGAGTTCGTGAATTCCGGCCACCTCGGCCCCCTGGCGGCGCCCGAGGGCCCCGGCCTGCGGCAGATGTTCGGCGACCTCTGGGAATGGACCCGCAGCGCCTACCTCCCGTACCCCGGCTTCAAGGCCGCCAAGGGCGCGGTCGGCGAGTACAACGGCAAGTTCATGTCGGGCCAGTTCGTCCTGCGCGGCGGCGCTTGCGTCACGCCCGCCGGCCATGTGCGCGCCACCTATCGCAACTTCTTCTATCCGCATCAGCGCTGGATGTTCTCGGGCCTGCGTCTCGCCCTGGACGGCGCCGGCGAGGACGGCCAGGCGTCGGACCTCGAGGCGGATGTGGCGGCGGGACTGTCGAAGCCGCACAAGTCGATGCCGCCCAAGCACTTCTACGACGCCGAAGGCTCGGAGCTGTTCGAAGCGATCACCGAGCTGCCGGAGTACTATCCCACGCGCACCGAGGTGGCGCTGCTGGAGGGGGCCGCCGGGGAGATCGCCCGCCACATCCCCGAGGGCGCCGCCCTGGTGGAGTTCGGCTCGGGCGCCAGCACCAAAACCCGCATCGTGCTGGACGCCGCGCCGCAAGTGGCGGTCTATGCGCCCATCGACATCAGCGCTTCGGCGCTGGAGGGAGCCGCCCAGGCCATCCGCGCCGACTATCCCGAACTGACCGTGGCGCCGCTGCGTGACGACTTCACCAACGCCCTGCGCCTGCCGCCCGAGACCGAGGGGCGGCCGGTCGTCGGCTTCTTCCCCGGATCGACCATCGGCAACTTCACGCCGGACGAGGCGCGGGCCTTCCTGGTCAGCGCGCGGCGGCTGCTGGGGGAGGGGGCAGCGTTCCTGGTCGGGATCGACCTGGTGAAGGACGAGCGCACCCTGGTGGCCGCCTACGACGACGCCCAGGGCGTCACGGCGGCCTTCAACAAGAACCTGCTCAAACGCATCAATCGCGAGCTGGGCGGGGACTTCGACCTTGACGCCTTCGCCCATCGCGCGGTGTGGAACGCCGCCGAGAGCCGAATCGAGATGCATCTGGTGAGCCTGAGGGACCAGAGCGTCCAGGCTGCCGGCCGGACGTTCCGCTTCGCCGAGGGCGAAACGATCCACACCGAGAACTCCTACAAGTTCACGATCGAGCGGATGGCGGCCCTGGCCCGCGCGGCGGGCTGGAAGCTGGAGCGGCGCTGGGTCAGCGAGGACCCGGCCTTCGGGATGGTCCTGCTGCGCGCCTAGGGCCGAGGGTTCAGACAGCCGAAAGCGGACGCCGTGAGGCGTCCGCTGATCTCCGGCGTCGGGGGCGACGGGAAATCCTAGCTTTCGCGACCGCGGGTGCGGCCGCCGCCGCGGGAGGCTTCGCCGCCCTTGCGGCCAGCCTGGGCCGCGAGGTCGCGGTCCTTCGCGAAGCTGCGCTTCTCGCTGGGCACGCTGGCTCCGCCCTTGCGGGCGATCTCGCGGCGGCGTTCGGGGTTCATGGCGGCAAAACCGCGCCGCGCGCGGGGCTTGCCTGTGTCGACGGTGGGCATCGAGAGGTCTCCTCGGGTAGGGCTTGCGGTGAGGCTAACCCCCAAGGCGGCGCCATGGTTGCGTTAGGACCTGAGACTTATTCGCGGCGAAGGGCCTCGATGGGGTCCAGGCGCGCCGCGCGCCACGACGGATAGGCCCCGAAAACCAGCCCGACGACCACCGAGAACCCCAGCGCCAGCGGCCCCGCCCAGGCGGGCACGGCGGCCGGCCAGTCGCCCAGCTTGGCGATCGCGAAGGCGCCCAGGACGCCGATGGTCAGCCCGATCAGCCCGCCCACCAGCGACAGCGAGACCGACTCCAGCGCGAACTGGATCAGGACGTGCGAGCGCTTGGCGCCCAGGGCCATGCGCAGGCCGATCTCCCGCGTCCGCTCGGTCACCGCCACCAGCATGATGTTCATGATCCCGACGCCGCCCACCACGAGGGAGACCCCGGCGACCGCAGCAAGGAGCACCGTGAACGTGCCGACCGCCGCCTGGCTGGCCTCGAGGATCGAGGCCATGTTCTGGGTCTGGAAATCGTCCTCCTCGCCCTGTCGGATCTTGTGCTGGTCGCGGAGCAGGTTGGTGACGTCCTCCTGCACCCGGTCCAGGCTCTCCTCGTCGACGGCCTTCACATAGATCGTCTGGACGCTGTCGCCCCGGCTGCGCCGGCCCGCGATCCGCGAGCGCACGGCGGAGAGGGGGGCGAGCACCACGTCGTCCTGGTCCTGGCCGAAGCCCGCCTGGCCCTTGGATTCCAGCACGCCGATCACTTCGAAGGGCACGGTCCGCACCCGCACGCGCCGCCCGACGGGATCGCTGTCGCCCCACAGCTCGCGCGCCACGGTCGGGCCGACCACCACGACCTTGCGGCCCTGGCGCGCCTCGTTCTCGTCGAACATGCGGCCCGAGGCGATCTTCAGGTCGCGGGCGACGAGGTAGGGGGGTGTCACGCCCTGGATCTGGGTGTTCCAGTTGGCGCCGTCCGACGCCAGTTGGGCCTGGCCGCGGACGAGGGGCGCCACGGCCTCCACGTCTTCCACCTGCCTGGCGATGGCTTCGGCGTCGCCGTCGCGCAGCGAGAAGCCGCCGCCGGCCGCCTGCGAGACCGGTCCGCGCTGGAAGTTCGGCGTCACGATGATGAGGTTGGAGCCCAGGCCGGAGATCGCCTGGGTGACCCGCTGCTGCGCCCCCATGCCGATGGAGGTCATCATCACCACGGCCGCCACGCCGATCACCACGCCCAGCGAAGTCAGCACGCTGCGCATCGGGTGGGCGAGGATCGCGCCCAGGGCGAAGCGGACGAGTTCGAAGGACTTCATGCCGTCGGAGGTCATGCCTTGCGCCCCCGCTCGTCCGAGACGATCAGCCCGTCGCGGAACGACACCCGCCGGTGGGCCATGTCGGCCACTTCCGGATCGTGCGTCACCACCGCCAGGGTCAGGCCGCCGGCGTTCAGTTCCTCGAACAGAGCCAGCACCTCCTCGCCGGTGCTGGTGTCCAGGGCGCCGGTGGGCTCGTCGGCCAGCAGCAGGTCGGGGCGGTTGGCCAGGCTGCGGGCGATGGCCACCCGCTGCTGCTGGCCGCCCGAGAGCTGCGTGGGCCGATGCCCCAGGCGCGCGCCCAGGCCCACGCGCTCCAGCAGCTCGGCGGCCCGCGCGCGCCGTTCCTTCGGCGCCATGCCGGCGTAGATCATCGGCAGCTCGACGTTCTGCAGGGCGCTGAGGCGCGGCAGCAGCTGGAAGGACTGGAACACGAACCCGATCCGCTGGCGCCGGAAGTCGGCCAGCTCGTCGTCCGTGAAGCCGCTGACATCCTCGCCTTCGAAGCGGTAGGCGCCGCTGGTGGGACGGTCCAGGCCGCCCAGGATGTTCATCAGCGTCGACTTGCCCGAGCCGGAGGGCCCGATGATCGCCACGTACTCGCCGCGCTCGATCGTCAGGCTGACGCCGCCCAGCGCCTGAACCCCTTCCTCGCCCATGATGTAGACCTTGCGCAGATCCTGGATGTCGATCATCGACCCTGCGCCTACATCCGGACCCGGACGCCGCCGCCCGCGCCGGGCGGGCCGCCCATCGGGGCGCCGACCTGGGCCTTGGGCCGCGGCCCGCCGCCGACGATCACCTGGTCGCCCGGCTTCAGCTCGCGGCTGACGATCTCGGTGTAGGAGCCGTCCGTGGCGCCGACGCGGACGGAGATCGGGACCGGCTTCTTGTCGCGCAGCACATAGACCGTCCCGGCGCGCAGGCCGCCGGTCCGGCCACGGCCCTGGGCCATGGTGGCCCGCAGCGCCGCCAGCTTGGCCTTCTGGTCGGGGCGCAGCAGCGGCTCCAGCTTACTCAGCGCCTCGTTCATCGTCTTGGCCACGGCCTCGCGCATGGCCGCGGGGTTGCCCGCCGCCGAGGCCCGCGCCGCCTGCAGTTTCGTCCGCAGGTCGGCCTGGATCGGCGCCCACGCCTTCTGCTGCTTGGCGTCGAGATCCAGCTGCTCGACGATGCGGCCGCCCATGCCGCCGCCGCCCTGCCGGACGCCGCCGCCGCTCGCGGGACCGGCCATCACGTTCCCGGCGCTCCGATTGGCGCTGCGGCCCTCCGAGGGCGGGCTCCAGCGCAGCGCCTGGGCCGGGACCTTCAGGACGTTGCGCTTGGTGTCGATGATGATGTCGGCGTTCGCGGTCATCCCGGGCAGCAGCTTGCGCTGGGGATTATCCGCCTCGGCGATGACGGTGTAGCTGACCACGTTCTGGTCGGTGGTCGGCTGCTTGCGCACCTGGGTCACGATCCCCTCGAACGTGTCCTCCGGAAACGCGTCGACGGTGAACCGCACCATCTGGCCTTCCTGCAGCTGGCCCACGTCGGCCTCGTCGACCGAGATCTTGACCTCCACCTTCGACAGGTCCTGGGCGATCGTGAACAGCACCGGGGCCTGCAGGCTGGCGGCCACCGTGTTGCCGGGCTCCACCTTGCGGTCCACCACGATGCCGTCGATGGGCGAGACGATGGTCGTGCGGCCCAGGTCCACCCGCTGGCTGCGCAGCGAAGCGCGGCTCTGGGTCACCCGCGCCTGGGCGGCGGCCACATTGGCCCGGGCGGTCTTCAGCGCGGCGGTGGCCTGGTCCAGGGTGCTGGCGGCGTACCAGCCCTGGTCCACCAGGGTCTTCTTGCGGCTGTAGTCGGCCTGGGCGTTCTCCAGCGTCGCCTGGGCCTGGCGCACGGCCGCCTGGCCGGCCTGGATGTCGGCCTGGCCCTGCGCCACGCGCGACTGGTAGGTCTGGGGGTCCAGGATCGCCAGGGTCTGCCCCGCCTTCACCTCGTCGTTGAAGTCGGCCAGCACAGTCGTCACCTGTCCGGAGATCTGCGAGCCCACGTCCACCGTGACCAGCGCCTGCAGGCTGCCGGAGGCGGAGACCGAGCGGGTGATGTCGCCGCGCTCGATGGCGCCGAAGCGGTAGGGGTCCTTCTCGGGCTTGGGACGCATCTGCCAGCCGACGAGCGCCGCAATGATCAGGCCGATGACGGCCACTGTGATCCAGGCTGCGCGGGGTATGCGGAAGGCGCGGCGGCGAGGGGTCTGGTTCAGGCTCATGTCGTCCCAAGTATCGGCGGGTCCGGATGAACCCGTCGTGACTAGGCCAGAGCTCCTTTGCGGGTCGATTTCACTTTCGTTTCGGCCTGTGGCCGGAACGTGGACGCGTTACAGCGGCAGTTCGACCCGGGCGGTGAGGCCTCCGCCGGTCCGGTTGATCAGGCTGACGTCGCCGCCGTGGCCGCGGGCGATCGAGCGCACGACCGCCAGGCCCAGGCCGATCCCGCCGGTCTGCCGGCTGCGCGACGGCTCGCGGCGGTAGAAGGGCTCGAACACCTTCTCGGCGTCCTTCTCGGGAATGCCGGGCCCGTCGTCGTCGATCTCCACCACGGCATGGCCGTCGCGCTGGAAGACCCGCGCCCGCGCCTGGCCGCCGAACTTCACCGCGTTCTCCAGCAGGTTGGCCACCAGGCGGCGCAGGGCCATGGGATCGCCCTCCAGCACCACCTTCTCGCTGGGCTCGGCCTCGGCCTTCGCCCCCGTCTCGGCCATCTCGTCGCACAGGCTCTCCACCAGGGACGACAGCTCCAGGGGCGTCCGCTCGCCGGCCTTGGTGGCGTCGCGCACGAAGGCGAGGGTGGCGGTGATCATCTCCTCCATCTGGTCCAGATCGGAGGCGTACTTCGACCGCTGGTCCTCAGGCAGGCTCTCGATCCGGAAGCGCAGGCGCGTCAGCGGCGTGCGCAGGTCGTGGGCGATGGCGCCCATCATCGCCGTGCGGTCCTCGACGTAGCGGCGCAGGCGTCCCTGCATCTCGTTGAAGGCCCGGGCGGCGGTCGCCACCTCGGCCGGCCCCTTGACCTCCAACGGCGGGGCGCGGGGGTCGCGGCCCAGGCGCTCGGCGGCGTCCGCGAACACCTGGATCGGCTTCGACAGCCGGCGGGCGTAGATCCAGGCCACCGGCGACATGGCCAGGGCCGACAGGGCGAACCACAGGGCCACCCGCTGCTGCCAGTCGCTGAGGCCGAACGGGACCTCCGGATGGACGACCTTCCACCGCCCGTCGGCCTGCCGGACACCCACGTTGAACGGCGAGATCAGGAAATGCTCCTCCTCGCTCATGCCCGCGCGCGCCACCCGGTCGCGGATGATCCGGCCGACCCGCCGGTCGGAGAGGGGGCCGCGCTCGCCGGCGATCACCACCTGGGACGAGGGCACGCCCAGGTTCTCGGCGATCTTGTCGCGGATGGCCGGGATGCTCTTGCCCTCCAGCACCGGCGCGGGCGGGCGGTCCTGTTCCGTCAGGACCAGCGGCTGGCGCTCGGTGAAGACCGGCGCCGAGCCGTGGAAGGTCTGTTCGATCTCGGAGATCCGGTAGAAATCCGGCGCCGGCGGCGGCAGGAAGAAGAGCAGCAGCGAGCTGATCAGCCAGGCGGCCACCAGCGTCAGGCCCGTCAGCGTCAGCAACTGGACCAGCAGCGGGGCCGTCGGACGGCCGAAGGACTTCACGCCCGCTTCACCTTCCCGAAGGGCGTCACGCCCGTTTCACCTTCGCCGTGAACATGTAGCCCTCGTTGCGGATCGTGCGGATCAGGTCGTGTCCGCCGCCGCCGTCGTCGAGCTTACGCCGCAGGCGGCTGATCTGCACGTCGATGGCCCGGTCGAAGGCGTCGCTGTCGGGGCCGCGGGCGAACTCCAGCAACTGGTCGCGGGTCAGCACCCGCTGCGGCCGCTCCACGAAGGCGCGGAGCAGGGAGAACTCGCCCGAGCTCAGGTTCACCACCACCCCGGCCGGCGAGCGCAGCTCGCGCCGCACCAGGTCAAGCCGCCAGCCGGCGAACTCGCAGCCGGCTCCCAGCGCCCCGCTGGTGGTCCGCTGCTCGGCCCGCCGCAGCACGGCTCGCACCCGCGCCAGCAGTTCGCGCGGGTTGCACGGCTTGGCCAGGTAGTCGTCGGCGCCCAGCTCCAGGCCCACGATGCGGTCGGTGTCCTCGCCCATGGCCGACAGCATGATGATCGGCGGCGCGTTCTCGGTGGTGGTCAGGCGGCGGCAGACGGCCAGCCCGTCCTCGCCCGGCATCATGATGTCCAGCACGATCAGGTCGACGGGCCCACGCTCCAGCACGCGCTCCATCTCGGTCGCGTCCCCGGCGGTGTCCACCTTGTACCCATGCTTGCCCAGGAAGTCGGAGACGACGTCGCGGATACCCGGATCGTCGTCCACCATCAGGATTCGGGCGCCGGCCCCGGCCATGTCAGTCGCAAGCTCCATGGGCGCCAGCTTGTCCGCCGGCCGTAACGGGCAAATGTCTCAACTGAAACCGAGGTGTCCCAACCGTGACGGGCCGGGTCATGGATCGGCCAGGACGTCGTCGGCGACGAACGGGTTGGTCTTCCGCTCCTGGCCGAAGGTCGACATCGGGCCGTGGCCGGGCACGAACCGCACGTCGTCGCCCAGCGGCCACAGCTTTCCGGTGATCGCGTCGATCAGGTCCTTGTAGTTCCCCCTCGGGAAATCGGTCCGTCCGATGGAGCCCTGGAACAGCACGTCCCCCACCTGGGCGAAGCGGGCCTGGCGGTGGAAGAAGACCACGTGGCCGGGGGTGTGGCCGGGGCAGTGGATGACTTCGAACTCGGTCTCGCCCAGCGACACTCTGTCGCCGTCCTTGAGCCACCTGTCCGGGGTGAAGCTCTGGGCCTCCGGCATGCCCCACTTGGCGCCGCTGGCGCCGATGTCGTCGATCCAGAACTGGTCGTCGGGGTGCGGGCCCTCGATCGGGACACCGGTCAGCGCCTTCAGGGCCGCCGTGCCGCCCGCGTGGTCCAGGTGGCCGTGGGTGATCCAGATCTTTTCCAGGGTCAGCCCCTGCTTCTCTAGGGCCTCCATCAGCTTCGGGACCTCGCCGCCGGGATCGATGATCGCCGCCTTGTTGGTCTTGGCGCACCACACGATGGTGCAGTTCTGCTGGAGCGGGGTGACCGGCGCGATCATCGCGCGGATGGGCAGGGGCGGGGCAGGGGCGTTCATGTCGGCCCCATGATCGGGGCTTGCGGCCCATAAGAAAAGGCCCGGGAGCGATCCCGGGCCTTTCCGTCGCGGTTTACTCGGCGCCGGGCAGCGGCGGCACCGGGTTTGGCGGTGCGTCGGCGTCCAGCTCGTGGGTCTCGGGCGACCCGTGCGCCACGTGGCTCTTGCGGTAGCCATAGGCGAAGTAGACCACGAGGCCCACGATCGCCCAGCCGACGAACATCAGCTGCGTCTCGTGCGGCAGGCTCACGAAGAGGTAGACGCACCCGATGGCCGCCAGCGGGGCCACGACGATGACCGCCGGCGTCCGGAACGGGCGCTTGCGGTCGGGATCGGTGCGCCGCAGCACCAGGACGGCGATGGCCACCATGGCGAAGGCGAACAGCGTCCCCGAGTTCGAGATGTCCGCCAGGATCCCCACCGGGAAGAAGGCGGCGAACAGGGCCACGAAGATGCCGGTGATGATGGTGATCACGTGCGGCGTCTTGAACTTCGGGTGCACCTTGGACAGCACCGGCGGCAGGAGGCCGTCGCGGCTCATCACGAAGAAGATGCGGGTCTGGCCAAACATCATCATCAGGATGACCGAGGGCAGAGCCAGGCCGGCGGCGAGGCCGATCAGGTTGCCGATCTGCGGCCAGCCGATTTCGCGCAGGGTCCAGGCCAGCGCTTCCTTCGAGCAGACCACCTTGGTGTCGCCCAGGGCCGCACAGGCGGCGCTGAGTTCCGGGCTGCCGGGCCGCATGCCCGCGCCCGACGCGTCGAGGACAGGCTGGGCGCCTACCGTGCCGATCACGCCCGACGCCACCAGGATGTAGAAGATCGTGCAGATCCCCAGCGAACCGATCAGGCCGATGGGCATGTTCCGCTGCGGGTTCTTGGTCTCTTCGGCGGCCGTCGAGACCGCGTCGAAGCCCACGTAGGCGAAGAAGATCGAGGCCGCCGCCGCCGAGACGCCGGCAAAGCCCAGCGGCATGAACGGGTTGAAGTTCTCCATGTTCATGACCGGCACCGCCAGCACGACGAACAGGCTGAGGGCGGCCACCTTGATCGCCACCAGGAAGGCGTTGACCGTGGCGGATTCCCGTGTGCCGATCACCAGCAGGGCCGTGACGACCAGGGCGATGCCCGCGGCCGGCAGATTGACCATCCCGCCGTCGAAGGGACCGCGGACCAGGAGGTCGGGTATGTCGATCGAGAAAGCGTTCTCCAGCAGGCCGACCACATAGCCGGACCAGCCCACCGAAACGGCGCCGGCCGCGACCGCGTATTCGAGAATCAGCGCCCAGCCGACCATCCAGGCCAGCAGCTCGCCCATCACGGCGTAGCTGTAGGTGTAGGCCGAGCCGGAAACCGGCACCATGGCCGCCATTTCGGCATAGCAGAGCGCCGCCACGGCGCAGACGAAGCCTGCGATGATGAAGGCCAGGATCATCCCCGGGCCCGCCTTCTGCGCGGCTTCCGCCGTCAGGACGAAGATCCCGGTGCCGATGATGGCCCCGATGCCCAGCATGGTGAGCTGGAACGGCCCGAGCGAGCGATGGAGTGACTTCTTTTCGGCCGTAGCCAGGATCGCGTCGAGCGGCTTAACGCGCCACATATATTCCTCCGAACGGCGGCCCCCGAGCCGCCCAGGTAAAATTTGGCGCGACCGTGGCTTGCTTGTGCCCTTGCGGTCAAGCGCCAACGCCCGAAGGCGTTTTCATATGCCCTCCTGGCAGGCTAGAGCCGGGCGAATGCTGCCCATCCACGAGGCCTTGCCCGACCTGAAGGCTGCGCTCGCCGCGGCGAACGCGGCCGTGCTGGTCGCGCCGCCCGGGGCGGGCAAGACCACCGTGGTCCCGCTTGAGCTGCTGGAGGAGCCGTGGGCCGGCGGCAAGATCATCGTGCTGGAGCCCCGCCGGCTCGCCGCCCGCGCCGCCGCCGAGCGGATGGCCAAGTCCTTGGGCGAGCCCGTGGGCCAGACGGTCGGCTACAGGGTGCGGATGCAGAGCCGCGTCTCGGCCGCCACGCGGATCGAGGTCGTCACCGAGGGTGTCTTCACCCGCATGGTCCTGGCCGACCCGGAGCTGGCGGGCGTCGCCTGCGTGATCTTCGACGAGTTCCACGAGCGCAGCCTGGACGCCGACCTGGGGCTGGCGCTCGCTCGGGACGCACAACGGGTGTTGCGGGACGACCTGCGCCTGCTGGTCATGTCGGCGACCCTCGACGGCGCGGCGGTCGCCCGGCTGCTGGACGCGGCGCCGGTGGTCGAAAGCCTGGGGCGCATGTTTCCGGTCGAGACCCGCTACCTCGGCCGCGACGACCGGCTGCGGATCGAGGACCAGGCCGTCCGCGCCGTCGAACGCGCCCTGGCGGAGGAGACGGGCAGCCTGCTGGTCTTCCTGCCCGGCCAGGGGGAGATCCTGCGCACGGCCGAGCGCCTGCGCGAGCGGGCCCGCCCGGGCGTCGAGATCGCCCCGCTCTATGGGGCCCTCGACCCGCGCGACCAGGACCGCGCCATCGAGCCGCCGCCGCCGGGCGTCCGCAAGGTGGTCCTGGCCACGTCAATCGCCGAGACCAGCCTGACCATCCAGGGCGTGCGGGTGGTCGTCGACTGCGGCTTGGCCCGCGTGCCGCGCTACGATCCGGCCAGTGGCCTGATGCGCCTGGCCACCGTCCGCGTCTCCCGCGCCGCCGCCGACCAGCGCCGCGGCCGCGCGGGCCGCACCGAGCCCGGCGCCTGCTATCGACTGTGGGACGAGGCCGAAACGCGGGCGCTGCTAGCCTATGCCGACCCGGAGATCCTGGACGCCGACCTGTCGGGCCTGGCCCTCGACCTCGCCCGCTGGGGCGCCAAGGACGCTTCAGGCCTGGCCTTCCTCGACCCGCCGCCCGCCGCCGCCTTCGCCGAGGCCCGCGCCCTGCTGCGTCGGCTGGAGGCGCTGGACGAGGGGGGCGTGCTCACCGCCCACGGCCGCGCCCTGGCCGAGTTCCCCCTGGCGCCGCGCCTGGCCCACATGGTGCTGAAGGCCGCCGAGACCGGCCAGGCGCTGCGGGCCGCCCGCATCGCGGCGCTGATCACCGAACGGGGCCTCGGCGGACGCGACGCCGATCTGCGCCACCGCCTCGATGCGCTGGAGCGCGACCGCAGCCCGAGAGCCCGCGACGCCAAGGCCCTGGCCGACCGCTGGACGGGTCTCAGCGGCAAGCCAGGGAAGGGCGAGCCCCTGTCCGACGGCCTGCTGCTGGCCTTCGCCTATCCCGAGCGGGTGGCCAAGGCGCGCGGCGGGCATGGCGAGTTCCAGCTCGTCACGGGCCGCGGCGCCTTCGTCGAGCCCACGGATGCGCTGGCCCGCGAACCCTGGCTTGCGGTGGCCGAGCTGGGCGGCGGCGATCGCCGCGACCGCATCCTTCTGGCCGCGCCGCTGGCGCCGGCCGAGCTCGTCGCCTTCCGGGCCCAGTTCGAGGTCGAGGAACGCCTGGAGGAAAGCGGCGGCGGCCGGCTGCGCGCCAAGCGTCTCACGCGCCTGGGCCGCCTGACGATCCGCGAGGAGGTCGACGACAACCCCGATCCGGAGCTGATCGCCCGGGCGCTGGCCGACCGCGTCCGCCGCGAGGGCGTGGAAGCGCTGCCGTGGGGCGCGGCGGCCCAGAGCCTGCGCGAGCGCCTGGCCTTCCTCCACGCCCGGGACCCCGCTTGGCCCGACCTGTCGGACTCGGCCCTGCTGGCGTGCCTCGATGACTGGCTGACGCCGGTCCTGGCGGGCGTACGCGGCCTGTCCGCCCTCAAGCCCGATACGCTGGACGGCGCCCTGCGCACCCTCGTGCCCTGGGACCTGCAACGCCGCCTCGACGCCGAGGCGCCGGCCCGCTGGACCGCGCCTACGGGCAACAGCTTCACGATCGACTACGCCGCCGAGGCCGGTCCCCGCGTGGACGTGCGGGTGCAGGAGGTGTTCGGCATCGCCCAGCATCCCACCGTCGCGGGCGTGCCCATCACCATGTCGCTGCTCTCCCCCGGCCACCGCCCCATCCAGACCACCAAGGACCTGCCGGGCTTCTGGAAGGGCTCCTGGAAAGACGTCCGCTCGGATATGCGCGGCCGCTACCCCAAGCACGTCTGGCCCGAAGACCCGGCCACCGCCGCCCCCACCGCCCGCGCCAAGCCGCGGGGGACCTAGACATCGCAATTCCTCCCCCGTCGGGGGAGGTGGCGCGAAGCGCCGGAGGGGGCTTCCACTCAGATCGATTGTTTTGAGCGGCCCCCTCAGTCGGCATTCGCCGACAGCTCCCCCAAAGGGGGAGCAACTTCCGCCCCCTACGCCGCCACCTTCCACGCTCGCGGGTGCTGGCTGCGGAAGCCGACGGCGATGCGGTTCCAGGCGTTGATCGTGGTGATGAGCAGGGTCAGGTTCACCGCCTCGGTCTCGTCGAAGTGCGGGAACAGCCCCTCATAGTCGGCGTCCGGCGCGCCAGTCTGCGCCAGCAGGGTCAGGGCCTCGGTCCAGGCCAGGGCGGCGCGTTCGCGCGGCGTGTAGAGGGTGGATTCCCGCCAGCCGTTCAGCAGGTAGAGCCGCTCCTCGGTCTCGCCGGCGGCGCGCGCGTCCTTCGAATGCATGTGCAGGCAGAAGGCGCAGCCGTTGATCTGCGAGGTCCGCATCTTCACCAGCTCGATCAGGCTGTGCTCCAGGCCACAGCCGGACAGGTAGGCCTCGATGTCGACCATCGGCTTCATGGCCTGGGGGGCGACGATATGGGGGTTCAGGCGCTTGGACATGGGGGGATCTCCTCATTCTCTGCCCCTAGGACGGAGGAGGAGCCCCGGCTGTGACACGGCGTCAGGCGGTGGCGGCGTAGATCATGATCCCGGTGGCCACCGAAAGGTTCAGGCTGTCGGCCCGGCCGCGCATGGGGATCTTCACGTTCACGTCGCAGAGGGCGGCCATGTCCGGCGTCAGCCCCTGCTGCTCGTTGCCCATCAGCACGATGGCCGGCTTCGCATAGGACGCCGCGCTGTGGGTCACGGTGGCGGAAAGCAGGGTGCCCACCACCGAGCCGGTCCAGCCCGTCCGCCACGCCGCGAACGCCTCCTCGGTCGCCCTCGCCAGCGGCACGGCGAAGATCGAGCCCATGGTCGCCCGCACCGCCTCGACGGAATAGGGGTCGCAGCACTCGCCCACTAGCACCACCGCCCCGCAGCCGGCGGAATCGGCCGTGCGGATGATGGTCCCGAGGTTGCCGGGGTCTCGCACGCGGTGCAGCGCCACCACGCACTGCGCCACGCCAGGCGTCACCTCGGCCAGCGCCACGAACGCCTGCGGGAACACGCCCACCACCGCCTGCGGGTTCTCGCGACGCGAGACCTTGGCCAGGATGTCGTGGGTGACCTCGATCACCTCGCCGCGGGCGGCCAGGGTCGCCTGCACGGCCTTCTGCATCATCGGATGGCTGGCGGCGTCGGGCCCGTGCATCAGTATCTTCGGCGCGTGGCCGGTGTCGATCCCCTCGATGACGTTCTTCAGCCCCTCGGCGACGAAGAGGCCGGTCTCGTCGCGTTCCTTGCGCATGTGCAGCGCCCGGACCGCCTTCACCGTCGGGTTCTGCAGCGAGCTGATGGTGCGCGCGCTCATGCGCTCCACCGGGCGAAGAAGCTCATGCCGATGGCCCGATCGCCGCGCTGTTCCTCCAGCGCCAGCTCGCCCCACTCGATCCGCCCGCCGCGCCCGTCCAGCTTCTCAGCCAGCAGGCCCGCCAGCGCCGCGCCGGAGATCCGCTCGGCATAGGCGTTCAACACCAGGAACCTGGCGTTTTCCGAAAGAAGTTGGGCGCATAGGCCGGCAAGTTCAGGCAGGTCCTCGAACAGCCGCCAGACCTGGCCGTCCGGCCCGCGGCCGTACTTCGGCGGGTCCAGGATGATCCCCTCGTAGGTCGAGCCGCGGCGCACCTCGCGGGCCACGTACTTCTTGGCGTCCTCGACGATCCACCGAACCGGGCGGTCGGACAGGCCCGACAGCTCGGCGTTCTCCCGCGCCCAGGCCACCGCCTTCTTGGAGGCGTCCACGTGGGTCACCGCCGCCCCGGCCGCCGCCATCACCAGGCTGGCGACGCCGGTGTAGCCGAACAGGTTCAGCACCCGCGGCGGCGCCTCGCCCCCCTCGGCGACCGCGGCCCGCACCTTTTCGTCCAGCCAGGCCCAGTTCGCCGCCTGCTCGGGAAAGAAGGCCAGGTGCCGGAAGGCGGTGAAGCGGCCGTGGAACTTCACCTCGCCCCAGCCGAGCGGCCAGCGCTCCACCGGCTGCCCCTTGAACCGCCAGCGGCCGGCGTCCTCCTCGTCGCTGGGGTCGAACACCGCATCCGCCGCCTCCCACGCACTGGCGGGCAGGCGGGGCGTCCACAGGCACTGCGGCTCGGGCCGGACCACCGTGTAGGGGCCGTACCGTTCCAGTTTGCGGCCATGCCCCGAATCCAGCAGGGCGTAGTCGGCCCAGCCGGTGGTGCGCATCACCTCGGACGCCGCGGCGATTTGGGGCGGGCTCATAGCCGGCCCCTTACGCGCAGAGGGCGCCGCCCGTCCAGCCCACCGACAAAGACTTGTCACACCTGGCGATTTGGGGTCCGCTACGTGGGGGGACGGTATGGGGAATGTTATGAGTTCAGTCGCGACCGCGACGCGGAAGACCGCGCGCAAGGCCAAGGGCGACGGACATCTCCGGCGTCAGGAGATCCTTGAAGCCGCCGAACGCATCTTCGTGGCCGAGGGCTACGAGGGCGCCACGATCCGCAAGATCGCCGACGAGGTGGGGGTCTCCTCCACCGCGCTCTACATGCATTTCCAGGACAAGGCCTGCATCCTCCACGAGATCGTCGAGGGCACCCTAAGCCAGCTCCTGGAGCGGAACACCGAGATCGCCGGCCGGCCGCTGGACGCGGTGGTGCGCACGCGGATGATGCTGGACGCCTACATGCGCTGGGGCCTGGAGCATCCCAACGCCTACCAGCTCGTCTACTGCGCCGCCTCGGCCGCGCCCACCGACCCGCGGCCCGAACGGACCACCGAGCTCAGCGGCAAGTGCTACGAGGCCTTCAGCGGCGTCGTCCGGGAGGTGGCCGCCAGCGGCCGTCTGCGCATGGGCGCCGCCGACTCGGCGGCCCAGGCGCTCTGGATGGCCTGCCACGGGGTCGTGGCGCTGCTGATCGTGCGGCCGAACTTCGACTTCGCCGACGCCGAAGAGCTGATGCAGATCACCCTGGACGGGATGTTGCACGGACTGGTCATCGACTGACGGCCCGGCCCGCGCCTAAGCTTCCCCAAAATCGGGGGAGGGCGCGATGACGTTCGCGAAATGGGTGTTCACGATCGGCGGCCTTTGGGGCGTCCTGATCATCGGCTCGCTGTTCTTCCTCGAGCCCGTGATCGCCAGCCAGACCGGGCCGCTCAGCCACCCCGACACCTACTACGGCTTCGCGGTGTCCACCTTCGCCATGCAGATCGGCTACCTGGTGATCGGCCGCAATCCGGCCGCGTACCGCCCCTTCATGCTGATCGGGGCGGGCGGCAAGCTGGCCTACGCAGGCGTCTGCTGGGCCCTCTACGCCCAGGGCCGCATCCCGGTGACGGTCCCGGCCCTGGCCAGCCCCGACCTCCTGCTGGCGGCGCTGTTCGTGGCGGCCTGGTTCAAGACCAAGCCGGCGGCCGCCTAGGGGTTGCTCGCCACCGCCGAGCCCTGGGCCGCATAGCTGTAGCCGCCGCGCTTCAGGTCGTTGGAGAGCGTGATCGGCGCGGTTCCGCCGTTCAGCTTGGCCCGGTACACCTGCATGTTCTCCATCACCCGCATCACGTAGTTGCGGGTCTCGGAGAAGGGGATGCACTCGATGAAGTCCAGCGGGTCCTGCCCGCCGGCGCGCGGGTCGCCGCACATGGAGATCCACTGCGGAGGCCGCCCCGGACCGGCGTTGTAGCCCGCCGCCGCCAGGATGTAGGACCCGGAGAACCGGTTCACGAGCTGGCCCAGGAAGCTGGAGCCCAGGCGCATGTTGTAGTCCGGCTCGTACAGCATCGCGGCGGAGTAGCTGACGCCCATCCGCCGGGCGACCGTGGCCGCGGTCGACGGCAGCAGCTGCATCATACCCCGCGCGTCGGCGTGCGAGCGCACGGAGGGGTCGAAGCCGCTTTCCTGGCGGGTGATGCCCAGCACCAGCGCCGGCTCCGGCGCGCCCGCCACCTGCGGCGGGGTGCGATAGGGATAGGCCCGGTCGGCCAGGATCAGCCCCCGCTGAGCCGCGCCCCGCGCCGCCTTCATCGAGGTGTCCTGGTCGCCATAGCCGCGGATCGCGTCGATCAGCAGCGCCGCCTCGACCCGGCTCGGGACGATGTCGTCGATGTGGAGGGCGAAGACCCGGAACAGGTCGCGCTGGTCCTGGTCGGCCAACAGGCGCATGGCCTGGACCTCGTCGCGGGCCTCGAACCGGGCGCGCTCGGCCTCGGTCGCGACCGGGTCCGCCGGCAGCACCAGCTTCAGGCCCAGCTTCTCGGCCGCGAGCTGGCCGTAGAACGTGGTCGAGTGCTCGGCGGCGCGCGAGTAGTGCGTCTCCGCGCCGGCGCGATCTCCGGCGGCCTCCGCGGCGCGGCCCATCCAGTAGAGGGCGCGGCCGCGGGTGATCGGCGAGCTGCCGATCCGCTCGATGGCGGCGAAGTGACGGGCGGCGGCGGCCGGATCGTTCAGTCGGTTCAGGGCGATCCAGCCGGCGTAGAACTCGGCCTCGGTGGCGTCGGCCCCGCTGTTCAGGCCCGTGTTGGCGGCCGCGCGATAGGCGGCGCGCCAGTCGCCGCTGCGGATGGCCCACAGGGTCAGGCGGTAACGTTCGTCCCAGGCGCGCTCGGCGTGCTCGGCGGTGGCCGCTTCGGGCGCCACGGCCGGCAGGGTTGCGATCGCCGCGCTCTCCAGTCCCCGGCGGCGGAGGAACGCGGCGCGCTCGAACGCCACGCCCGGATGGGCCTGGTCGGCAGGTGAGAGCTGGTTGAAATTGCCGTCGACGTTGCCGCGCAGCGAGATGCGCGCCAGGGCGGCAGGCTGGTGCTCGGCCGGCAGCATGGCGACGACGTCGCGCGCCGCCGGGCCCTGCGCGCCGTACAGCAGGATGTCGGCGCGGCGGACGTGGTCGTCCGGCGTCAGCATGTCGCCGAACCGGGTCAGCATGGTGCGCTGGACGTCGGCCTCGAAGCTCCTGTCCCGCCACCAGCCGCGGATCAGGTCGGCCGCTTCGGCCTGTCGGCCCAGGCTGCGATAGGCCGAGGCCAGCGCCATGGCGCCCTGCGCGCTCTGCGGTGGCTGGCCCGCGAACCAGTCGACGATCTGCTGCGGGGTCTTGCCGGCGGTCTCCAGCACCTTCTCGGCCGCGATCTGGCGGCGCGCGCCTCGCGGGAAGCCGGTCAGGTCGCGCCGCGCGGCGTCCAGGTCGTAGAAGCCGAGCTGGTAGGAGCTCACGTCGACCATCGCAAAGGTCACGACCTTGCGGGCGACGGGATCCGAAAGGCTGGCGATCGCGTTCTTCGCGCCGGAAATATCGCCGCGCTTGGCGGCGGTCAGGCCCTGGGCGAACAGCGCCTGGTCGCTGGCGCTCAGCGGCCGCGCCACGGTCTGGCGCGGCGGCGCATAGGGCTGCGGCGCGGCCGGCAGCTCGGGCTTGCCCAGCAGCTCCCCGATCGGGTCGGGCGTCTGGGCGTGCGCGACCGCCGTCGCCGCGAGGGCGGCGCAGCCGATGAGCAGGGCGTTACGAACTCGAATATCCAAAAGGTCTCCCCCCGACTTGGGGAATGCACGGAATCAACATTGCGGCCTAAGCCCGCGGCAACATATTGTCCGCGCAAATCTGAACGTCGCCTCACTAGGCGACATCTTCACGGTCTTTTGCACACCTACATATCCGACATGTCCGAACCTCTCTTCCGCGGCGTCCTGCCGGCGCTCGTGACGCCTTTCCGCAATGGCGCGGTCGATGAGGACGCTTTCGTGTCCCTGGTCGAGCGCCAGATCGCCGGCGGCGTGCACGGCCTCATTCCCGTCGGCACCACCGGCGAAGCCTCCACCCTCAGCCACGAAGAGCACCGTCGCGTGATGGACCTCTGCGTGACCGCGGCGAAGGGCCGCGTGCCGGTGATCCCGGGGGCCGGCTCCAATTCTACGGACGAGGCGATCGAATTGGTGCGCTACGCCAAGACGATCGGCTGCGACGCGGCCCTGGTGGTGACGCCCTACTACAACCGTCCCAGCCAGGAGGGCCTCTACGCCCACTACAAGGCGATCAACGACGCGGTTCAGCTGCCGGTGCTGGTCTACAACGTGCCGGGCCGGACCGGCGTGGACATCTCCAACGCCACCCTGGCGCGCCTGGCCAAGCTGCCGAACATCGTGGGCATCAAGGACGCGACCGGCGACCTGCCGCGCGCCAGCCTCCAGCGCCTGGAGTGCGGCGAGGACTGGGTCATGCTGTCGGGGAACGACGATTCGGCCCTGGGCTACATGGCGCACGGCGGCCACGGCTGCATCTCGGTGACCTGCAATGTCGCGCCGGAGCAGGTCTCGGCATTCTACAACGACGCCCTGGCCGGCCGCTGGCAGGAAGCGCTCTATGCGCAGGACCGCCTGATCCGCCTGCACAAGGCGCTGTTCGCCGACGCCAGCCCGTCGCCCACCAAGTTTGCGCTGTCCCACCTGGGCCTCTGCGACGAGGCGGGCCGCCTGCCGGTGGTGCCCTGTTCGGACGCGGCGCGCGCGGAGGTCCTGGCCGGCATGCGCGAGGCCGGGGTCATCTGACATGGCCGGGAAGCTGATCGCCGAGAACCGGCGCGCGCGATTCGACTACTTCCTCGAGCAGACGTTCGAGGCGGGCATCGCGCTGACCGGGTCCGAGGTGAAGTCCCTGCGCAACGGCAAGGCCAACATCGCCGAGAGCTACGCGGCGGTGGAGGGCGACGAGATCGTGCTCGTGAACGCCGACATCCCGACCTACGCCCAGGCCGGCCCGCACTTCAACCATGAGCCCCGCCGCCACCGGAAGCTGCTGCTCAAGCGCCGCGAGATCGAAAAGCTGATCGGCGCCGTCCAGCGGGAAGGGCGCACGCTCATCCCCACCAAGCTCTACTGGTCCGACAAGGGTCTGGCGAAGCTGGAGCTGTCCTTGGCCAAGGGCAAGAACACCCGCGACAAGCGCGAGAGCGTGGCCGAGCGCGACTGGCAGCGCGACAAGGCCCGCCTGATGCGGGAAAAAGGCTGACCTTGGACCCCGCCGACATCGAGAGCCTGGAGCGCGCCACCGTCGAGGCCGTGGCCCCGCCGCAGGTGCTGGAGATCGGCGGCTGGCTGGTCCCGCTCGACGACGGCACGATCGGCCGGGCCAAGAGCGCCGTCCCGCTTCGCCATGACCTGGACGCCTCGGCCCTGGACGAGATCGAGGCGGCCTACCGCGGCCGGGGCCTGAAGCCCGCCTTCCGCGTCGCGGACGTCCCGGGGCTGGCGGCGGTCGTCACCGAGCTGTCCCGCCGCGGCTATGTGGGCGAGAAGCCCACCCTGGTGATGACGGCCCCCGCCGAGCGCGTGGCCCAGGTGGCCGTGCCCTTCGCCGACCTGCTGGACCATCCCGACGAGGCCTGGGGCGCAGTGTTCCTGGGCGAAGGCTTCGATCCGGTGGACGGCGCGCACCGCGTGCGCCGACTCACCGACGCGCCCGACGCCCTCTATGGCGCCATCCGCGAGGGCGGGCGCACCGTGGCGGTGGGCGTCGTCAGCTTCGGTCACGGCTGGGCCGGCGTGCATGGCATGCGCACGGCCGTGGACCGCCGCGGCTCGGGCTTTGCCAGCCGCCTTCTCGCCCTCTTCGGCGCCGCCGCCGAGGCGCGGCAGGTCAACCGCATCTTCCTGCAGGTCGAAGGCGGCAACCCCGCCCAGAACCTCTACAAGCGCGCCGGCTTCGAGGAAGCCTGGCGCTACCAGTACTGGCGCTAAGTCCCTCCCTTAACGGGGAGGACAGACGACGAAGTCGTCAGGGTGGGGCTTAAAGGATCAGGCTCGACGGCTGATCTCGCGCTCCCCACGCGTCTGCTCGTTTCACTCGCATCCACCCTCCCCAGGAAGGGGGGGGACGGCCGCTACTCCGCCGCCATCGGCAGGATCACCGCCTCGCGGCCGCCGCGGACCAGGCCGCCGGGCAGGGCGCCGGTGTGCCGGCCGTCCTCGAAGGTCACCTGGCCCGACTTCACCGTGTAGCGATAGCCGTCGGCCTTCTGCACCAGTCGCCGCCCGCCCGCCGGCAGGTCGTGGATGGCCTCGGGTCGGTGCAGCTGCAGCGCCTCGAAATCGATGACGTTCAGGTCCGCCAGCAGGCCGGGCTTCAGCTGCCCGCGGTCGTTCAGGCCATAGGCGCGGGCGGTGTCGCTGGTCAGCTTGCGCACCAGGAACTCCAGGGGGAACCGCTCGCCCTTCACCCGGTCGCGCGCCCAGTAGCTGAGGATGAAGGTCGGCATCCCGGCGTCGGCGATCACCCCGCAGTGGGCCCCGCCGTCCGAGAGGCCGAACAGCACGTTCGGGTGCTGCATGTTCTTGCGGAAGAAGTCGAAGTTGTAGGTCTGGTAGCCGCCCAGCGGCTGGTAGAACAGCTCGCGGCCCTCGTCCCGCAGCAGCAGGTCGTACATCATCGACAGCGGCGGGACGCCGGCTGCTTCCGCCAGGCCCGCCACGCTACCCTCGCGGTCGGGCTCGTAGTTCGGCCGCTCGCCCAGCGGGAAGATCCGCCAGAGCAAGCTGCCGCCGAACGCCACCGCCAGGTCCCCGGCCTCGCCCTCGCCGATGGCCGCGCGGATCAGCGGGCTGTCCTCGGAGAGCAAGGCCTCGCGGATCTGCGGCGTCCTCATCAACGCCAGCCGGTCCTCCAGCGAGGCGTCGGCCAGCTTCGCCTTCCAGGTGGGGCTCGCCATGAACACGTGGAAGCTGGAGGTCAGGCCGTGCAGGATGCCCGTGGGCCGCCCGGCAATCTGCGGGCGGATGTCCATCCCGTGCCGGCGGCTCTCCTCGGCGATGTTGTACATCTTGTCGCCTTCGTAGGCGCCGGCCGAGGTCGCGACCAAGGTCACGGGCAGCCGGGTCTGCTCGGCGAAACCCTTCACCCACATCCACTCGTCGTCGTCGCCCAGGTGGTCCGAGACCATCTCGAACACGCCGTGGCGCAGGCCCTTCATGGACAGGCCCAGGGCCAGCATCTCGTCCGAGCCGGCGAAGGTGCCGGGCATGTGGACGCCCTTCAGGTCCTTGTGCAGCAGGGTGCGCGAGGTGGAGAAGCCCAGGGCCCCGGCCTGGACGCCCTCCCGCACGATCTCGGCCATCTGCGCGATCTCGTCGGCGTTGGGCTGGTAGTCGGTGTTGCAGCGGTCGCCCAGAACGTAGGCGCGCACCGAGGCGTGCGGCACGTGGGTCCCGACGTCGATCGCCCGCGGCTTGGCCTCCAGGGCGTCGAGGTACTCGGGGAAGCTCTCCCACTTCCAGTCGATCCCCTCGGCCAGGGCCGAGCCGGGGATGTCCTCCACCCCCTCCATCAGCTCGATCAGGAAGTCGTGCGCATCGGGCCGCACGGGGGCGAAGCCGACCCCGCAGTTGCCCATGATCGCCGTGGTCACCCCGTGCCAGGACGAGGGGGCCATCACCGGGTCCCAGGTGGCCTGGCCGTCGTAGTGGGTGTGGATGTCCACCCAGCCGGGCGTCACGATCAGGCCGCTCGCGTCGATCTCTCGCCGGGCCGGCCCCTCGACCTTGCCGACGGCCACGATCCGGTCGCCGTCCACCGCCACGTCGCCGCGATAAGGCTCGGCCCCCGTGCCATCGACGATGGTCCCGCCGCGGATGATCAGGTCGTGCATCGGATCCTCCCAGATCACATGTTCTTTCAGGGAGGATGGTCCCGGCGCCGTGACGGAAGTGAAGCGGTTTTGACGGCGCGGCGCCTACTTCGCCAGATCCTTCAGGATCGAGTCGTAGTGCGCCAGGTCCCCTTCGATGGCCGCGATAGGCGCCCGCTCGTTCAGGCCGTGGGCGAACTCGTCCGAGTCCTTCATGAACAGGCCCGAGACGCCGTAGCTCGGAACCCCGGCGGCGCGGAAGTACATGCTGTCGGTGGCGCCCGACGCCTGGCTCGGCACGATGGGCAGGCCGGGGAAGCGGGCGTGGACGGCCTTGGTCACCGCCTTGATCACGTCGGCCCGCAGCGGCGAGGCGGGGCTGTCGATGGAGCCGTCGTCCAGGCGCTCGACCTTCACATCGCCGCCCACGACCTGGCCGATGGTCTCCTTGACGCTCGCCGACGAGGTGCCGGGGAAGATGCGGCAGTTCACCGTCGCCACCGCCTTCTGCGGCAGGGCGTTGGGCGCATGGCCGCCGCTCAGCATGGTCGCCACGCAGGTGGTGTGCAGGGCCGGGCTCCAGGCCGGGTCGGCGCGGATAGTCTTGATGGCCGCCGCGTTCGTCGGGTCGGCGGCGAACGCCTTCAGCGCCTCGCCCACCGCCCCCGGCGTGTTCCCGCCGGCCGCCGCCAGCGAGGCGCGGGTGATCTCGTTGTGCTGCGTCGGCCACTGATAGGCCTCCAGCTTGTCCAGCGCCTTGGCCAGCCGGTAGATCGCGTTGGTGGGCGTGGGCCGGCTGGAATGGCCGCCCGGGTCGGTCACGGTCAGGTGGAAGTCGGCATAGGTCTTCTCGGCGCCCTGGATGCCGAAGCTGATCGGCTTGCCGTCCTCGGTGAGCGAGCCGCCGCCGCCGTCCACGTTGAGGACCAGCTCGGCGCCCTTCAGCCGCTCGGCCAGGGCGGCGGTGGTCTTCATGGTGGTCTCTTCGTCGCCCGACAGCGCCAGCACCACGTCCCGGCCCGGCTTCCAGCCCGACTTGCGCAGGTGGGCCAGGGTGGCGACGATCATGGACACGTCGAACTTGTTGTCGGTGGCCCCGCGGCCGAAGACGTAGCCATTCTCCTCCACCGCGGTGAACGGATCCCTCGTCCAGTCTTCAGGCTTCGCTTCCACGACGTCCATGTGGCCGGAGATGACGATCGGCTTCTTCTTCGGGTCCTTGCCCGGATAGCGGGCGATCAGGAACGCCGTGCCCGCCATCGGCTCGATGGTGATCTCGGACGGCGCATAGCCGCCCGCCACCAGCTTGCCCTTCAGGTACTCGGCATAGGGCACGAACTGGTCGCCGCCCTGCACGGTGCGATAGCCGATGCTGGTCTTCAGGATGCTCAGCGCCTCGGCGTGCAGGGCCGGATCCACCTTGGGCGGTGCGGCGAAGGCGGGCGCGGCGAGGGCAGTGGCCAGCAGGGCGGTCGTCAGGGTCTTGAGCACGCGGGCATCCAGTGAAGCTGAAGCAGGGGGCGACGCTACAGGCCGCATTCGCCATCCGCCATAGGGTCCATCCATTGCGGCAGCGGGAACAGTACCAAAGATCGTCATGGCCGGGCTTGTCCCGGCCACCCAGACACGCAGGCCGCGCCGGGCATTTGCCGGCCGTTGTAGTCCAGGACGTCACTCCCACC
>Ga0155080_135_pt1 | contig 33192 bp, 36 predicted proteins | sample RifCSPhighO2_01_FD_106048 | JGI IMG/M metagenome (GOLD analysis project Ga0155080, IMG submission 106048) | Phenylobacterium sp. RIFCSPHIGHO2_01_FULL_69_31 | reverse complement strand
TGATCGGACCGGACAGCGAGAGTGAGCAATGGGCTTCGGACGTGGCCGCGGCCGCTGACGCCCCGGTGGTCGTGTTGCGCAAAGAGCGGTTCGGCGATCGCGACGTCAGGATCACCTTTCCCGACCTCACCGCATTCGCCGGACGTCAGCCGGTGCTGATCGACGACATTGCGTCTTCCGGCCGTACCTTGACGGCGGCGGCCCGCGAGCTCGGCTTGCGGGGGTTCCCGCCCCCGATCTGCGCCATCGTGCACGCGATCTTCGGGGACGACGCCCTGACCGAGGTCGCCGGCGCTTCGGCGCGCGTCGTCTCCACTGACGCAGTGCCGCACGCCACGAACGCCATCTCCGTGGCCCCGCTCATCGCGACCGTCCTGCGCGAGGAAGTCGCTGATGTCTGATCTCGACCTGGTCCTTCGGGTCGTCGCCGCCGCGGCCGTGGGCTTTCTGATCGGGCTCGAGCGGTCCCGGCGGATCCGCTTCGTCGGCGCGCGCACGTTCGCGTTGATCGCCACAGCCGGCGCCATGGCCGGCGTCATCGCCATGCGGCTCCACAGCGACGACGCGCGGGTCATCAGCACCGTGCTCCAAGGGGTGCTGATGGGGGTCGGATTCGTCGGCGCCGGCGTGATCATGCACCCGGCCTGCGGCCGCTCGATCCACGGCGTGACGACCGCCGCAGCGGTCTGGGTATCCGCGCTCGCGGGCTTCGCCGCCGGCCTCGGGGAGTGGCTGCTCATGGCGCTGGGCGCTGGACTGACCTTTATCCTCTTGATGGCGCCGGAGCCGTTCGCCGCCAAGACCCCGGCGGCGGAGGAAACGAAGGACAAAGCCCCGCGCTGCTGAGCGCACTGGCGCGGTCACGCCTGCGCCTCTCCGGGCGGCGTCACGCTACGATCGATTGGAGGTCGCCATGCCGAGAGCCAAGTCCGTCGGACCATCGCCGACCGGCGCCGGTGGCGGCGCCCGGCCCCAGGTCGGTGCGTTCCGCCATCGCCGCGAGGCGACCGCTCGGACGCCCGCGCGGCCGCGGGCCGTGTTCGACCGCCTGGACGACCAGACCCGGTTGGCCGAGCACATGGGCCGACCGTCCGTGATGATGGGCGGCGGTCGTATGACCTACGAGTTCGACGCGGGGCGTGGCCAGGCGGTGGGCTCGCACATCCGCATGGGCGGCGCGGCGTTTGGCTTGTCGCTCTTTGTCGACGAGGTGGTCACGGTCCGCGACCCGCCGCACCGTAAGGTCTGGCGCACAACGGGGGAGCCGAGGCTCCTGGTCATCGGCGGATACGAGATGGGCTTCGCCATCACCGAAGAGGGGGCCGGTTCGCGCCTGTCCGTCTGGATCGACTACGCCCTGCCGAGCCGGGGGTGGGCGAGGTGGCTTCCAGCCCTTGCGGGGCTTTACGCGCGCTGGTGCGTGCGTCGGATGGTGATCGACGCCGTCCAGCATTTCGCGTCGACCGAACGACAGTCGGCGTAGCGAGGGCTCACGTATGCGATGGCTGGCCAGCGCGCAGGCTCATCTCACATCGACGAAAGGGCTCGCCGCCGCCGTGCTCCTCATCCTGACGAGCTGCTCCGCAGAGCCCGGCGGCCCGCAGTCTGGCGAGGTCGCGCCTGCCGCCGCGGCGGACGAAATGGGGGAACCCCACGACCAGTCCGCCTTCGGGAAGGACCCGTCGCAAACCGACATCATGTCGCCGGACGAACCCGATTTGCACCCGGCGCCGCCGGCGGACGGGACCCGTCCGCGCTAGAGCTTTACGCTTCGTAGCCGCAAGGCGTTGGTCACCACGCTGACGCTGGACAGCGCCATGGCCGCCGCCGCGATCGCCGGCGAGAGCAGCCAGCCAAACACCGGGTAGAGGACGCCGGCCGCTACCGGCACGCCGGCCGCATTATAGACGAAGGCGAAGAAGAGGTTCTGGCGGATATTCCGCATCACGGCGCGGGACAGCCGCCGCGCCTTGACGATCCCCTGCAGATCGCCCTTCAGGAGGGTCACGCCCGCGCTCTCAATGGCCACGTCGGACCCCGCGCCCATGGCGATCCCAACTTCGGCCGCCGCCAGCGCCGGCGCATCGTTCACGCCATCTCCCGCCATCGCCACCTTGCGGCCCTCGGCGCGGAACTTCTCGACCACGGCCGCCTTGTCCTGCGGTAGAACCTCGGCCTCGACTTCGTCGATGCCGAGCTTGCGGGCCACGGCGAGCGCCGTGGTGCGGTTGTCGCCGGTCATCATGACGAGCCGCACGCCTTCGGCCTTCAGGAGGCGAACGGCTTCGGGCGTGGTGGCCTTGATGGGGTCGGCGATGGCGAACACCGCTGCGGCCTGTCCGTCGACCGCCATGAAGATTGCCGTAGCGCCGTCAGTGCGGAGCGACTCTGCCTGACTATCGAGTTCCCCGGTGTCGACCCCCTGTTCCTTCAGAAACTTGCCGGATCCGAGCACCAGACGCCGCCCGTCGATCGAGCCCAGAACGCCCTTGCCGACGGGCGAGTCAAAGTCGGACGGCTCTGAAAGGCTTAGCTTGCGATCGCTTGCGGCGCGGAGGATGGCGTCCGCGAGGGGATGCTCACTGCCACGCTCGAGGCTGGCGGCCAGGCGAAGCACTTCGGCTTCGTCCCAACCCGCGGCGGGCACGATGGCGGTGACCGCTGGCCGCCCCTCGGTGAGAGTTCCGGTCTTATCGATCACCAACGTGTCTATCTTTTCGAACCGCTCCAGGGCTTCGGCGTTTTTGATGAGCACGCCGGCCCCGGCGCCGCGACCGACCCCCACCATGATCGAGATCGGCGTCGCCAGTCCAAGTGCGCACGGGCAGGCGATGATCAGCACCGAGACCGCCGCGATGAGGCCGAAGGCAAACCTCGGCTCGGGACCAAAGACCCCCCAGCCGGCGAATGCCAGGACAGCGATCACGATCACCACTGGGACGAACCAGCCCGAGACTTGGTCGGCCATGCGCTGGATCGGCGCCCGAGAGCGCTGGGCCTGGGCGACCATGTGGACGATCTGCGACAGCAGGGTGTCGGCCCCGACCTTCTCGGCCCGCATCACGAAGGAGCCGGTCTTGTTGATCGAGCCGCCGACGACCTTGTCGCCCGCTTCCTTGGTCACGGGCATCGATTCCCCGGTGACCATCGACTCGTCGATCGAGACGCGGCCGTCCACGACCTCGCCGTCGACGGGGACTTTCTCGCCCGGCCGCACCCGCAGCTGGTCGCTCACCAGGATCTGGTCGAGCGTGACCTCTTCGTCAGTCCCATCCGTCCGGACCCGTCGCGCGGTCTTGGGCGCGAGGTCCAGCAGCGCCTTGATCGCACCCGAGGTCTGCTCGCGGGCCCGCAGTTCCAGCACCTGACCCAGCAGCACGAGGACCGTGATCACGGCCGCGGCTTCGAAGTAGATTGCAACGCTGCCATCGGTGCGCCGGAACGCCGAAGGGAAGATGTGCGGCGCCAGCGTGGCCACGACGCTGTAGGCCCAGGCCACCCCGATCCCCATGGCGATGAGGGTGAACATGTTGAGGTTGCGCGTCCGCAGGGACGCCCAGCCCCGTTCGAAGAAGGGCCAGCCGGCCCACAGCACGACGGGGGTCGCCAGGGCGAGCTGCACCCAGTTCGACGTCGTGGGCGAAATCCAGCGGTGCAGATCGAGAACATGCGCGCCCATCTCGAGCGCGAGAACGGGCAGGGTGAGGACGAGACCCACCCAGAACCGGCGGGTCATGTCGATCAGCTCGGGGTTCGGACCGCTGTCGGCGGTCGCGGTTTCCGGCTCGAGCGCCATGCCGCAGATGGGGCAGTTGCCCGGACCCTCCTTTCGGATCTGGGGGTGCATCGGACAGGTGTAGATCGTCCCTGCCGGCGCCGCAGCGGACGGGCCTTCATCCTTGGTCAGGTATTTCGCCGGATCGGCGACGAACTTGGTGCGGCACCCGGCCGAACAGAAGTGGAAGGTCTGCCCCGCATGCTCCGCGTGGTGCGGCGTGGTCGCCGGATCAACCGCCATGCCGCAGACCGGGTCGGTGACCGCCACGTCAGCCGCCTGGCGGTCCCTGGGGTCAGCATGATGATGGTGGGTATGGCCTTGACCGCTCATGGGGCCTCCTGTTCGGCGTATATATACCCCAGTGGGGCATGGATCAAATCGCGGCTTTCTGTATATTGCCGCACCGAGCGGCGGAGGCTTTGATGGAACGCACGAACAAGCCACGTCTGATCAACCGGCTGAACCGGGTTGAAGGGCAGGTGCGAGGCATCTCCCGCATGGTGGAGCAGGATCGCTACTGCCTCGACATCCTGACGCAGTTGCACGCCGCGAGGGCGGCGCTGCGCCGGGTTGAGGGCGAACTCGTGAAAGACCACCTCGAACACTGCGTCGCTGGTGCGATGGCGGCCAGCGGCGACGTGGCGGAGCGCGAACAGAAGACAGCCGAGCTGGTCGAGCTGATCGGCAAGCTGCGGAACTGATGGCGCTGGCGTCCCGCCGCAGCGGCGCTTGATCGATATCAAGGTTGGGTTTGGAGGGAACGCTAGGGTTTGGCATATTTCAATCGAGGGCACGGCGAGCCGCTGTCCGCCGACCAGCAAAGGACACACCCATGCGTACCCTATTCGTCGCCATCGCGGCCCTCGGCCTCGCCACCGCCAGCCAGAGCTACGCGCAGCCGGAACACGGAGATCACAAGGCCGCGGCCGACGCCACCGTTTCGGTCAAGGATCCCGCCAACCCAACCCACGAAGAGTGCAAGAGCGTCATGGGCCGGAAGATGGACGGCCGGGTCATGCATGACCACGCCTCCATGAAAGGCACCCCCGGGGTCATGAAGATGAAGCCGCTCAGCAAGGCCGAGATGGATAAGATGCACGGAAAGTGCGCCGCAAAGATGGCTGAAGCCAAGAAGTAGGAAAGCGGCCGACCGGCTGCGCCCTTCATGCTGCAGCCGGTCGGCCTCACTTTATCTGCCGCTTCGTTGACCCACCGACAGGACGCGACCCATGACCCATCTCTTGCCGCCCCGTCTGCTAAAGGCCTTGGCTGGCTCCGTCGCCTTGGCGGCGATCGGCCTGGCCGGGTGCGAGCAGAAGACGGAGGCTCCGGCGCCCGGCGCCCCGTCGCCCGTCGTCACGGCTCCGGCGACGACGCCCGGCGCCCCGGGCGAAGCCGGCGAGCATCATGCGAGTTCGTCTCAAACCCTAGAAGAGGCTCGCGCCGAGGGGCACCGTGAAGGGATGGAGATGGAACGCGACGCGCATGAGCGCGGAATGGAGATGGGCGCCAAGGCGCATGCCGACGGCATGGGCGCCAAGAACGACGGCTCCATCCCGATGAAGAAGGCGGATCCGCCGATGAAGATGGACGGACACATGTAGGTGGCGCCGTCGGGTCCGGCCCTGTGCATTTCTGCCGTAGCGCACGAGCACGGGATGTTAATGACGCTTAGCCCGGAGCCGCCCACTGACGAACTCCCGTGCGTTTCCCATCTCCGGCAAGCTAGCTGTGAGGCTTCGCGTGAGCGTCACTGCGCTCCCATGATGAGTTCACCCCCACCCGCTTGAGCCCGGAAAAGACGAGCGGCAATACGCACGCGGAAGGCTGCTCCCTCGGTTTTTCAGTTCTACGGACAAAAGATTTCGCTCCTCGGCCCGTGCGGCGGAACGGAACTCCAGAATGAGGGTTCAGCGGCCATCCACCTGCATAGGATGACGGCCATGCACGCCCATGAAATAATAAGTACGCACCCCCAGGTGCGCGGAAACACAAACGACAGCCTGATCCGCTGCATCGAGGAATGCTTCGACTGCGCTCAGAGCTGCACGTCGTGCGCCGATGCCTGCCTGGGCGAGCAGATGGTCGCGCAGCTGACCCAATGCATTCGCCTGAACCTCGACTGCGCCGACATTTGCACGGCCGCTGGCCACATCGCATCACGCCGCACCGGCTCAAACGAACCGATCATCCAGAGTGTGCTGAGGGCATGCGAGGAGGCCTGCCGGCTCTGCGCGGAGGAATGCGACCGTCACGCCAGCATGCATGAGCACTGCCGCATCTGCGCCGAATCGTGCCGGCGCTGCGAACAGGCCTGTCAGGCCGCCCTCCAGACGTTTCACTGATCGCAAAAGGCTCCCAGATGAAAATGATCGCCATCGTTGCGGCTGGGGCCGCGCTGCTCGCCGCACCGGCCCTCGCTCAGCAGGGCCCCGCCAGCATGCAGCACGGCCAAATGGCCAAGCAAGACTACATGAAGGGCATGCAGGACATGCATCAGAAGATGATGTCCGCCAACGACGCCGATCCTGATCGCGCCTGGGCGCTGAAGATGATCGAGCACCATAGGGGCGGGATCGCGATGTCCGATGCGGTGCTGAAGCACGGCGACGACGCGGAGGCGAAGAAGATGGCGCAAAAATCGGCGGACATGCAGCGCAAGGAGATCGCCGAACTGCAGGCCTGGCTCGACAAGCACGGCGGACGCGCGCCGAAGCCCTAAGCAGATCAGCCGCGGGCTCCTTGCGCCCGCCCAGGCCGATCAGATCGCTCGCCCTTGGACCCTGACCTAGATGTCAGGCGGCTGGGAGCCTGGTCGCATCTGGGCCCGAGTCTCAGGGGCGGGCCAAAGGCGATCCGCCCGGCGACGAATCCAAGCACGGGCCGGACCCTCGAACAGTAGGTGAAGGGCGATGGCCGCCAGAAGCGACAGCGCCAGGAGCGCGGCTACCTCCCACCAGCCGAGTACATAGCCGCTGTCGCGCCCCTGGGCGGCCGACCAGACGCCCTTCCAGGCGATCAGGATGGGCATGTGGACGAGATAGAGCGCGTAGGAGGCTTCGCCCCCGAGGCGGGGCCAGCGCGCCTTGAGGACACCCTCGGCCTGTACCTTCGAGAGCATAGCCAGAGCCAGTACGAGCGGGCCCGCTGCAGCGACGATCCATCGGTCGTCGGCCTTCAGGTGCATCAGCGCGACGAGAAGAATCGCCGCCGCCCCGGCGAACAGGACGGCGGCCCGGCGACCAAGCAGCAGGCGTTCTCCTAAGCGGTAGAGGGCCACGCCGTAGAGGAATTCGGGGATGATGCGCAGTATGCCCATGCTCGCTTCAGCGTGCACTACAATGTCGTCGAACAGGGCTTGGTAGACTTGGTCCAGCGCCAGGAAGAGCAGGGCGGTCAGCGCTAAGAGCAGCATCGGCCGGCGCCGAAGCTTCAGACCGATCCACGCAAATACCGGGAAGGCGAGATAGGCGAACCACTCGGCGGACAGCGACCAGGAGGGACCGTTCCATTCGGCTTTCACCACCTCCGGGAGCCAGGCGTGAACGAGGAGCAGTGTCGTGACGAGGCCGGCGGGATTGTAGAGATTGCGGTCGAACTCAGCGCCCACCAGGCTCGCCGTGGTGACCATGACCAGCACGAAGGCGAGCACAGCCAGGTGCGCCGGGTAGATTCGGGCGAAGCGGGCGATCAGGAACCTGCCATAATTCATCCGGTTTCCGGCGATCGCATCGCGATAGGCGTGGGTCAGGACAAAGCCGGAGAGGATGAAGAAGGCGTCGACCCCGAGCCGCGCCCGGTCGAAGAACCCGGTCGACGACATGGCGTCCCAAGGCCACTGCAGCTGATAGTGGAAGAGCACCACCCCCAAGGCCAACAAGAAGCGTACGCTGGTAAGAGCCGGGAGATCGGCTGGAAACACGCCTCCAGCCTCGCGCGCTTCGCTTTCGCGACGAACCATTGCAGCCCCCCAGCTCCCGACCTCTATAGGACATACGCGGGACGGCGCCGCCGGCCCTCAGTTGAGGGGAGCCCACCAGATCCTGCGTATAGAGTCATGACGGATGATCGGGGTGTTGCGATGGACGACAGACTTGATGACGAACTGAGAGCGCTTCGATCGGAGCCGCTACCCGCCGGCTACCAGAGCCTGGAGGCGAGGGTCTGGCAGGGCATCGAGCGCGTGCGCCAGGCGCGGGCGGCCGCTCCAACGCTCCTGGCGGTACGGGCCGCGGCCGTCGTCGGCGCGCTGGGATTGGGCGTGGCGAGCGGCGGCGCGACTGCGGTCGCCGTGGCCGCGCAATCCCAGGAGGTGTCCGCCTTCTCCACTAAGGCGGAGCTCGCCCCCTCCACCCTCCTGGATCACCACGGATGAGTTTCTTCAGCCGTGGGCTGATCCTCACGCTGCTCCTGACGGTCATCGCGGCCGTCGGGGGAACCTGGATTGGCGCGCGTTACATCTATGACCAGCGCCACCAGCCTTCGCTGCATGAGTTCGTCCACGAAGAGCTGAAACTCGCCCCCGAGCAGCGGAAGAGGCTGGATGTGCTCGAGCAGGACTTCGCGGTTCGTCGTCGGGCGCGGGAGGCCGAGCTGCGCGCCGCCAACGCCGAGCTCGCCCGGGCCATTCAGGTGCGTCACGAGTATTCGCCGGAGGTGAAGGCCGCGGTCGAACGGTTCCACGACGCCATGGGGGCCCTTCAGAACGAAACCATCCTGCACGTCCTGGCGATGCGCACCGTGTTGACGCCGGACCAGGCTGCGCAGTTCGACAAGCGTGTCGCTGAGGCCCTCACTGAACAGGCGCCGTGACGCTTCAGGAAGAGACGGACGCCGATCTCGTCCGGCGCGCGCGGGGCGGGGAGGATCGGGCGTTCACCACGCTCATGCGTCGGCACAAGCCGTCGCTGTATGGCTTCGTGCGCCGCTACGTCGGCGACGCCGACGCGGCTGTCGATGTCGTGCAGGAGACCTTCGTAGCGGCGTGGAAGGCGCTCGCGCGTTTCGACGATCTGCGGGCGTTCCCGGTCTGGCTGCGCGCCATAGCCCTCAACAAGTGCCGCGATCGCGCCCGCCGTCTGGCGGTTCGTCGGTTCATCCTGGGAGAGAAGGACGACCAATCAACCGAGGCGCAGGCGCAAGCGGATCCGGCGCCCGACGGGGAGGAGTCGGTCGTTGCGGCGCAGCGCCGGGCCATCGTCCAGAAAGCCGTCGACCGCCTACCGATCAAGCTCAAAGAGCCGCTGCTACTGACCTATTTCGACGAGCTCACTCAGCAGGAAGCCGCCGCGCTCCTGGGGGTGACCGTCAAGACCGTAGAGACGCGCGTCTACCGGGCCCGCCAGCAGCTTGCGGAGCTTATCGACCGATCGGCGATTTAATCCTCAGAAGTTCAGGGGCAAGCGCCCCGAGCTGCGTAGAGTTTGTGTGGGCGGGGCGCTTGACCTTCCCGCGGTGGGAAGCCCTATCACCTCGTCTATTGTTCCGATCGTAGGATTTCGAATGTCCAGGCCACGACCTGACCTTGACCGCCGCGCCCTGATCAAAGGCGCGGCCATCCTCGGGGGCGGAGCGGCGATCAGCTCGCTGCTGCCCGCCTGGGCGCAGAGCGCGACGCCCGGCCAGGTGTCGACCCTGCCGACGCTTTCCGGCGAGGACATCAAACTGACGATCGGCCACACACCGATCACGATCGACGGCAAGCGTCGCCATGCCGTGACGATCAATGGGACCGTGCCCGGTCCGCTCATTCGTCTGAAAGAAGGTCAGCGGGTCCGGATCGCGGTGACGAACACCCTCGATGAGGACACCTCGATCCACTGGCATGGGCTGCTGGTGCCTTTCGAGATGGACGGCGTTCCGGGGGTCAGCTTTCCCGGCATCCGCCCCGGCGAGACCTTCGTCTACGAGTTCCCGATCATTCAGTCAGGCACCTACTGGTACCATAGCCACTCGGGTCTGCAGGAGGCGGAGGGCCACTATGCCCCAATCGTCATCGAGCCGGCGAAGCCCGATCCCGTCGCTTACGACCGCGAGCACGTCTTGGTGCTAGCCGACCATAGCGAGATGCACCCGCACCTGATTTTCAAGCGGCTGAAGCAGCAGGGCGGGGTCTTCAATTATCAGCGCCAGACGATCGCCGGCCTGCTTGCGGGCAAGGACCAGACCCTCGCCGAGCGGATCGAATGGGCCAAGATGCTCATGGACCCGACCGACATCTCGGACGTCACCGGCGCGGTGATGACCTTCCTCGTCAACGGCCACGGCCCCAAGGACAACTGGACCGGGCTCTTCAAGCCCGGCGAGCGGGTGCGCCTGCGCTTTATTAACAGTGCGGCGCAGATGGTCTTCAACGTCCGCATTCCGGGCCTGAAGCTCACAGTCGTCGCAGCCGACGGCCAGAACGTCCGGCCCGTCGAGGTGGACGAGTTCCAGATCGGCAACGCCGAGACCTACGACGTGATCGTCCACCCGACCGAGGATCGCGCCTACACGATCGTTTCGGAGGCGATCGACCGTTCCGGCTTGGGGCGGGCGACCCTGGCGCCCCGCGCTGGGATGAGCGCGGCCGTGCCGCCGCTGCGTGAGCGGCCCATCCTGACCATGAAGGACATGGGCATGGACATGTCCGCGCACGGCGCCATGGCCGGCATGGACCATTCGCAGATGGCTGGAATGGATCACTCCAGCATGCCGGGGATGGATCCCGCGGGCATGGCGGCCGCCGGGCCGCCGCCCGGCATGGCTCCGCCGCGCCAGCGCGGTTCGGACGTGATGGGCGACATGGGCGGCATGAAGATGAACATGCTGGACTGGTCGAAGGCCCCTCAAATCAAGAAGGGGCCGGGCGTGCAGATGATCGCGCCCATGCCGATGGATCGCACCGGCGATCCCGGCCTTGGGCTGGAAAGCGTCGGTCATCGGGTGCTGGTCTACAAGGACCTCATCGCGCTGGATCCCAACCCCGACCCCAGGCCGCCGGATCGCGCGATGGACATCCATCTCACCGGCAACATGGAGCGGTTTATCTGGGGCTTCGACGGCTGGAAGTTCAGCGAGAACCCGCCGGCCTATTCCTTCCGGGCCGGTGAGCGGGTGCGCGTCACCCTCATCAACGACTCGATGATGACGCACCCCATCCACTTGCACGGGCACTTCTTCGAGCTGGTGCACGGGCCAGTCGGCCATCTGCCGCGCAAGCATACGGTGAACGTAATGCCGGGTGGGAAGGTGTCGTTCGATTTCACCGCCGAGGGCGGTGACTGGGCCTTCCACTGCCACATGCTCTACCACATGCACGCCGGCATGTTCCAAGTCTTCAAGGTGCGTCCGGTCGAAGGAGCGGCGGCATGATCCGGACCTCCCTCCTAGCCCTGGCGCTGGCCAGCTCGGCCACAGCCGCCGCCGCCCAGGCCGCCGATCCCCACGCCGGTCACGCGATGCCGCCGCAGCCCGCCGCGCCGGCGGATCCGCACGCAGGCCACGCCATGCCCGCCGCAACGAAGCCGTCGGCCGACCCCCATGCGGGCCACGCGGCGCCGGAGCCGCCGGAGACCTCACGCCCATCGCTGCCGACTCAAGGCTCCGAAGCCTCGGCAGCGCCCGTGGACCCCCATGCCGGGCACGCCATGCCCGCACAACCTGCGGCTCCCGCCGATCCGCATGCCGGACACACCATGCCGGGCCCAGCGGACCCTGATGCGGGACACACGATGGCGCCGATGGAGGGCGGCCAGACCGCGACCGGCTTGCCTGTCGGCAATGCGCCGGCGCCGGCCGTGATCACCGACAACGTGGCCGATCAGGTCTTCGGGACGGGGCCGATGCAGCGCGCCCGGGGAATCCTCGCGCGCGAGCACGGGGGCGTACGGATCGCGAAGCTGATGCTCAACCTCGCAGAGTACCAATCCCAGCCACCGGGCGGCGGCTATCGATGGGATGTTGAAGGCTGGTACGGCGGCGACATCAACAGGTTTGTCTTCAAGTCCGAAGGCGAGGGCTCTGGAGGCGAGGGGGTCGAGCTTGCCGAAGTTCAGGCACTCTATTCCCGCGCAGTGGCTCGTTATACCGACGTGCAAGTCGGAGTACGTCGTGACTTCGGGTCCGGAAATTCGCGAACCTACGCGACAGTCGGGGTTGAAAGCCTCTTCCCCTATTGGTTCGAAGTCGAAGCCGCAGCGTTCTTGTCCGATCGCGGCGACCTGACCGGGCGGGTCGAGGGAACCTACGACCTGCGACTGACCCAGCGCGTGGTCCTTCAGCCGCAGGCAGAGTTGAGGCTTTCGGCGCAGAAGCTCCCAAGACTCAACACTGGATCCGGAATCACGCACGCAGAGCTCGGGCTCCGCCTCCGCTATGAGATTCGCCGCGAATTCGCGCCTTACATCGGTGTGGCGTATGAGCGTGCCTTCGGGAGGACTGCGGATTTCCTCCGGTCTGCCGGCGAGGACATCGAGAGCACGACGTTTGTGGTCGGACTTCGTGCGTGGTTTTAGGTTGGTCTGAGTTGAAGCCGACGGGAACAAGACGTCTCACGCCCGGCTAATCGGGCAGGTGTGGCCTGACGCGTTCGGAAGATGGGGAAGTTTGCAAGCAAGGCTTGCGCTATTGGGAACAGCATCTCTCAGGAGGCTGACGTGAAAGACGCACAACACGGCGAGTCCGGCATGAGCGCGAAGGAGGGTCGGCATCACTATGTGATGCTCGCCATCAATCTGGCTCTGAGCCTGGCGGTTATGTATTTCGCCATGTTCACGATGATATTCAGCTGGGGCGAATTCGTCCAGAACATCAACTTCTTCTACATGGCGCTCGTGATGTGGGCTCCCATGGCCATCATCATGTTGCTGACGATGAAGTCCATGTACATGAATGCCAAGCTGAACCTGGCTTTGTACGTCACTTTCGCCGCAGTCTTCGTGCTCTCATTGATCGGCATCCGGGCGCAGGGCTTGGTCGGCGATCGCCAGTTCGTGCAGTCGATGATCCCGCACCATTCCGGTGCCTTGCTGATGTGCAAGGAAGCCTCGCTGAAGGATCCCGAGCTGCGCGCCCTCTGCTACGGCCCCGACGGCATCATCGAGTCGCAGAGGCGGGAAATAAAGCAGATGAGGGCGATCCTCGAGCGTCTTTAGATCGATCGGGCCTTGACCCTACCATCGTTGGAAGCCCCACCAGATCGGCCGAGGTTCTGACCAGGAGGTTTCCATGCTTCGCTACCAAGTCGACGACATGAGCTGCGCACATTGCGTGCAAGCCATCACTGCGGCGGTGAAGGGCGTCGATCCGGCGGCCCAGGTCGCCATCGATCTGCCGAGCAAGTCGCTGGAAGTCGCGACGACCGCAGCCGACTCGGCCGTGCGCGGCGCTATTCGGGAGGCGGGCTACACCCCGCAGGAGGCTGGGAAGGCCGCCCCATCCGCGAAGGCGTCCTGTTGCGGCGGTCGGCGCTGACCCTTGGAGGCTGATATTCGATGATCCTTCGCCGCAACCTGCTTGCCGCCGCAGCAGCCGTTCTGGCGGCGCCGCACGCCTGGGCGGCCGCGCCGCCGCCCTTGGCTGTCTACAAGACCGCTTCGTGTGGATGCTGCAAGGGTTGGATCACCATCATGACCCGGGCGGGCTATCGGCCGAAGGTGGTCAACGTCGAAGACATCACGCCAATCGGAAAGCGTCATAGCGTTCCATTCGAGCTCTCATCCTGCCACCTCGCCACGATCGGCGGGTACGTGGTCGTGGGCCACGTACCCGCCGCTGACGTCGGCCGCCTGCTGAGAGAGCGGCCGAAGGCGCTGGGCATCACCGTACCTGGCATGCCGCTGGGCTCGCCCGGCATGGAGATGCCTGACGGACGGAAGGAGCCTTACCAGACGCTGCTTCTGCTGCCGGGCGGCAAGACGCGGGTGTTCGCGCGCCACGGTTGAGCCGGGCGCGCGCCGCCTGAGCTTCTCCGAGGACGGTGTCTGCTTGCGCTGATCGAAGGACGCTATGATCTGAGGTTCACGTAGCAGCCAATCCTGCAACCGCGGGCGGAACTCGAATTGGCGGCGCACGACATGCCGCAAAGTAAGATCGGCTCCTGCTGGCCTGCCCCTGAAAATTTCCTCCACGCGGAACTAGAGTCCGGCCCTTGAGAGGACGGACATGAAGCGAGCGAGATTTACGGAAGAGCAGATCATCGGGATCCTGCGGGAGAACGAAGCTGGGGCGAAGGCGGCGAAGCTGGCCCGCAAGCACGGGTGTCGGAGGGCACAATCTACGTTTGGAAGGCCAAGTTCGGCGGGATGAGCGTGTCGGACGCCCAGCGGCTGAAGGCGCTGGAAGACGAGAACCGGCGGCTGAAGTTGCTGCGGATGCCATGCTCGACAAGGCCGCGCTGAACGAGTCGCTCGGAAAAAAATGGTAGGGCCCGCCGCTGTGCAGGGTGCGGACAGTGTTCGAGATCAGCGAGCGGCGGGCCTGCTCCATCGTCCAAGCGGACCGCAAGATGGTGCGCTACCGATCCCGCCGGCCTCCGGAGACTGAACTGCGCGAGCGCCTACGCAGCCTGGTCGCTGAGCGACGACGGTTCGGCTACCGACGACTGTTCGTGCTGCTGCGGCGGGCGGGCGAGCCGTCGGGCAAGAACCGAATCTACCGGCTCTATCGTGAGGAAGGCCTGACCGTGCGCAAGCGCCGCTCGCGCCGCCGCGCCATCGGCACGCGGGCGCCAATCCTGGGCTCCGGCCGCCGGCGTATCGGCCGATCGGTTATCAGCGCAGGCGGCGAGGCCGGCTGCAGGGCGGCCAGCGCGGTCCAGATGGGTTTCATGATCTTCTCCTCAGGTCCGGACGAATTGAAGTAGCCCTATGCGGGCGTCGGCGGAGCAGCAGGAAGCCAGCCGGGATCACCAGCATCGACAGCAGCGGGGCGGTGAGCATTCCGCCGATCATCGGCGCGGCGATGCGGCTCATGATCTCCGATCCCGCTCCGTGGCCGATGAGGATCGGGAACAGGCCGGCGAGGATCACCGCCACGGTCATGGCCTTGGGCCGAACCCGCAGCAGGGCGCCCTCCCGGACAGCCGCTTCGACGGTCGCCGGCGAGGGGTCGGGACCACCGGCCTCCAAGGCGTGCTTGAGATAGATCAGCATCACCACGCCGAACTCCGCGGAGACGCCGGCCAGGGCGATAAAGCCCACGCCCGTAGCCACCGACTGATTGAACCCCATCAGATAGAGCAGCCAGATGCCGCCGGTGAGCGCAAACGGCAGGGTGGCCATGATCAGCGCCGCCTCATCGAACCGCCGGAAGATCAGGTAAAGCAACACGAAGATGGTCAGCAGGGTGACGGGAACCACCAGCTTCAGCCGTTCGGTGGCGCGCTGCAGGTATTCGAACTGGCCAGCGTAGGCGATACTGACCCCCGCCGGGAGCGTCACCTGCTGACGCACGGCGCCATCCAGGTCACCCACCACAGAGGCGAGGTCCCGGCCTCGGACGTCCACATAGACCCAGGTCGACAGCCGGCCGTTCTCCGTCTTCAGCATGGGCGGGCCATCAGCGATCTCGACGCGGGCGACCGTTCCCAGAGTGACCTGCTGGCCTCCCGGCGTGACGATCGGTAACGCCCGCAAGCCTTCGAGACTGTCGCGCAGCTCGCGCGGATAGCGCAGGTTGATGGGGTAGCGCGCGCGGCCCTCGATCACTTGGCCGATGACCTCGCCGCCAATTGCGCCCGCGACGATAGCCTGCACATCGGCGATGTTCAGGGCGTATCTCGCGGCTTGGCCGCGGTCGATGTCGATGTCTACATAGCGCCCGCCGGTGAGGCGCTCGGCCAGCGCGGAGCTGACGCCCGGCACCGTTTTTGCGACTGTCTCCACCTGCTGGGCGACGCGGTCGAGCTCGGCCAGATCAGCCCCCGACACCTTCACGCCGATCGGGCTCTTCACCCCCGTGGCCAGCATGTCGATGCGATTGCGGATCGGCGGCACCCAGACGTTGGCGAGCCCGGGAACCTGCACGGCGGCGTCAAGTTCCTCGACCAGCCTCTCTGGGGTCATGCCCGGCCGCCACTGGTCGCGAGGCTTGAACTGGATGGTGGTCTCGAACATCTCCAGCGGCGCGGGGTCGGTGGCGGTCTCGGCCCTTCCGGCCTTGCCGAACACGCTCTCCACCTCGGGCACCGACTTGATCATGCGGTCGGTCTGCTGCAGCAGCTCGGCGGCCTTGGCTGGCGACAGGCCCGGAAGCGCCGAGGGCATGTAGAGCAGGTCGCCCTCGTCCATCATTGGCAGGAACTCCCCCCCGAGGCGGCTGAGCGGCCAAGCCGTCGTGGCGAAGATGACGGCGGCGATGACCAGCGTCGTCTTCGGCCGTCGCATGACCCAGTCGAGACCCGGCCGGTAGGCGGCCGTCAGCCAGCGGTTGATCGGGTTTCGCGCCTCGGCCGGTATGCGGCCACGGATCAGATAGCCCATCATCACGGGGACCAGGGTCACCGACAGGATGGCCGCGGCGGCCATGGCGTAGGTCTTGGTAAAGGCGAGCGGCGCGAACAGCCGGCCCTCCTGCGCCTGCAGGGTGAACACCGGCACGAACGAGAGAGTGATGATCAACAGGCTGAAGAACAGCGCCGGGCCGACCTCGGCCGCCGCTTCGGTGACCACGGCCCAATGTTCGGCGCCCTTGGGTTGGTCGCCGTCGTGCTCGTGGGCCCAACGCTCCAGGTGCTTGTGGGCGTTCTCGATCATCACGACGGCGGCGTCGACCATGGCCCCGATGGCGATGGCGATGCCGCCCAGGGACATGATGTTCGCATCGACGCCCTGCAGGCGCATCAGGATGAACGCCGCAAGCACGCCGAGCGGCAGGGTGAGGATCGCCACCAGGGCGCTGCGCGCGTGCCAGAGGAACAGCACGCAGACCAGCGCCACGACCACGAACTCCTCAAGCAGCTTCTCGGTGAGATTGGCGATCGACCGTTCGATCAGCTGAGAGCGGTCGTAGGTGACGACCACCTCCACCCCGGCCGGCAGGCTGGTCTTCAACTCCGCAAGCCGCGCCTTTACGTGCTCGATCACCGCCCGGGCATTTTCGCCGGAGCGGACGATGACCACGGCCCCGGCCACCTCCCCTTCGCCGTTCAGTTCGGCGACTCCGCGCCGCATCTCGGGACCGAGCTGTACGGTCGCGACGTCCCCGAGGCGCACAGGGACTCCGCCACCCGCGGTGCGCAGAGGGATGGCGCGGAAGTCGTCCAGATCGGCCAGGTAGCCGCTGGCCCGGACCATGTACTCGGCTTCGGCGAGCTCCAGCACCGAACCGCCGGTCTCCTGGTTGGCGCGCTGGATGGCCTCGGCGGCCTGCTGATAGGTGAGGCCGTAGGCGGCGAGCCGCACCGGATCGAGCACCACCTGGTACTGCTTGACCATGCCCCCGATGCTGGCGACCTCCGCCACCCCGGGCAGGCTCTTCAGCTCATAGCGGAGGAACCAGTCCTGGAGGCTGCGCAGCTGCGAGAGGTCGTGCTTTCCCGACCTGTCGACGAGCGCGTACTCGAACACCCAGCCGACCCCGGTGGCGTCGGGCCCCAGGGCAGGACGCGCCTGCGCTGGCAGCTGCCCCTGCACCTGACTGAGGTACTCGAGCACTCGCGAACGGGCCCAGTAGAGGTCCGTCCCGTCCTCGAACAGCACATAGACGAAGCTGTCTCCGAAGAAGGAGTAGGCGCGCACGGTCCTGGCGCCCGGAACCGACAGCATGGTGGTCGCCAGCGGGTAGGTGACCTGGTCCTCGACGATCTGAGGCGCCTGGCCGGGATAGGGCGTGCGGATCACCACCTGCACGTCGGACAGGTCCGGCAGGGCGTCGACCGGTGTGGCGCGGACCGCCAACACTCCCGCGGACAGCAGGAACAGGGCGCCCAGCAGCACGAAGACGCGGTTGGCGACGGACCAGCGAATGAGCCTGGCGATCATTGCGCGGTCGCCTTTTCGATTTGCCGGACGGTGGGCCCGGCCGGCGGCTGGTCGAAGGCGAACCGCACCCTGTCGCCGGCTCGAAGCCCGCGGGCCAGGGCCGGGTCGGCCAGTTTGAAGGTCATCGTCATGGGCGGCCACCCGAGCGCTGGGACAGCCCCATGCGACAGGGTCAGGCCCGCCTGATCGATCTTCTCGACGCGGCCGGTCGCCTCGTGCAGCGCCGCCCTCGGTGCGCTCTTCGCCCCCTCGCCGAGGCTGCGCGCGGGCGTTCCCGAGAGGCTGGCTTCCGAATCGATCAGGAACTGCCCGGACGCCACGATGCGCTCGCCCGCCTTCAGGCCGCCGAGCACCTCCAGGCGCTCGCCGTCGGACCGGCCGACCTGGATCTCCGCCGGCCGGAATCGGCCATCGCCCTCCGCCAGCATGACCAGGGTCCGGCGACCGGTGCGAATGACCGCTTCAGCCGGGATCATCAGCGCCGGAGTAGGCGGGCCGCTGAATCGGATCTCGCCGAACATGCCTGGGCGCAGGCGGCCCCCGCTGTTGACAAGTTCGACGCGGGCCGTGAGCGTGCGGCTCTCTCCGGTCATTTCCGGCAGCAGCGCCGAGACCCGGCCGGAGAACGACTCGCCCGGGTAGGCCGTGAGCGTTGCCGTGACCGACTGGCCGGGACGGATTTGCGCCGCCAGGGCCTCTGGAACCGCGGCGTTGAGCCAGACGGTTCCCAGCCCGCTGACCTCGGCCAAGGTCTGGCCGCGGGCGACGGTCATGCCGCCTCGGACGCTCAGGATGCGGAGGACGCCGCCACCAGGCGTCGTGACCGTCACCGTCGTCTGCGGCCGGCCGGTGCGCTCGACGCCGGCGATCACGCCTGGCGGCATGCCCAGCAACACCAGACGCTGGCGGGCCGCGGCGATGAGCTCGGCGTCACCGGTGCGCCGCACCGCCAGGTACTCGGCCTGCGCGCCGCCCCATTCGGGAACCAGGATGTCGGCCAGTGGGGCGCCGGCGGCGATCACGTCGCCCGGCGCGCGGGCATAGACCCGCTGGACGAAGCCGTCCGCCCGGGCCTGTACGACCGACACATCGCGTTGATTGAAGTCAATCACCCCGGACGCGGTGAGCTCGCTTCCCAGCGCCCCCCGCTCGACGACGGCGTAACGCACCCCGAGGCTCTGGAGCTGCGCCGGATCGATGCGCACGCCCGCACCGCCGGAGCCCTCGTCCGCGTAACGGGGGACCAGCGGCATGTCCATGTAGGGCGACTTGCCGGGCTTGTCGAAGCGCTGGCCCGGAACCATTGGGTCGTACCAGTAGAGGATTTCGCGATCCTCGACACCTGCGGCCGGAGCGTGGTCGTCAGCCCCGGCGGAGAGCCTGGCCAGGCCGATGCCGCCAGCCGCGCCGATCAGGAGCAGGGCGACCGCGCCGGCGGCGAGGCGGACGCGGCCGGATTGCTGCGGGTTCATTGGGCGTCGCTCCCGTAGGTGATGTCGATGCGGACAGCCTCGCGCGCCAGTGCGGCCTCGCGGTCGATGGTGGTGAGTTGGGCCTCGGCGAGGCGGGTGAAGGCGTCGAGCACCTCGGAGAGACCCGCCCGGCCGGCGGCGTAGCTGGCGGTCTCCAGGTCCGCTTGCTGCTTCGCCGCGGGGAGTACGACGTTGCGGGTTCGCAGCCACTGTTCCCGACGCATGACCTGGTCGGCCAGATCGGCTTCCAGCGAGGCCGCCAGGGCGCGGCGGGCGGTCTCCCGCTCGGCCTCGACCCGACGGGCGTCGGCGGCGCGGGCGGCGATCAGCGGGTCCTGACGACGGGAGGCGAACAGCGGCAGGCGAACCGTGACACCGGCCGAGACCATGTCGCCGAACATCGGGTCGCGGCGGCCATAGCCGACCTCGAAGGCCCAGTCCGGCCGCCTTGCCGCGCGGGCGAGGTCAACCTGTGCAGCGGCCCGGCGGGCGGCGGAGGCATAGGCAAGCAGCGCGGGTCGACGGTCCAGCCCGGCGCGAAGCCGCTCGGCGTCGAGTGCGGGCTCGGGCGGCGGGCCCGTCACGTTTGGCGAGGGGTCGCCGGTCCAGCGCACCAGCTCCGCACGAGCCCGGCCGAGCGCAGCGACAAGTTCGCTACGCCGGTCATCGAGCGCCGCGCGCTGTGCCACCGGCGTCAGGGCGCCGGCCGGGCGCGTGGCGCCGGCAGTCACACCGGCCGGCGCGGCGTCCCAGAGCGGCTCCAGGGTCTGCAGGACGCTGTCGAGCGCGGCCAGGCGTCGACCGGCGTAGTGAAGGTCGATCCACGCGAGCGCCGCGCCCAGCCGCACATCGAGGGCTTCCACCGCGACCTCCGCCTGGGCCGACCCGATGTCCGCCCGAGCGATGCCGGCCTCGGCGCGCCGGCGCGCCCCGTTCGGCACCTCCTGCATAAGGCCGAAGGTGGCCATGGTCATTTCGTCAGCCCCGAAGCGCCCGGCCATGGGTCCAGAGATCGGCACATTCTCGAGCCCGACCTTCAGCTGGGGGTCGGGGAGGGCGCCGGCGGCGGGCAACGCGGCCCGGGCGGCTTCGACCTTCAGCGCTGCCGCTTGCAGGCTGGGCGCGTTTGCGCTCGCCAGCGCCAGGGTTTGGTCGAACGTCTGCGGGTCCGCTGACGCGGGGGTGGCGATTGCGGCGCCGACCAGCAGGGCCGGCAGCCAGCGATTGGGAGACATGCTCCGAACTCCTCGATGACAGCGCCATGGCGCCAGAGCCGGCGCGTATAGCGGGCCGGGAATCTGTCGAAGGTCAGAGGCGGATGGGAGGGCGCAGCACCTGGTCGGGCGGCCGCGAGGGCGTGGCGACGGCATTGCGCCAGGGGCGTCGCGCCGCGTCATGTGAAAGGCGCGCGAAGACAACCGCGCCCAACTCGGGGGCCGGCGCCGCCGCGGCGGCCTGGCACATTACCACCTGTTTGCACGGAGTCTGGGAGCCGTCCTCCGAGTGCGCAGGAGACGGGTGGCTGTCGCCGCTCGCCCCTGACGCTGCGGCGTCTTGCAACATCATCTCACAGTTCGGAGGACACGGGTCGCAGCCGGCGCCTGCGGCCACGGCAGGGGACCCGGCGATCACGAGCATGATCGACGCGATGAGGGCAAGCAGATGATGCAGCCTGCGGAGCAGCGGGTTCCTCCTAGGACGCAGGATGCGCCCACTGGGGCGGACTCTCAAGAGTCGACATCGTGCAAGCTACAGGCGGCTTGCCTCCGCCGCCTTGATGGAAATCAACACTGCTTCGAGGGGTGTGGCGCAAGTGTGCGTCTGGGATGAGGGGCGCAGGAGGCGACGCATGGACGATCGGAAACCCGCCGAGGGGCGCGCGGACGAGGTTCTCAATCGGCAGTGCTTCTGTATTACCCTGGAGCGGGATGCTTTGCGCGCGGCCATCCGCGCCGAGGCCGGCGATGCGGACCTGACCGACGTCCTGCTGGCGCGCCGACCGCATCTGTTCTCCGATACGCCGGTGTTCCTCGCGAATCGGGACCTCACAGCCATGCTGGAGGTGGTCGGGGCCATCGAGGCCGCGGCTGCGACGCCGCCCTACCAGCGGGCGGTGCTGGCCTGGGCGCCGCAGATCGCCCACGCCGATTTTGGGCTGCGGGGTGTCTTCATGGGCTATGACTTCCATCCCGGCGCCGCGGGGCCGCGACTGATCGAGATAAACACCACCGCCGGCGGAGCTTTCCTGAACGCGCTCCTCGCACGCGCGCAGAGCGCCTGCTGCGCGGAGGCGCAGGAAGCGCTCTCCACCGTTGGTGAAGGGGCCGGCGTCTTTGAAGGTGCGGTTTGGGATATGTTCCTCGAAGAGTGGACGCTGCAGCGGGGCGCGGGGCGGCCGATCTCGATCGCCATCGTCGACAACCAACCGGGCGAACAATACCTCTATCCTGAGTTCCTGCTGGCCAAGGCCCTGTTCGAGCGGAGGGGGCTAGATGCCGTGGTGGCCGATCCTGCCGAGCTCGAATACAGCGGGGGAAAGCTGCTGTATGATGGTCGCGAGATCTCGCTGGTCTACAACAGGCTGATTGACTTTGCGCTCGAGACGGAGGGCCATCGTGCGCTCCGCGACGCAAATCGCAATGGCGCGGTGGTCGTGACGCCCAACCCCCGCAATCATGCCCTGCTCGCAGATAAGCGGAACCTCACGCTGCTCTGCGATGGGGAGGCGCTGGACGATCTTCGGATTGCCAACCACCAGCGACAGGCGTTGCTCAGGGCCACGCCAAAGACGGTGCTGGTTGAAGCTGGGAACGCCGACGCGCTCTGGATGGCGCGCAAGCGCTACTTCTTTAAGCCAGTCACGGGACATGGCGGCAAGGCGGTGTACCGCGGCGACAAGATCACCCGCGGCGTATGGGAACTGGTGGCGAGCGGCGGCTACATCGCCCAGGAGATTGCGCCCCCCAGTGAGCGGCGAATTCGGGTGGATGGACAAGAGCAGTCGCTGAAGTTGGACATGCGCCTCTACACCTACCGTGGCGAACCGCTCCTCTCAGCGGCGCGGATCTACCAAGGGCAGACGACCAACTTCCGGACGCCCGGTGGCGGGTTCGCTCCGGTCTATGCCGTGTGAAAGCGCTCCATGGCCACCGGTTGCGGGCATGGAGACGCCCTAGGGAGCAAGGGAGCCTGCAACACGCCGTTATTGCTCCAGGGTGGCAAAACCCGGGTCTTTGCCATCACGCCTAGAGGGCTGATGGCGGCGCCAACGTCCCGAACCAAGCGACCAGCGCCAGAATAATCAGCCCCACGGCTGTCTCGATCGCCACGCTCCTTCGTAGCGCCGTCAGGGCTGCGGCGTACGCATCCGGAGCTGCGAGCGCCCTGCCAAGACCCGGCGTCAGCCCGAACCGATTGGCCGCCGCCAAGCCGAGCATGGCCGTGAAGAGGACCAACTTCAGGCTCAGAAGCCGCCCATAAGGGGTGGTCCAGAGGCCGTCGATCCGGTCCACCCCGACCAAGAACCAGCTGTTGGCGAGTCCGGTCGCCACCAGGACCGCCACCAGCAGCGCACCCACGCTCGAAAAGCCGTGCAGCGCCCGGTGCAGGGCGACGACCTCTGCCGGCACGGGGCTGCGGGTGCGCAGGATCAGCGCGAAGGCTACGAGCGCGCCGATCCAGACGGCCCCTGCCCAGCTGTGAAGGATGTCGGAGACAAGGTGGATGACACCGCCTGGCCCCTCCGTCGCCGCGCCATGACCCATCCAGGCGAAGGTTGCGGTCGCGACCATTCCCAGCGCGGCCGCGACGATCCAGCTGGCTCGCGCTGGCCTCAGCATCACGGCGAGGATCGTGGCCAGGAGGGCGACTCCGGCCCTCAGGACACCCGCCTTGCCGAGGTCCATGCTCGTCACCACGGCGCCGAGCGCCTCGGGTTTGAGTCCCTCCGCTATCGATCCGGCCAGCACGCTGGCCTGGGCCGCGATCCAGAGCAGCGTCGCGAGCGCGAGCAGCACGCCTGCGCCCGTCAGCAGCTTGCGGGTCCACGGCGCCTCCGCGGCCGAGCCGGGACCCGTGGCGGGGAGGGCATAGATGAAGAAGAGCGATGATCCCATGAGGACCATCGCCCCCGCATACTGCAGCAGCCTGAGGATGATGACCGCAGGCTCAAGCACGTCAGCCGACCTTGAAGGCCACTTCGCCTGTCATTTTGTGGCCGTCGGCCGAGGCCGCGGACCACACGATCTTGTAGGCTCCATTGGTCAGCGCGCTCTGTGGCGTACCGGTGATGGACTTGCCGTCCTTGGAGACGGTCGTCTTCACCGGTACTTTCATGCCGCCATGCTCCGGCATGGTGAGCTCGAATTTGGAGAAGGCCGGTACGAGCTTTTCGTTGAAGGTCAGGGTGATGACCTTCGGCGCGGCCGCGACGGCGGCGTTGGCCGCCGGATTGGAGCTCACGAGGTGCGCATGCGCCCAAGCCGGGCTGGAAGCGATGAGGGCCGTTGCTCCCGCAAGGGCGGCAAGTCCGAAAAGGCGGGTCTTCATTGGGGTCTCCGACAGGGTGTCTGTGAACGTCTACGCATCTCAGCGCGGCAACCCCTCAAACTAGCCGCCGCGCCTGCACCGGGCGTGAATGAGTTCCCGACTTGAGAAGCAAGGCGCCTCCTCCGGTCGAAAGGCGCCTCGCCCAGTCCTCGCCAGCGGTTGGTCCGTGAAGCGCGCAGAGAGCGTGCGCACGTAGTCGAGGGCTGGCGGCTCCGCGTCATATAGGGTAGGGGGGTAGCCTATGGCGCAAACGACGAACAACAAAGAGCAGCTCTTGGCCCGGGTCCGGCGTATTGCCGGCCAGGTCGCCGCGATCGAGAGGGCCATCGCTGACGAAGCGGGCTGTTCGACGATCCTGCATCAGGCTGCCGGCGTGCGCGGGGCTGTTAACGGGCTGATGGACGAGCTGATTGAGGACCATGTCCGCGAGCACGTGGCCCGGCCCGACCTAACGGATGCGGACCGAGCTTCCGGCGCCGAAGAGCTGATCGCAGTCGTGCGCCGATACGCAAAATAGGAAGAGCCGCCTTGAATCTGTCAGCTTCAGACGAGGCCTTGTCCCACGACCACGTCTTCCTCGGCGAACGGCACGATGAAAATGCCCGACGCACGCTGTGGGTCGTGGCCCTAACCGCCGTGATGATGGTTGGCGAGATCATCGCCGGCAGTGTCTTCAACTCGATGGCCCTGCTCGCCGACGGATTCCACATGGCGACCCACGCGGGCGCTCTGGCCGTCGCGGCGGCGGCTTACGCCTACGCTCGCCGTCACGCGCGCAGCCGGCGCTTCAGCTTCGGTACGGGCAAGGTCGGCGATTTGGCCGGCTTCGCCTCTGCGCTTGTGCTCGCCCTGATCGCGCTCGCGATTGGTGTCGAATCCGTCGTCCGCCTTCTCAACCCGCAGCCCGTGAGCTTCGGCGAGGCCACGCTCGTGGCCGTAGTGGGGCTCGCCGTAAACGTCGTGAGCGCCCTTCTCCTGTCGGGGGGGCACGATCACCATCATGGCCACGCTCATGTTCACGAGCATCCCGATGGCGGTGATCACCACGGCCACGCCTCCGATCGAGCGCACGCGCATCACGATAACAATCTCCGCTCCGCCTTCGTGCACGTCCTTGCCGACGCGCTGACCTCGGTGCTGGCGATCGGGGCGTTGGTCGCCGGGCGATATCTGGGCTGGGTTTGGCTCGACCCTGTGATGGGCATCGTCGGCGCGGTCGTGATCTCCGTCTGGGCCTGGAACCTGATGCGCGACACAGCCGCCGTGCTGCTCGATACGGCTGATGCTCACCTGGAGGGCGAAGTGCGTCAGGAGGTTGAAGGGCTCGGGGACGCCAAGATCACGGACCTGCATGTTTGGCGGATCGGGCCTGGCGCCCACGCGGCGATTGTCAGCTTCACGGGCGACGCTTCAGCCGCCGACGTGCGCCAACGTCTGCGCAGAGTGCATGAGCTGGCGCACGTTACGGTCGAACCCCGATGAATCCGACAGCACGACAATGTTTGAGGGTGGGGCTTCACAGGTGCGTCCGAGCTGCGCGCCCAATCGATCCTATCGGACCTGATCAGCGCCCTCGGCAAGGCCAAGGCATCCCTCGTGCAGGGCCAAATCGAACATCACCTCGAAGACATCGTTTCGCGGCTCAGTCGCATCGCACGACCAACTCGGGCGCCTATCCGGACTCGCGAAATACCTGTGAGCGTCCGACGCTTAAGTTCGCGCTGAGGAAGCGAACGTCATGTTGAGCGTTCTAGGAGACCGCACCTATCGGCATCTCTTTTTGGCCCAGGTCATCGCCCTGATCGGCACGGGCCTAGCGACCGTCGCGCTGGGTCTCCTGTCCTACGATCTTGCGGGCGCGAACGCCGGCGCCGTGCTCGGCGGGGCCCTGGCGATCAAGATGATCGCCTATATCGGGGTAGGCCCGGTTGTGAACGCCTTCGTCGACCGTCTGCCGCGGCGCGGCTTTCTGGTCTCGATGGACCTCGTCCGGGCCGCCGCGACCCGAACTCGGGTCAGATCACGAGCACCCTTGAGACCAACGCGAACCTCGGCACGCTGAAGACCAGCGGCACCGACTTCCAGGTCGACTGGGTCGTGGCCCTGGCCGATGTCGGCGGGCCGCACTGGGGCACGGTGGCGCTCAACGTCATCGGCACCAAGCTGCAGGAGTGGAAGCGGCAGGACCTGCCCGGCGGCGCGTTCACCGACCGCAAGGGGACGATCTCCAACACCTTCGGCCTGACCCTGCCGGAGTGGAAGTTTTTGTCGACCCTGAGCTGGAACTACGACCCCTTCAGCCTGGGCGTGCGCTGGCGCTACCAGGGCTCCGTCGAGAACTTCAACAACCGGGAACAGGTCCTCGACGCGGTCAACTACTTCGACCTGAACGGCTCGTGGAAGCTGAACGAGACGGTGACGGTCCGCGGCGGGGTGAACAACCTCACGGACAAGCAACCCCGGGTCTATTCGCCGTCGATCGCGGCGAACACCGACCCTTCCAGCTACGACCTGGTCGGCCGTCGCTACTACATCGGCCTCACGGCCCGCTTCTAAGCTCGAAAAGGTTCGAACCGATGAGAAGATCTTTGCTGACCGTGGCCACTGGCGCGACCCCGACGCGCTGACGGTGCTGGGGGTGGCGAACACCAACCAGCAGGATCCGATCTCGGGCTCGGTCAACACCAAGGAAGCCTATCTCGAGCTCTCGGCGCCGCTGCTGGCGGACATGCCCTTCGCCGAGCGCGTCGAACTGAACGGCGCGGTCCGGTACTCGGACTACAACCTGTTCGGCAACAACATCACCTACAAGCTGGGCCTGGACTGGACGGTCATCTCCGGCCTGCGCCTGCGGGCCACGTACGGCACCGGCTTCCGTATCCCCAGCGTCCCCGAGCTGTTCGGCGGCGTCGCCGAAGGCAACCTGACGACCACCGATCCGTGCAGCCGCTACTCCACGAGCGGCGATGCGACGCTGATCGCCAACTGCCAGGCCTCCGGCGTGCCGGCCGGCTACGTCCAGCTCGGCAACACGGTGCTGACGACGGTGGGCGGCAACCAGAACCTGCAGCCGGAAGAGTCGGAGAACCTGACCCTCGGAGCGGTCTTCCAGCCGGAGTTCGTGCCGGGCCTGTCGGTGACGGTCGATTACTTCGACATCCAGATCAAGGACGCGATCCGGAACATCCCGGGCTCTACGAAGCTCGCCGTATGCTACGCCAGCCCGAACCTTTCGCACCCGTTCTGCGGACCCGAACACTTCACCCGCAGCACGCGGACCGGTGAGGTGAACTTCCTCTCCTCGCAGCCGACCAACGCCGGCAAGGAGACGATGAAGGGGGTCGACTTCGGCGTGCGCTACGCCTTCGACGTGGCGCATCTTCGCGCCGACCTCGACTGGAACACGACCTACCTCGCCAAGTACGAGGTGATCCCCTTCGTGGGCGCCGACCCGATCATCTTCGACGGCTATATCGGCGGCGGCAACGGCGGCTATCCGCACTGGCGTTCGAACGCGAGCCTGACGGTGTCGGACGTCAACTGGAACGCCACCTGGTCGGTGCAGTGGATCGGTAAGGCGAAGGACTTCAACGCCTCGCCCGGCGACATCGGCGACGAGACGCCGAACGACTTCTACCACAACGTCCAGTTCGCCTACCGCGTGTCGGAGAAGGCCAACATCGCCGTCGGCGTCGACAACCTGTTCGACCGCGACGCGCCGTTCATCCAGAGCTGGACCGACGCGAACACGGACACCATGACTTACGACCTGCTGGGTCGTAGGGGCTACGTTCGCCTGCAATACACGTTCTGACGGACGTAGGTTCCGGGCGCCGGAGAGAGGCCCCAATGCTCTCCGGCGCCTGCCCTTTTCTAGAGACCCCCGATGCGGCTACCCGCTCTCGCCCGCACCACGCACAAGTGGTTCGCCCTGATCCTCGCCATCCAGGCGGTGTTCTGGACCCTCAGCGGCCTCTACATGACGGCCGTCCACATCGACATCATCCACGGCGACCGGCTCGTGCGCGCCCAGGCCCCACAGCCGATCGCGCTCGCCGGCCTCGTGGAACCGACGCATCTCGCCCACCTCGCGCCCGGACTGAAGGCGGCGCGGCTTGAGAACCAGCTGGGGCAGCCCGTCTATGTCGTCGACGCGGATGAGGGGAAGGCGCTGTTCGACGCCCGCAGCGGCGAGAAGCTGTCCCCCTTGGGCGAGGGGGCGGCGCGGGCCCGGGCCAAGGCGCTGTTCGCCGAGGACGGCGACATCGTGAGCGCCGAGCTACTCACCAAGGCTCCGCTGGAGATTCAGACCCGACCCGTGCCGATCTGGCGCGTCGAGTTTGAAGGCGCCTGGCGGCCGACATTCTACATCTCGCCCCAGACCGGCGAGCTCGTCTCCCGCCGCCACGACCTGTGGCGCACCTTCGACTTCGTCTGGATGTTCCACATCATGGACTACGATGACCGTCAGGACGTGAACAACATCCTCATTCGCATCTTCACCTGGATGGGCGTCGCCACGGCGGCCACCGGTGGGTGGCTGCTCCTCTACAGCTTCCGCCGCAAGCGGCGGGTCCGAAAGGCCGCGGCATGACCTGGTCGCCCATGTTCCTGATCCGCTGGCTGCACAAGTGGTCCGGCCTGGTCCTGGGCCTGCAGTTCCTGCTGTGGGCGCTGAGCGGCGCCGTGATGGCGCTCCTCGATCACCACAAGGTCTCAGGCGAACATGCGCTCGCCCCGCCCGCTGAGCTGCCGGCTGCCGCTGCGCTGCTGCCGCTGACCGGCGTGGCCGGAGCGGTCGGCGAACCCATCACCAAGCTGCGCCTGAAGCCGCTGTACGACAGCTGGGTGTACGAGGTGAGCACGCCCCGCGGCGTCAGGGTCATCAATGCAACGACGGGGCAGCCCGTCGTCATCGACGCAGCCAAGGCGCGCGAGCTCGCCGTGGCAGGCTTCACCGGATACGAGCCGCCCAAATCTGTAACCTACGTGGCCAAGTCCACGCTGGAGACTCGCGACCTTCCGCTGCCTGTCTGGAGGGTGGAGTTCGCCGACAAGGAGCGGCACGCTCTGCTCGTGTCCGCCAGCACCGGCGAGGTGCTGGCCGCGAAGAACGACACCTGGCGGCTCTGGGACGTGGCCTGGATGCTGCACATCATGGACTACGACGACCGCCAGAGCTTCAACCATCCGCTCATCGTCACGCTCGCGACGGGGGCAACCTGGCTGGCGCTCAGCGGCCTGATCCTGCTGTTTCGCAGCTTCCGGCGCTCGGACGTGGCCTGGATCCTGGACCCGCTTGAGGCCTTGGCGGAGCGCCGGCGGGCCAAGCGGACGGCGCCGCTGCCGCCCGCCGCCAAGGACAGCCGCCCCCGGGCTTGATACGTGGCATTGCAAGCGCAAGGCTGCGTTACGCAGGCGCGGCCGAAAGCGAGTCCATGAGTGCTGCCGCTGCCCTGACGCTTCACAAGCGGATCCGCTCGGACATATCCGAGCGCATCTTGTCGGGGGCATGGCCCCCGGGGCACCGCATTCCTTACGAGCACGAACTCATGGTGGAGTACGGCTGTTCACGCATGACGGTGAACAAGGCGCTCGCGCCGCTTGCCGAGGCCGGGCTCATTGAGCGACGTCGCAAGTTCGGGACGTTCGTGGCGCGGCCCAGGATTCACTCCGCCGTGCTCGACATCCCGGACATCCCGGCCGAGGTGAGCGGGCGCGGCGAGGCTTACGACTATGAGCTCCTGTCCCGACGCGTTCGACCCGCCACGGCTCGCGAGATGGAGGAGCTCGGCCTCGAGCGTTCGGCCGAAGTCCTCGTCCTCAAAAGCCTTCACCGGGCCGGCGGGCGGCCCTTCGCGCTGGAGGAGCGGCTGATCAACCTCGAGACAGTGCCGCAGGCCGCCGAAGCCGACTTCGCCGCCACCGCGCCGGGCAGCTGGCTGCTGAGCCATGTGCCCTGGACGGAGGCCGAGCATCGGATCAGCGCGGCGAACGTGCCGAAGGCGGTGGCGGCGGCGCTCGGCATCAAGCTGATGACCGCCTGCCTCTTGCTGGAGCGCCGCACCTGGCGAGGCGCGGACCGCATCACCCATGTTCGGCTCATCTTCCCGGGGGAGGCCTACGACCTCGTCGCGCGCTTCGCCCCGAAGAGAGGATCTACCGAGACCTGATCCCGCGCGGCCACGATGCTCCGCGCCGACGCCGCGATGCAGTACAGCGGCGCCGCTCAGGAATCTCGCGGGGCGCGCGGTGGCGCCGGCGGCGCAACAGGAGGTACCCCGCTGGGATGACAAGCATGGAGAGCAGGGGAGCCGTCAGCATGCCCCCGATCATCGGCGCCGCGATCCGGCTCATCACCTCCGAGCCGGCGCCATGGCCGATCAGCACAGGCGTGAGCCCCGCCAGGATCACCGCCATCGCCATGGCTTTCGGACGTACGCGCAGCAGCGCCCCTTCCCGAATGGCGTCCTCGACGTCACCGGGGCCCGGTTCGGGCCCGCGCTCGGCAAGGGCGTGCTTCAGGTAGATGAGCATCACGACCCCGAACTCCGCGGCGACCCCGGCGAGGGCGATGAAGCCCACCCCAGTCGCCACCGACTGGTCATAGCCAAGGAGGTAGAGCGCCCAGAACTCGCCGGTGAGGGCGAAGGGCAAGGTGAGCATTATGAGCGCCGCCTCGTCCAAACGACGGAAGGTGACGTAGAGCAGAAGGAAGATGATCGCGAGCGTCGCGGGCACGACGAGCTTCAGCCGCTCGGCCGCCCGTTCGAGGTACTCAAACTGCCCCGAGTAGGCGATCGAGACACCCGATGGCAGCTGTACGTCCTCGCTGAGCGTCTGGCGAAGGTCGCCGATCACCGAACTTAGGTCGCGGCCCCGGACGTCCACATAGACCCACGTGGAGGGGCGGGCGTTCTCCGTCTTCACCATCGGTGGGCCGTCTGCGATCGTGATGGCCGCCAGCGTGCCGAGCGTGATCTGTTGGCCCGTGGGCGTCAGGATCGGCAGCCCTCGCAGCCCCTCAAGGCTGTCGCGCAGCTCACGCGGGTAGCGGAGGCTGATCGGATAGCGCGCCACGCCCTCCACCGTTTCGCCGATGGTCTCACCGCCGATTGCGCCGGAGACGATTTCCTGGACATCGGCGATGTTCAGGCCGTAGCGGGCAGCCGCGGCGCGGTGGATCTCGTGTCAACATAGCGCCCGCCTGTCAGCCGCTCGGCGCCGGGCAACTCGGTTCACGTCCTCACATGGCCCCTGGCGGCGCGAGCGTGCCGAACCATGCGACCAGCGCCAGCACACCGAAGCCCAGCGCGGTTTCGAGGATGACGCTTCGACGCAAGTGGGCGAGGGCCGCACCCTCGCTGTCTTGAGCGCCGAGGCCGCGTCCGAGCGCTGGCGTCAGCTGGAAGCGGTTTGCCGCCGCAAGCCCGAACATGACCACAAACAGGACCAGCTTGAGCGACAGGAGCCGGCCGTAGGCCGTGGTCCAGAGGCCGTTGAGATGATCGAGCCCGACCAGGAACCAGCCGTTGATCGCACCGGTGGCGAGGAGCACGGCCACGACAGCTGTGCCGACCCCGGAGAAGCCGTGTAGAGCGCGGTGGAGGGCCCCCGTCGCTGCTGGAGTTGGGGTGGGCGTACGAAGCAACAGCAGAAAGGCGACGAGCGCGCCGATCCACACCGCCGCAGCCCAGGCGTGGAGGATGTCAGAGACGAGATGAAGGGACGCGCCGACCCCCTCTGTGGCCGCGCCGTGACCCATCCAGGCCAAGCTTGCTGTTGCGATCGCGCCAAGCGTGGCCGCCACGATCCAGGTGGTGCGAGAGGGCTTGAGGACGAGGATCAGCAGCACCGCCAGCCCCGCAGCCGCGGCGCGGATTATGGCCGCCTTGCCGAGATCCATGCCGGTGGCGACGGCGCTCAGGGTCTCGGGCTTCAACCCTTCGGAAAAGGAGCCACTGAGGATGCTGGCCTGCCCGAGGATCGACAACAGAGCCGTCGCAGCCAGGAGCGTTCCGGCGCAAGCGAGAAGTCGGCTGGCCCATGGCGCCTCGGCCGCGGATCCATCTCCTCGCCCCGGCAGTGCGTAGACGAAAAAGAGCGATGATCCCATCAGGACCATCGCTCCCAGATATTGCGCCAGCCTGAGGACGATGACCGCAGGCTCAAGCACGATCAGCCAACCTTGAAGGCGACTTCGCCGGACATCTTGTGGCCATCCGCCGTCGCCGCCGTCCAGACAACCTTGTAGGCGCCGGCGCTCAGCGCCGCCGTGGGCGCGCCCGTGAGGCTCTTGCCGTCCTTGGAGACGGTGGTCTTCACAGCGACCTTCATTCCACCGTGCTCGGGCATGACCACCTCGAACTTGGAGAAGGCCGGCACCAGCTTCTCGCTGAACGTCAGGGTGATGATCTTCGGCGCGGCGACCGTGGCGTTGGCGGCCGGGTTCGACGACACGAGTTTCGCATGGGCGGCGGCTTGCGAGGCCACGAGAAGGGTCGCCGCAGCGACCGCGACACCGAGGTGATGACGGATCATGGTGGATATCCCGACTGAAGTATTCAAAGGGATATACGCACCCGGCACATGAACCCCTCATGATCGGGCCTGCCGCCGGCGGTGGCTTGCCGGCGGCAGGTGGGATCAGCCGCCGAGCTTCGACTGCAGTTCGGCGATCTCTTTCGTCTGCATGTCGATGGTCTTCTGCGCCATCCGCCGGATCTCAGGGTCCTTCGCGTCCTGCAGGACCCGCTTCGACATGTCGATGCTGCCCTGGTGGTGTTCGATCATCTTACGCGCCCAGGTCTGGTCCGCGTCGGCGCCGGTCGCCGCCATCATCTTCTGGCTCATGGTCGCTTCCATCTCGGCGAACGGATTGGCTTGGCCGCCCTGCCCGCCGGCGTGCGCCTGAACCCATTTGTCGAGCTCGGCGCGGTCCTTGGTCTGCATGTCCATGGTCTTCTGGGCCATGTCGTGCATCGCCCCGTTGGGGGACTGGTTGAGCAGCGCCCGCGACATGTCGATACCGCCCTGGTGGTGAGCCATCATCTTCATCGCCCAGGTGCTTTCGACGGTGGACCCGACCGCTGCAGCCATCTTCTGCTTCATGTCCGACTCGATCGGCATGAAGACCGCCGCGGGCCCGCTGGCCGGGATCGCCGCATTGGCGCTCGCGGGTGAGGCCGCCGACTCTGGCGGGGTCGCGGCCGGCGCCTCGGTGCTCTCGTTGTTCTTGTTGCACCCGGCGAGACCCAGGATGGCGATCGCTGCGCCCGTCATGAGCCAGGGTGGTGCAAGTCCATTGTTCGTCAGCATGGGCGTTCCCTTTGTTCCCGTCGCGGCAACGCCTACAGCGCAGCCAGCGTTCCGGATTTACAAGAGCAGGAACCAAGTACGGCGGCAGACTCTCCCGTGATGGGAAAGTTATGCG
>Ga0155080_137_pt1 | contig 33836 bp, 29 predicted proteins | sample RifCSPhighO2_01_FD_106048 | JGI IMG/M metagenome (GOLD analysis project Ga0155080, IMG submission 106048) | Phenylobacterium sp. RIFCSPHIGHO2_01_FULL_69_31 | reverse complement strand
CGCTCTACGGCCGGCTTCGCCCGCCTCGGCCCGCGGTCCCCCTCCCGCCGCTTCGCGGGGGAGGTGAAGCTCCGGGCGCCGCCTACCTGATCCGCGCCGGCGGGTTGCGGCCCAGCTCCATGATCAGCTTCGTCAGGAGATAGAGCCTCGGCGTCACACTGCCCAGGTCGACGTACTCGTCCTCCGAGTGGAACTTGCCGCCCACCGGGCCCAGGCCATCCAGCGCCGGGACGCCGGCCTCGTTCGCCAGCGCCGATTCGGATGCGCCGCCGTTGCCGCCGCGGCCGAGCTTCATCCCAAGCCCCGCATAGATCGCCTCCGCGCGGTCGGCCAGGGCGTCGGTGGCGGGGTTGTTGGGCAGGGGCGGGAACGAGGCCTCGCGCCGGATCGTCACCTTGGTGTCCGGGATCGACGGCGTGCGGGCCCGGGTCTCCAGGGCGTGCGCCACCTTCTCCACGTCGGCCTTGTCGCGCACGCGGATGTTGATGGCCGCCGAGGCGTCCTCGGGGATGATGTTGTACCGGGCGCCGGCGCTCATCAGGGTGAGGTTGACCGTCAGCCCGTCGCCGCTGGTGGGGAACTGGCGGATCGCCTCCAGCTGGTGGATCAGCTCCAGGGCGGCGTTGCGGCCGTCCTGGGGCGCGATGCCGGCGTGCGCCGGGCGGCCCTTTACGTCGATGTAGAAGCTGTTCGATCCCTTGCGCCAGACCGTGACCGTGTCGGGCGGGTCGCCGGGCTCCAGGTTGAGCTCGACGTCCGCGGCGGTCAGCAGCCGGTCGATCAGTTTGCGCGTACCCGGCGAGCCCCGTTCCTCCGAGGTTTCGATCAGGAACGTGATCTGCGCGTAGTCCTTGAACCCCAGGTCCTTCAGGATCTGCAGGGCGTAGATTCCCTGCACCACGCCGCCCTTCTCGTCGCCGACCCCGGGGCCGGTGAGGCGGTCGCCGGTCATGGTGTAGGGCCGCTTGGCGGCCGTCCCGGGCTCGAAGACCGTGTCGAGGTGGCCGATCATAAGGATGCGGCCCTTGCCGGTTCCCTTCAGCCGGGCGACCAGGTTGTCAGGCAGGCCGGGAGCCTCCGCCGGGACGGCCTCGACCGTCATGCAGAGGGCTTCCAGGCGGGACCGGAGGATGGCGGCCACTTTGCGGCCGCCCTCGACGTCGCCGGTGCCGGAGTCGATGTTCACCACCTCTTCCAGCAGCTTGAGCTGCGCCGGGCGCGCCTTCTCCGCAGCCGCCCAGACCTTCGCATCCTTCGCGGCCTTGGATGCGGCGGCGGCGGGCGCCCCGACCGCGGCGGCCATCACCAGCACCATCATCGCGCGCCGCATCAAACTTCCCCCTGAACTCGCCGAACTGGTGGCGCAGATTGAGCAGACCGTCGCAGCGCTGTCACGGCCGACGGCTATGCCATCGCCGATATCCCGGGCAACGCGACCAGTCGCGCGGGCGCCGCCGCTCGAAAACCGCACAGGCTGTGGGTGAATTCGCGCGGGCGCTTGCGGACCTCCGTTAACCAAGATGGGATGGTCGGCCGGCCTCTGGGGAGGGGTCGATAAGTGTCTGTCTTTTGGGGGCTTCGATGACGACGGCTTACTTCAATCTCGCGTCCGCAAACTATTTCCAGGACTGGTCGAACGCCGGCCAGCTCACGACGAGTGACGACTGGAGCGGGGTTCCCAGCATCGTGGGCTACCGCGGCGACGGACTCACCGGCCTCACCGGCGCCAATCCCACCACGATCACCGGCACGTCCGACGTCATCGACGTGAACGTCAACCAGACGAACCCGAACACCTTCTCCACGGGTGGCGTCACCGAGTTCGCGATCGCCGATCCGACCATCGCCCTGACCGGCTCCGGCACGGCCGACGTTCCGTACTTCGTGCTTCACCTCGACGCGACGGGCCGTCAGGACCTGCACCTCAGCCTCGACGTCCGCGACATCGACGGCTCGGCGGACGACACCAACCAGCAGTTCAACATCCAGTATCGCGTCGGCGATTCGGGGACCTGGGTGAACCTGGACGGCGCCTACATCGCCGACGCCAGCGCGCCGGGCGCGACCCTGGTAACCCACCTCGACCTCACCTTGCCCGAGGCGCTGAACGGGCAGGGCCAGATCCAGCTACGGTTCATGACCACCAATGCGCCCGGCAACGACGAATGGATCGGTGTCGACAACATCAGCGTCACCAGCCAGCCGCAGACCGGATCCACGGTCGCGATTTCCGGGCAGTCGATCGTCGAAGGCGATGACGGGACGAAGGTGCTCACCTTCACCGTCACCCGCGCCGGCGCGGCGGCGGACTTCAGCATCGACTACGCCACCGGCGGCGGCACGGCGAGCGCCGGCGGCGACTATCTGGCGAACACCGGGACGCTGACGTTCACGGCCGGCGGACCGGCCAGCCAGACGGTTTCGGTGGTGATCAACGGCGACACGACGCCGGAGCCGGACGAGACGTTCAGCGTCAATCTCTCCAACCTGCAGGTGACCAGCGGCTCGGTCGTGGTCACCACGGCCACGGCGACCGGCACGATCCAGAACGACGATTTTCTCAACCTCAAGATCTATCAGATCCAGGGCGCCGGCCACCTCTCGCCCTACGCCGGCTCCCACGTGGTGACCGAAGGCATCGTCACGGCGGTGGACACCACGGGCGCCCGCGGCTTCTGGATCCAGGATCCGACAGGCGACGGCGACAATGCCACCTCCGACGCCGTCTTCGTCTACACGGGCGCCACGCCGACCGTGACCGTGGGCCAGACCGTCCGCGTCGAGGGCGACGTCAACGAGTTCGAGGGCAGCGATCCGAACAACCTGCCGATCACCGAGATCGACAGCCCGATCATCACCGTGCTGAACGGCGGCGCGCTCTCCGCGCTGCCGGCGGCCGTGGTGCTCGGCGCTGGCGGTCGCCCGGCCCCGACACAGGTCATCGACGACGACAACAATACGACGTTCGATCCGGCCACCGACGGCCTCGACTTCTACGAGACGCTGGAAGGCATGCGGGTCACGATCCCCGATGCGACGGCGGTCGCGACCAGCGACGGGAACTCCACCTGGGTCGTGGCCGACGGCGGCGTCGGCGCCACCGGCCTGAACGGACGGGGCGGCGTGACCATCGCGGCCGACGACTTCAACCCCGAGCGGGTGCAGATCTTCTACGACTCGGGTGTGGCGGGCGCCGGCGCCAAGCCCGACGCGGTGACCGGCGGCGATCTCGGCGACGTCACCGGGATCATGCACTACTTCGGCGGTAACTATGAGGTGCTGCCCACCTCGATCGGCGCCACGGGCGCGGGCAGCGCCCTGCCGCGAGAGACGACCACGCTCGACGGCGACGCCAACCACGTCACCATCGCCGCCTACAACGTCGAGAACCTCGACCCCACGGACCCACAGGCCAAGTTCGACCGGCTGGGCCAGGACATCGCCCAGAACCTCGGCGGGCCGGACATCATCGGCCTGGAAGAGATGCAGGACGCCGACGGCGCCGGCACGGGCGGCGACCTCAGCGGCCAGGCGACGGCCGACAAGCTGATCGCCGCGATCAAGGCCGCAGGCGGCCCCACCTACGTCTATGTGGAGGTGATCCCCACTGGCCCGGTGGGCGGCGAGGGCGGCGGCAACATCCGCCAGGGCTACCTCTACAACCCCGAGCGCGTGCAGTACGTGGCCGGCTCGGCCTATCTCCTCAACGACAACGACCCGGCGAACGGCGACGCCTACGCCAACAGCCGCAAGCCGCTGGTGGCCGAGTTCACGTTCAATGGCGAGACCATCACCGTCGTGGACGTCCATAACACCTCGCGCATCGGCTCGGAGGAGCTGTTCGGCGACCACCAGCCGCCGGACAACGCGGGCGAAGGCCGCCGCATCGACCAGACCGCGCCGATCAAGGACCTGGTCGAGGACATGGTGGCCGCCGACCCCTCGGCGAAGGTCGTGGTCATGGGCGATTTCAACGCCTTCCAGTTCGAGACCAGCCTGACCCAGCTCACGAGCGGCGGGGCCATGACCAACCTCAGCGACCTGCTGGCCCCGGCCGAGCGCTACACCTACGTGTTCGACGGCAACTCCCAGCAGATCGACCACCTGCTGGCGTCCAACGATCTGGCCAGCGGCGCGCAGTTCGACATCGTCCACATGAACGCCGGCCAGCCGGCCAGCTCGGGCCGGGCCACCGACCATGACGCGGTCGTGGCGCGAATGTACGTGAACGCCAAGCCCGTGGCTGTGGCCGACGTGGCGACGGTGGCCGAGAATCAGAACGTCACCATCGACGTCCTGGCCAACGACACGGACGCCAACACCGGCGACACCAAGACCCTCATCTCGGTCACGGGCGGCGCCCTGGGGGGCCAGGTCAGCATCGTGAACGGCAAGGTGGTCTATTCGGCCAACAGCGATGCGATCGACGCCCTGAAGCAGCCGCAGCAGGCGGTGGACACGATCACCTACCAGGTCCAGGACGCCCATGGCGCGGTCAGCACCGGCACGGTCAGCGTCACGGTCAAGGGCGTCGCCGACGCCCCGGTCCGCAACGGCACGGCGGGCGCCGACACGCTGAACGGCTCGCCGCTGGAGGACGTCCTGAACGGCCTGGGCGGGAACGACCGCCTCGTGAGCAATGTGGGCGCGGACACGCTGAACGGCGGCCTCGGCAACGACACCCTCACCGGCGGCGCCGGGGCCGATCGCTTCGTGTTCAGCGGGACCTTCGGGAACGACGTGGTGTCGGACTTCCAGTCCAACGACGTGGTCCAGCTGGACGCGGCGCAGTTCGCCAGCTTCGGCGCGGTCCAGGCCGCGTCGTCGCAGGTCGGCGCCGACGTCGTGATTACCCTGAACGCCGCCAATACGATCACGCTGCAGAACGTGACGCTGGCCAGCCTCAACGCGGGCGACTTCCTGTTCGTCTGACCCGGGCGAAGGGGACGGCGGCGCTCATGCCGCCGTCCTGCCGCCTTGCGCACGGGCGCGGGGCACGCGATATCGGAGACAAGCGCGGACGTTCGCCGCCCGCCACGATATCCAAGAAGGACTTCCCATGCGCGATCCCGTGACCACCGCCCTAGGCCTCGTGCCGATGGTCGTCGAGCAGACGAGCCGTGGCGAGCGCGCCTACGACATCTTCTCCCGTCTGCTGAAGGACCGGATCATCTTCCTGGCGGGCCCGGTCGAGGACGGCATGGCCAGCCTGATCTGCGCGCAGCTCCTCCATCTCGAGGCCGAGAACCCGAAGAAGGAGATCCAGATGTACATCAACTCCCCGGGCGGAGTGGTGACGTCCGGCCTCGCGATCTACGACACCATGCAATACATCAAGAGCCCGGTGATCACGCTGTGCCTGGGCATGGCCGCGTCCATGGGCTCGTTCCTGCTGATGGCCGGCGAGAAGGGCCAGCGCATCGCTCTGCCGAACAGCCGGATCATGGTTCACCAGCCGTCGGGCGGCTACTCGGGCAAGGCGCAGGACATCCGCCGCCACGCCGAGGACATCCTGAAGACCAAGCGCCGGCTGAACGAGATCTACGCCAAGCACACCGGCCAGCCGATCGAGGTGGTCGAGGAAACCCTCGACCGCGACCACTTCATGACCGCCCAGGAGGCCAAGGACTGGGGCCTGGTCGACCACGTGTGGGAAAAGCGCGACGGCGAGGACGACGCCTAGAGACGCGCCTTCGCGCTCTCGACCAGGCGGCGGCGTCCCGGCTCGTCGGTGACGTCGATCCGCTCGAAATCGGCGCCGGTCGCGTCGCGCACGTCCGCGAACAGGCCCTTCGGGTCCTCGTGGAAATGCAGGAACGCCCGGCCCTTGCGGTAGAAGACGCCGCGCGAACGCTCCACCAACTCCGGCAGGGTGCGAAGTTCGGCCAGCAGCGGCTCCAGCGCGTCCAGGGTCGTCGGCGAAGCGTGCCTCACGGCTTGCCCGCGAACACGCGGAAATACGGCTCTTCGGCGATCGCCAGCATCTCGGTGTCGCCGCTGGTGTCGCCATAGGCGGCGCGGACCCGCAGGTCCGGCCCGAACGCCGCGCGCAGCCGCTCGACCTTCTCCGGCCCCCGGCAATTCGGCGAGGCGAACGCCCCGCTCACCCGGCCGCGCTCGTCGAAATGCAGCGGCGTGCCCAGGAGATCGTCCGCGCCCAGGCCGCGGGCGAACGGGGCCACGACGATGTCCGGCGAGGCGGTGACGATCACCAGCCGCACCCGCTCCTTGCGCCAGCGCTTCCAGGCGATCACCGCGTCGGGCCGCAGGAGGCTGCGCGAGTGCAGGGCGGCGAATTCCCGGGCATCCGCCTCCAGCCGCTCCCGGCCGACGCCCGCCAGATAGACCTTCGTCGCCGCCGCCTTGATGCGGCCCCGATCGCGGTGGACCAGATAGGCGAGGGCGGCCGGGACCAGCTTCAGGCCGCCCAGGATCCACGCGCCCTTCGGCGTGCGCCACTTCAGAAAGGCCGTGTAGCTGTCCTTCACCGTCAGGGTGCCGTCGAAATCGAAGGCCACCACCGGCGGGACCGGTCCATCGGCTTCACGCTCTTGTGCCATTTCGGCGCGTTTCCCATTTGGTAAGGCGAGCCGCCCAAGGTCGGGGCTTCGCGCCACACATTGTCGCTCTGTTGAGCGAAGGCTTGTGATCCCGGCGCGGATCAGGGAATGTCAAGACTTGGACAACCCGCGGCGCGTATCCTGCAAGGCTAGGGCGCAACGCCCGGGGCGAGGCCGAACCAGTCCACCGGCCGGCCTCGTCGAGAGAGTGAGATGAGACCATGACCAAGGCTGCCAGCGGAGACTCGAAGAGCACTCTGTATTGCTCTTTCTGCGGCAAGAGCCAGCATGAAGTCCGCAAGTTGATTGCGGGCCCGACCGTGTTCATCTGTGATGAATGCGTCGAACTGTGCATGGATATCATTCGCGAAGAGCACAAGATCTCCTTCGTGAAGTCCAAGGACGGCGTGCCGACTCCCAAGGAGATCCGTGAAGTCCTCGACGATTACGTGATCGGCCAGGACCACGCCAAGAAGGTGCTCTCGGTCGCGGTCCACAACCACTACAAGCGGCTGAACCACGCGACGAAGAACAACGACGTCGAGCTGGGCAAGGCCAACATCCTGCTGATCGGGCCGACCGGCACCGGCAAGACCCTGCTGGCCCAGACCCTGGCCCGAATCATCGACGTGCCGTTCACGGTCGCCGACGCGACGACGCTCACCGAAGCCGGTTATGTGGGCGAGGACGTCGAGAACATCATCCTGAAGCTGCTCCAGGCCGCCGACTACAACGTCGAACGGGCGCAGCGCGGCATCGTCTACATCGACGAGGTCGACAAGATCAGCCGCAAGTCGGACAACCCCTCGATCACCCGCGACGTGTCGGGCGAGGGCGTCCAGCAGGCCCTGCTGAAGATCATGGAAGGCACCGTCGCCTCCGTGCCGCCGCAGGGCGGGCGCAAGCATCCCCAGCAGGAGTTCCTGCAGGTCGACACCACCAACATCCTGTTCATCTGCGGCGGCGCCTTCGCGGGCCTGGAGAAGATCATCTCCGCGCGCGGCCAGGGCACGTCGGTGGGCTTCGGGGCCAAGGTCTCGGATCCCGACGCGCGCCGCACCGGCGAGATCTTCCGCCAGGTGGAGCCGGACGACCTGCTGCGCTTCGGCCTGATCCCGGAGTTCATCGGCCGCCTGCCGGTGATCGCCACGCTCGACGACCTGGACGAGAAGGCCCTGGTGAAGATCCTCACCGAGCCCAAGAACGCCTTCGTGAAGCAGTACGTCCGCCTCTTCGAGATGGAGAACGTGGGCCTGACCTTCACCGACGATGCGCTGAACGCCGTGGCCCGCAAGGCCATCCAACGGAAGACCGGCGCGCGCGGCCTGCGCTCGATCCTGGAAGGCGTGCTGCTCGACACGATGTACGAGCTGCCCACCTACGACGGGGTCGAAGAGGTGGTGGTCAACGCCGAGGTCATCGAAGGCCGGGCGCAGCCGCTGATCATTTACGCCGAACGCCGCGACAAGGGCGGCGCGGCTTAAGCCTTTCCGGTCAAGCCATCTGAAGGGCCCCGCAGACATTCTGCGGGGCCTTTTTCATGGTCGCGCTTGCCACAATATGATGATCATCATCTAATGGTGGCATGAGCAGGTCGATCATCGTCATCGGCGCCGGCGACGCCCTCGGCGGCGCCATCGCCCGCAGGTTCGCCCGCGAGGGCCTCGAGGCGGTGATCGTCCGCCGCAACGCCGAACAGCTGCAGCCCCTGGCCGAGGCGATCCGCGCGGAGGGCGGCCGGGCCCATCCGTTCGGCGTCGACGCCCGGAACGAGGAGCAGATGGTCGCCCTGTTCGACGCGGTGGAGGCCGAGATCGCGCCCGTCGAGGCCTGCGTCTTCAACATCGGGGCGAACGTCCGCTTCCCCATCGCCGAGACCACCAGCCGGGTGTTCTTCAAGGTCTGGGAGATGGCCTGCTTCTCCGGCTTCCTCGCCGGCCGCGAGGCGGCGAAGCGGATGACGCCGCGGGGGCGGGGCACGATCATCTTCACCGGGGCGACCGCCAGCGTGCGCGGGCGTGACGGCTTCGCGGCCTTCTCGTCCGCCAAGCACGGCCTGCGGGCGCTGAGCCAGAGCATGGCGCGGGAGCTGGGGCCCAAGGGCGTCCACGTGGCCCACACCATCATCGACGGCGCCATCGACACCGCCTGGATCGCCGAGAACTTCCCCGAGCGCTACGCCCTGAAGGCGCAGGACGGCATCCTCAACCCCGACCACATCGCCGACGCCTACTGGATGCTCCACGGCCAGCCGCGCGACGCCTGGACCCACGAGCTGGATCTGCGCCCCTGGATGGAGGCCTTCTGATGGGCAGGACCGTGGAGTTCCTCTTCGACGTCGGCAGCCCGGCAAGTTACGTCGCCTTCAAGCGCCTGCCCCAGATCGCTGCGCGGACGGGGGCGAGCATCGACTATCAGCCCTTCCTGCTGGGCGGGGTGTTCAAGGCGACGGGCAACCACTCGCCCGCCGAGATCCCGGCCAAGGGCGCCTGGACCAGCGTCGACCTGGCGCGGTTCGCACAGCGCCACGGCGTGCCGTTCGCGCGAAACCCCTTCTTCCCCATCAACACCCTGCACCTCATGCGCGGGGCGGCGGGGCTGCAGGACGACCCGCGGTTCATGGCCTATGTCACCGCCGTGTTCGACGCCATGTGGCAGGACCCGAAGAACCTGGGCGATCCCGCCGAGATGGGTCCTGTCCTGGCCCGCGCCGGCGTCGGCGGCGAGGAGTTCCGCGGGCTCATCGAGGACGAGGGAACGAAGGCGCGCCTCAAAGCCACAACCGAACGCGCCGTCGCCCGCGGCGCCTTCGGCGCACCCACCTTCTTCGTCGGCGACGATATGTTCTTCGGCCAGGACCGCCTGGACTGGGTGGAGGAAGCCCTGGCCTAGAGGCTGCTTTTACCTCCCCTGCGAAGCGGTGGAGGGTGACCACGGGCCGAGGCCGGCGTAGCCGGCCGTAGAGCGCGTGGTGGAGGGGGCGAGCCCCACGCACCCCACCTCCGTCATCCCGGGCGAAGCGCTCGCCAGAGCGCGCAGACCCGGGACCCAGCCGCACCGCCGCCGACGCTCGTACGCTCGAACACCTCTCTGCCGGAAAGCTACGACCACATCTGACGCACTGTCGTGTTCCACTGCCGGGCATGGACGCTCCGTTCCCCTCCGTCGATCCCGCCGAGGCGCTGCTCGCCGAGCTGGCGGGTCTGGACATGTCGCTGGCCCGGCACGTCCACGCCTGTGCGATCTCGACCGAGGATCCGGACGAGGTGGCGAACCTGTCGCGGGCCTATCAGCGGATCTCCCGCTCGCTGCGCCAGAGCTTGGCGCTCCACGCGCGGCTCAAGGCCGACCGCGAGCGCCGCGAACGCGAGGTCCCGCCGCCGCCGCCCAAACCCCTGCCGCCCACCCCGGCGCGCGAGCCCGCCCGCATCGTCGAGCGCGGCGACGCCGTGCGCAGGGCAGCCCAGCGGGTGATCTGGTCGGAGTACGAATACGAGGAGACCGAGGACGAGGAGCGCGACGACGTCGGCTACCTCTTCGACCTCCTGGAAGAGCGCCTGCGGACCCAGGTCAGGGACAACACCTTCGGCCTCAAGGCCGAGGGCGACGCCTGGGTCGTCGAACCCCTGGACGAGCATGTCGTGCGCCTGTGCGCGAGCCTGGGCCTGCCCGAACTCGCCGCCCGCAGGTGGCGCGAACTGCCTGACGTCCGCTGGCAGTCCGACGAGGACGCCGGCGAGACGGAAGACGCGGCGGTCGGGGACCCCTCGGGCGCCGACTCGAGCTGATCTCCGTCTTGGTCGGCATCGCCCGGCGGGCCCGGGCCACGCACGATCTCCGCATCCGATCTCCTCGGCCGGCGCTGTAGGTTGGCGGCCGCAGCCGTCGGCGCTCCATGCGCTTTACCCCGCCGGCGCCTCGGTGCGCGTGATGCCTGGGCCGGAGCCCCGCGCCTCGCTAGGCTGGCCCCACGCCGCCATGGATGCGCCATGCCCTACTACGACGCCTACCTGATCCCGATCTCGCCGGCGAAGCTGGACGCCTATCGCGACGTCTCGCGGCGGATCGGGGCCGTCTATCGCGAGTATGGCGCCCTCAAGATCGTCGACATCCTGCTCGACGACCAGGGCGGCGACGGGGCCTCGTTCCACGCCGAGGAGGCCCGGGCGGCCCTGGGCGACGACCTGCGCGATTTCGCAGCGGCCGCCGGCGCCCAGGACGGCGAGACGGTGATCCTGTCGTGGACCGAGTGGCCCGACAAGCAGGCCCGGGACGAGGGCTTGGCCAAGGTGCTGGCCGACCCGCGCGTGCAGCCCGACCCCGAGGACGGCGTGATCTTCGAAGGGCGGCGGCTGGTCTCAGGGGCCTTCATGCACCTGGGAAGCCTTTAAGGGACCGCGGGCCGCCGTCACGACACTCTTGAGACGAACGGGCGGAAACCCTATCTGACCAGTCGTGTTCGGGGCATGACCATGCGCGTCGCCCGGCGTCTTCCCGCTCAAGGCTGACCTTACTGGGGCGATGGGACGCAGTGTCGCGCACGGTTGTTCCTCCGCTTGAAAGGCGTTGGAAACCGTCCACATAAAACATCGAACAGCCGCCCCCCAGCGGCGGACGGGTCGTCCGACTCAAGCGCATCGTTTGAGTGACCGCGATCCGATCGGCGAGGTCTGAGACAAAACGGGCCCGCCAGGAGTTAGAGCATCATGTCAGAGACCAAAATCCTGCCGATCCTGCCCTTGCGGGACATCGTGGTCTTCCCCCACCAGCCGGTTCCGCTGTTTGTCGGCCGGGAGAAGTCCGTGCGCGCGCTCGAAGAAGCGATGCGCGCCGAGGGCAAGCAGATCCTTCTGGCCACCCAGAAGGACAAGGACGACGACGATCCGTCGCCCAACGCCATCTACGACGTCGGCGTGGTCGCCACGATCCTCCAGCTGCTGAAGCTGCCCGACGGCACCGTGAAGGTGCTGGTCGAGGGCAAGGCGCGGGCGGGCGTGACCCGGTTCACCGGCTCGGGCGACTACTACGAAGCCGAGATCGCCATGGTCCAGGAGGACGGCGCCGGTTCGCCCGAGGCCGAGGCCCTGAGCCGCGCGGTCATCGAGCAGTTCGAGAACTACGTTAAGCTGAACAAGAAGGTGCCGCCCGAGGCGCTGGCCGCGATCCCGCAGATCGACAATCCGTCCGAGCTGGCGGACCGCATCGCGGGCCACCTCAGCGTGAAGATCGCCGAGAAGCAGCAGCTTCTGGAAGTCTTCAACGTCGTGAAGCGCCTGGAGAAGGTCTACGCCCTGATGGAGGGCGAGATCTCGGTCATGCAGACCGAGAAGAAGATCCGGAACCGCGTGAAGCGGCAGATGGAGAAGACCCAGCGCGAGTACTACCTCAACGAGCAGATGAAGGCGATCCAGCGCGAGCTGGGCGAACAGGACGATCACCGCGACGAGCTGATCGAGCTCGAGAAGAAGATCAAGAAGACCAAGCTTTCCAAGGAAGCCCGCACCAAGGCCGAGGCGGAGCTGAAGAAGCTGCGCAACATGAGCCCGATGTCGGCCGAAAGCACCGTCGTCCGGAACTACCTGGACTGGCTGCTGTCGATCCCGTGGGGCAAGGCCAAGCAGAGGCCCATCGACCTGCAGAAGGCCGAGGACATCCTGAACGAGGACCACTACGGCCTCGACAAGGTCAAGGAGCGGATCCTGGAGTACCTGGCGGTGCAGAGCCGCGTGGGCACCCTGAAGGGCCCGATCCTGTGCCTGGTCGGCCCCCCGGGCGTCGGCAAGACCTCGCTGGGCAAGTCGATCGCCAAGGCCACTAGCCGCGAATTCGTCCGGGTCTCCCTGGGCGGCGTGCGCGACGAGGCGGAGATCCGTGGTCACCGGCGGACCTACATCGGCTCGATGCCCGGCAAGGTCATCCAGTCGATGAAGAAGGCCAAGACCACCAACGCCTTCTTCCTGTTGGACGAGATCGACAAGATGGGCTCCGACTATCGGGGCGACCCGTCCTCGGCCCTGCTGGAGGTGCTGGACCCGTCGCAGAACTCCACCTTCGCCGATCACTACCTGGAGGTGGACTATGACCTGTCGCCGGTGATGTTCGTCACCACGGCCAACTCGCTCAACATGCCGCAGCCCCTGCTGGACCGCATGGAGATCATCCGCATCCCCGGCTACACCGAGGACGAGAAGGTCGAGATCGCCAAGCGGCACGTGCTGCCCAAGCTGACCAAGGACCACGGCCTGAAGCCGGAAGAGTTCGTGGTGCCGGAAGAGACCATCCGCGATCTCATCCGCTACTACACCCGCGAAGCCGGCGTCCGGAGCCTGGAGCGCGAGCTGGGCAACCTGGCGCGGAAGACGGTGCGCGACCTGGGCCGCGAGGGCCTGAAGTCGATCACCGTCGATGCGGAGCGGCTGGCCAAGTACGCGGGCGTCAAGAAGTACCGCTATGGCGAGACGGACGCGGAGGACGCGGTCGGCATCATCACGGGCCTCGCCTACACCGACTTCGGCGGCGACATCCTGACCATCGAGGCGGTCAAGATGCCGGGCAAGGGCCGCATGTCCATCACGGGCAACCTGAAGGACGTGATGAAGGAGTCGATCGCGGCGGCGAACAGCTATGTCCGCAGCCGGGCCACGAAGTTCGGCATCGAGCCGCCGTCCTTCGAGCGGACCGACGTCCACATCCACGTGCCGGACGGCGCCACGCCCAAGGACGGACCGTCCGCCGGCGCGGCCATGGCCACCGCCATCGTCTCCGTCCTGACGGGCATCCCGATCCGGGCCGACATCGCCATGACCGGCGAAGTCACGCTACGGGGCCGGGTGACCGCCATCGGCGGCCTGAAGGAGAAGCTGCTCGCGGCCATGCGCTCCGGCGTCAAGACCGTGCTGATCCCGCAGGAGAACGAGAAGGACCTGGCCGACATCCCGGAGAACGTGAAGTCGGCGGTGGAGATCATCCCGGTCACCACCATGGACGAGGTCCTGGCCAAGGCCCTGGTCCGTCAGCCGGTGGCGATCGAGTGGACCGAGCCCACGCCGGTGGCGGTGGCGGTCGACGGCGATGACGCCGGCGACCAGGTCGGCCTCCACTAGTTAGAAACAGCGGTATCGCGGCCGGTCCCGGCCGGCCCGCGATCAAATTCTGTGACAAGCGCGGCGCGGGAAGGGATTCCCGCGCCGCTGCCGTTTGACGGCCACGCTTTCCCATGCGTGAATTCGAACAAGGCGTAGGCGGGCGAGGCCCAAGACCTGCCGCGCCAAAGAAGAAATTGGGCTGGGAGAAAACACATATGACGAAGGCCGAACTCGTCTCGGCGATCGCCGACAAGGCGGGCTTGAACAAGGCGCAGGCCAAAGAGGCCCTCGACGCCTTCATGGAGTCCGTCTCGACCTCGCTGAAGGCGGGCAATGAGGTCCGTCTGGTTGGCTTTGGCAGTTTCGTGCCCGTGAAGCGCGCCGCCGGCGTGGCGCGCAACCCGCGCACGGGTGAAAAGGTGAAGCGTCCGGCCTCGCAGACCTGCCGGTTTCGCGTCGGCGATTCGCTGAAGAGCACGCTCAACAGCTGATCCGAAGGGGGATTTGAAAGGGGCGGCCGCCTGTCGCGGCCGCTCTTTTCGTTTGGCGCGGGCCCCGGCCCTAGGGTAGGAGGCGAGCATCTTCGGGGAGTAGCCGTCCGCACCACAGCGGAGCCCGCGTCAACAGACTTGGTCCGTCTCGGACCATGGCGCGTGCGGCGGACCTTCAGGTCCGGATTGGCGAGACCGGCGATGCGGCCTCCATAGCCCACGGGCGCGGCGGAGGTTTTGCGTCGTCGTGTCGAACGCCGCGTCCCTGGTGTGTGCTCCTTGCTCGAAGCTTTCTTCATCTCCACCGGCCTCGTGGCCGTGGCCGAAATCGGCGACAAGACTCAGTTGCTGGCCATCGTGCTGGCGGCCCGGTTCCGCCGGCCGGCGCCGATCATCCTCGGCATCCTGGTGGCGACCCTGCTCAACCATGGCCTGGCGGCGACCCTCGGCTTCGTGGTCGCCAAGTACCTGTCGGGCCCAGCGTTCCAGATCCTGGTGGCGGTCGGCTTCCTGGCCATGGCGGCCTGGGCGCTCATCCCGGACAAGGACGACGAGGAGGCCGGCAGCCGGACCGCGGGCGGCGTCTTCCTCACCACCCTGGTGGCCTTCTTCCTTGTGGAGATCGGCGACAAGACCCAGATCGCCACCACCCTGCTGGCCGCACGGTTCCAGGACATCGCCATCGTCGCCGCAGGCACCACCCTCGGCATGATGATCGCCAATGTGCCCGCCGTGTTCCTGGGCGAGGGGGCGACACGGATCGTGCCGCTGCGCTATGTCCGGATCGCCGCTGCGGTGGTCTTCGCCCTCATCGGCGGGTCGTTGCTTGCCGCGGCCTTCCTCAAGCCGGGTTTTTCCTTCTAAGTTCCGGCGGGTTTGGAGAATCCGATGACGAGCACGACCGCCGATCGCGGCGATACGGCCTTCCTGGGCCATCCGAAGGCGCTGGGCTATCTCGCCTTCACCGAGGCCTGGGAGCGGTTCTCCTACTACGGCATGCAGTCGCTGCTGGTCCTCTACATGACCAAGACGCTGCTGCTGACGCCCCATGTGGAGCAGATCGCCGGCTTCGAGACCTTCGAGCGGATCATCCAGGCGGTCTATCAGCCTGGCGCGTCCACCCAGGCCATCGCCTCGGCAATCTTCGGGCTCTACACCAGCCTCGTTTACCTGACCCCCATCCTGGGCGGGATCCTGGCCGACCAGCTCCTCGGCAAGACGCGGACGATCGTGCTGGGCGGCCTGCTGATGGCGACGGGCCATTTCCTGATGGCCTTCGACGCCTCGTTCCTGCTGGCGCTCCTGTGCCTGGTGCTGGGCACCGGCTGCTTCAAGGGCAATATCGCCGGCCAGGTGGGCGCGCTCTACGGCGAGGGGGATCTTCGTCGGGCCGACGCGTTCCAGATCTTCTACCTGGGGATCAACGCCGGGGTGATCGCCGCGCCCCTGATCGCGGGCACCCTGGGCGAGACGGTTGGCTGGCACTACGGCTTCGGCGTGGCGGGCGTCGGGATGCTGGTGGCCCTGGTCATCTACCTGGCGGGCCGCCGGCACCTGCCGCCCGATCCGCCGCTCCGCCGTGGCCACAAGACGGCGCGGCCCAAGCTGCAGCCAGGGGAGGGCCGCACGATCCTGCTACTCATCCTGCTGCTCCCGGTGCTCTCCGCCTCGGTGCTCTGCAACCAGCAGATCTTCAACGCATACCTCGTCTGGGCCGACCGAAGCGTCGACCTGACCTTCGGCGGCGAGAAGGTCCCGACCACCTGGCTCATCACCCTGGACAGCGTGGCCTCGGTCTCGTTCCTCGCGGGCATGGTCGTGTTCTGGCGGCTGTGGGCCAAGCGGTTCAAGGAGCCGGACGAGATCGGCAAGCTGACCATCGGCGCCTTCGTCTCGGTCACCGGCGTGCTGTGCCTGGCGGCCGGCGCCATGATCGCGGAACGCACGGGAACGCAGGTCAGCATCTGGTGGTGCGTGCTCTTCCACCTCCTGAACAGCATCGCCTTCGCGAACATGCTGCCGGTCTCCCTGGCGCTCTACGCCCGTGCGGCGCCGGCGGCGGTGGGAGGCACGATTATCGGGATCTACTACCTGCACCTCTTCGCGGGGAACCAGACGGTGGGCATCCTGGGGACGCTGCTGGAAAAGATGCCCGCCAGCCAGTTCTGGCTGCTGCACGCCGCCATCGCGATGGGGGCGGGCGTCGTGTTCCTGATCGTCGGCCGCTTCTTCGCCAAGTGGCTCAGCCACGAGAACACCAGCGAAGCGCGCGGACAGGCGGTCTAGGCTTGACCGCGCAACTTGGCTTAGAAGGCGCTCTGCGGGCGGCTAGCTCAGCTGGTTAGAGCACCTCGTTTACACCGAGGGGGTCGGGGGTTCGAATCCCTCGCCGCCCACCATCCTGCTTCGCCCTCCGGGCGTCGCAGGACTGGGGCCGACAGAGGGGGCGAGGCAGGATGCCCTTCGGAGCTTCAGCGAAGAAGGGCGAAGGGACATGAAGCCATGGCTGCTGGGCCTGATCGCCACCTCGCTCGCCAGCGCCGCCATGGCTGAGCCCGCCACCGTCCAGGACTACATGGCCCAGCCGCGCATCGCGGCGGACGTCCGGATCGCCTACGGCGCCGAGCCGGCGCAGGTGGCGGAGCTGTTCCTGCCCAAGGGAAGCGGCCCGCATCCCGTCGTCGTGCTGATCCACGGCGGCTGCTATCTGGCCGAGTACGAGGGGCTGCCGCAAACCAGCGGCCTTGCCGCCGACCTCGCGCGTCGCGGCTATGCGGTCTGGAACGTCGAGTACCGCAAGCTGGGCGAGGCGGGGGCAGGATATCCCGGGACTTTCCTGGACGTGGCCGACGCCGTGGATGGCCTCCGCACGGCGGCGCCGAAGCACGGCCTGGATCTTGGCCGCGTCATCGCCGTGGGCCATTCCGCCGGCGGACACCTGGCGCTGTGGGCCGCATCCCGGGCCAAGCTGCCGCGCACGAGCCCGCTGTGGCGCGCCGATCCGCTGAAGATCGCCGCCGTCATCAGCCTGGGCGGCATCGGCGACCTGAAGGGTCAGGCGCACATCTTCGCCGGCGCCTGCGGGCCCGAGCCGATTCCCCGGGTGATCGGGCTGGCCGAACGCCCCGACGCCTATGCCGACACCTCGCCCGCCGAACTGCTGCCGACGGGCGTGCGGGTGACGATGATTTCCGGCGAGCTCGACCACGTCATGCCGCCGGCCACCGGCCGCGACTATGCCCACCGGGTGCGCGAGGCGGGCGACCCCGCCGAGGCCGTGGGCATCCCGGGCACCAGCCACTTCGACGTGGTGATCCCGTCGACCGAGGCCTGGACGACGGTCGTGGCCCCGGCGATCACCGCCGGCGTCGACGGGCTTCGCTGATGCGCTACCGCCCCCTCGGCGCCACGGGGCTTACCGTGTCCGAACTGGGCTTCGGCTGTGCGAGCTGGTGGGGCAAGCCGCGGTTCGAGGAGTGCACGGCCATCGGCTTGGTCCACGAAGCCATCGACCAGGGCGTGACCCTATTCGACACCGGCGCCAGCTATTCGGCGGGGGAGGCGGAGCCGCGCCTCGGGCGGGCGCTCAAGGGGCGCGACGCCGGGCGCCTGGTCATCGCCACCAAGGCCGGCACCTACCACGCCGGCGGCGGCCGCATCGGCCGCGACATGTCGCCCGCCGCCATCGTCGCGAGCACCGAACGCAGTCTCCGCAACCTGGGCCTCGAGGCCCTCGGCCTGCTTCAGCTCCACGGGCCCGCCATCCACGAGCTGAACGACGAGATGCTGGAGACCCTGGCCGGCCTGAGGGCCAGGGGGCTGGTCCGGGCCGTGGGCCTGAACAGCTTCGACCCCGCGGTCATGGCCCACGCCGTCGGCCTGCCCGGCATCGACGTGATCATGGTCGACTACAACGTCCTGCGGCCGGGGCGCGAACCGCTGATTGCCCGCGCCGCCGCGGCGGGGAAGGGGGTGCTGGCCGGCATGCCCCTGGCCATGGGACACACCCGCCCCTTGCTGGCACGGCTCAAGGGCCCCCAGGACGTCTGGTACGCCGCCCGCGCCCTGGCCAAGCATCGCGGCGAACTCGCCCGCGGCCGGCGCTTCCGCTTCCTGCATCGTCTGCCCGGCATGTCAGGATCCCAGGCGGCCCTGGCCTATGTGCTGGCGAACCCTGGCGTCAGCGCAGCCGTCTTCGGCGCCACGCGGCCGGAGCACCTGCGCGAGAACCTTGCGGCCTCGGGCATGCTCCTGCCCGCGGATGTCATGGCCCGTATCCGCAGCGCACAGAACGCAAGCCATTGACGTGACGTGAGGACTTCCGCCGGCCGGCGGCGGGAGTCATGCTGCCTATCAGAACAACGATAAGTTACAGGGCAGGAGCAAGATGGCCGGCGTTCCCGCGAACCTCGAGGACATGCTGAAGGATGCGCACCTGCCGGCGCTCCTCACGGCAATGGTGCACATCACTGGCGACACGGGCTGGCTGCGGCCTGAGTGGGCGCCGACCTACAACCCCATGGACCGCGCGGACCTCGGTATCCCGGAGGAGCGGCAGGCCGAAGCCCGCAAGGCGGTCGCAGAGGCGATCCGGACCCATCTGGGCGGCAAGCCGCTGCAGATGGCCAATCCCGACACGGCGACGCTGCGTCGGCAGATGGACTTCGTGGCCGGCGCCCCGATCCCCGAGCAGTACGTGGACTTCCTGGTCGACGAGCTGACCCTGGACGGCCGCAGCACCAAGGACCCGCAGTTCGAGCAACCGCAGCTCAAGGCCGCCGCGCGCAAGCTCAACGTCCTCGTCATCGGCGCCGGCATGTCCGGTCTGCTGGCCGGCATCCGCCTCAGCCAGGCGGGCGTGCCGTTCCAGATCGTGGACAAGAACGCCGACGTGGGCGGCACCTGGTTCGAGAACACCTATCCCGGCTGTCGGGTCGACAACTCGAACCACATGTACAGCTATTCCTTCGAGCCCAACCACCTGTGGCCGCAGCACTTCTCGCCTCAGCCGGTGCTGCTGGAATACTTCCGCGGCATCGCCGCCAAGTACGACCTGCGCAAGCACATCCGGTTCGAGACGCTGGTGGAGAGCCTGGCCTGGGACGACGGCCGCGCGGTCTGGCGCGCGACGCTGAATGGCAAGGACGGCCGGACGGAGATCGTCGAAGCCAATGCGGTGATCACGGCCGTGGGCCAGCTCAACCGCCCCCGCATGCCGGACATCCCGGGCCTGGGCAGCTTCGAGGGGCCGGCGTTCCACTCGGCCGAGTGGCGGCATGACGTGGACCTGAAGGGTAAGCGCGTGGGCGTCATCGGCACCGGCGCCTCGGCCTACCAGTTCGTGCCGGAGATCGCGCCGGAGGTAGCGAGCCTGACCGTCTTCCAGCGCACGCCACCCTGGGGCCTGCCCGTGCCGCACTATCACGACGACGTGCCGGACAACATGAAGTGGGTGCTGGAGCACGTGCCCTACTTCGACAAATGGTACCGCTTCTACCTGTTCTGGATGACCACCGAGGGCTTCCTGCCGATGGTGAAGTCCGACCCGGCCTGGACAGGGCCCGCCACGGCGGTGGGGCCGGAGAACGCCATGCTGCGCGAGATGGCGACCCTGTCGCTCCAGGCGCAGATCGCCGACCGCCCCGACCTCGCCGACAAGGTGATCCCGCAGTACCCCATCGGCGGCAAGCGGGCGGTGCTGGACAACGGCGTCTGGATCGCGGCCCTGAAGCGCGACAACGTCAGCCTCGTCACGGACAAGGTCACCGAGATCACCGCCAAGGGCGTGCGCACCGCCGACGGCGTGGAGCACGAGTTCGACGTCCTGATCTACGGCACCGGCTTCCAGGCCTCAAACTTCCTGTCGTTCCTGAAGGTGAAGGGCCGGGGCGGTCGCGACCTGCACGAGACCTGGGGCGGCGACGCCAAGGCCTATCTGGGCATGACCGTGCCGGGCTTCCCGAACTTCTTCATCACCTATGGGCCCAACACGAACATCGTCGTGAACGGCTCGATCATCTTCTTCTCGGAGTGCTCGGTCCGCTACATCGTCGGCTGCCTGAAGCTGCTGGCCGAGAGTGGGGCCCGGGCGCTGGAGCCGAAGAAGGCGGTCCACGACGACTTCAACCGCCGGGTGGACGAGGCCAATGCCGGCTGGGCCTGGGGCTCGCCGCATGTGTCCAGCTGGTACAAGAACAGCTTCGGCCGCGTGAGCCAGAACTGGCCCTTCGGCCTCATCGACTACTGGCGGGCCACCCTGGCGCCGAACCCCGACGACTTCGTGCTGGAGAAGACGCCGGAGCCGGTCGCCTAGATCAGTCTCCGGTCAGGGCCAGGAGGGCGAACGAGGCCAGCCAGTGCTCGCCCATGTAGTCGCCAGCCACGTGGGGCAGGCTGGCGGCCAGGTGTCGCGCCGCCGCCGCCTCCATCGCGGGCCGGGCCACATGGACCGCCGGCAGCGCCGCGGCCAGGTTCCGCCAGCACCAGGCGCGGGAAAGATTGAGGCCGTCCAGGTGCGCGATCTTGCCGTCCGTGCGATCGGAGGGTGTCGCGGGCGTGAACAGGCTGGCGGGCGCCTCGCGGTCGGCGGCGGGCAGGTAGGCGGCGAACCACGCGGCGAACGCCTCTGCAGGCAACAGCCGGCGCAGGCATTCGGCGGTCATCAGGGTTGGCGAGAGGAAGTCGTCGCCCGACGGCTCCCACGCCTGGGCGTCGCGGTCGCCCAGGTGCCAGCTGCGCATCTTCTCCGCGAATAGGGCCAGCAGCGCCTCGTCCCCCACGGCGCGGGCGTAGTCGCTGGCGAGCGCGATGGCGAAGCTGGTCGAGGAGTGGACGCCCGTCCGGATCGGGTAGGTGGCGAGGGGCAGGAAGTCCCGGAACCGCTGGGCGAAGGCGTCGGCCAGGGGTTGGTGCGTCGCGGCCCACGGCGCGTCATGCGCCAGCAACTCGGCCTGCAGCTTCAGCAGCCAGCCCCAGCCGTAGGGCCGCTCGAAGCCGCGGGACAGCGGCCTGGCCAGATAGGCGGTCTCGGCGGCGACGTTCTCGGCGGTGAAGGCCTCGTTGAACAGCGCCCGGATCGCCGGGGCTTCCGGCACGTCCGGGTGCAGCCGCAGTACGGTCGCCAGGGTCCAGTAGCCGTGGACGCAGGAATGCCAGTCGAAGCTGCCGAAGAAGATCGGGTGCAGGTCGCGCGGGCCCTGCACGTCCTGCGGACCCGCCAGGACGTGGTCCATCTTGTTCGGGTACTCGCGGGCCACGTGGCTCAGCGCCAGCCGCGCGAACTGCGAAGCCAGCGCCGGGGTCAACCGTTCAGCGGAAGGCGAGGACATACATCAGCACCGTGTTGGCGATCAGCAGGGGCAGGGCGGTGGGGATCTGCGCCTTGATCACAGCGTGCCGGTCGGGCAGCTCCAGCAGCGCCGCCGGCACCAGGTTGAAGTTGGCGGCCAGCGGGGTCATCAGCGTCCCGCAGAAGCCCGACAGCATGCCTATCGACGCCACCACGGCCGGATCGCCCCCGAACTTGTGGATCAGGATCGGCAGGCCGATGCCCGCGGTCATCACCGGGAAGGCGGCAAAGGCGTTGCCCATGATCATCGTGAAGCCGGCCATGCCCAGGCAATAGACCGTCACCGCCGTCAGCCGCGCGTCCATCGGGATCCAGGTGGTGACCAGCTCCCCGATCACCTCGCCGACCCCAGCCAGGGCGAAGATGGCGCCCAGGGCCGCCAGCATCTGCGGCAACAGGGCGGCCCACCCCACGGTGTCCATCAGCCGCCGGCCCTCCTGCAGCGGGCTGATCAGCGGCTGGCGCAGCAGGATCAGGCCGACGCCCACGGCGATCACGGCGGCCAGGGCGAGGGACAGCAGGGTCGCCTGCTTGGGATCCAGCAGGGGCGTTCCGCCGATCGTCACCGGCTTCAGCACGAGGACGCCGAACGCCACGACGACGGGAAGCGTCAGCGCCGGGATGAACAGCTTCTCGCCGAACCGCTCGGCGAGCGCGCGCCGTTCCTCCGCGGACGTCGTGGCGGGCGCGCCGCGGCCCAGCAGCCCCAGCCCCGCGATGCCGGCCAGCCCCAGCACCAGGATCCCGTTGCCCAGGTTGCCCAGGTGGTCGCCGGCCAGGAAGCTCAGCGCGACCAGGCCCCAGAACGCCGCATTGCCCAGCCGCTTGCGGTTGTTCCGGTCGAGAGCGCTCAGGACGGCGAAGGCGGCGAAGACGAGGCCGGCGAGGACATAGACCGCAGAGAGCTTGATCACGCGCCCGCCCTCCGCCGCAGCCGCCGGTCGAAGAGGATCAGCCGGCCCGCGTGCAGCACGAAGGCGACGATGGCCGTGGGGATCGCCCAGAGCGACAAATGGATCGGATCGATGACGATGCCACTGGCGGCCAGGAAGCCCACCATCAGCAGGATCGAGCCGATGGCGATGAAGATGTCCTCGCCGAAGAAAAGGCCGATGTTGTCGGTAGCCGAGGCCATGGCGCGGGTGTCCTGGCGGGTCTCGTCGCTGAGCTCGCCGGTGCGCGCCTCGACCGCGCCCTCGGCCATCGGCGCGACCATGGGCCGGATGCTCTGCGCATGGCCGGCGATGGAGGTCAGCCCCAGCGCCGAGGTGATCTGGCGGAAGGCCAGGTAGCCGATGAGGAAGGGGCCGACCGAGACCCCCTTGAACCGGGCGATGAGCGCCCTCGCGCGCTCCTGCAGGCCGGCCCGTTCCACCACGCCGATGACCGGCAGGACCAGGTAGGCGGCGCTCACGAACCGGTTCTCGTTGAACGCCTTGCCGAACGCCTCCAGCATCTCCACCGGCGACAGGCCCGCGGCCAGTCCCGTGACGAAGGCGGCGATGGTAACCACCAGGAGCGGATTCAGCCGCACGGCGAAGCCGACCACCACGGTGGCCACGCCCAGAAGCGTCAGCATGCCGGCTCCCCACACGATTCCGCGCCCATTGGAGCCTCTCGGCTAGCGGCGGGCAAGCCAGGCGTCGGCGAGGGCCAGGAAGCCCGCGACCGGTATCACCTCAGCCCGCGCCTGCGGGTCGAGCCCGGCGGCCAGGATCAGCTCCTCGCCGCCCAGGACCTTCAGGCTGGACCGCAGCATCTTGCGCCGCTGGCCGAAGGCGGCGGCCGTCACCTTCTGCAGGGCGTCGAGGCGCTCCGGGCTGGGGCGCTCGGCCAGGGGCTCCAGGCGCACGACGGCGGAGTCCACCTTCGGCGGCGGGGTGAAGGCCCGCGCCGGGGCGTCCAGGACCCGCCGGGCCTTGCAGGTCGCCTGCACGATCACCGCCAGCCGGCCATAGGCCTCGTCGCCCGGCCCGTCGGTGATCCGGTCGGCCACCTCGCGCTGGAACATCAGGGTCAGGGACTTGGGCGTCCAGGGCCCGGTCAGCCACTTGATCAGCAGCGGCGTGCCGACGTTGTAGGGGAGGTTCGACACCAGGTGCGCCGGCTGTCCTGCGGCGATCGCCGCCTCGTCGACCTTCAGCGCGTCGGCGAACACCAGCGCCAGGTTCGGCGCGACGTCGGCCACCTCCTGCAACAGCGGGCGGAACCGCTCGTCCATCTCGACAGCCGTGACCCGCGCGCGGGTCTCCAGCAGCGCCCGCGTCAGCCCGCCAGGGCCGGGCCCCACCTCGATCACATGATCGCCTTCGCCCACCTGCGCCAGGCGGGCGATCTTGCGCGTGACGTTGAGGTCCAGCAGGAAGTGCTGGCCGAACGCCTTCTTGGCCCACAGGCCATGCGCCTCCAGGGCCTCGCGCAGGCTGGGCAGATCTTCGAGGCTCAAGGGCGTCGCCGCGCGATCTCGTCGGCCAGCCGGATGGCGGCGATCAGGCTGTCGGGGCGCGCGATCCCGCGGCCCGCGATGTCGAAGGCGGTGCCGTGGTCGGGCGAGGTGCGCACGATCGGCAGGCCCAGGGTCACGTTCACCCCGCCCCAGAAGTCCAGCATCTTGATCGGGATCAGGGCCTGGTCGTGATAGAGGCACAGCGCCGCGTCGTACGTGGCGCGCACCTCCGCCGGGAACAGGGTGTCGGACGGGTAGGGACCGCGCGCATCGACGCCGAGGTCCTTCAGCGCCCGGATCGCCGGCTCGACGATCTCGACCTCCTCGCGCCCGATGGAGCCGCTCTCGCCCGCGTGCGGGTTGAGGCCCGCCACGGCCAGGCGCGGCCGGTCGATCCCGAAGTCCCGGCGAAGCGCCTGGGCGGTGACCAGGCCCGCATTGACCACGGCCTGGATGTCCAGCTTGCCGGACACCTGCGCCAGCGGCTCGTGCACCGTCACCAGCGTCACCCGCAGGTCCGCGGCGGTCAGCATCATGATCGGGCCGCGGGCGCCGTCGTAGCTCGCGGCGGCGGTCAGCTCGCCCAGGAACTCGGTATGGCCCGGAAACTTGAAGCCGGCGGCGTACAGCGGCGCCTTGGCGATCGGGGCGGTGACGACGCCGGACACTGTCTTCGACAGCGCCAGGCCCGCCGCGGTCTCGATCCACTGGATGATCGCCGGCGCGGCGGCCGGGGAGGGCTGGCCGGCCACCACCGGCCCGCGAAGCGGCAGGTCCAGAACCGGGATCGCCGTCGGGAACAACGCCTCGGCCTCGGTCGGGGACGAGATCGGCCGCACGAGGCCCGCCGTGGACGTCGGGGCGGAGGCCACCGCCCGAGCATCCCCCACCACGAAGAACGCGGGCCCCTGGTCCTTCAGCGCCCGCCACGCCTTGACGACGATCTCCGGGCCGATGCCGGCCGGGTCGCCGAGGGTCAGGGCGAGCGGGCCGGTCCTCACTTCGTCTCGATGGTGGCCGAGTTGCGCAGGTCGCGCATGTAGCGCCGCGCGATCATGCTGAGCTGCTGGCCCCGGAGGCGCCGCTCGATCTGGTCCTTGTCGGTCTGCGCGCCCCCGGCGGTGCGGCGGCCGCAGACGGCGATCAGGTGCAGGCCGGCCGAGGTCCGGATCGGGTCGGAGACCTCGTTCACCTGCAGCTTCTCGGCCGAGTCGCGGAAGGCGGGCGCCAGGTCCGCAAGTTCCGCCTCGCCCAGGTCGCCCGCCACGACGCCCTGCGCCCCGGCCGCAGCGGCTTCCAGGCCGGCGCAGTCCTTGATCTGGGGCTTCAGCGCCGCGAGCTTGGCCCGGGCCGCGGCCTCTTCGTCGGCCGAGGCCGTCTGCGGCAGGCCGATGGCGACCTGCTTGAGGTTGACCATGGTTGCGTTGCCGCCGGCGCGCTTGTCGCGCAGGTAGAGGATGTAGACGCCGTCCTTCACCGGGATCGGCTGGCTGAGCTGGCCGGGGCGCATCTGCTCCAGCACCGCCTGGACCTCGGTCGGCATCTCGCCCGGGCTCACCCAGCCGGCGTCGCCGCCGTTGGCCGCTGTCGGCAGGGCCGAGAACTGGCGCGCAACGGCGGGGAAGGGGGCGCCCTGCTGCATCTGGGAGACCAGCTGCTGGGCGCCGGCCATGGCCTGCGGCATGCCGCCGACGCGGTTCGCGTCGATCAGCACCTCGCCGATGTTGTACTGCGGCTTGGCGGCCTGGGCGGTCAGCAGGGCCTGGGTGGCGGCGATCTGGTCGTCGCCGACCCGCAGGCGCGAGCCATAGCGGCCCTGGATCCAGCGCGACCAGCTGATCTGGGCGTTGAGCTGGCGCTTCAGCGTGTCGACGCCGATGCCGCGCGAGGCCAGGAACGCCATGAACTGCTCGGGCGCCATGTTGTTGCCGCGCGCCATCTCGGCGATCTCTTCGTTGATCTCGGCGTCGTCCGCCAGGATCTCGATCTTCTGTTCCTTCTCGACGCGGCGCAGCTCCTGGAACTGCAGGTGCTCGTCGACCAGGGAGACCAGGGCCTCGCGCTGGAACTGGGGCAGGTTCTCCTGCGTCGGCTGCACGCCGGAGGTGGCGATCAGCAGGCGCATGCGCTGCGCCAGGTCGTAGGTCGAGATGATGTCGTCGTTCACCACCGCGGCGACGGACTCGGAGAGGCCGGCCGGCGCGCGGGGCGCGGCCGGGGCGGGGGTCTCGGCCGGCGCCGTGCCGACCGCTTCGCTACCCGGCTGCTGCGCCACGGCATGGGGCGCGGCGGCCACGGCGACCAGCGCGCAGGCGACCGCCGCGCTCCGCGCAGTGGGACCGGTCAGATAACGCATCATGGACGAGAGTCTTCCTTCGTGGCGTGGCGAGCAGTCAGCAAGTTCGTCGCCATCCTACCTGCCATTGAATGAGCCGCCCAATGTGGCGAGCGTTAGGCGAACGGAGACCGACTCGCTGGGTAGCAGACGACCGATGATCGTGTCCTCGCGGCGATAGATCACATCCACCCGCAGGCAGTCGTCCCGATAGAACACGCCGACGTCGCGGATGACCCAGGAATCCTGCGCCAGGTCGCGGTTGCCGTAGAAGCTGACGCCGTAGTTCTTGCCGACGTACAGTTCCCCGCCCAGGTCCAGGTTCTCGCGCTTCGTGCCGTTGATGTCGAAGTCGTCGGTGAGATAGCGGACGAAGCCGTTGCCGTACTTGTTGTAGACGTTGGCGCCGGCTTCCAGGCGGTGGATGTCCAGGTTCTCGCTGTCGAGGCGCGCGCGGGCGAACATCGAGACGCCGCGGACCGGCTGGGCATCGGCCGACACGATCCAGTCGGACGACTTCGTCCGCAGGCCCGATCGGTCGGTGAAGACGGCGTTCTGTTCGGTGCGGAAGCTGCGGCCCACCAGGAAGTTCGCGCGCCGGCCGTCGTCCCACATCACCGTGGCGCGCGCGGCCATGTTCAGGCGCACGCCGTCCTCGTACAGGTCGTAGCCCGGGAACTTGTTCGCCCGGAACAGGGTCGTCTCGTCGAACTCGAACGCGACGCTGTCCTCGTTCAGGTAGATCTTCTCGCCGGTCGTGGCGTCGCGGCCGATGACCACCTGCTTGGCGTTGGGCGAGGCGGCCACCTGGAGCACCGGCTCCAGCACGATGGTGGCGTCCTTGGTCCGCTTGAAGAACGGATAGGTCACGTCCACGCCGGCCGTGGCCAGGGCGCGGGTCATCTCGTCGCTGCGGGTGGCCGAGCCGACGCCGGTCAGGATGTCGTCGAGCCGGTAGGCGTCGGCGCGCACATTGACGAACGACTCGAAGCGCAGGCCGCCCGAGGAGGTGAACGCGCGGCGCCAGTCCAGCTCGCCCGTCGCCCGCGCGCTGTCCAGGCCCGGCAGGCGCTGGGTCAGGTCGGTCTGGGACTGCTCGCGGCTCAGCACCACGGCGCTGGTGTGGACGCGAAGCCGACCGCCCAGGATCTTCGGCGCCGGCTCGTAGTGGCCTTCGATCAGCGGGCCGATCACCGGGAAGACGCGGTCGTTCTCGCCCGAGGCGAAACCGGTCACGGGATCGATGGCGCCGGGACGCAGGCCCTGGATGCTCATGGCCGCCGCCGAGAAGTAGGACCGCTCGTCCTGGCGGATCGTATAGAGCTGCGAGATCAGCCGGCGGTCGTCGGCCACATAGGGCCCGCGGCTGATGTAGACCTTGCCGACCTCGTACTTGTCGAAGATCAGGTCGTCCGACGAGCGCTCGGCCGTGAAGCCCCACAGCCACTTGTCGTCGATCTGGAAGGCGCCCCGGCCCAGGATGTAGCTGCGGTCGGTGCTGGTTCCGACGATCTCGTTGCCCTTGCCGTCGAAGTCGCGGGCGTGGGTGTAGCCGAAGCGCAGGTTGACGTCGCCGGAGTAGAAGCGCTTGCGCAGCTCGCCGTTGAGGAACGGCGCGATCTTGGAGTTGATTTGCGGGCTGACGATCAGGTCCGCCGACTTGGAGAAGGCCCAATAGTAGGGCTGCTCGTAGGACAGGCCGCGACGGTCCGAGACCGAGCCCTTGGGCACCAGGAAGCCGGAGGTGCGGTCCGCCGCCGGGTCGGCGTGCCAGAACACTGGCAGGTAGGCGACCGAGACCCCGAACAGCCGGAAGCGCGCGTTCCGATAGTAGACGATCCGGCGCTTCTTATCCCGCACCACCCGCTCGGCCGCGATGGACCAGGTCGGGGTCTTGGGCGAACCGTCCTTCGCGCAGATCTCGCACGGGGTGTAGATCGCCTTGTTGAGCTCTTCGATGTTCTCGTTGCGCTTGGCGGCGCTGGCCGCGGCGATCTTCACGTTCTCCTGGAGGCGCGCGGAGAAGCCCAGGGCGACGCCGGCCCGCATCTCCTCGTCCAGCACCATCTCGGTGGCGTATTCCGAGGAGCCGTCCTCGTTGACGATGGCGATGTTGCCGATGGCGCGGATCACGCCGGACTTGTCGTCATAGACCAGCTTGTCGGCGCGAAGGGTGCGGCCGTTGTAGCGGACCTCGATATGGCCATTGGCGGTGGTCACGCCCGCGTCGTCGTCACGGATGACCTCGTCGGCCTCCATGTACATCTCGTCCTGCTGCAGCCCGTCGGCGCTGGGCGGCGTGGGCGCAGGCGTCTGCGCATGGCCCGTGGCGGTCCACAGGACAGCGATCGCGGCGCCGGCCAGGAGGGCGCGCTTGCCTGCTGCTTGAGGCGTACGCCTGCGCGGACTCATCAACCCTCTCGATCCCCTCTGGCGCGAAGCGAAGCGCCCGGCGGCGTCTATTGTGTCAGGCCTGCGATGCATAGACTCGCGGCAAAACGATTCAACCGTCTTCGGTGTAGCAAAGCAGGGTCACGCCAGCGAGCAGCGCGACCACCGCAGGCGTCCAGGCGGCGGCGAACAGCGGCAGGATGTCGGCCTTGGCCAAGGCGCCGGCGAACTGGTTGAAGAAGAACATCACGAATCCCAGCGCCACGCCCGCGCCCGCCAGGCCCGCAAGGCCGCCCAGCCGCGCCAGGCGCAGCGAGAACGCCGCGGCCAGGATGGACATGGCGGCGAACAGCAGCGGCGTGGCCAGGAGCTGGTGCAGCCGCAGCCGATAGCCCGCGGCCGAGAAGCCGGCCTGTTCGGTGAGCTCGATCGCCTTGGGCAGGCGCCAGAACGCCACCGCCTCCGGTGAGGCCAGCCGCTCCATGGCCGCCTCGGAATCCAGCGTGGACCGGATGGAGAGGCTGTCCGAACGGATCGACGAATCGCCGGCCGTCGCCTCGCGCACGTCCTTCAGCCGCCAGAACCCCGGCATCAAGGTGGCCTCGCCCGCCTCGAGCCGCCGGCGGAAGACCGGCGTGCCGCGCTCGTTCTTCTCGTAGATGAACAGCGAGACCCCGCGCAGGGTCACCGCCCCGCCGCGCATGTCCCGGGCCTTGGCGTGGATGACGATCTGGCTGGTGTCGTCGCCCTGGCGCAGCCAGATGTCCTGCGGCTGGTCGCCGAGGTAGCCTTCCATCATCCGCGCGCGCTCGGCCTCGAACCGGGCGTTCAGGCTGGCGGCCAGCGGATTGATCCCCGCCACCGCGATCACGCCGAGCACGAACGCGGCCACCGCCGAGGGCAGGATGAACCGCCAGGCCGAGATGCCGGCGGCGCGCATGGCCACCAGTTCGCTGCGCCGGTTCAGGCCCACGAAGGCGCTGATCCCGCCGAACAGGAAGCAGAAGGGCAGCAGGATCTGGATCAGCGACGGCACCCGCAGCAGGGTCAGCCCCAGGATGCTGTCGGCGCCCACGTCGGCGCGGGTGCCCACCTGGCCGGTCAGCTCCACGAACTGGATCAGCACGACCACCGCGGTGATCACGCTGAACCAGGTCAGCACGCCCAGGAGGACGTAGCCGATCACATAGCGCTCGATCCGGCCCAGGCCCGTCACGCCCGGGCTCCCGCCAGCACGTCGGCCCGGGGCCGGGTGATGTCGATGTACCGGCTGACCTTCTGGCGGAAGATGGCCGCCATCGCCCCCCAGACGCAGAGCAGGGGCACGGCGTACTGGCCGATGTTGAGCCAGGCGTTGTCCTCGCAGGCCGACTGGACCAGGAACCCGGCCAGCCGCACCAGGGCCGCGATCGCCCCGATCACCGCGATCCGGCGGCCGTAGCCGAACCGCGAAAAGCCGCCGCCGATGATCGCCGCCAGCGCCAGGGCCATGAAGGCGATGTTGTAGAGCGGGGAGGCCAGGCGCGCGTTGCCCTCGGCCAGGAGCTCCAGCCGGTTACGGCGCTCCCAGTCCTGCTGCAGGTCGGGGAAGAACAGCTCATGGAGGTAGCGGTCCGACGGCTTGTAGTGGATCAGCTCGTCCGAGTTCGCCAGCGGCTCCAGGTCGAAGATGTACTCGTCGAAGGTCAGGTAGTTCAGGACGCCGCGCCCTGAGAACTCCTGGTTCGAGCCGTTCTTCATGAACAGCGCCGGCCGGCCCTGGGCGCGCCCCACGCGGCCCTGCTCGGCGGTATAGGTGGTGGTGGCGCCGTCGGGCTTGATCTGGTGGATGAACAGGTTGCGCAGGTTCCCCTGGCCGTCGACGCTCTGGGCATAGACGGTCAGTCCGGGCGCCGGCTCGGTGAATTCCCCCTCGCGCACCAGGGTGGCGGCCAGGTCCGTGCGCACCTGGAACAGCTCCTGGCGCAGGGTCCGGAACGACAGCGGCTGGACGAAGATGTTCAGCAGCAGGGCCAGGAACGCGATGGTGCACGCCAGCCGAATGGCCGGCGAGATCACCCGCCACCGGCTCATGCCGCCGGCGAAACAGACCACGATCTCCTGCTCGGTATGCAGCCGGTTCAGCGCCACCAGCGCCGCCACGAACACCGCGATGGGCAGGATCAGGTTGATGAGCTGCGGCATGTACAGCAGCGTCACCTTCAGGAACACGAGCGCGCTCTGGCGCTGGTTCACGATCAGGTCGAGGCCCGCCAGGCTCTGGCTCAGAAGCGCGACCGCCGTCAGCGCCAGCGTCGCCAGGACGACCGGCCCCAGGAGCTGGCGAAGGAGATATCGGTCTATCAGGCGCATCTTGCGAAAAGCGGGTAGTCCGGAGAATTAGACGCGCCCCGGCGGCGGACCTGTTCTAAACCATGCGTCGCCGCCCCGCACAACTGGACCGTGGGCGCGCAGCGAGAGCCTTGAGAGAGAGTACCGATGGATATCCAATTCGTCGCCCCCGGCGCGGGCGTTCCCGCGAAGGCCGCCGTGGTTCGCATCGTCTTTGAGGGCGACACCCACGAGGGCGCGATCGGCCAGGCCGTTGCGGCCAGCCGCTTCACCGGCGGCAAAGGCCAGACGCTCGACATCCTGGCGCCCCAGGGCCTGGACGCGGCGCGGCTGGTGCTGGTGGGCGCGGGCAAGCGGGACGGCTTCGATGCGGTGGGCGCCGAACACGCCGCCGCCACCGGCTACAACGCGGTGAAGGCCTCCGGGCTGGAGCTGCTGCGCATCGAGGGCGCGGCCGGCGCCGACCTGGCCGCGCGCGCGGCCCTGGGCGTCCGCCTCGCCAGCTACCGCTTCGACAAGTACCGCACCAAGGAGCCGGCCGAGAAGAAGCCGTCCGTGGTCAAGACCGAGGTGGCGACCCCGGACGCCGACGCCGCGCTCGCCGCCTTCGCGCCCCTGGCCGCCCTGGCCGACGCCATTAGCTTCACCCGCGACCTGGTCTCCGAGCCGCCGAACGTCCTCTACCCCGCCGAGTTCGCCGCCCGCGTGAAGGCGCTGGAGACCCTGGGCCTGGAGGTCGAGATCCTCGGCGAGGTGGAGATGAAGGCCCTCGGCATGGGCGCGCTGCTGGCCGTGGGGCAGGGCAGCATCCGCGAGAGCCAGCTGGCGGTGATCCGCTGGAACGGCGCCGCGGACAAATCCGCCCAGCCCATCGCCTTCGTCGGCAAGGGCGTCTGTTTCGACACCGGCGGCATCTCGATCAAGCCGGCCGAGAACATGGAGGACATGAAGTGGGACATGGGCGGCGCCGCCGCCGTGGCCGGCGTCATGCATGTCCTGGCCGGCCGCAAGGCCAAGGTGAACGCCGTGGGCATCCTGGGCCTCGTGGAGAACATGCCGGACGGCAACAGCTATCGGCCCGGCGACGTCCTGACCTCCATGTCGGGCCAGACCATCGAGGTGGTGAACACCGACGCCGAGGGCCGCCTCGTGCTGGCCGACGCCCTCTGGTACTGCCAGGACCGCTTCAAGCCCAAGTTCATGGTCGACCTCGCCACCCTGACGGGCGCCATCATCATCGCCATCGGCAACGATCTGGCCGGCTGCTACGCCAACGACGAGGACCTGGCCGCGGGCCTGCTGGCCGCGTCGAAGGCCGAGGACGAGGGCCTGTGGCGCATGCCGCTGCCCGAGGCCTACAACAAGCAGATCGACTCCATGATCGCCGACATGAAGAACACCGGCGGCCGGCCGGGCGGCTCGATCACGGCGGCCCTGTTCCTCCAGAAGTACGTCAACGGCACGCCCTGGGCGCACCTCGACATCGCCTCCACCGCCTGGAAGAAGCCGTCCTCCATCCCCACCAGCCCGGACGGCGCCACCGGCTTCGGCGTGCGCCTGCTGAACCGCATGGTCCAGGACAAGTACGAGGGCTAGGTGGCCAGCGAAGGCTCCGACAGGGCCGCCTGCGAGGTCTGGTTCTATCACCTGGAGCGCACCGGGCTGGACCAGGCCTTGCCGGAACTGCTCGAGAAGACGCTGCAGCGGGGCTGGAAGGCCGTCGTCCGCTCCTCGGCGGCCGAGCGCATCGACCACCTGGACGGCTGGCTTTGGAGCTACCGGGACGAGAGCTTCCTGCCGCACGCCCCCTCGGACGAGCCCGGCGCCGCGCGCCAGCCGATACTCCTGACCACGAGCCAGGAGAACCCGAACCAGGCCGACGCCCTGTTCCTCATCGATGGGGCCGAGCCCGGCGAGCTGGACGGCTACAAGCGCTGCGTGGTCCTCTTCGACGGCAACGACGACGACCAGTTGCGGAAAGCGCGGCGCCAGTGGAGCGCTGTGAAGGCCCGGGGCTTCCCGGTGTCGTACTGGAAACAACAGGCCCGCGGTTGGGAGAAACAGGCATGAAGCACGCGGTCGCCCTTGCGGCTGTCCTGGCCCTGGCGGCCTGCTCGACGGCGCCCGCGCCGGCCCCGCCTCCGCCGCCCCCGGCGTCAGGCCCGCCGCCCGCCAGCCCGGCGCCCCAGCCGGTCGCCGACGCCTGCCGCGCGGGCGAGCATCAGCACCTGGTGGGCCGGCCGCGCGCGGAGATCCCCGTGCCGGTGAAGCCCGAGCTGCAGCGCGTCGCCTGCACCACCTGCCCGGTGACGATGGACTTCAATCCCAACCGGCTGAACTTCTTCTTCGACGCCCAGACCGGCCTCATCAAGGAAGTCCGCTGCGGCTAGGCGGCTGCACTCATGGATGCCGATAGGCGAGATGATGCGACCTTGGCCCACACCGACGAGCGGACCGCCCAAGGTCATCGAAGGGGTGGAATGCCCCTTCTCCTCGCCCCCCGAGCGAAGCGAAAAGAGGGGAGAGGGTAGGGAGAGGGGCGGCGCGGACCTTCCCGCCGCCGCTCCAGGTCCAGCCAGGACGCATGGAAGGATGCTCGCCGCCGCACGTGCCGATGGGCCATGGCTGGGCCACAGTGGAAACGGCGCGTCCTGCGTCGCCCCTCTCCCTACCCTCTCCCCTCTCGCTTCGCGTGGGGGAGAGGAGGATCACCCGGCGAGACTGGCGGGAGGTCGCCGCGGCACACCAGCGGACGCCCCGCATGTCCGCAACTGATGCTGTGGACGGCTCTCCACCACCCGCGGGAGCATAGCTCCTGCTGAAGAGGAGGAGAGCATGGGTCAGGTGGT
>Ga0155080_112_pt1 | contig 40112 bp, 36 predicted proteins | sample RifCSPhighO2_01_FD_106048 | JGI IMG/M metagenome (GOLD analysis project Ga0155080, IMG submission 106048) | Phenylobacterium sp. RIFCSPHIGHO2_01_FULL_69_31 | reverse complement strand
CTGTCCCTGGCCCAGGTAGTCGTTCGAACACCAGACCGTCACGTCCTGGCTCGTCCCGTCACCCTTCGTCCACGTCGCCCGCGGAAACTCGCCGCGATGACGCTTCAGGTCCGCAAACACACGATAGCGCCCCTCAGACCGAACCCGGTCCAGAGCACTGCGGAAGGTTTCCCTGTAATCCATCGACTTGTTCCCGGTGCGCGTTCTTGAGAGCGCGCTGTGCCCGGCCCCTGAAATACGTCCGCCTTTTGGCGCCGCGATTTCGCGTTGTCCATAAAATCAAAGGTCGCAGGGCCTGCAACTTTCGTGACCGGTTCTGCAGAATTCGTGAGTGGCCGCAGACGTCCGCCGAGACACGCGACGACGGGCTCGGCGAACGCTTCTCATTCTCGTGCAGCGGGGCCTTGGCGAGATCAGGCTCGCGACGGCGCGTTCCCCCTAAGCATCTCGAGAATCGCCGAGAAGTCCTTGCTCCCGCCGCCCAGGCGATCGAACAGCGCGTAGAGACCCTCGGCGGTCGCGCCCAGCGGCGTCGCCGCGCCGGCCTTCGCGGCCGCCTCCTGGGCCAGCTTCAGGTCCTTCAGCATCATGGCCGTGGCGAACCCGCCCTCGTAGTTGCGATTCGATGGCGCGGCGGGCACCGGCCCCGGGAACGGGCAGTAGCTGGTCAGGCTCCAGCACTGGCCGGAGGACTTGGACGCGATCTCGAAGAACCGCTCGCCCTCCAGGCCCAGCTTCTCGGCCAGGGCGAAGGCCTCGCACACCCCGATCATCGAGATGCCGAGGACCATGTTGTTGCAGATCTTGGCCGCCTGCCCCGCCCCGTGGTCGCCGGCGCGGATGGTGGCCCGCGACATGGGCGCGATCATCGCCTCGACCTCGGCGAAGTCGGCCTCGTCGCAGCCGACCATGAAGGCCAGGGACCCTGCGTCGGCCGCCGCCGTACCGCCTGACACCGGCGCGTCGGCAAAGCGGAACCCGGCGGCCTTGGCCTCAGCCGCGACCGCGCGGGCGCTCTCGACGTCGATGGTAGAGGAATCGATCAGCAGCGCCGACCTGGGCGCGTTCGGCAGGATCTGCTCGGCGTAGACCTGGCGCACGTGCGGCCCGGCCGGCAGCATGGTGATCACGGCGTCGGCGTCCTTTACCGCCTCGGCCGCGGAGGGCGCCCGGGCGCAGCCGGCGGCGGCGGCCTTGTCCAGAGCCGTCGCCGAGAGGTCGAAGGCCATGACCTCGCGCCCCGCCTTCGCCTGGTTGGCGGCCATTCCGCCGCCCATGTTGCCTAGGCCGATGAACGCGACGCGGGTCATGGAGTCCTCATGGATTACTTGGGCTTGCGGAACTTGTAGACGAACTGGTCGGTGCGACCGCGGAGCGAGGCGTCGAACACGCCCTTGGTGTGGTCGTCGGCCGGATTTGCCAGGACCTTGCTCTCGCCTTCGAACTTGAAGCCGGCCGCTTCGACCGTCTTGCGCACGGCCGCCGGATCGATCCGGTGCAGGGTGTTCGCCGTCGGGACAACGTCCGCGCCCGGCGTCGCAACGTGGTCGAGCACGATGAAGACCCCGCCCGGCTTTACGCTGTCGTAGATCGTCTTCACGGCCGCCGGCACGTCGAGATTGAACCGGGTCAGGTAGAGGTCGTGATAGTTCTGGGAGGTCCAGAACACGTCCACCTGTTCGGGGAGCTGGAAGCTGGCGATGCCGGTGGAGACGACGGTGATGTTGCCGTACTGCGGGTCCGCGGCCACCGCCAGGATCGGCGCGGGCGCCGTCGCGTTCGGGGCCGGCGGGTTGGTCACGGCGAACACCTTGCCGTTCGGCCCCACGGCCTTGGCGAAGACGCGGGTGAAGTAGCCGCCGCCGGGGATGAAGTCGGCCACCTTGTCGCCCGGCTTCACGCCGGCGAACTCCAGCATCTCGGCGGGCTTGCGGTCGGCGTCGCGCTTGACGTCGGCTTCGGGCCGACCCTTGTCGGCGACAGCGGCGGTGACGGCGGCCGACGGCGCGGCGTGGGCCAGCCCGGACGACAGGGCGAGCGCCGCTGCGGCGGCCAGTAGAAGCCTGGTCTTCATGTGAATGTTCCTCCCGCGGCCGGTCTGAAGCCGCCTCCGGTCAAGGTAGAGGCGACCACTCCTCATCGGAAGGGAGCGGGGCGAAAATGGCGTCCAGCGTCGCCTCGTCCACGGCGTACGGCGTCGGCGGGTCCCATTTCGGCGCGTTGTCCTTGTCGACGATCACCGCACGGACCCCCTCCAGGAAGTCGTGGCGCTGAACGACGCGGGCGCCGATCCGGTACTCCATGGCCATGTTCTGGGCGAAGTCCTTCGCTTTCGCGCCAAGCTGGAGCTGGCGGAAGGCGACCTTCATCGTCTGGGGCGACTTGGTGGCCAGCACCTTCAGCTGCTCGCGCGACCAGTCGGTGCCGGCCGTCTCCAGAGCCGCGATGATCGCCTCGACGCTTTCGCCGGCGAACAGGCGCGCGATCTCGTCCTGATGCTGGGCCAGCGCCGGCCGCCCGGCGTCGCCCTCGAACTCGGTCAGCAGCGCCTCGGTGCGCTCGGGCTCCGCGACGATGGCCGCTTTGAGCTCGGGGATCCTCGCGCTCTCCACATAGTCGGTGGCGAGCTGCAGCAGCTCGCAGTCCGCCGCCTTGATCCGCGCGCCCGTCAACGCCAGCCACAAGCCCAGGTGGTCGGGCATCCGGCTGAGGTACCAGCCGCCGCCGACGTCCGGAAACAGGCCGATCCCGGTCTCGGGCATCGCGAACGTGGTCCGTTCCGTGGCCACGCGGAAACGGCAGGGCCGCGAGAGGCCGACGCCGCCGCCCATGGTGACGCCGTCCATGATCGCCACGCGCGGCTTGGGATAGTTGAACAGCAAATGGTTCAGCCGGTACTCGACGAAGAAGAACTCGCGGGCCAGCTTGCCGTCGCTCGCGCCACTCTCGGCCAGCATGCGGATGTCGCCGCCGGCGCAGAAGCCGCGCTCACCGGAATGGTCGATCAGGACTAGGTCGACCGCCGGATCCTCGCGCCACGCCAGCAGGGCCTCGGTCATCCGCCGGCACATGTCGGTGGTTAGGGCGTGAAGCGCCTGGGGTCGGTTCAGGGTGATCCGGCCGACCCGGCCTTCGATGCGCGTGATGACGTCGGGTTCGCTCATGCCCGGAACAGCTCCCGCGCGGTGATGACGCGCATGATCTCGTTGGTGCCTTCGAGGATCTGGTGGACCCGCAGGTCGCGCACGATCCGCTCCAGCGGATAGTCGCGCAGGTATCCATAGCCGCCGTGCAGCTGCAGCGCCTGGTTGGCGACCTCGAAGCCGGCGTCGGTGGCGAAGCGCTTGGCCATGGCGCAGTACTGCGTGGCCTTGGGGTTCTTCTGGTCCAGGGCGTGGGCCGCGCGGCGCACCATCAGGCGAGCCGCGTCCAGCTCCGTGGCCATGTCGGCGAGGCGCCACTGCAGGCCCTGGAACGCGGCCAGAGGCTGCCCGAACTGCTTGCGGGTCTCCAGGTACGCCTTGGCCGTGTCGAGGGCGAGACCGGCGCCCCCAAGCGAGCACGAGGCGATATTGATCCGTCCGCCGTCCAGGCCGGCCATGGCGAACTTGAAGCCTTCGCCCTCATTGCCGATCCGGTTGGCCTCCGGGACCCGGCAGTCGTCGAAGTTCACCTGGGCGGTCGGCTGGGCGTTCCAGCCCATCTTCCGCTCCTGGGCGCCGAACGACAGGCCGGGCGTCCCCTTCTCGACCACGAAGGCCGAGACCCCCTTGGCGCCCTCCCCGCCGGTCCGCGCCATGACCACGTAGACGTCGGATGTCCCGGCGCCGGAAATGAAGGCCTTCGAGCCGTTCAGCACGTAGCGGTCGCCGTCCTTCACCGCCGTGGTCTTCATGGCCGCCGCGTCAGATCCCGAGCCCGGCTCGGTCAGGGCGTAGGAGGCGATCAGCTCCATAGTCGTCAGGCGCGGCAGGTAGCGGCGGCGCAGGTCCTCTGACCCGAACCGGTCGATCATCCACGCGGCCATGTTGTGGATCGAGATGAAGGCGGCGACCGACACGTCCCCGTAGCTCAGCTGCTCAAAGACGATGGAGGCGTCGAGGCGCGAGAGCGCCGAGCCGCCCACGTCCTCGCGGACGTAGAGGCCGGCGAAGCCAAGTTCGGCGGCGGCGCGCAGCACGTCGACGGGAAGCGTCTTCTCTTCGTCCCAGCGCGCGGAGTGGGGCGCCAGCTCGGCGGCAGCGAAGGCGCGGGCGGCGTCCTCGATGGCGCGCTGGTCTTCGGTGAGGTTGAAGTCCATGGCCCGCGGAGTCGCGCGCGGCGTGCGGGGTGTCAATCGTGCGCCGCAGCAGCGCCACACGAGGGTCGTTTTCCCAAGCTCCACTTTAGGTTGGGAGAACGTGGACATGGCGACCCTGGCGGGATCGGCGCGACTTGCGAGGGGACGCCGGCCGGGCTGGGGCCTGGCGTTGCTGCTGTCGGCGGCGCTGCATGTGGTGGTGCTCGGCTGGTTCGCCCTGAAACGCGCCGCGGCCGATTGGAAAACCGATCCACCCATCGTGGACGTCCAGCTGGTGCGTGTCCCGCCAGCCACGAAGACGAAGCCTCGGGCCTCGTCCAGGCCGGCCGCCGCCCGCGCTTCGAGCGACACTCCAGAGCTGACTGCCGCCCCACGGCGGGCCGCGACACTCGACACCGCTCCCGTGACGCCGACACCCCCTGGTGCGGCCATCGACCCGCGGTGGGTGGTGAACAGGACGACGCCGCGGGCTGGCGCCGGCGGCGAGCCAGATCTCGAGGCGTTCTTGCCCTGCGATCCGCTACGCGATCCGAAGCGAGAGAGCCTGGCCTGCCGCAAGGTAGACGAGATCGCGAGGAGCGTGACTCGCGCCAACGATCCTGAGAACGCCAAGGGTGAGTTCGCCCGCGAGGCGCGCCACAACGAGGCGGGCCGACGCTATCGCGAGGCGCCCGGCATGTCTGGCTACTCCGGCATCCGCTGCCACGTCTTCCATCGCTGCTAGGCCTTGCGCCGACGGGCGTCGCGGGTGCAAACCCCCGCGCCATGACCAGAGCTCCCCTCGCCGCCTACCCCGCCCTTCGCATGCGTCGCCTGCGCCAGGCCGACTGGATCCGGCGGTTGGTGCGCGAGACGGTGCTGACGCCCAACGACCTGATCTGGTCGATGGTGGTCCACGAGGGCGAAGGAACGGTTCCCGTGGCCTCGATGCCGGGGATCAGCCGCCTGTCGGTGAAGGATGCGGCGGCCGCGGCCAAGGAGGCCCAGGCGCTGGGCATTCCCGCCATCGCCGTCTTCCCGCACATCGACGGCGCCAAGAAGGACGCGACCGGCAGGCTGGCGCACGACCCCAACGGCCTTGTCGCCAGCGCCGTGAAGGCCATGAAGGACGCCGCTCCCGAGGTCGGGATCATGTGCGACGTGGCCCTCGACCCCTTCACCGACCACGGCCACGACGGCCTGTTGGAGAACGGCCGCATCGTCAACGACGCCACCATCGAGGCTCTGGTGAAGCAGGCCCTGGCGCAGGCCAAGGCCGGCTGCGACATCCTCGCGCCCAGCGACATGATGGACGGCCGGGTCGGCGCCATCCGCGCCGCCCTGGAATCCGAGGGTCTGCAGGACGTGATGATCATGTCCTACGCCGCCAAGTACGCCTCGGCCTTCTACGGCCCCTACCGCGACGCCATCGGCTCGGGAAAGCTGGGCACGGGGTCCGTGGACAATCCCGGCGACAAGAAGACCTACCAGATGGACTCGGCCAACCACGCCGAGGCCCTGCGCGAGGTGGCCCTCGACATCGCCGAGGGCGCGGACATGGTGATGGTGAAGCCGGGGATGCCTTACCTCGACATCGTCCGCCAGGTGGTCGACGCGTTCGCGATGCCGACCTACGCGTTCCAGGTCTCCGGCGAGTACGCCATGATCATGGCTGCGGCCCAGAACGGCTGGCTGGACGAGGAGCGCTCGATCCTGGAAAGCCTGGGTGGCTTCAAGCGCGCCGGGGCGGCCGGGGTGATCACCTACTTCGCGCCCCGGGCGGCGAGGTTGCTCGGCGCATGAGCGTGGGCCGCGAGGCGGTCCTGGAGCGGATGTACGCGGCCTTCAACGCGCGCCAGGTGGAGGCCGTGCTTGCGGCCATGGCCCCCGATGTCGCTTGGCCGAACGGCTGGGAAGGCGGCGTCGTCCGGGGTCGCGAGGCCGTGGGCGAGTACTGGCGTCGCCAATGGGCGGAGATCGATCCGACCGTCACGCCGGAGGCCTTCGAAGCGCTCCCGGACGGACGGCTGGCCGCGAGTGTGCGGCAGGTCGTGTGCGATCGCGACGGGGTGACGCTCTCGGATCAGGTGGTCATCCACACCTACAGCTTCCGCGACGGGTTGATCGCGACGATGGAGATCCGGAAAAATCCCTAGGGGAGGCCCGCCCGCCCCGTGTCGACGGTCGCCACGAGGATCTTGCCCGTCGCCGCCTTGGCCGCCGCCTCGTGGTCCGAGCTGGCCGCCGTCACCATGAAGAGGGTTCGGCCATCGTCGCCGCCCAGCATGCAGGCGTAGCAGGGCTGGCCGGTGTCGATCACCTCCAGAACCTCCCCACCCTTCGCGATGCGGAGACACTGCGGGGCGATGGGATTGGCGACCCAGATCGCGCCGTCCGCGTCCAGGCAGATGCCGTCAGGCACGGCGGGCTGGCACGAGGCCCAGACGCGGCGGTTGGCGAGGGCGCCGCCCAGCCCGATGTCGAAGGCCGTCAGCACACCGGCCAGCGTCTCGCCCACAATCAGCGTCTTGCCGTCCGGCGTGATCACCGGGCCGTTGGGGAAGTGCATGTCTGCGGCCGCCACCGAGACGGCGCCGTCGGGCGCGACGTAAATCAGCTTCGCCGTCGGATGACCGGCCAGGACGCTCTCGACGCCGCGCGCGCGGATCTCCGCGTCCAGGTCGAAGCCGAAGTTGCCGACGTAGGCCCCGCCGGCGGAATCGACGACCATGTCGTTGCAATGGAAGGTCGCGAACTGGCCCAACTCCGCGTGGACGCCGATCCAGCCGTCCGGCCGGCGGCGCAGCACGCGCCGCTTGGTCATGGACACGATCAGCATCGAGCCGTCCGGCATCCAACCGAGGCCCGAAGGCTGGTCGTCGATCTCGAACTCGGTGCGCAGGTCGCCGTCCAGCGACACGGACTTTACCGCGTGGGCGTAGAAGTCGCTGAACCACAGCCGGCCATCACGCCAGCGCGGCCCTTCGCCGAAATATATGCCCTCAGCCAGCACCCGCGTCGTCCGTCCCATATCGCCTCTCTGTGGAAGGTCTTGGGCGCATGATCGTCGAGGTGGTCGGTGCTGTCATCCGCGATACCGCCGGACGGGTCCTGACCGTGCGCAAGCGCGGCACGACGCGGTTCATGCTGCCCGGCGGCAAGCGTGAGCCGGGCGAGGACGATCTGGCCGCCCTGGCCCGCGAGCTGCGCGAGGAGCTCGGCGTCCGGCTTGTCGCCGCCGGCGTTCTGGGACGCTTCGAGGCGCCGGCGGCCAACGAGCCCGGCGCGACGGTGAGGTCTTCGGCCTACTGCGTCGAAATCGTGGGCGAAATCGCCATAGGGGCCGAGATCGAGGAACAGCTCTGGATCCATCCGGGCGAGCCTCCCGCGGTTCCGATCGCGCCGCTGCTGGCCGACCGGATCCTGCCGGTGCTCAGCGTGGCGCCGACAGCCAGGCCTTCAGGATGGGATTGACCTTTTCCGGGGCCTCCTGCTGCACCCAGTGGGAGACGCCGGGCAGGCGCTGGATGGTCAGGTCGCGAACGTGCGCGTCCGTGCCCTCCAGCAACTCGACCCCAAGAGCCGCGTCCTCCTCGCCCCAGACGATCAGCGTGGGCGTCTCGATCACCGGCCAGGGCCCGGCCAGCTTGCCCTGCAGGCGAAACGCGGCCCGATACCAGTTGATCATGCCGGTCATGGCGCCGGGGCGCCGGGCGTCCCTGGCGTAGCGGTCCAGCACGTCGGGCGTGAAGTGGGTCTTGTCGATCGCCATGTCGTAGAACGCACGGCGCACGGCGCGGCCATCGTTCGCCGTGGTGACCCACTCGGGCACGCCCGGCAGCTGGAAGAAGAACATGTACCAGCTCTTCTTGAGCTGGGCCCACGACTTGCGCAGATGCGCCGCCATCACGGCCGGGTGCGGCACGTTCATGATGACCAGCCGCTCCAGCGGCCGCGGGGCGTTGGCGGCGAAGGTCCAGGCCAGGCCCGCGCCCCAGTCATGGCCGATCAGGGTGACGGTCTTGGCCCCGCTGGCGTCGATCAGGGCGGCCACGTCCTCCATCAGCCGGTCGATCAGGTAGGACGACACGTCCCGGGGCTTGGGCTCGGTCTCGCCGTAGCCGCGCAGGTCTGGCGCCCAGGCGCGGTAGCCCATCTCGGCCAGCATGGGCAACTGATGGCGCCAGGAAAACCGGCTCTCGGGGAAGCCGTGCAGGCACAGGGCCAGATGATCGCCCTCCCCCGCCTCGTCCACCGCGAACCGGAAGCCGTTGGCCTCCACGAACCGTGTCTGCATGCCGCCCCCTCCTTGCGCCCGGTCAAGGCCTAGAGCCTTGCCGTGGCGGACGCGAAGCCGTTTCGCAGGGCCGCTATCCGGCCGTGAAGTAGGTGCTCTCGCGCTCAATGCCGGGCAGCTGGATCACGCCTTGGTAGGTGAAGCCGATCTTCCGCAGCACCGCCATGGAAGCGAAGTTCTCCAGGCTGGTGATCGCAGCCAGCTGCGGGATGCCAAGCGCCCCCCGGGCGTGGGCCAGCACGGCGCCCGCGGCCTCCTGCGCATAGCCCCGGCCCCAGGCGCGCGGGGCGAAGGCGTAGCCCACGTCCGGCATGTCCAGCCCCTCGCGCCGCACCAGGCCGGCCAGGCCCACGGGGGTGTCGTCCAGTCGCTGGACCGTCAGCCACATGCCGAACCCGTGCTCGCGGTAGCTGCCGATGATCCGCTCGACGATGTAGGCGCGAGCCTCGTCTTCGGTGCGCACGCCCCGGTCGCCGATGTTCTCCAGGAAGCCCGGCGAATTCAGAAGTTCCAGGATGAATGGCGCATCCGTCGCCTCCACGTCGCGCAGGATCAGCCGCTCGGTCTCCAGCACAATCCCCAAGGTTCCCTCCCGTACGCACCCGGCGAAACGTCATCTTAACGCGCCCACCGCAGTTTGCTCGGGAATCAGCGTTAAGCCGGGTGAACCATGGCGGTCGGCGATCAGCCAATCGTAATCAAGAAGGTCAAGAAGGGCGGCGGGGGCGGCCACCACGGCGGCGCCTGGAAGGTCGCGTATGCCGACTTCGTGACCGCCATGATGGCCTTCTTCCTGCTGATGTGGCTGATCAACACGACCAGCCCGGAGCAGAAGCGCGGCATCGCCGATTATTTCGCGCCCGCCAGCGTCTCGCAGACGATGTCCGGCGCGGGCGGCATCCTGGGCGGCGCGGCGCTCGGCAAGGACGGCTCCAAGAGCGCGGGCTCCAATGACGTGCTCGAGGAAATGGCGCCATCCTCCACCAACCCGAACGACGGCGACTCCAAGGAAGGCGCCAAGCGGCAGACCCCGGAAGAGGCGGCCGCCGCGGCCCAGATGCAGGCCGAGCAGCAGCGCGAGGAGGCCATGTTCGCCTCGGCCGCGCAGTCCCTGCGCCAGGCGCTGCAGTCGATGCCGGAACTGGCCGAGCTGTCCAAGAACATCATCATCGACGAGACGCCCGAGGGCCTGCGGATCCAGCTCGTGGACCAGGAAGGCCGGTCGATGTTCAACCAGGGCTCGGCCCAGCCGAACGACCGGGCCAAGCTGCTGCTGCGCGCGATCTCCAAGGTCATCAACCAGCTGCCGAACCGCATCAGCATCTATGGGCACACCAGCGCCAGCGCCGGCGGCGTGCGGCCCGCCAGCGACTGGCAGCTCTCGGCGGCCCGCGCCGACGCATCCCGCGGGGTCCTGCAAGGTGCGGGGGTCGAAGGCGACCGCGTGTACCAGGTCTCTGGCAAGGCGAGCTCGGAGCCGCTCTACCCCGACGATCCGATGCTGCCGGGCAACCGTCGCATCGCCATCGTGTTGTTGCGTGAGGCCCCCGTGCTGCCGGCCAACCCGGGCTTCTAAAGGACGCCTTGCGTACGGCCGCGGCATGACGCCTAATCCCTGCAGGCGTTCTGTTTCGAAAGCGACATCCGGTCCGTGACGCAGCACTTCCCGACCCGACAGCTCCGGTTCTTCCTGACTGCGCCGTCGCCGTGTCCGTACCTGCCCGAGCGGTTCGAACGGAAGGTCTTTGCGCACCTGCCCCTCTCGGACGGCGCCACGGTCAACGACAGCCTGACCCAGGTGGGTTTCCGTCGGTCCCAGAACATCGCCTATCGCCCGGCCTGCGAGGCCTGCTCGGCCTGCGTCTCGGCGCGGCTTCCGGCGGCCGACTACGTCTTCTCCCGTTCCGAGCGGAAGATCCTGGCCCGCAACGACGATGTCGAACGCCACCTGGTTGAGGCCGAGGCGACGATGGAGCAGTTCGACCTGCTTCGCCGCTACCTGCTGGCCCGGCACGCGGACGGCGGCATGGCCGAGATGACCTGGCCCGACTATGTCGCCATGGTCGAGGACACCGCGGTCCGCACCCACATCATCGAATACCGCATCCGCTCGAAGGACGGTGGCCCGGGGGACCTGATCGCCTGCGCACTGGTCGACCTGATGAGCGACGGCCTGTCGCTGGTCTACAGCTTCTACGACCCGACGCTCTCGCGCCGCAGCCTCGGCTCGTTCGTGATCCTGGACCATGTGATCCAGGCGGGGCTCACCAGCCTGCCCTACGTCTACCTCGGCTACTGGGTCCGGGGATCCGAGAAGATGGACTACAAGGTGCGCTTCAGCCCGATCGAGCTTCTGAAGCCCGACGGCTGGACGCTGGCCTCGGCGCGCGAGCTCAAGGGCCTGGACAACCGCGCCTGACCTGGGGACGACGCGCCGCAAGCGGTGGCGCCTGCCGGTCTGGGGGCTTAAGTTCGGCGGCGTGACCGCAACCAACCGACAACACCCATGGCGCGGCAGCTTCGGCTGAGCCTGGGGCGCGAGGCGCCTCCGTCGTTCGACGACTTCGCGCGCGGTCCGTCGAACGCCGACGCGGTGGCGGCGGTACAGGCTTGGCCGGCCTGGCGCGACGGATGCCTGGCGCTCATCGGGCCCAAGGGCGCCGGAAAGAGCCATCTGGCCCGGGCCTGGGCCGAGGCGGCGGGCGCTCTGGTCTTCGATCCCGGGAGCCCGGACGTGATGGCGGCGGCGGGCCGACCGGTCCTGCTGGAGGACGCCGACCGCAGGGTCTCCACCGAGGGCCTGTTCCATCTGATCAACCTCGCCGCGCGGGGCGACGGCGGCGGGCTGCTGCTGACGGCCCGCACCCTGCCCGCCACGTGGCCGACGGCCCTGCCCGACCTGCGCTCGCGGCTGAACGCCCTGCCCGTTGCCGAGATCGAACCGCCCGACGACGACGTGCTGGAGGGGGTGCTGCGGCGCTTCTTCCGGGACCGCAACATCCGCCCGCCGGAGGCGGTCTATCCGTACCTCCTGGCCCGGATGGGCCGGTCGATCCCGGATGCGGCCGAGGTGGTGCGGCGGCTGGACGAGGCGGGGGACGAGGGGTTCCGGCCTGTGACGCGCGTCCTGGCCCGCCAGATCCTGGAAGGTTGATCGCCGCAGAATATTTTCCTGCGCGATAGACAAGACGATTTGTTTTCCTGCACTGGTGGCCCGCGTGGCGCGCTGGCCACGTTTCCGAGGCCCGCCGCATGCTTGCGCGGAAACCGGTCAAGGCCGCCCCGGAGCTGGAGCTCAAGTTCCAGCTCGGCGCCGGCGCCGTCGAGGCGCTGCAGGGGGAGGCTTTTCCCCTCGCCGAGGGCAGTGTCGCACAGCTCCACGCCATCTATTTCGATACGCCAAATCATGCGCTCCGCGACGGGGGGTTCAGCCTGCGGGTGAGACGCAAGAGCAACAGCTTCGTGCAGACACTGAAGCATCGCTCGGGCGGCGACCTGTTTCAGCGGGACGAGTGGGAAATCGAGACGGCGGGGCCGGACCTGGACCTCGCGGCGCTGGAGGGAACGCCGGCCCTGGCGGCCATCGCGGACCAGCCCCTCTCCGCTGCGTTCACCGTCGAGGTCGAGCGGCGGACCCACGTATGGAACCGGGGGGCGACCTGTATAGAAGTGGTGTTTGATACCGGCCTGATCGTGGCCGGCGAGCGCCAGGAACCGATCGCGGAGATGGAGCTGGAACTGCTGGCCGGCGCGCCGCAGGACCTGTTCGATCTGGCCCGGGATCTCCAGGCCAAGGCGGCCCTTACCCTGGCCTTCGAAAGCAAGGCCGAGCGCGGCTATCGCCTCGCCGGCCACGACGGGGTCGCCGCCCTGAGGGCCCAGGCGTCCGCGGTGCTGCCGGACACCACCGGCGAGGAAGCGTTCCAGCAGGTCGCCCGGGAGGCGCTGGTCCAGATCGCTGGCAACGCCCGGCTGCTGCAGCGGGCGCACAACCCCGACGTCCTGCACCAGATGCGGGTCGGGTTGCGCCGGCTGCGTGCGGCGCTGTCGGTGTTCAAGGCGATGCTGGACGCCGAGGGGCTGAACACGGCGCGCGCGGAGACCCGCTGGCTGGCCGGAGAGCTGGCCGAGGCCCGGGACATCGACGTCTTCCTGCAGCGGGCCGCGACACCGGACGAGATCGACGAGAGCCCGGGACGGGCGGCCTTCTTCCGCGCCCTGCGCATCGCCCAGGCCGAGGCCTACGAGCGGGCCCTGGCGGCGGTGCGGTCCGAGCGCTTCCGGACGCTTCTGCTGACCCTGGCCGAATGGATCGAGGTCGGCGGGTGGCGGCGACTGGCCAACGACGAGCAGCGCGCCCTGCGCGAGGGCCTGGCCGCCGACCTGGCGGCGCCGGTGCTGGCCAAGCTGGACCGGCGGCTCAGGCGCAGGTCGCGCCGGTTCCTTAAGCTCGACGCCGAGGCGCGTCACGACCTGCGCAAGCAGGCCAAGAAGCTGCGCTATGCCGCCGCGTTCTTCGGCGAGGCGTTTCCGCGCCACCCCAAGCGCCGCCAGCGGTTCGTCGCCGCCCTGAAGGCGCTGCAGGATCAGATGGGCGAGCTGAATGACATGGCGGTGGCGCGGGCCGTCGCCATGCGGGCGGTCGGCCGGCGGTCGGGTGAGCTCGCCTTTGCCGCCGGGCTGGAAGTGGGTCGGCTGACCGGCGAAGAAGACCGGGTGCTGGAGGCAGCCAATGCAGCGCTGAAGGCGTTCCGCAGGATCAAACCGTTCTGGCCGTCTTCAGACGGCCGCAATGAGGACCTTAACCTTTCCCGCGCACGCTTGCGCAGCGTCTGACGCACTCAGGGAATCAGGATGTCTCCGCCGAACGATGTCGCACCGATGAGCGCCCCGAGCCCGGCGCCCGCCGAGGCGGCCGCGGCAGCGATCGAGGATCTCAAGGGGAGCCCGGCCCGCTTCTTCAACCGCGAGCTCTCGTGGTTGGCGTTCAATCGCCGGGTGCTCGCCGAGAGCATGAACCCCCGCCACCCGCTGCTGGAACGGCTGCGGTTCCTGGCGATCAGCGCGAACAACCTCGACGAGTTCTACATGGTCCGGGTGGCGGGCCTGAAGGCGCAGGTGCGCGAGGGCGTGCGGGCGGTGAGCCAGGACGGCCTGACCGCGGCCGAACAGCTGCTGCGGGTCAACGAGGTCGCCGCCGACCTGATGGGCGACCAGCAGACCCGCTGGCGCGAACTCTGCGCCGAACTGGCGGGCGAAGGCCTGCGCTACGTCTCCGCCTCTGAGGTGACGCCCGCCGAGCGGGCGGGGCTGGAGGAACGGTTCCTGACTGAGCTGTTCCCGGTGCTGACCCCCCTGGCGATCGACCCGGCGCACCCGTTCCCGTTCATCCCGAACCTGGCCTTCTCGCTGGTGCTGAAGATCCGGCGGATATCGGACGGCCGGCAGCTCTATGCCCTGGCTCCCCTGCCCGCCCAGGTGGCGCGGTTCTGGGACGTGGCGCCCGGGAGGCCCTCGACCCGGCGCAAGCAGCAGCGGCGGGTGATCTCGCTGGAGAGCATGGTTACGCTCTTCCTGGACCACCTGTTCCCCGGCTGCGAGATCGAGGAACAGGGCGTCTTCCGGCTGATCCGCGACTCCGACGTGGAGATCGAGGAAGAGGCCGAGGACCTGGTGCGTGAGTTCGAGGCGCGCCTGAAGCAGCGGCGCCTGGGTTCGGTGGTGCGGGTCGAGCTGGAAGCGTCCACGCCCGAGGAGTTGCGCGGCTTCATCTCGGCCAGCCTGCACGCCAATCCCGAAGACATCATCGTCATGGATGGCCTGCTGGGCCTGGACGAGCTGACCCAGCTCATCCCCAAGGACCGGCCGGACCTGAAGTTCAAGCCCTTCGAGCCGCGCTTCCCCGAGCGGATCCGGGACCACGGTGGCGACTGCTTCGCCGCGATCCGCGAGAAGGACATCCTGGTCCACCACCCGTTCGAGAGCTTCGACGTGGTGGTCCAGTTCCTCCGTCAGGCGGCGCGAGACCCCAACGTTCTCGCCATCAAACAGACGCTCTATCGCACGTCCAAGGACAGCCCGATCGTCGCGGCGCTGATCGAGGCGGCCGAGAACGGCAAGAACGTCACCGCCCTCATCGAGATCAAGGCGCGGTTCGACGAGGAGGCCAACCTGAAGTGGGCCCGCGACCTGGAGCGGGCCGGCGTGCACGTGGTCTATGGCTTCATCGAGTACAAGACCCACGCCAAGCTCTCGACCGTGGTCCGCAAGGAAGGCGAGACGCTGCGCAGCTACTGCCACTTCGGGACCGGCAACTATCACCCGATCACGGCGCGCATCTATACGGACCTGTCGTTGTTCACGACCGACCCGCCCTACGGACGGGACTCGGCCAAGCTGTTCAACTTCATCACCGGCTACGCCCAGCCGGTGGGCCTGGAGCGCCTGTCGTTCTCGCCGGTCACCATGAAGCGGGATCTTCTGCGGCTGATCGGCCAGGAGGCGGCCAATGCCCAGGCGGGCAAGCCCGCGGCCATCTGGGCCAAGATGAACTCGCTGGTGGATCCGGAGATCATCGACGGGCTTTACGCGGCCAGCCAGGCCGGCGTGCCGATCGACCTGGTGATCCGCGGCATCTGCTGCCTACGGCCGGGCGTGCCGGGCCTGTCCGACAACATCCGGGTGAAGTCGATCGTCGGCCGATACCTGGAGCACGGGCGGATCGTTGCCTTCGCCAACGGCCATCCCATGCCCTCGCAGCACGCGCGGCTCTACATGTCCTCGGCCGACTGGATGCCGCGCAACCTCGACCGCCGCGTCGAGGTGATGACGCCGATCGAGAACCCCACGGTGCACCAGCAGGTTCTGCAACAGATCATGGTGGCGAACCTGAAAGACGAAGCGCAAAGCTGGACCCTCGACGCCGACGGCCGCTATAGGCGTGATCCTGCCTGGGACCACCCGAACGCCTTTTCGGCGCACGAGTATTTCATGACCAATCCCAGCCTCTCCGGTCGCGGGCAGAAAGTGAAGGACATGCCGCGCGCGATCGAAAATGTGGCCTCGCGGGGATAGCTCCGGGCGCGCCGATGGCCGCCAGGCGGCCGTCATCGACGTCGGATCCAACTCCGTGCGCCTGGTCATCTACCGGGTCGACGGCCGTGCGCTCTGGACCATCTACAACGAGAAGGTCGTGGCGGGCCTCGGCAAGGACCTGACCAGCACCCGCCGTCTGTCCCCAGACGGCGTGGAGGCGGCCGTCGGCGCGCTGCGCCGGTTCCGGGCCCTGCTCGAAGGCTGGCGCGCCGAGGAAGTGACCGCCTGCGCCACGGCGGCGGTGCGCGAGGCCGCCGACGGCAAGGCCTTCCTCAAGCGGGTGATGGACGAGACCGGCCTGGAAGTCCGGGTGCTCACCGGCGAGGAGGAGGCCCGCTACGCCGCCCTGGGCGTCGTCTGCGGCCAGCCCGACGCGCAAGGTGTGGTCGGGGATCTCGGCGGCTCCAGCCTGGAACTGGTGCGCCTGAACGGGTTCAACAACATCGAGGGCGTCACCCTGCCGCTGGGGCCCTTCGCGCTCGGCGCGCCGAAGCCCATGAACCTGGAGCGCACGCGGCGGCTGATCGACGACCGGCTGGCGCCGCTGGCCAGCCGCTATTCGAGCCCGGAGTTCCATGCGGTGGGCGGCGCCTGGCGGAACCTGGCCCTGCTGCACATGCAGCTCGTCAAATACCCCCTGCACGTGGCGCACCAGTACGAGATCGGCGGCGCCGACGCCCTGGATCTGGCCCGGTTCGTCCAGCGGCAGTCCCGCTCGTCGCTCGAGGGCATCGAGGGCCTGTCCAAGAAGCGCTTCGACACCCTGCCCTATGCCGCGGCGGTGCTGGACCGGCTGATCGAGCGGCTGGGGATCGAAAAGATCGTGATCTCGGCCTACGGCGTGCGGGAGGGCCTGCTGCTGGAGGCCATGCCGCCCGAGGTTCGCCAGCTCAACCCGCTGATCGAGGGTTGCGAGGCGCTGGTGGCCCATCGCGGCGTAGCGCCGGGGCTGGGTCAGGCGATCGAGGCCTGGATCGGGCCGCTGTTCGAGGCGCTGCCCCAGCTGTTCGACGGTCGTGACGGCGTGCTGCTGGCGGCGGCCTGCCGGCTGGCCGACCTCGGCGCCTTCCTTCACCCGGACCATCGCGCCGACCTGGCCTTCGAACAGGTGCTGCGCGCGCCGCTTGCCGACATGACCCATGCCGAGCGCGCCTTCCTCGCCAATGTCGCCTTCGCCCGCCATTCCGCCGCGCCGCAGCCGCCGGACGCCTCGGCGGTCGGCCGGGTGCTGACGCCGGAGCGGCGGCAACGCGCGCGGGCCATCGGGGCGGCGATCCGGCTCGCCTGCGACCTGTCCGCCCGCAACGCGCGGCTGCTGGAGAAGTCCGCCGTGACGATCCGGGGCGACCGCCTGTCGCTCACCGCGCTTGCGGCCTGGGAGGACATGCTGCTGGGCGAACAGACCACGCGCCGCGCCCAGGCGCTGGCCCAGGCGCTGAAGCTAAAGCTCGAGATGGGCTGACCGTTCGTCGACGGCGCGAAACACGTGTTGCGCCCGCTCGTCGCGTTTGACTTGCGCCATGTGGCGGCCTCGCGCGATGACGTGATCAGTAACACGAGTAGATTTCATGCCCACGATCTCAACAACCACCCTCCCCAATGGCAGTCGCGTCGAGCTTTCGACGGGTGACGTCCCCAGAAACGGCACGTATGACCTCGTCGCGAAGCTGCTCGACGCCAAGGGCGTCCTGGTCCGCACCATCACGGTCGACACCGCCAGCAATAGCGACGGCTCGACAGCGCCGCCGCGCAGCGAGAGTTTCGCCAACGTCTCGGTCGTCGGCCTGTCCAACGGCGGCTTCGCGGTGGCCTATGACGGCACGGTCGTGAATCCACCCGGCGGATCCAACGTGGCCGAGATCCGGCTTTACGACGCCACCGGCGTGGCGTCGGGATCGAAGGCGATCGGCACCTCGACGGGCGGCGAGCCTTTTCCGCCGCAGGGCGCGCCACAGCTCGCGGCCGCAGCCGACGGCGGAGTCGTTGCCGTGGTGGGCGTGAGCGGCGGAATGTCCGTCGTGCAGGTCCTGAGCGCCGCTGGAGCCACGGAAGGCAGCAAGACCTACGAGGGGCGTCCGGCGGCCGTCTACGACGCCGGGCTGACCGGCCAGGTGGTGGTGACCCTCACGCACGGGCGGTTCGGCGAGCCCTTGGCGACGCCGGTCCGGGAGGTGCTGACCCATTCGATGACGCTGGTGTCCAGCACGCCGCTCACCGACACGCGCGGCAGCGACGCGGGCGAGGTGCTGACCGGCGGCGCCAATGCGGATCGGCTGTTCGGCCTCGGCGGCGACGACACCCTGAAGGGGGGCGCGAGCTTCGATACGCTGACCGGCGGCCCGGGGCGCGACAAGTTCGTGTTCACCGTGGACGGCTCGGTGGACCAGGCCGCCGACTTCGACGCCGCGCAGGACAGCCTGGCCCTGGTGGACGCCAGCGGGGCGCCGCTGAACTCCGCCACCGGCGTGCTGACGTTCTGGCGGGGCAGCGGCGCGCTGACCTACGATCCGGACGGCGACCTGGGACCCGCCGCGGCGCAGACCGTGGCCGTGCTGCCCGGGGTGAAGACCCTGACCGAGGCGAATCTCGCCCCGGGCTTCGAGCCGGGCGTCCTGCGCATCTACAATCCGATCACGCCCGCCCAGGCGGGGCAGTCGCCGGGCACGCGCAGCGACCTGACGTTTGGCTACGGCAAGGAGAACTATGTCTCCGCCAGCGCCGACTACAGCGTCACGGGCGTCCTGCTGACCTATGGCGTCAACTTCAAGGACGGGACCTCGTCCATGCGCTGGTTCGACACCACGGACGCCCAGACGTGGGACGGGCTGGTGGCGGACTACGACGCCCAGGGGCGGCTCGCCATCTACGCCACCTACGACGACGACGGCTCGCACGTGCTCTGGCGCTACGACGCCAATTCCAGCCAGAACTGGCAGCGGATCGTGGAGCACTTCGACGCCCAGGGCCGGATCACCTCTCGCGACGTCGTCTATGACGACAACTCGCGCTACGAGGCGATCTACGACGTGGCCGGGACGCAGCCCTGGGGCTATGCGGTGGACACCTACAACGCCGCCGGCGTGCGGACGGCGCGCACCCTCTACAACGACGATGGCTCGGTCATCAGCTGACGAAATGGGGGATGGCCTTAGGGCTGTCCCCCACCCGCAAGCCCTCGGCACCGCTCGCGAGGAGCGCAGCCGCAAGGCCGCAAATGAAGAGGGCGGCGCACCGGTCGCCCGGAACACCGCCCTCTAGAACAGATCCGTTGGGGGACCTGTGCCTGCTGGTGGGGTGGGACCTCGGCCGTGCTGGTCGCCCAGCGTGACTCCGCTCCGTCGCCCGTGCCGCAACGTCCCGCTGGACCCGGGTCGCCCCGGAGCCTTGATCTGGAGGGCCGCCTGCCCGCTTGGCCTCCCGGTCGCCCGGTCCGCCGCGCCGCAGTTCCTCTCGGCAAAGTCAGGTTCTCCCAACGCCGGTCGGGCCGCAACCTTGTCTTGGCGCCGCCCTGTGAACGGTCGGTGGCGCCGGCGGTTCACAGCCTGTGGACAAGCGCGGGACGCGTCCGAAAAGCCGTGCGAACTCCGTTATTTGATCTTGTCCCCAGGATCAGCCGGCGGCGGCCGCGCGCGGGGCCCGGCGTACCTCCACGACCCGAACCCGCGCGCCGTCCAGCACCAGCGCCAGCTCGCCGCGCTTGAGCTTCAGGGCGTCCTCCCCGAAGGCCTCGCGCCGCCAGCCCTTGAGGGCCGCGACATCGGCCTCGTCGTCGTTGGCGATCTGCTCCAGGTCCGAGACCGTGGCGATCAGCTTGGAGGCCACGTTCGCCTCCTCCGCCCGCGCCTTGAGCAGCACCTTCAAGAGTTCGACCACGGCGCCGGCGGCCGGCGAGGCCGACTGGCGGGGCTTTTCGACCACCGGGGCGTAGGCCTCCGGGTCCTTCAGCGCCTCGCGGATGGAGGTGATCAGGTCCGGCCCGAAGCGCGAGCCCGAGAAGCCCTTGGGCACCGAGCGCAGGCGATCAAGGCCCTCGGCGTCGGTCGGCCCCTGCGTTGCGATCTCGTCGATCGCCTCGTCCTTCAGGATGCGGCCGCGCGGCTGGTCGCGAAGCTGGGCGGTGCGCTCGCGCCAGGCGGCGACGGCGCGATAGACGGCCAGGTACTTGGCGGTGTGCCGGCGCGGGCGCAGCCGTTTCCAGGCGTTCTCCGGCTCGACGTCGTAGTTCGCCGGGTCGGTGAGGTCGTTCATCTCGTCCTGGACCCAGGCGAGGCGCCCTTCCCGCTCCAGCCGGTCCCGCAGCATGGGGAACAGCTTGGCCAGGTGCGTCACGTCGGCCAGGGCGTAGGTGAGCTGGTTGTCGGTCAGCGGCCGGCGGGCCCAGTCGGTGAAGCGGCTCGACTTGTCGAGCTCGATCTTCAGCATCTGGCGCACCAGGGCGTCGTAGGCGATCTGTTCACCGAACCCTGCGGCCATGCCGGCCACCTGGGTGTCGAACAGCGGCCTGGGCATGGCCTGCAGGTTGTTGAAGATTTCCACGTCCTGCCGGGCGGCGTGGAAGACCTTCAGGATCGACGTATCCCGCATGATCTCAAGGAACGGCTCCAGGTCGAGGCCGTCGGCCAGAGGGTCGATGGTGGCCTCGGCCGAGGGCGCCGCCGCCTGGATCAGGCAAAGCTTCGGCCAATAGGTGGTCTCGCGCATGAACTCGGTGTCCACGGCGACGAACGGCTGGCCCTTGATCTTATCGCAGAACGCCGCGAGTTCGGCGGTGGTAGTGATAGGCGTCATAAATCAGCTATAGCCCCGCGCGCGGACGACTCCAGTCCGCAAGCGCGTCTCTCTGCACTCCAAGTCCGGGTTCGTAAATGTCCGAACGGCCAAACGGTCTCACCTATGCGCAGGCGGGCGTGTCCATCGACGCCGGCAACGCCCTCGTCGAACGCATCAAGCCGCTGGCGAAATCCACCCGCCGGGCGGGCTCGGAGCCGTCGCTGGGCGGCTTCGGGGCGCTGTTCGACCTGAAGGCCGCCGGCTATGACGATCCGCTGCTGGTCACGACAACGGACGGCGTCGGCACCAAGCTGAAGGTCGCCATCGAGACCGGCCTGCACGGCACGGTGGGCATCGACCTCGTGGGCATGTGCGTCAACGACCTCCTGGCCCAGGGCGCCGAGCCCTTGATGTTCCTGGACTACTACGCCACCGGCAAGCTGGACGTGGAGGCCGCCGCCTCGGTCGTCGCCGGCATCGCCGAGGGTTGCCGGCAGGCCGGCTGCGCCCTGGTGGGCGGCGAGACGGCCGAGATGCCGGGCATGTACGCCGAGGGCGACTATGACATGGCCGGGTTCTGCGTCGGCGCGGTGGACCGCGACAAGGTGATCCCGCGCCTTTCCGACCAGAAGGCCGGCGACGTCCTGGTGGGCCTGGCCTCCTCCGGCCCGCACTCCAACGGCTATTCGCTGATCCGGCGCATCGTCGAGCGCTCGGGCCTGGCCTGGGACGCCCCGGCGCCGTTCGCGGAGGGCAAGACGCTGGCCGAAGCCCTGCTGGAGCCGACGCGGATCTACATCAAGACCGTGCTGCCGCACCTGAAGGCCGGGCGGATCAAGGGGCTGGCGCACATCACCGGCGGCGGCCTGATCGAGAACCCGCCGCGGGCCATCGCCGAGGGGCTGGTCCCCCGTTTCGACTGGAACGCCTGGGCGATGCCGCCGGTGTTCGAATGGCTGGCGCAGACGGGCGGGGTGTCGGAGGCGGAGATGCGCCGCACCTTCAACTGCGGCCTGGGCCTGGTGCTGATCGTGGCGCCCGAGGACCTGACCGAGGTGCTGGAAGGCCTGGTGCGCGACGGCGAGGACGCCTTCGTGGTGGGCGAACTGGCGCAGGGCTGACCGGGCCGTAGGCCCAGGGTTCAACCGCAGAAAACGCAGACAGGCGCAGAAGGGACCAGCGGCAGCGCCCCGGCCCTGTTCTGCGTCTTCTGCGCCTTCTGCGGTTTTCATGTCTTTCGGGCGCGCCCGTCTCGGCCGAAGGCGGTTTGGTTTGACCACGGACGTCACGGACGAACACGGACGCGCGCGGACGAGCTGCGGCCTCGTCCGTGTGGTCCGTGTGGTCCGTGGTTCGAGAGAGCGGCTTCGCCGCGGGCGCGGCGCAGGCGGGTCACGCCGAGCTTTCCCAATTCTCGTCATCCGCCTCGTCATCTACCTCGTCCCAATCGTCGGCCTCGTCCGGCTCGAAGGCCAGGGCCGCGTCGGGCGGGTCGGGCAGGTCGCGCCAGCGGGCGATGGCGGGGGCGTCCATGCCCAGCCGCAGGGCCACGCGGGCCACGTGATCGTCTAGGGGCTCGGCGCCGAAGCTGTCATTGACGACGTCCCGGGCGATCACGGCCTCCAGGTCCTGGCGCACCCAGGCGAAGGCCTGCAGGCGGTCGGCGGCGGCGTGGTCCTCAGCCCCGGCGCCCTCCCCCTCCTCCGGCTCGACCTCGGTCCGCTCGGCCTCGTCCCAGGCCAGCCGCAGGAGCGCGGCGCGCAGCTCGCCGATGCGGCGCGCCACGGCCGCCCCGCCGGGCTTGGCCTTCGGCGCGCCGGCCTGGTCCTTGGCGGCGGCCGCCAGGTCCCGCTTCAGACGCGCCTTCAGCGCCAGGGTCTGGCGATAGGACCGCGCCGCGCGCTGATAGCTGCGCCCCAGGCGGCTGGCCTCGTCGGCATCCTCCGCCGCCTGCGCCCGCCGCGCAAAGTCCCGCGCCAGCGCGAGGTCATGCTGCGCGAGTTCGGAAAGGCCCTGAGCCTCAGCTTCGGTGATGTCGAGCGCGTCCAACATTCCGGGGGAGTGTGGAGCGGCGGTGCGTCAGGTGCGGACGTAGGGGTGGTTCGGCGAGAAGTGGCAACTCAGCAGCCGCGACTCTTCGCTTATTGTGTTGGTGTCACTCATACGAACGGGGCGCGACAAACACATGTCAGCCGCTGCCTCGGAGACGATTTCTCTCTTCAGGCATCATCGCTTGAAGCCTGCTTTGCCGGACCGGTCCGGCCTCCATAAGACCGCCCCCAAGGCACTAGCAGTGTCGGCCTTCCGCCTTTCCGCCCGAGAGGAGCAGCGCGCCCGCGACTCCTCGAGAAAGGCGTTGCCCTACCTAGCCCCGACGCTCGGGGAGAGGCGGTGGGGGCGGTGGCGTCGGTCGACGATCGTTCTTCTCGACGATCTCGCGACGTGTCGGTTGAGGCGGCGGAGGCGGGGTTGGCGGTCTGCTCATCTCCCTCACCCTTTCCGAGGCGGCGTAGAAGGCCGAGGCGACTGGTTCGGCGTACGGGTCGGCTCGGAGCGGCCCGCGCGGTCCGAGCCAGGCGCATCTCGCCTGGTGGGTTGCGGCGGAGGCGGAGGTGCGGGAGGCTTGGACATGTCCGCTCGAGAAGCTGAGGTCGCTGAAGAGGTCGTTCACACGCTGGACGAGAGCGTCGCCCGATTCGTGTTTGAGGAGGGAGTCCGCCACATCACGGCGCTGCAAACCGCGTCGCACGCCCTAGACGCGCGAGCAACGCAGGTGGCGACCATCATGTTCGCCGCCGCTGCTGTCGCCGCCAGCGTAATCTCTACCGCGGGCAATTTGGCCGACTGGTTGGCCGCTGGCGCAATCGCGTTCTTCGTGTGGGGCGGGATCATCAGCTTCCGCGGCGTTCGATCAGATGAGTTTAGGGCACCCGGTCTCGCTCCCGCGTGGTGGGAAGGCGCGCTTGTCCACGCTCAGACGTTCAACCTTAAGGACGCTCTCGCTTGGGCTGCGAAGCAGCAGCAGATCGCGATCGATCATATTTGCGAGGAGAATCTGAAGCGGTCGGAAGCGCTAAACGCCAGCCTACGCTGTGCATGCATCGCAGCCGTCCTCGTGGCGATCGCCGCTGCCCTGAAGTTCTGGCCTGCGGTCAGCAGTTTTTTGGCGAAGCTCTAATGTTGGAGGCAACATTACGCTTACAACCACCCAGACTTGCTGATGGTCTCCTTATAGCCTTCGCTTAGTTCTTGGAAGCGTTCCAACTTCCCCTCGAAGAAGCCGGATTTGAGTGCAGCCCAAGCGGTCCCATCGGCGGCAAGATCCCTGACGATGTCGGAGTACGACGCTTCTCCGCTGCGCTCCCAGGCGAAGCGTCCCGGCGGTCCCCAGACACGCTCGCCCGGGGCACGAACGTCGGCGAAGGTGAGAGCAAGCATCACTTCAAAAGCGTTGAACAGCTCCTCGTACCGCCGGCCCAGGAAAAGTTGATCTTCAAGGATGGGTTGGAGGTTGTTGAAAAGGTAGTCGCTTCGAGGTGTGTAACGTCTCTCGTAGCCAGGAATTTTCTTGAAGGCGTCGCCGATTTCAACCAGCGCATACGTTACCGGCAGAATCACCGGGTTTCGGCCCGAGAGACTACGATAACTCGCAGTAACAGGCGTGAGCAGGCACGCTTTCAAGGTGTCGAAGCGGCTAGTCGACAGCGCCGCAATACCGCCAACGTACATCAAATTGAAGAGTGGGTACCACGAGAGTGCGATCCAGCGGATGACGCCTGAATTCGCGCGGTCTGCCTCGGCTAGACGCGCAAAGATATGTTCCAGAAGACGAACCTGCTCCGGCTCCGCCCACTTGGCCAGCAAGATAACGGTGTCTTGAAGTGGCCGTATGATCTGCTCGTAAGCCTTCAAGCGCTGCTCGAACTCTGGATCACCATTTCCGGGCTGCGCGGAAAACCGCTCATCGTTGAGTGCGGCGATGGTGACACGGAGCTGCTCGTTGACGAACTCCTCCAACAGTATGCGACTGGCACGATCGGGAAGGAGCCGCTTGAGCTTTTCCGCCCCGCTCTCGGCAGACAGCGATATCGCTCGATCCGGGGTGGGAATTTGAATCATCAAGGGTGATGGGTCCTTCTCTCCCTCAGCCTCAGTCAGAAGCTGCGGCTGGAAAACGAAGTCGCCGTCGCCGTCAATTGAACCGTAGTGGGGCGTCTGCCCTGAAAATGGGTCGCTGCCCACCTTGTCGTACACGTAGGCCATAAGGCCCTGAGCAGTGATAACTCCCTCAGCCGTCGCCGCGGCTCCGTCGAGACCATTCAACAGATGGGCCGTGAATAGGGAGTGCCCGGGGCGCACACCACCACCATCCGCCACGACTTCATTTGGTTTTCCCGATGCCAAGACTTGGCGGGAATAGCGGCGCGTCATGTCATTTAGCAGGCGGCTTGTCCCTGGCGGAAGGGATTTCCGACTGACCGCTAGGCCGCCGTAGCAGGCGTCCATGAGGAATAGGACATGCTTCGCGCCCATGAGTTCGCTGTTGCGCGTCAGCTCATCCCAGCGGATGAGGGTCGAGGCATCTTCAATAGCGCCATCGGCTGGCACCAAGAAACCTGTCTCACCCCTCCTGCCGGTTAAGGTGTGACCATGCCCTGCAAAAAAGACAAGTAGACGATCGTCCGGTCCCAGTGCGGCGGGGCCAGCAAACCTCATAAAAGCAGTCATGATGGCGGCGCGGGTCGCCGCACCGTCTAAAAGTAGCTGAACGTTACCGGGCGGGAAGCCGTTGGCTGTGAGAGCGTCTGCGACACCCTGAGCATCGTTGGCCGCGTGGGCAAGCGGCCCAACGTGGCGATATGCGTCTATCCCCACAACTAGGGCGTGGCTGTCGGCATAGCCCGAGCGATAACTCTGATGGTTCATCTCAGCGAACACGATGTTGGTGTGGAGTCCTACAGGTCAGCCGATGTCATTGTAGTCGGTAGGTCAACAACTTGGATCGACACGCGCACCTCTATCAAAGCTCCCTTCTGCGCTAGCACGCCAAGGCCTGCCTCTTGCACCCTGCCTCTCTATCGCCATCCGCCACAGCTCAGCCCGCGTTTCCGCTAGCGACCCGCCGCCTCCGCCTTTAATCCCCACCACATGACTGAACCTCATCCGTCCGGCGGCTACATCCTGGAGGAGCTCTCCGTCGGGATGACGGCCGAGAAGCTTGTGACCGTGACCGAGGAGCGAATCCGGCGGTTCGCGGAGGCGTCGGACGATTTCAATCCGCTGCACATGGACGAGGCGTTCGCGTCGAAGACGGCCTATCGGGGCCGGATCGCGCATGGCCTGTTGTCGGCGTCGTTCGGCTCGGCGGTGGTCGGCACGATCCTGCCGGGGGCCGGGGCGATCTACCTGGGCCAGACGCTGAACTTCCATAAGCCGGTCCGCATCGGCGACGTCGTCTCGGCGCGGGTGACGGTCGCGAGCATCGATGAGGCGGCCGCGCGGGTCGTCCTGCGCTGCGACGCCTTCGTCGAGGGCGAACTGATCATGGATGGCGAAGCGACGGTGCGGGTCCCGCGGCGCCGGCGGCCGTCGAAGGCGCCCTAGCCGCCCTGCCCCGCGCGTATCACACGGCTGCAGCCTCCATCGCGCAGCGAGCGTCGGGCGCAGCGGCCGTTGTAGCCCATTCGGCCTAATGGCCGTCGGGGGCCGGTCCTTCTAGCCTGGGTCTCCAAGCAAGGCGGGCGACCGGGGCATGAACGTCGAGGCCCAAAAGGCGCGGCGACTCGCCCTTGCGCCTCGCCCGCCGAGTGGCATTCCCCCTGCAAGGGCGGGGGCGACGTGTCCCAGTAAAGGTCGCCCTTCATGCCCACCCTGAACGTGCCGGCCTCTGGCCCCGCCACCACGATCTCGTTCAATCCCGCCGCCGGCGGCCGGGCGATCGGCCAGGTGACCCTGCCCACCCAGATGGGCGTCACCTTCGTGAAGCTGGACATTCCGCAGGGGGCTCAAACCATCCAGGTTCGCCTGCTGCCCGACCAGACCGATACCGGGCTGACCGGCCTGGTCGAGGAGGCCTGGCTCTCGGCGTCGCTCTATCGGGAGGTCGAGCCGGGCCAGTTCCTGATCACCACCATCCATGGCAGCCGCTCTGTCGACGACCCCTACATCGGGGCCCTGGACCCGGACAGGATCCAGGAGTTCGACTTTCCCGTCACGGCGGCGACGCGGGATCCGCACAGCACGCTCTCGGGCCGTGGCGCCTTCTTCCTGGTCATCGAAGGTCAGGCGACGCCGAACATCATGGGCGGATTCCTGAGTGGCCGCGTGGCGATCGAGGTCAGCGTCGATCAGGCCGGTCCGACCGGCGTCGATCCCCGCAACGTGCTCTGGGGCCCCGGCTGGATACAGCCGTATGGCGAAGCGAACCCGGGGGCGCCGACCGGTCCTGTCCAGCCCGGGCCGGTCCTCGCGCCGACCGCTGGCCCGGACACATTGATCGGCGGGGCCGGCAACGAGACCATCGATGGCGGCGGCGGCGAGGACTACATCCGCGGCGGCGACGGCAACGACCAGATCCGTGGCGGCACGGCCTTCGACGATGTCCACGGCAACACGGGCAACGACACCGTCTATGGGGGGCTCGACCACGATTGGGTGGTTGGCGGAAAGGGCGAGGACGCCCTCTTCGGTGACGACGGCAACGACCTGGTCCTGGGCAATATCGGCGCGGACACCTGCGAGGGCGGCGCCGGCGCCGACACCGTTCGCGGCGGCCAGGACAACGACATCATCCGCGGCGGCGCCGGCGCCGACTATGTTTCGGGGGACAAGGGCGCCGACACGGTCAGCGGGGGCGAAGGCGCCGACCTTTTCCACTCGTTCGGAGACGCCGGGATCGACCGGGTCCTGGACTTCAATCGCGCCGAGGGGGACCGGGTGCTGCTGGACCCCGGCACGCAGTACACGGTGAGCCAGGTCGGCGCCGACACAGTGATCAGCATGACGGGCGGGGGCGAGATGATCCTGGTCGGGGTCCAGGCCAGCTCGCTGACGTCGGGCTGGATCCTGGTGGGCTGACGCCGGACCCGGGACGCCGTCAGGCGCGGGCGGCAAGGCCGGCGATTGCGTCGGCGATGGTGGGGATCAGGACGGCCGGCAGTTCGTGGCCGACGCCCGGCAGGATCCGAAGGTCGGCTCCCGGGATGCCCGCGGCGAGGGCCTGGCCGTTGGCGAGCGGCAGGATCGGGTCTTCTTCGCCGTGGAGCACGAGGACCGGCTGGGCGATGCGGCGGAAGGCGGCGGTCCAGTCGCCCTGGGTCGCCACCGTGGCATGGTTGAAGGCGCTGAGAGGGCTGGACGTCCGCGTCAGGACGGCGGCGGCCTCGGCGCGGGCGGCGGCCGCGTCGAAGGGGATGGCCGACCCGGCGCAAAGGCGGGCGACCCCGGTGAGGAAGGCGATCGCGGCTTCCCGGTCGGACCAGTCGAGGTCGGCGAGGGTCTCGAAGTGTTCGAGGAACACCGGGGCGATGTGCGGCAGCGGCGGGCCGTCCCAGCCGAGCGGCTCGGCGCCGATGAGGGTGAGCGAGGCGATGCGCTCGGGGGCCGACAGCGCGGCGACCTGACCGATGTAGCCGCCCAGCGACATGCCGACCACATGGGCGCGGCCAGCGCCCTGGGCTGCGATGAGGCCAACGAGGTCCGCGGCCAGGTCCTCGACGGTGTAGGTCGCAGCGCCAGGGGCGACGGTGGTGGAGAGACCGGTGTCGCGGTGGTCGTAGCGGATGACGCGAAAGCCGCGGGCGGCGAGCGCTTCGCAGAGCGGCGCCGGCCAGCCCAGCATCGAATAGGTGGCCCCCATGGCCAGGACGATGAGAGGCGCGTCGGGGGCGCCGAAGGATTCAACGGCGATCTCCACGTCGCCGATCACCAGTCTGTCCATGTCTCACCGCACCTTGCTCGCGGGTCGGTATAATGGCTTGGCAGGCTTCGGGTTCGTGCGTCGCACGCCGCATCCGGAGATCAGGTGTTGCCGAACTGCAGACCTCGCGCCACCCGCCACGACCTCCCTCTGCCACACGCCTGCAACCTGCGCGGCGCAGCGTGCGTTCGGACAGTCTGTCCGGGGAGTCTGCCTTTGAAACTCGCGTTGGTGTTCCTGTTGCCGGCCGCCCTGTCCGCATGCGCCACGCCCGGGCGGTATTCCGGGCAGCTGTCCAGCTATGAAGGCCTGGAGGCCAAGGACGGCACGGTGCGGACCAGCGTCGTGCGGCGGAGCGACAAGGACCGGCTGGCGGAAGTCGGCCGGGTTTCGATCCAGCCGGCGCGGCTGGCGGAGGGCAAGACGACGGCCTGGCTGACGCCCCAGGAGCGTGACGTCCTGCTGCGGGAAGTGGACGCCCAGCTCTGTTTCGAGCTGACCGAGCGCTTTGCCCTCGCCCCGCCCGGCGAGACGGCGGACGCCGAGGTGCGGGCGATCGTGACGAGGGTGGCGCCCACCGGGCGCGCGGCCTCGGCCCTGTCGGCGGCCAGCGGCTTCTTCATCCCCGGGCCGATCGGCCTGCGCGTGCCGGGCACGGTGGGCGGGCTGGGCGCCGAGGCCGAGATGATCGCGCGGGACGGCAAGCAGGTCGCCGCCGTGGTCTGGAACCGTAACGCCACCCCCATCGGCACCGACGATCCCTCGCTGAGCCGCCTCGGGGACGCCCTGCAGTTCGCCGAGCCGTTCGGCGACACTGTGGGCGCGGTGATGACGCCCGAGGACCACAAGTCGCGGAAGATCGAGGACCCGGACCCCTGCGCCCAGTACGGCCCGCGCTTCCGCCCCGAGGGGTTCCTGGCGGGGATGGCGAGCGGGCTCTATGTTCCCGCCCTGAGCGGCGCCAAGGCCGCGCCCGACGACAAAGACGACGACAAAGACAAGGCTGAGAAACGGTGAACCCTGCCGCCCGGCGCGTGCTGATCCCCCTGGCCGTGGCCTTCGCCATCGGCGTTCCGGCCGCACAGGCGCTGCTGGACCTGGGCCTGTCGGCCTCGGAGTTCGCGGACGACGGCAACGAGACGCTGCGGGCCGCCGGCTACGCCTTCTCCATCTGGTCGGTGATCTATGCGGGGTTCTTGGCCTATGCGGTGTGGCAGGCGCTGCCCCGGAACCGGGACGATGCGGCGGTGGCGGCGACGGCGGCGCCGGCGATCGTGGCCATCGCCGGCTGCGGCGTCTGGCTGCTGGCGGCTGGGGCCAACTGGCAGTGGGCGAGCGTGGTCATCATCGTGACCTCGGCGGCGGCGGCGATCTTCGCCCTGATGCGAGCCCTGCCCGCCTATGAGTCGAACGTGCGCGATCACCTGTTCGTCTACTGGCCGCTGGGCCTACTCGCGGGCTGGCTGACCATCGCCTCGGCGATCAACATCGTGACCGTCCTCACCGCCTTCCGGCTGGTTCCGCCCGGGAGCGAGGTGGTGGGCGTGGTCGGGGTGGCCGTGGTGACGGCGGTGGGCGCGGCGGTGCTGTTGCGCCTGCGGCTCCTGGCCTATGCCGTGCCGATCGTCTGGGGCCTGATCGCGGTGTGGGTCGCCGAGCACGAGGCCAAGCCCCTGCCCGCCGGGGCGGCCCTGGCGGGCGCCGCCGCGCTCGCCATCCTGGCGATCTGGTTGGGGCGGCCTAACGTCGCGAAGCGTTGATGCGGTCGAGGGCGGCCTCGCCGGGCGAGGGTTTGGCTTCGAAGCGCGGGTTGAGAGGCGCGGCCCCCTAGCATTCGACAACCGTCGCGCTCGAACGGCTGGCGATGGTCGCCAGAAACGCCCTGTGGGCCGCGTCTAGCGCCTCCAGGTCGAACCGGTTGACGAACCCGACGCGCGCCTCCTCGACGACCTCCTCGGCCGTGCGGCGCAGGGCGGAGAGCCGCTCGTCCCGCCGTTCGACGCCGGCCACCGCGTTCAGCACCGCCATGAGATGCAGCAGCACCGCGGGCGTGCGCCCGGCGGCCTGGCGGATCATCGGGAACATCGCCTGGAGCACATCGCCGTAGGTTAGAGCCGGGATCAGCAGCCTCGGCTCGCCCTCGTGTTGGATCACGCCGCTGCGGAGCTCGCGCGAGGCGATCCCAGCCAGGGCGCCGCCCAGACGGTCGAGGACGCTGATCGCCGTGCGGGGGTCGTTGATGCCGGGCGAGAGCGCGCGAACCGCGACCTCCACGAGTTGCAGGACCGGGTAGGTCAGGTCGCCGGGGCTGCCTCCCTGCGCGCTCAAGGCCGTGCCGTCGTGCAGCGCCTTGCGGGCGCCCTCCACCGGCGGGCAAACCAGGGCGATCGCCGCGCCGGGGTAAACGAACTGCCCGGGTCGGATAAGGAGGCGGATCGTCGTGCCATGTTCGGCCGCCCATTCGGCGAGCCCGGCGGCGTCGATCTGCTGCAAGTATCCTGAGGCCTCGAATCTGACCTCGCCGGCGCCACGCCAGTCGAGGTCGATCGGCGGGGTCGCGTCGGCCTCGCCCGCCGGCGAGGTCAGACGATCGATGTCGCGCTGGATGTCGTCATGGACCAGATCGATCACGGTATCGACGTTGATCCGGGTCGCGACGTGATGGACGAAATAGATCATCAACGCGATGCAGGCGCCGGACAGGGCGAGGCCGAGCGTAACGCCCAACGACGGCACGAAGGGGTTCTCCTCGCCCCCGCGGACCGACCGCAGGACGATGAGGGCATAAGCGAACGTGCCGAGCAGAACGCCGAGCGTGACCTGGTTGCCGCGGTCCCTGACGAAGTTCCGCAACAGGCGGGGCCCCATCTGACTTGAAGCCAGCGAGAGCGCGGCGATGGTGATGGAGAAGAGGGTCCCGGCGACGCCGATCGTCGACGACGCGACGGCGCCTAGCAGTGTGCGCGCGCCGGTCTCTCCGCCTCCATAAATCCAATCCGACGGGAGCCAATCCGGCAGGGCGCCCCAGATCTGGATCTCGACCACCAACAGGCCGAGCCCGGCAAGGATGACGACGATGGCCGCCGGCAAGACCCAGAAGGCGTCCGCAAGGCTTCGCAACAGTCGCCGAGCGCGCGCGATCATCCGGTCTCCCCGCCCCGCGCCGCGATGAGCGGCAGGATCGGTTCGCTAACCGCCAAGCGGCGCCGTGGTTCCGCGGGGACCCGCCGCTCCGGCGCGGGCGACGACTACCGCAGGCTGGCGTTGATGCGATCGAGGGCGGCCTGGCCTGGCACGAGCTCGGCTTCGGAGAGCTGGTTGAGCGGCGTGTCGACGGTGCCGACGGCGTCGTGGAGGTCGCCGGCCTCGGGATCGACGAAGAGGAGGCCGGTGACGATCTGGCCCCTCGCCTGCCGCGCCTGGAGGTAGCCCAGGGCCTGGGCGCGGCTGTTGGGGTTGTAGAGCTCGTTCAGCTTGTGCAGCGACAGGACCGAGCCGTCGTGCTGCTGGACCCGCACGGTCTCGCCCGGCTTGTAGTCCACGTGGATCGGGTCGCGCGGGGTAATGACGTCCAGCCGGTTCACCACCTCGTTGTGCTCGCGGACGTAGTCGAAACTCTTGGTCGAGCCCGGGTGGTTGTTGAACTGCACGCAAGGGGAGATGCAGTCGATGAAGGCGGCGCCCTTGTGCGCCAGGCCCGCCTTGATCAGGGGCACGAGCTGGGCCTTGTCGCCGGAGAAGCTGCGGCCGACGAAGGTGGCGCCCATCTGGAGGGCCAGGCTGACCATGTCGATGCCGGCGTCGTGGTTGACCACGCCCCGCTTGGACTTGGAACCCTTGTCGGAGGTGGCCGAGAACTGGCCCTTCGTCAGGCCGTACACGCCGTTGTTCTCGACGATGTAGAGCATGTTCACGCCGCGGCGGATGGCGTGAGCGAACTGGCCGAGGCCGATGGAGGCGGAATCGCCGTCGCCGGAGACGCCGAGGTAGATCAGCTCGCGGTTGGCGAGGTTGGCGCCGGTCAGCACCGAGGGCATGCGGCCGTGGACGGTATTGAAGCCGTGGCTGGCGCCCAGGAAGTAGTCGGGCGTCTTGGACGAACAACCGATGCCGGAGAGCTTGGCCACCCGGTGCGGCGGCAGCTCCAGCTCGAAACAGGCCTGGATGATGGCCGACGAGATGCTGTCGTGGCCGCAGCCGGCGCAGAGGGTCGAGACCGAGCCCTCGTAGTCGCGGCGCGTGTAGCCCAGGCTGTTGGTCGGCAGGCTGGGGTGATGCAGCTGGGGCTTCAGGATGTAGGTCATTCCGCAGCCTCGATCTGGCCCACCTGCATGCGCTGGGCGATGGCGCCGGCGATGAAGCGGGCGGTGATGGGGGTGCCGTCGTAGTGGAGGATGGAGACGAGCTTGGCGGGGTCCACGTCGCCCTCGGTCATCACCAGGGTGCGCAGCTGGGCGTCGCGGTTCTGCTCGATCAGGTAGACGCGGTCGTGCTGGGCGATGAAGTCGAAGACCTCGTCGGCGAAGGGGAAGGCCCGCACGCGCAGCGCGTTCAGCCGCCGTCCCTGCGCCTCAAGCATCTCCAAGGCCTCGTGCATGGCCGGGGTGGTGGAGCCGAAATAGATGACGCCCTCGCGGGTCTTGCCCTTGGCGGGCCGGATCACCGGCGCCGGGACCAGGGCCTTGGCGGTCTCGAACTTGCGGAGCAGCCGCTCCATGTTGTCGACGTAGACCGCGCCCTCCTCCGAGTAGCGGGCGTAGGGGTTCCGCGAGGTGCCGCGGGTGAAGTAGCCGCCCTTGGTGGGGTGCGTGCCCGGATAGGTGCGGTAGGGGATGCCGTCGCCGTCCACGTCCTTGTAGCGGCCGAAGTCCGCGCCCGCCTCCAGCTGCTCGGCGGTCATGACCTTGCCGCGGTCGAGGCGGCGGGTGTCGTCCCAGCGGAAGGGCTCGGTCAGCCACTCGTTCATGCCGATGTCGAGGTCGAGCATGACGAAAACCGTGGTCTGCAGCCGGTCGGCCAGGTCGAACGCCTGGGCCCCCATCTCGAAGCATTCGCCGGGGTCGGCGGGCAGCAGCATCGGGTGCTTGGTGTCGCCGTGGCCGGCGTAGGCGGCGGCCAGCAGATCCGCCTGTTGCGTGCGGGTGGGCATGCCGGTGGACGGCCCGCCCCGCTGGACGTCGAAGATCACCGCCGGGATCTCGGCGAAGTACGAGAGGCCGATGAACTCGGTCATCAGCGACACGCCGGGCCCCGAGGTGGCGGTGAAGGCGCGGCAGCCGTTCCAGCCGGCGCCGACGACCATGCCGATGGAGGCGATCTCGTCCTCGGCCTGGATGATCGCGCAGCGGCCCTTTCCGGTCTCAGGATCTGTCCGCAAGTCCTGGCAATAGCTGGTAAAAGCCTCGGCAAGTGAGGTGGACGGCGTGATCGGATACCAGGCGCAGACGGTGGCCCCGCCATAGACCGCGCCCAGGGCCGCGGCCTGGTTGCCCTCCACATAGATCCGGTCGCCCACGCCGTTGGCGGGCCGGACCTGCAGCGGCAGCGGCGCCAGGCGCTCGCGGACATAGCCGTGGCCCATGTGCAGGGCCTCGACATTGGCCTTGATCAGCCGGTCCTTGCCGGCGAAGTCGTCGGTCAGGAGGCTCTCGATGGCGGCCAGGTCGATGCCAAGAAGCGCCGCCAAGGCCCCGACATATATGGTGTTCTTGAAGAGCTGGCGTTCGCGCGGAAGCTCGTAGGCCTCGTTGCACATGGCCGTCAGCGGCACGCCGATGACGGTGATGTCGTCCCGGAAGCGCGAGGGCGGGATCGGCTTGGTGGAGTCGTATAACAGGAAGCCCCCGCTCTCGATCTCGGCCAGATCCCGATCCCAGGTCTGGGGGTTCATGGCGACCATCAGGTCGACGCCGCCGCGCCGGCCCAGATACCCCGCCTCGGTGATCCGCACCTCGTACCAGGTGGGGAGGCCCTGAATGTTCGACGGGAAGATGTTGCGCGCCGCCACCGGCACGCCCATCCGCATCACCGAGCGGGCGAAGAGGCCGTTGGCGCTGGCCGATCCCGAGCCGTTCACATTGGCGAACTTGACGACGAAGTCGTTGATCCGGGGCTTGCCGCCCGACGCCTGCCCCCCTGCCGTTACTGACTCAGGCATTGCGGCCCCGCGTGCGTCATCTCGAGATAGAACTTCTGCATGTCCCAGGCGCCCGTGGGGCACCGTTCGGCGCATAGGCCGCAGTGCAGGCAGACGTCCTCGTCCTTGGCCATCACCCGGCCGGTGGCCAGCTTGCCGGAGACATAGAGATCCTGGGTCAGGTTCGTGGCCGCCGCCTTCAGGCGACCGCGCAGGTCGGCTTCCTCACCGTCCTCGGTGAAGGTGATGCAGTCCATCGGGCAGATGTCGACGCAGGCGTCGCACTCAATGCACAGCTTGTCGGCGAACACCGTCTGGACGTCGCAGTTCAGGCAGCGCTGCGCCTCCTTCAGGCCCAGCTCCCGGTCGAAACCCAGCTCGACCTCGAGGCGCACGTTGGTCAGGGCTTCCTTCTTGTCGAGCAGCGGGACCCGGTAGCGGTGGTCGTTGGAGACGTCGTTGTCGTAGCTCCACTCGTGGATGCCCATCTTCTGGCTCACGAGAGTCACGCCGGGCGGCGGACGGACGCTCACGTCCTCGCCGCAGCTGAACTTGTGGATCGAGACCGCGGCCTCGTGGCCCTGCGCCACCGCCCAGATGATGTTCTTGGGCCCGAAGGCCGCATCGCCGCCGAAGAAGACGTTGGGGAGGGTCGACTGGAAGCTGGCCGGGTCGACCTGGGGCATATGCCATTCGTCGAACTGAAGGCCGATGTCGGTCTCGATCCAGGGGAACGCGTTCTCCTGCCCCACGGCCACCAGCACGTCGTCGCATTCGTAGTGCTCGTCCGGCTCGCCGGAGGGGACGAGCCGGCGTCGGCCCCGGTCGTCGAACTCCGCTTTCACCACCTCGAAGAGCACGCCGGTCAGCCGCCCGCCGTCGTGGGTGAAGGCCTTGGGGACGCGGTAGTTGAGGATCGGGATGTCCTCGTGCATCGCGTCCTCCTTCTCCCAGGGGGACGCCTTCATCTCCTCGAAGCCGGAGCGGACGATCACCTTCACGTCCTCGCCGCCCAGGCGGCGCGAGGTGCGGCAGCAGTCCATGGCGGTGTTGCCGCCGCCGAGGACGATCACGCGGCGGCCGATCCGCTCGATGTGGCCGAAGGAGACCGAGCTCAGCCAGTCGATGCCGATGTGGATATTGGCGGCGGCCTCCTGTCGGCCCGGCAGGTCCAGGTCGCGGCCGCGCGGGGCGCCGGAGCCGACGAAGACGGCGTCGTAGCCCTCCTCCAGCAGCGCTTTCAGGCTGTCGATCCGCTGGCCGAAGCGCATCTCGACGCCGCCGAGGGCCTGGACGTAGCCGACCTCCTCGTCGATCACCTCCTCGGGCAGGCGGAAGCGCGGGATCTGGCTGCGGATCATCCCGGCCGACCGGGCCTCGCCGTCGAAGATGGTGAGCTGGTAGCCCAGGGGCGCGAGGTCCCGCGCCACGGTCAGCGAGGCCGGGCCGCAGCCCACGAGGGCGATCCGCTTGCCGTTAGGCGCGGCGGCGGGCGGCGGCATCAGGCCGGTGACGTCCGACTTGTTGTCGGCGGCGACCCGCTTCAGCCGGCAGATCGCCACCGGCTCGTCCTCCACCCGGCCCCGGCGGCAGGCGGGCTCGCAGGGGCGGTCGCAGGTCCGCCCGAGAATCCCCGGGAAGACGTTGGACTTCCAGTTGATCATGTAGGCTTCGGAGTAGCGGCCCTCCGCGATCAGGCGGATGTACTCCGGGACGGGGGTGTGGGCCGGACAGGCCCACTGGCAATCGACGACCTTGTGAAAGTAGTCGGACTCAAGCTCACGCGTGCGCTGCAAAACTCGCTTCCTCCGGGACGCTCTACTCCCGGGGACAGGAAGTCGACTCTGCGCTCGGCAGAGATGGCTCCACGCCCCGACGCGGCGATGGAAGAACAGGTTACGTCCGCGTCGCCAGGGAAGCCAACCGTTTCCTGATCAAGGTTCACCGATTCCTGGCGCTCCGTTCCGAAGACCCGCTTCGACCTGCCGGCCCGAGGGGCATGAACATCCACACCAGAGTGTGATCGCGCGGCGCAGCTTTCGGGCCGCGCGGCCGTTGGCGGGTGTGACGGGTAAATGATACCTTAATCGTGGGAGAGGGCTCCGCCGGGGCGGAGCTGTGGGAGAACCGACATGGACATGCCGCGCGAACGCGTGCCCGAAGGCGCGCCGGTTACTTTCGAGGACGTCGCCTTCGAAGACCTGGATCCGACCGCCCTGTCGCCGCTGGATCCGACCGAGGCGCTGGACCTGCACCGCGCCATCAACGAACGGCGGGCTCAGGTGGAGAACGGCGAGGCCCTGCGTCACCTGCGTTCGCTGTAAAGCGGTCGTCCCGGTTTCCGCGCCAGCGCAAGACCGGGACCCCAATGTGCAAACGGCGCCGTCTCGAACCGAGGCGGCGCCGTCGCTTTATCTGGATCTGATCCGGCGCTCCGGGGTCCCGGTCTTCGCCTGCGGCGAAACCGGGATGACACCGTGTGCGCGGAAGCGACCTACTCGGTGTAGCCTTCCGGCAGGTCGTCTTCCTTCATCAGCTCGTCCTTCGAGACCTTCTTCTCCTTGACCTTGGCCTTGGAGACGATGAGGTCGACGACCTTGTCCTCGAAGATCGGGGCGCGCAGCTGGGCCTGGGCGTTCTGGTTCTCGCGCAGCAGGTTGAACACCTGCTGGGCCTGCGGGCCGTACTTGATGGCTTCGCGGCGGATCGCCTCGTTCAGCTCCTGCTCGGTCACCTGGACGTTGTTGGCGCGGCCGATTTCGGCGAGCACCAGGCCCAGGCGCACGCGGCGCTCGGCGATTTTGCGATATTCCTTCTGAAGCTGCTCCTCGGACTTATCGGCGTCCTCGGGGGGGAGCTGGCCGGCTTCCTTGTCCTGCTGCACCTGGCCCCAGATCGAAGCGAACTCGGCCTCGACCATCTTCGGCGGCAGCGGGAAGTCGTGCTTGGAGTCCAGCTCGTCCAGCAGGGCGCGCTTCAGCTTGAAGCGCGAGGCGCCGGCGTACTGTTCTTCCAGGTTGCCCTTCACCAGCTCCTTGAGCTTCTCCAGGCTGTCGAGGCCAAGGCGCTTGGCGAACTCGTCGTCGGCCGGCGAGTCGACCGGGCCGCGCACTTCCTTCACCTTGGTCTCGAACTCGGCGTCCTTGCCGGCCAGGTTGGCGGCCTGGTAGTCGGTCGGGAAGGTCACCTTCACCGTCACGTCGCTGTCCGGCTTGGCGCCCACCAGCTGGGCCTCGAAGCCCGGGATGAACTGGCCCGAACCCAGGACCAGCTCGACGTCGTTCGCCGTGCCGCCCTCGAAGGCTTCGCCGTCCACGCGGCCGATGAAGTCGATGACCACCTGGTCGCCGTCCTTGGCCTTCACGGTCTTGCCGGTCTTGGCCTCGTAGGTGCGGTTCTGGCTGGCCAGCTCGGCCACCGCCTCGTCCACTTCCTTATCGGTCGGGGTGTAGACCGGCTTGGTCAGCGACAGCGAGGCGCCGTCCACCGGCTCGAACTCGGGCATCAGGTCGATCGACAGCTCGTAGGCCAGGTCGGCCTTGCCATCCATCACCGCCTCGATGTCGCCTTCCGGCTTCAGCTCGGGCTCGCCGGCGGGGCGCAGCTTGTTGTCGTCCAGGATCTTCTGGGTGGTCTCGGTCAGGCTCTGCTGGACCACTTCGCTCATGATGGACTTGCCGTACAGGCGACGCACGTGGGCCGGCGGCACCTTGCCGGGGCGGAAGCCCTTGACGTTGAGGGTGGGGGCGATCTCCTTGATCCGGGCTTCCAGACGCTCGGTCAGGTCCGACATGGGGACCGTCACGCCGTAGACGCGGCTCAGGCCTTCACCAGACTTCTCAACGATTTGCATCGACATTCTCAAGTTTCCTGGACCCTGCGCGACGCGCGCCTTGTCCGTTCATGGCGTCAAACGGGGAAGGCCGCCGGACGGGGCCCGGCGGCGCGAAGCGGCCCTTATGTCACGGGGAACCGGCGCCTCCAAGCCCCCTGCCCCTTGACGCCGGCCCCGCGGCCCGCGATGGCAGGCCGCTACCCCACGCGGATGTGGCGGAATTGGTAGACGCACTGGATTTAGGTTCCAGCGCCGCAAGGCGTGGAGGTTCGACTCCTCTCATCCGCACCAGCCTTCGCGCGCCGGGCGCGCTTCGGCTCGGCAAGCCGTCTCCCGGGAAAGCGCTGCCGTCCGGGGCGTGACAGCCGCGCGGGCGCAAGGCAGAACGCGGCCATGTCCAACGGCGTGCTTTTCATCCACAACAACTTCCCCGGCCAGTTCGGGGACCTGGCGCAGCAGCTGCTGGCGCGGGGCGTGCCGTGCCTGGCGGTCGGCCAGCACCACGCCCGCGGCATGACCGGCGTGAAAATCGCCCGCTACACCCTGCAGCGCGGCTCGACGCCCGGTATCTTTCCGTTGGCCACGCGCGCGGAGGCGGACCTGATCCGGGCCCGCAGCGCCTATGACGCGGCGATGGCGCTGAGGAACGAAGGCTGGGACCCGGCGGTGATCGTCGGCCATCCGGGCTGGGGCGAGATGACCTTCATCTCCGAGGTCTTTCCCAATGCCAAGCGGGTCGCCTTCGCCGAGTTCTACTACCACGGCCGCGGCTTCGACGTGGGCTTCGACACCGAGTTCCAGGCCCACGACCAGGAGGCGGTGCTGCGCGCCGACGCCAAGAACGGCATGATGGCCGTCGCCTACGCCGAGGCCGATGCGATCGTGACGCCGACGCCGTTCCAGGCCAGCACCCTGCCCCCGCGCTTTCGCGAGGCCACGCGGGTGTTCCACGAAGGCGTAGACATGGACGCCATCCGCCCCGGCCCGCCCGAACCGTTCGCCCTGGACGACGGGCGCGTGATCGAGCCCGGTACGCCCGTGATCACCCACGTGAACAACCACATGGAGCCCCTGCGCGGACTGCACATCCTGGCGCGCGCCCTGCCCCGGCTGCTGCGCGAGGTCCCGGAGGCGCAGGTGATCCTCATCGGCGATCCGACCAAGAAGCCCTATGGCGCCGCGGCCCCCGAAGGCATGACCTGGAAGGACGCCTGTTTCCAGGGCATCGACTACGACCCGGCGCGGGTGCACTTCCTGGGTCGGGTGGCGCACGAGCGGATGCTAGCCGCCCTGCGCCTGGGCGCGGCGCATGTCTACTACACCTACCCCTTCGTCCTCTCGTGGTCGCTTTCGGAGTCGATGGCGTCGGGGTGCTATGTGATCGGGTCCGACACCGCCCCCGTGCGCGATGCGATCCAGGACGGGAAGAACGGCCGGCTGCTGCCGTTCTTCGACGTGGACGCCCTCTCCGGCGCCATGATCGCCGCGTGCCGCGATCCCGAGGCCTCCCGGCCGCTGCGGGCGGCGGCGCGGGTCACGGCCGAGGCCATGTTCAGCCGCGCCAAGGGGCGGGAGGCCTGGTTCAAGCTGCTGCGGGAGCTGGGGCTGAAGATTCCGGGGTAGCACCGCCTGGACTTGTGTCCTCACAGATCGCGGGCGGGTCCGGTGATGCGGTGTTCAAGGGCCTGCTTCGACCCTGTGTGGACGGCTCTCCGTCGGCAAGGGTGTTCTTGAGCTGTTGCAGAGCTGGTCGGTGCGGCCATGTGTTCGGCCTGTCGATGC
>Ga0155080_123_pt2 | contig 41161 bp, 45 predicted proteins | sample RifCSPhighO2_01_FD_106048 | JGI IMG/M metagenome (GOLD analysis project Ga0155080, IMG submission 106048) | Phenylobacterium sp. RIFCSPHIGHO2_01_FULL_69_31 | reverse complement strand
AGCAGCCAGCCAACAAACAAGGGGGCGAGCCACAGCTCCGGCGCCCGCCTCCGCCCCGACCGCATTGTGACGCTCCCCGCGCCGGCGTAACCAGGGCGGATGGCGCCCCTCTCCAGCATCCGCGTTCGCCGCAGCCGTCCGTCCGACGCGGCGAGCCTGCGGGAGGTGCTCCACGACACCTACGAGATCACCTGGCTGCCCCAGCTGACCCCCGAGGCGGCGCGAGCCTTCCGCGAGGCGGACCGCCCGGCCGCCTACGTCGCCGAACGGGGCGGCCTGTTCCACGTCGCCGAGGTGGACGGCCAGGTCGTGGGCTTCGTGGATTGGGAGGCTGATTTCGTGAACGCCCTGCACGTGCGGTCCAGCCACGCGCGCCTGGGCATCGGCAGCCGCCTGATGGACGTGGCAGAGGCCGAGATCGCCCGCGCGGGCTTTCCCGTCGTCAGGCTGGAGACGGACACCTTCAACGCCCGCTCCCAGGCCTTCTACCGGGCCCGCGGCTACCGGGAAGTCGATCGGTATCCGGACGAGGAGTGGAACAGCGGTCTTACGACGCTCTTGCTGGCGAAGGCGATCAGCCGCGTGGGTAACTGAGTTGCAGTAGGCTGGGGCTATGAGGAAATCTTGGCATCCAGGCGGGAAGCCGACGCTAGTCAGTGGCGGCGAAATTCGAGGATTCCCACGACGCGCCTCCTAACTTAGAAGGAGAGTCGTGTTTCCGAGCGACCCGCCCGGCGGGACGCGGAGGGATTGTGGTGCACACCCCCAGCCAACTAGCAGCGCTTTCACGCCTATTCTCAGCGACCGTGTTTCGCGAAATGGCGACCAAGGGGCGCTCTGCGACGTTTGCGAGGCTGATCGGCGAAACCGGCCTGCTGGACGGCCGATTCACTGGCCCTACCGTGGCGGAAGCGTTTGACGCGGCGTTCTCACGCTTGAGACGGGCGGGAGCCAGAGACGAATACGTCTATCGCTCCGCCCTGACCCACAATGTCCTGCTCGGGAAACACTCGCTCAACACTGCTGCAATGCTCGCTGAGTTTCGCGCAGGGGCATGTAAGGCCGACCTGGTAATCCTCAACGGCACGGCGACGGTCTACGAAATCAAATCGGAGAGGGACTCGCTTGTCCGTCTTGAGAATCAAATTCGCCAGTACCGACGGGTCTTTGCCAAGGCCTACGTGATTGCAGGCGAAGACCACGTCAGCGACGTGCTCAAGGCCACGCCCGCCGAAGTCGGCGTCCTGAGCTTGGTTCGGTGGGATCGAATAAACACTGTGCGAGAAGCCGTTGAAACTTTCGACGCCGTGTGCCCGGTCGCAATCTTCGAGGCGCTACGGACTGCTGAGGCGTGCAAGATTTTGACCGCGTTGGGTGGCGAGCCGCCGGACGTCCCGAACACGGAGCTACATCGCGCATTGCGCACGAAGTTCGAACAGCTAGACGCGGCTGCAGTGCATCGCGAAATGGTATCGGTTCTGAAGCAGACGCGTAATCTCGCGCCGCTGCATGCACTGGTTGACCGCTTGCCAGCTTCGCTACAGCCTGCTGCCCTGTCGATTCAGGTGCGACGCGCCGACCATGAACGGCTAGTCAAAGCTGTGTCTACACCCTTCGAGGAAGCGCTAACCTGGGGCTGACACGGCATGTACTACCCCTATTTTCGCGGCAAGCAGTTCGAACTGATCACAGTCCGCGAAACTGCCGCCGTGATGGCGGCGGCCGGATTCGTGCCCATCATTGAACCGGTGAAGGAAACCCTTAACGGCCTTGATCGCGCTCTGAAGGCGGTTTGCGAGGCCGGGGGCAACGCCATCGTCATCGTCAACCCCTACCACGGGGATCATTCCGACGACGGCGCGGGTATCTCCACACTTTTGAGAGCCAAGTATCTTGGCAAGGGAGGCATCAGCGCTGGCATTTTGCTTAAGGAGCATATGTCGCGACGCGACGCGCTGGGATGTTACAAGGCCCACGAAGACCACAGACCCGTCTTCGTTCACGCCGGCTTCACTGACGGCAAGGGCTTGGCCGAGGATATCGGCGACATCCTCCCTGACACTCAACACGTATTCTTCGAGAAATACTGCGGAACTCTATATCGGAAACACTTTCGCGGCAGCCGAAGGATTCTGTTGCGAGACGGGTTCGAGAGACGGCGCAACGCCGACCATCCGCCGATGGAGGTCTTTTCAGAGCTACACCTAACGTACGCAGACGACGGCATGGACGGCTTCGGCGATTTCCTGATCGTCGGCGACGACTTCACCGAAGGCGGCGGGCCTGCGTACGCCGTGGCCATCCATCTGACCTTCATCAACCCGGAGAAAGACGACGTGATGTATATTTATCATTTCGTCTCAGACTCCAAAGATACCCCTACCGATCCAGCGGGAAAATTCGCCCAAGCCTTAGCAAAGCTGATCAAAAAGCTTGATGGTAGAATGTCACATTTGGAAGACACCTCCGCGATCACGGAGTTCCGTGACTTATACGCCAAAAAGCACTTCCCTGGGCTCGGCCAAGTGAAGAAGCTGTCGATGATCCACCACGTCGAAACGCTGGCTCGCTATTTGTCATAGCACCGGAGATGGGCGCGCTTTGCTGTCCGGAATGTTTCGGCGATCGCGGCTTACGCCGCGACATCATCCCGTCGCTGAGTGCAGCAACAGGCGACTGCGGCTACTGCGGATCAAGAGACGTGCCCTTGGTACCGCCCAATGCACTCGCAGATGTTTTCGAACTCTTGATCAGCGCCTACGAGGCAGACGAGGAAGGTTCCACGCTCATTGAGCTGATGAAGCGGGATTGGCAGCTATTTTCGCATCCGGCGATGGATGCCGCCCATGCCAAGGAGTTGCTCAGCGAAATTCTCGATGACGGCGAGATTGTGCGGAAGCGGTTTTCGCCATCCTCCAGCTTCACCAGTACCGGCCTAGTGCAATGGGAGACGCTGCGCGAGGAGCTGATGTGGAAGAACCGCTACTTCCTCGATCAGGCGATCGACGAGGACCGGCTTCGAGATCTCCTGGCCTTCCTGCCGGCGGACGATATGCCGGACGTCTGGTATCGCGCTCGCATCATGACTGGCGACAACCCCCACTCCATTGAGGAGATGGGCGCTCCGCCGCCACGTGAGGTCTCCCATGGCCGCGCTAATCCGCCGGGGATTCCCTATCTCTACGTCGGCTCCAAGCCTGATACGGCCGTCGCCGAGGTGAGGCCGCACACAGGTGAGAAGGCGTGCGTCGCAGACTTCAAGATCAAAGGAGCTCTTACCGCCGTTGATCTGCGCAATCCCCGCCAGCTGGTATCCCCGTTCTTGCTGGCCGATGCTGCTGCGATCGGCCAGCTGCGGGCAGACATCCCTTTTCTTGAGCGCCTTGGTGACGAACTGACCCGCCCCGTGCTGCCGCGTGGCGCAGCTATCGATTACGTACCCAGTCAATACCTATGTGAGTTTATCAAGAAGCGCGGCTATGACGGGGTCGTCTACCGCAGCTCGGTCAGCGACGGGATCAACCTTGCGCTGTTCGACCCTAGCCGCGCGGTAGCCGGCGCGGTCGACATCTATGACGTCAGAGGCGTCTCCGTTCAGATCGAACGGGTCTAGCGCAGCGCGCTCTTAGTCCTGGCGGCTAGCCGGTCCAAACTCTCGGAGCCGCCATTCCCAACGTTGGAAATGAGTCAAGCCCCCCAACAAACTTTGACTCCCACCCCCACCCCATGTTCCCTTTTCGTTCATGGCGTCGGATCTCGACCTCACCGAACAGGAACAGGCGTCCCTCGCCGAGCTGGCTGAGCTCGACATGGCGCTGGCGCGGCATGTCCATGCCCATGCGCTGGCGGCGGACGATCCGGCGACCATCGCCGACCTGGCCCGCGCCTATCAGCGGATCGCGCGCTCGGCGCGGCAGAGCCTGGCGCTCACCGCCAAGCTTCGGCGCGATGCGGCGCGCGACGCCCTGGAGGCCGCCCGCGAGGCGCGGCTGAAGGCCGACCGCGACGCGATCCTGGCGCCCTTCGCCATGCGCTACGCCCGCCCGGCCTATGAGCCTCATGACGACGAGGCCTATGACGACGAGGACGAGGCCGACGAAGACTTCGACGATGACGAGGACCAGGACGGGGCCGGCGACGAAGACGGCGACGATCCCGCCGCCGCCGCCGCACCCGCCGCCACGCCCGACCCCGCCGTCCTCGCCCGCGAGGCCGAGCTGCGCACTGCCCTGCGCCGGCTGATCTGGGACGAGCGCGAGCGCCTCGAGACCGAGGAGACGCCGGAGGACCTGTTCGTCCTCCTGGACGAGCGCCTGGAGGCGGTGCGGCGCTGGCCCGCCCCGGCCGCCCGGCCGCTGGACGAGGACGTGGTCGAGGTCAGCCGCATCCTGGGCCTGCCCCCTCGGGCCCTGGGCGAATGGCGCAGCCTGCCCGATCCCGAGCCGCCGCCGGAGCCGCCGGCCCCGCCAGCGCCTTCACCCCCGGACCCGGACCCGGCCGACCCGTGGCGCAGCTCCGCCTGACGCCGCGCCCATCGCCCCCGGTGCGGCCCGTTCCCCCGATCGCAACACCCGAAACGCCGCCCGCCGCGCCGCCGGCGCGTGCGCCTGCGCGCCGGCGCGACCCCGGCCGCACTGGACATCGGGAACCGGCGGCCCCATCCTTCGCGTTCAAACGACCGTTCGACGCGAGCTGCCGATGTTCATGCGCTTCTTCACCGAGCTTCGCGAGGCCAAGGTGCCCGTGACGCTGAAGGAATACCTCGCCCTGATGGAGGCGATGGACAAGCAGGTCATCGACCGTTCGGTGGAGGACTTCTACTACCTCTCGCGCGCCGCCCTGGTGAAGGACGAGAAGAACCTCGACAAGTTCGACCGGGTGTTCGGCCACGTCTTCAAGGGCCTGGAGAAGACGGACGGCGAAGGGCTCACCGCCGACATCCCAGCCGAGTGGCTGAAGAAGATCTCCGAGAAGTTCCTGACCGAGGAAGAGAAGGCCCAGATCGAGGCCATGGGCGGCTTCGACAAGCTGATGGAGGCCCTGGCCCAGCGGATCAAGGAACAGAAGGAGCGCCACGAGGGCGGCAACAAGGCCATCGGCACCGGCGGCACCTCGCCCTTCGGCGCCAACGGCTATCACCCCGAGGGCGTGCGGATCGGCCAGGACAAGGGCCGCCACGGCAAGGCGATCAAGGTCTGGGACAAGCGCGAGTACAAGAACCTCGACGACAGCGTCGAACTCGGCACCCGCAACATCAAGGTGGCGCTGCGGCGGCTGCGCAAATGGGTGCGCGAGGGCCACGCCGACGAGCTGGACATGAACGGCACCATCCGGGGGACGGCCGAAAAGGGCTATCTCGACATCCAGATGCGGGCCGAGCGGCGCAACAAGATCAGCGTGCTGCTGTTCCTCGACGTGGGCGGGTCGATGGACAGCCACATCAAGGTCTGCGAGGAGCTGTTCAGCGCCGCGCGCTCAGAGTTCAAGAACATGGAGTTCTTCTACTTCCACAACTGCCTCTACGAGGGCGTGTGGAAGGACAACCGGCGCCGGCACACCGAAAAGATGAACACCTGGGACGTGCTGCACAAGTATCCGCACGACTACAAGGTGATCTTCGTCGGCGACGCCACCATGAGCCCCTACGAGATCACCTATCCGGGCGGCTCGGTGGAGCATTGGAACGAGGAAGCGGGCGCCATCTGGATGGACCGGGTGGCCCAGATCTACGAACACATGGTCTGGCTGAACCCGACCGCCGAGCGCCACTGGGACTACACGCCCTCGATCGGCGTGATGAAGCAGCTGGTGGGCGACCGGATGTTCCCCCTGACCATCGACGGGCTGGAAAAGGCGATGCGGGAGTTGTCGCGCTGATCGCGCAATAGGCCTAGCATCCGGTAGCGCTTATGGGATTCGCATGACCGATCCCCTGATTCAGGACCCGTCCGAGACCGAAGAGGCCGAGGCCGCCACCAAGCAGGCGGTCTTCAACGCGGCTGAGCGATTGTTCGCCCTGCACGGCTTCCAGAACGTCTCGGTGCGCGACATCACCGCCGAGGCGGGGGTGAACCTGGCCAGCGTGAACTACCACTTCGGCTCCAAGGACGCCCTGCTCTTCGAGATCTTCCGCCGGCGCACCTCCGAGCTGAACCGCGAGCGGGCGCGGATGCTGCACGAGGCGGCCGCGAGGCACGACGGCAAGCCGCCGGTCCGCGACATCCTCGAGGCCTACTTCGCCCCGCCCCTGCGCTGGGCCAATCCCGACAACGACCGCCGCATCTCGGTGCAGTTCATCATCCGCGCCCGGTCCGAGGGCACGGCCGAGATGCGCGAGGTGCTGCGCAACGACGTCAGCCATCTGGAGCGGTTCGCCGGCGCCCTGATGGCCGCCCGCCCCGACCTGCCCAAGGAAGACGTCTACTGGCGCCTGCACTTCGTGCTGGGCATGGTCCACAACAACCGCTTCGCCGAGTTCGACCGCCTGCACCACCTGTCCGGCGGCCTGACCCGTGAGGGCGACGTCGATGCGCTGCTGAAGCGGATGCTGGACTTCGCCGAAGCCGGGTTCAACGCCTGAACCGGCTGGTCCTCAGCGCCTGCGCGCTGAGGTTCCTGGACACCTTCCTGCTGATCGTCCCGTTCTACACGGTGATGTTCGCCGAGAAGGGGCTGTCGCCGGCACAGATCGGCTTGGCCCTCGGCGCCTGGTCGGCCACGGGCCTGCTGCTGGAGATCCCCTGCGGCGTCCTGGCCGACCGCATGTCGCGCCGCTGGCTGCTGGCCATCTCCCAGCTCCTGCGGGCGGCGGGCTTCCTGGTCTGGCTGGCGTTCCCGAGCTTCTGGGGCTTCCTGGCCGGCCTGACCTTGTGGGGCATGAAGAGCGCCACCATGTCCGGCGCCTTCGAGGCCGTGGTCTACGACGAGCTCAAGGCCCTGGGGCGCGAGGCCGAGTACGCCCGGGTCTTCGGCCGCGCCAAGGCCGCCCGCGGCGTGGGCCTGGTCGCCGCCTCGCTCACCGCCGCCGCCGCGGCGCCGCTGGGCTACGACGTCCTGATCCTGGCCAGCGCCCTGGCCGGCGTGGCCGCCGCCGCCTCGGCGCTCTGGCTGCCCGCCGCGCCCCGGGCCGTCGCCGTCGCCGACTGGGACTACCTCGCCCACCTGCGCCGCGGCGCCCGCGAGGCCCTGAGCCTGCCGGGCGTGCCGGCCCTGATCGCCTTCATCGCCGGCGTCCAGGCCGTCGCCTACGCCACCGCCGACTACTGGCAGCTCTTCGGCCGCGACGTGGGCCTTGCGAAGTCCGCCATCGCCCTCTTCATCGCCGCCCTCGCCACGGCCGAGGCGGTCGGCAGCATCCTGGCCCACCGCATCCGCGGCCTGGACGTGCGCTGGTCCTACGGCCTCACCTGCCTCGGCGGCCTCAGCATCGTCGCCGCCGCGGCGACGCACCAGGCCTGGTCGGTCGTCCTGCCGCTCGTCTACCTGGGCCTCTACAGCCTGGTGGACGTCAGCGCCGACGCCCGCTTCCACCACGCCATCCGCATGGAGACCCGCGCCACCGTCGCCTCGGTGAAGGGCTTCGCCACCCAGTGCGCAAACGGCGTCCTGATCCTGGGCTTCGGCCTCGTGGCCCAGGCCTCGGACTACCGGACCTCTTTCCTGACCTACGGCGCCGGCCTGACCCTGCTGGGCGCGGCCTACGCCGCCGCCAGCCTCCGCCGGCGCTAGCGGCGCCGCTTGCGCGGGCCTATCTGGACGCCATGCCCAAGATCGTCACCGACGCCCGCCAGTTCACCGCCGACGGCGCCTGGGGCGCCCGCGACCTCGCCGCGATCGAAGGGGCCAGCGTGCGCCTGCATTGGACCGACCAGCCCTACAGGTGGCACGTCAACGATGGCGCCGAGGTCTTCGTGGTCCTGGACGGCGAGGTGGAGATGCGCTGGCGCCAGGACGGCCGCGAACACACGACGATCCTCCGACCCGCGGACATGTTCATCGCCGACGTCGGCGACGAGCACGTGGCGCATCCCATCGGCCAGGCGCGCATCCTGGTGATCGAGAAGGCCGGTTCGGTCTAGGCCGCCAGCGCCCAGGCGTACCTCAGATCCTCAACGAACATGGCGTAGGCCTCCGCCTTGGCCGCCGCGTCGGGGAGGCGGAGCAGGTATGACGGGTGGTAGGTGACCACGCCCTGGGCCTGGTCTGAAAGCTGAAGGGCCTGGCCGCGGAGCTTGCCGATCGGGGTGGGTTTGCCGAACACCGCCAGGCCGGCCGTTGCGCCCAGGGCGACGACGACCCGGGGCCGCACGATCCGCCGCTCGGCGTCCAGCCACCAGCGGCAGGCGGCGACCTCGCCGGCGTCGGGCGTCTTGTGGATCCGCCGCTTGCCGCGCAGCTCGTGCTTGAAGTGCTTCACCGCGTTGGTGACGTAGGTCTCCGTGCGCGGCACGCCCGCTTCGGCCAGGGCGCGATCGAACACCTGCCCCGCCGGCCCGATGAACGGCTTGCCGGCCAAGTCCTCCTGGTCGCCGGGCTGCTCGCCGACGAACAGCAGCCGCGCGCCGGGGGGCCCCTCGCCCGGCACGCCCTGGGTAGCGTCGCGCCAGAAGTCGCAGCGTCGGCAGTGATCGACGCCGGCCGCCACCTCGGCCAGCGAGGTCGGCGCCTGCCCGTCCCACGGCGCATCGCGGCTGTTGCGAACCGCTGTCTTCACGACGCGGCGGTTGGGTTCGGTGGGAGCCTGACGGACCATGGTGTCGGTGCGGCCTTGGGCCTGGGCGATGAGTTCGGGAATGAGCGCCGCCTCGGGCAGGTTCCGCCAATAGCGCTTGGGCATCTCCATCTGCATCGCCCCGACCTTCAGCCGGGCCGGGTTGAAGATCGAGGCGTAGTAGGTGCGCCAGTAGTCCTCCAGCGCATCCTCGCTGGGCGCGTCGGCGGGATCGGCGCCGGCCGTGAAGCTCAGCTCCACCATGTCCCAGTGGACGCAGGCGTCGGGCGTCAGGATCGAGAAGCGCATGTTGGCGTACCGGCGGGCGAAGAACGGCGCCGTCGCCTCGGCCACCCGGTGGGCCGGTTCGAACCAGGCGACATAGGCCTCACCCCCCTCGTCCGCCGCCAACCGGAAACGGACGAAGGCCTTCATCTTGTGGGCCGCCCGGCTGACCTCCTTGGCGAAATGGTTGGCGCGGGCGACGTCCGGATCCGAGGCGATGTGCATCAGATCCCGCTCATCATGCAGCCGCCAGAGCAGCCGGTACAGCAGGGTGAAGCGCTCGTTCGAGCGGTGCAGGATCACCCGGGCGGCGAGATCGACGAAGGCCTTGGGAACCCGGAAGTCGGCCCTGATGTCGGTAGGCTGGACAGGTTCGGCGGCGTTACCGAACAGGGTGGCCTCGCCGTCGACGGTCCACAGCGCGGCTTCGGGCGGGACCTTGCGGGCCCGCAGGCCGCGGGCGGCCTGGCGCCAGCCGTCGAAGTCGGTTTCGTGGGCAAGGCGGACCACGTGCATCAGAAGAGGTCCAGTTGCTGCGGCTCGACCTCCTGGCGCAGGTTGGCGCTGTCGGTGAGCGCGCCCGGGCTCCAGTCTGCGCAGACCAGGAACGGCTTCAGCTTCTCGATGCCGCGGGACAGCCGCTTCACGTCCGCGAGCTCCAGCCGCTTGAAGCGGCGGACATCCAGGATGCGATCCACGGCGCGCACGCCCAGACCGGGCACCCGCAGCAGCCGCTCACGCTCGGCGGTGTTCACGTCCACCGGAAAGTCGCCGCGGTTGCGCAAGGCCCAGGCCAGCTTGGGGTCTACAGCGAGATCGAGGTCCTCGGTCTCGCCGATGATCTCGGCGCGCTCGAAGCCGTAGAACCGCATCAGCCAGTCGGCCTGGTACAGCCGGTGCTCGCGCACCAAGGGCGGGCGTTGCAGCGGCAGGCGGGCGGTGGCGTCGGGGATCGGGGAGAAGGCGGAGTAATAGACCCGGCGCAGCCGGTAGGCGCCGTAGAGGCTCTCGCTGCGCTTCAGGATCGCCCCATCGGTGGCTGCGTCGGCGCCGACGATCATCTGGGTGGACTGGCCGGCCGGCGCGAACCGGGGCGGCGAAGCCTTGCGACCCCTTTCCTTGGACGCCTCCTCCGACACCCTGACCGCCCCCATGGCCTTCTTGATGCCGGCGACGTCTTTCTCGGGCGCCAGGGCGACGAGGCTTTCGTCCTTCGGCAGCTCGATGTTGATCGAGATGCGGTCGGCGTAGAGGCCCGCCTCGTTGACCAGCGCCGGCGAAGCCTCCGGGATCACCTTCAGATGGATGTAGCCGCGGAAATCGTGGACCTCGCGCAGGGTCCGCGCCACGCGCACGATCTCCTCCATGGTGTAGTCCGCCGAGCGGATGATGCCGGAGGAGAGGAACAGCCCCTCGATGTAGTTGCGCTTGTAGAAGCTGAGGGTGAGGTCGACGACCTCGTCCACGCTGAACCGCGCGCGCGGCGTGTTCGAGCTGACCCGGTTCACGCAGTAGGCGCAGTCGTAGACGCAGAAGTTGGTCAGCAGGATTTTCAGCAGGCTGATGCAGCGGCCGTCTGGCGCGTAGGCGTGACAGATCCCCATCCCGCCGTCCGTCGAACCGACGCCCTTCCCGCCCCGCGAGTCGCGCTTGACGCTGCCCGACGAGGCGCAGGAGGCGTCGTACTTGGCCGCGTCGGAGAGGATTGCGAGCTTGCGTTTGAGATCGAGGGTTGGCACCTGGCGAACGTAGAGTTCTTATTTTGTTCGCGCAAGCGAGGCTGTGGTTGTTTCCGCGCCGCCGCCGATAGCTGACATATCGCGAACTGTGGAACCGTAGCCGTGGGCGCGCATTGTCAAGCTGCGGCGTCCGCTCTGCCATCCCCCCCCGGATGCGGAGCGGAGTCCGCCGGCCCCTGCACCGTCCCTCGAGGCAGGGGCCTCTTTCTATTTGCGCCAGGCGCAACGCGTTCCGAGCGCGGGTGGGGCTGCATTGCCCGCAAGCTCGGCCGAGGGTCTCCGATTTAACGTCACCGCGTCGGAGACCCTCGTAGCCGAGGCGCCTGAGGCCGGTTGCGGCTCCCCCAACGTGGGGGCGTTCTTACGGGGGAGCCGCGTTCAGGAGCGCTTCGGGACGGGTCGGTCCGGGGGGAGAGATGAACCGGTGTCCCTCAAGCCCGGACACCATCGCCCCAAGGCTTGACCGCAGTAGGGCGGGTTCGTGTCCGGCTTGTATCATGCGGCGGTATTTGCGGGGCGGCCCAGCCCGGCCGCAAGGGAGACTTGCCTTGGATTGGTGTTATAGTCATATATAACACTAGACCAGATGACGGTGGGTGCAGACTCACGGTCTCGGTCGCCTGGCGCGGGGGCGTGCAGGCCATTCGGAACGGGCGATGGATCCAGAGTGGAACGACAGTCAGCCGATCTACCGCCAGATCCGCGATCGCGTGGTCGCCATGATCCTCGACGGCCTGCTGAAGGAGGGCGATCCGCTGCCCTCGGTGCGCAACGTGGCGACCGAGAGCCGGGTCAATCCGCTCACCGTGCTGAAGGCGTACCAGCAGCTGACGGACGAGGGGCTGGTGGAGAAGCGGCGGGGGCTGGGAATGTTCGTCAACACCGGGGCGCGCGACCTGCTGTTGGCCGCCGAGCGGGAACGCTTCCTCACCGACCAGTGGCCCGAGATCTTCGCCACGATCCAGCGCCTGGGACTGGCCGGCGACCTGCTCGGCAAGCCCGACAAGCCGACGGGGAAGGGCTGAGCGCATGGCTTGCATAGAAGCCCGCGGCCTGCGCAAGGCCTTCAAGAACACCGTGGCCCTGGATGGCGTCGACCTGACGATCGAGCCGGGCCGCATCGTAGGCCTGATCGGCCCCAACGGCGCGGGCAAGAGCACGGCGCTGCAGGCCATCCTGGGCCTGACCGCCTACCAGGGCGAGCTGAAGGTGCTCGATCTGGGCCCCTGGACCGCGCGCGACCAACTGATGAGCGAGGTCTGCTTCATCGCCGACGTGGCGGTGCTGCCGCGCTGGATGCGGGTCTGGCAGGCGCTGGACTACGTGGCCGGGGTGCATCCTCGCTTCGACCGGGCCAAGGCCGAAGGGTTCCTGGCCCGGACCTCGATCCGCAAGACGAGCCGGGTGCGCGAACTGTCCAAGGGCATGGTCACCCAGCTTCACCTGGCGCTGGTGATGGCGATCGACGCGCGCCTGCTGGTGCTGGACGAGCCGACACTGGGCCTGGACCTTTTGTACCGCAAGGCCTTCTACGACAGCCTGCTGAACGACTACTTCGACGGCGACCGCACGATCCTGGTGACCACCCACCAAGTGGAAGAGGTGCAGCACATCCTGACCGACGTGGTGTTCCTGGACCGCGGGCGCGTGGTGCTGGATTGCAGCATGGAGGCGTTCGAGGCCCGCTATGTGGAACTGCTGGCGGCGCCCGAGCACCTGACGGCGGCGCGGACGTTCCGGCCCATCCACGAGCGCCAACTGTTCGGCCGCAGCCTCCTGATTTTCGACGGCGCGGACCGGGACCGGCTGGCGACCCTGGGCGAGCTGCGCAATCCCAGCCTGGCGGACGTCTTCGTCGCGCTGGTCGGAGGCCCGCAATGAGCGCCCTGCCCTGGACGCGCGTGCTCTATTGGTCGGTGCGGCGCGAGCTGTGGGAGCACCGGGCGGTCCTTATGGCGCCGGCGGTGATCGGCGCCGTCGCGCTGGTCGGCGCCTTGCTCAGCACGTTCCGCCTGCCGGCCGCCTTGCGCAGCCTGGAAGCGGGCTCGGCCAAGGACGGCGACATGCTGATGGCGTCCTACAGCTTCATGGCGCTCGCCGTGCTGCTCACCGGCCTGCTGGTGGCGGCGTTCTATTCGCTGGGCGCCCTGCAGGGCGAGCGGCGCGACCGCAGCCTGCTGTTCTGGAAATCCCTGCCGGTGTCCGACCGGATGACCGTGCTGTCGAAGGCGGCGGTCCCCCTGGTGGTGACGCCGGTCGTGACCTTCGCGGTGATCTTCGCCGCCCAGCTGCTGATGCTGGTCTGGAGCACGGCGGTGACGGTCGCCAACGGGATCAGCCCGGCCGTGCTGTGGAAGCACGCGGACCTGACCACGATGTGGGTGGTCCTGCCCTACGGCCTGATCGTCAATGCCCTGTGGCAGGCGCCGGTGTTCGCCTGGTTCCTGCTGGTCTCGGCCTGGGCGCGGCGGACGCCGATCCTCTGGGCGCTGGCGCCGTTCGCGATCCCGGCGATCCTCGAGGGCCTGGCGTTCCGCACTTCGCACATCGGCGGCTTCATCGGCGAGCGGCTGCTGGGCGGCTTCGCGCAGGCCTTTAGCGTCGACGGCAAGGCTGAGGCGGCAATCGACAACATCGGCCAGGTCGCCCCCCTGCGCGTCCTAGCCCAACCCGACCTCTGGCTCGGCTTCCTGTTCGCGGCCGTGTTCCTGGCCGCCGCCATCTGGCTCCGACGACGACGCGAGCCGAACTGACACCCCTCCCCTTCCGGAGATAGTCCCATGACCACTGCAGTCCTGACGCCCGGCGGCTCCGCCCGGGCGACGGCGGAACGCGCCCTGAAGGCGGCCGCAGGCTTCTGGTTCGCCACTGTGGTGACGGGCCAGGCCCTGTTCCTGGCCTACATCCTGGCCGTCTACGCCCCGACCTCGCTCAGCGGGAACTTCGCCGCCTGGAACGAGAACAAGATGCTCATCAAGGGCTATGTGCCGGGCGACACCGTCGGCAACCTGGCCTTCGCGGCGCACGTGCTGATGGCGGCCGTGGTGACCTTCGGCGGGACGCTCCAGTTCGTGCCGCAGATCCGCGCTCGCGCGCCAGCGGTCCACCGCTGGATAGGCCGCGCCTTCATGACCACCGCGATGGCCGCCAGCGTCGTCGGCCTGTGGATGACCTGGGGCCGGCCCACCGACTCCGGCCTTCCCGCCGCCATCGCCATCACCCTGGACGCGGCCCTGATCCTGGCGTTCGGCGGCCTGGCCTGGCGCACCGCCGTGGCCCGCGACTTCACCGCCCACCGCCGCTGGGCCATGCGCACCTTCATGGTCGCCAACGGCGTCTGGTTCCTGCGGCTGGGGATGGCGACCTACGGCATGGCCTACCTGGCGACCGGCAAGGTCCTGCCCAGGCCCGGCGATGTCTTCGACGTCTGGAGCTTCGGCGCCTACCTCGTGCCGCTCCTGGTCCTCGAACTCTACCTGCGCGCCAAGGCCGGCGGCGGCCCCGTGATGCGGGCCTCGGCGACCGGCGCGGTCGTCCTCGGCGCCCTGCTCATGGGCGTCGGCATCTTCGGGACGTGGGTCGGCATGTTCGCCCCCGTCCTCGCCAACGTCCTCGCCAAGCTCTGAAGGCCGTCGCCATGAATCTCGAAGCCCCTCCGGGCGCGCCCTGGATCCTCCATTTCGCCGCCACCCTCCTGCTGGTGCTCCACATTGCGGGCGGCGCGACCGGCATCCTCTCCGGCGGGGTCGCCATGTTCGCCCGCAAGGGCGGTCGGTGGCACACCGTGGCGGGGACGGTCTTCTTCGTCTCGATGCTGACCATGACCGGCGTGGCCGCCTGCACCGCCCCGTTCCTCGCCGACGGGCGATGGACAAACACCACCGCGGCGGTCTTCACCCTCTATCTGGTCACCACAGGCTGGGCGACGGTGCGCCGGCGACCAGGGGAGGCCGGCGCCTTCGAGCGAGGCGCGGTGCTCGTGCCGCTGGGCATCGCCGCCATGGGCCTGGGCCTGGTTCCTTGGGGCCAGGCGACCGGTACGGCCGACAGCTTCGCCACAGTCTACGCCTTTGCCGCCATCGCCGGCCTGGCGGCGGCCAGCGACCTGCGGATGATCCGGCGCGGCGGCGTCGCCGGACGCGACCGTACCGTGCGCCATCTGTGGCGCATGGGCCTGGCGCTCTTCATCGCCACCGGCTCGTTCTTCTTCGGACAGCAGGACCGGATTCCCGAGGCGATCCGCACCAGCATCGTCCCCTCCATCCTCGGCCTCGCGCCCCTGCCCCTCACCGCCTTCTGGTGGATCCGCACCCGCCTGCCCCGGCGAGCCCGCCGGCCGGCTCGGGTGACGCCCAGCGAGTTCCGCAAGGCGCTCTAGGGAAGCTTCGCTATACTGCGCCCCAGGCGTCGTCGGGGGACCTCGCCGATTGGGGGGCTCTGCGATGACCACGGCCAATGCGGCAGGCGCCGCCGGGGGTCCGGGCGAGCGGCGCGGTCTGTTCGAGGACCAGCTGGCCGACTGGACCAACGACGACGTGCTCCAGACCAAGGAGGCGCGGGCGGCGCTGGGGGCCAAGCATCCGGCCGGTCTGCGGGTGCTGGACTGGCCGGAGCTGCGGGCGCTTTTCGCCCGGTACGATCCGCCCGCCACGCGCCACGGACGGCGCGATCGGCGCTTCGGCCTGTTCTCGGTGGCGCTGGCCGCCCTGGGTCTGGTCCTGGCGGCGCTTGCGCCACTGACCGTGGGCGCCGAACGCTACATGGGCTTCGCCGCCGCCGCCCTGACCATCGCGGGCCTCAGCCTGATGGCCTTCCACGAGTTCGGCGCCAGCTCGAAGGCCCGGTGGCTGGCGCAACGGTTCGGGGCGGAGCGAGTCCGCGCGCTCTATTTCCAGGCCGTGGCGAACAACCTGGACCTAGTCGCTCGAGCAATGACCAGCGACGCCGCGCTCGGCGAATGGAAACAGGCCCGGTCGCGCCTGCTCTCGCTGCTGCCGAGGCCGGAAGACCTGCCAGGCCAGGTGCCGAAGCTGGCTGGGCCGGTGGACGACGCGGACACCTGGGTGGCTCCCGAATGGACGACGCCGCCGGGGCCGCCGCAGCCGTCGCCGGACCTCGACCTACTGCTGTCCCTACTGCGTGGCCAGCGGCTCGACGCTCAGCTCGACTATGTGCGGCGCAAGCTGAGCGACTCCCTGGGCGCCCCCGGCCAGCGGGCCGCCGCGGTGCGACGGCTGAGCCTCCTGCTGCTGGCCGCCGCCGCGGTGACGGGCGCGGTCGCGGGCGTGCTGCTCGCCACCGGACGAGCCCCGGCGGACACGGACGTGAAGCTCGCCCTGGAGGTCACAGTGGGCGCGCTGGTCGTGGCCCTGGCGCTGCGCGTGATCAACGACGACCGACTGCTGTCGGGCGACGCCGCGCGCTATGCCTCCTACGCGGAGGCGGTATCGAAGGCTCGCGCCCGGTTCGATGCGGGCGACTTGGCCGAAAAGCAGGCCGCTCTTCGCGAGATGGAGGTCGTGGCCTACCGGGACCTGCGGCAGTTCGTCGGCGCTCATTGGCGGGCGCGGTAGGCCGGTCGGTTCAGATCCTCCGGCGCCTCACGTCGCGAAGGATCTCGGCCGCGGCGTTGTGGCCGGGCGCTCCGGTGACCCCGCCGCCCGGGTGCGTGCCCGCGCCGCACTGGTAGAGGCCCTTCACGGGCGTCCGATAGTCGCCGGCGCCCAAGACGGGGCGTGCGGAGAACAGCTGATCCAGGCTGAGGCGGCCGTGCATGATGTCGCCGTTCACCAGGCCGAAGGTGCGCTCCAGGTCCAGCGGCGACAGCACCTGGCGGCCCAGCACCGAGGCGGCGAAGCCCGGCGCGTGCTTCTCGACCGTGGCGATCATCAGATCGGCCACCTCGTCGCGGCAGTCGTCCCACGATCGGCCGCCCGGAAGCTCGGGCGCCACGTGCTGGCAGAACAGGCTGGCCACGTGGCGGCCGGCGGGCGCCAGACTATCGTCCAGGGTCGAGGGGATCAGCATCTCGACGATCGGCGCCTTCGACCACCCGTGGACGCGGGCGTCGTCATAGGCCCGCTCCATGTAAGCCATGGTGGGCGCGATGATGATGCCACCCGTCATGTGGTCGCCCGGCTCCGGCGCCACGGTGAAGCGGGGCAGGTCCGACAGGGCCACGTTCATGCGGAAGGTCGCCGAGCCCGAACGGTAGCGCGCGATGCGCTCGACGAAGTCGGCGGGCTGCACGCCCGGGCCCACCAGCTTCTGGAAGAGCAGTTGCGGGTGCAGGTTCGAAACCACCGCCCGGGCCTTGAGCGTCTCGCCCGAAGCCGTGACGACCCCGGTCGCCCGTCCTTTCTCGGTGAGCACTTCGGCGACGGCCGTGTCGGTGCGGATCTGGACGCCGCGTTCGCGGCAGCAGGCGGCCATGGCGCCGCTGATCGCGCCCATGCCGCCGACCGCATGCCCCCAGGCGCCCTTCTTGCCGTTCACCTCGCCGAAGACGTGGTGCAGCAGCACGTAGGCTGAGCCCGGCGTGTAGGGGCTGGCGTAGTTGCCCACGACGCCGTCGAACCCGTAGGCCGCCTTGATCGGGTCGCTCTCGAACCAGCCGTCCAGCCAGTCGCCGGCCGACTGCGAGAACAGGGCCAAGAGGTCGCGCTTGGCGGTCAGGTCGAGGCGCGAGAGCTTGCGGCCGATCACCGCGCTCTTGATGAGTTCGGGGATGGCCTCCTTCAGCCCGCCCTCGACCAAGTTGGGCGGCGTCTGGATGACCAGCTCGCGCAGGACGTCGGCGATGGCGTCCAGGCGGTCCCAGTAGGCGGGCAGGCGCTCGGCGTCCTTCTGCGAGAACCGCGCCGTCTCGGCCTGGGTGCGGCCCTCGCCGACGAAGAAGTGGTCGCCGTCCAGTGGCAGGAAGTTGGCCATCTTCCGCTCGACCACTTTCAGGCCATGGCGCGGCAGCTCCAGGTCGCGGATCACCTTCGGGTTCAGCAGCGAGACCGTGTAGCTGGCCACCGAGTTGCGGAAGCCGGGGTGGAATTCCTCCGTCACCGCCGCGCCGCCCACGACAATGCGCCGCTCGAGCACGGTGACCTTCAGGCCGGCCGCCGCCAGATACGCCGCACAGGTCAGGCCGTTGTGCCCGCCGCCCACCACGATCACGTCAGTTGTCATGGGCCTGTGCTCGCATGGGCGCAGGCTTCGCCGCAAGCCGCGGAACCGTAACCCGCGCGAACGGTTCCGCCCGCATGGCCCGCCTCCGCATCCGTCACGAGACGATCTACGCCTACGAGCGCCCGGTGGCCTTCGCCCAGCACCGGCTGCTGCTGCGCCCGCGCGACAGCCACGCCATCCGGGTGATGGATGCGGTGCTCACGGTCTCTCCGCCGGGGGAGACCCGGTGGCTGTACGACGCCCTCGGCAATTCGGTCTGCTGTTTCACCCCTGGGGGCCAATCGAGGGCCCTGTCGATCACGAGCGAGCTGGTGATCGAGCGCTACCCAGCCCATCTCGCCGACCCGCGCGTCGAGGATCCGCAGACGGCGACTCCCATCGTCTATGCGCCTCAGGATCGAACGGTGCTGGCGCCCTTCATCGACCCCGCTACCGAGGACGCCGACGGCGACCTGCTGAGGTGGCTGCGGGGCCAGGTCGGCAGTCCGCACGAACCGGCGCTGGAGCTGATCCTCAGGCTGAACCAGACCATCCACGACACCTTCGAATACCAGCCCCGCGATCTGGGCGCAGCGCAGGAGCCGTCGCACACGGTCAGGCTGGGCGCCGGGACGTGCCGGGACTTCGCCTGGCTGATGGTCGAGGCGCTGCGGCGGCTGGGCTACGCGGCCCGGTTCGTGACCGGCTATCTCTATTCACCGGCCCACGGCGAGATGCGCGGCGCCGGCGCCACCCATGCGTGGTGCGAAGCCTTCCTGCCGGACCTGGGCTGGACCGAGTTCGACCCCACCAACGCCCTGGCCGAGAGCGGCGACCTAATCCCGGTGGCGGTGGCGCGCACGCCGCTGGAGGCGACGCCGATCAGCGGCGCGATCTATGGCGATCCCGGCGCCACGAACATGGCCGTTCACGTGGATGTGCGTCCGGTCGATTCGCTTCAGGCCGCCGCGTGAGTCATGGATCTCCGGGCGAGAAGGAGACGACCGATGACCCACGGCCTCCAGCAGCAGAGCCAGGTGCTGGCCTATCCCTTCACCAGGTCGGCCGCGACGCCCCAGCATGGGCAGAAGCCGCCGGAGAAGCCCCTGCCAGTGCGCGAGCCCCGCAGCTATAAGCCGCGTCCAGGACACTAGATTGCCCGTATAGGCCGACTAGACTGGCGCGTGGGGCGCTAGAGGATTTCGATATGAGCCTTCTGCTCGGACGACGCGAACTGATCGCCGGCGGCGTGGGGCTGTTGCTGCCCGGCGCGGCGCTGGCCGCCGCGCGCCGCCTTGCCTTCCAGGTCTTCCGCAACGGCGCCAAGGTCGGCGAACACGAGATGACCTTCTCGGGCGACGAGGCCAACCAAACCGTCTCGACCGACGTGGACATGGTGGTGAAGATCGGGCCGGTCCCGGTCTACAAGTACAAGCACAATGCCGTGGAGCGGTGGACGGCCGGCAAGTTCGCCAGCATCGAGGCCACCACCAACGGCAACGGCAAGATCCAGAAGACCACCGCCCGCGCCATGCCGGGCTACGTGCAGATCACCGGCTCCAAGGGCGTCGTCCGCGGCCCGGCCGATGCGGCGCCGCTCAGCCACTGGAACCAGGCCAGCTTCGGCAAGCCCCTATTCAACCAACAGGAAGCCAAGCTGCTCAAGGTCACCTGCACCAAGGTGAAGCCCGGTCACTGGCAGATCCGCGGCGAGGCCGAGATCGACGACTTCTACGACGCCTCCGGCAACTGGCTGGCGCTCAAGGGCAAGCTCGAAGACGGGTCGAAGATCGAGTACCGGCGGATCTGACCGCTGCTTGCGCGCGCCCGGGCGGCGTGCGTAACTTCGCCCATGTGCACAGAGCGCCTCCGCGACTGACGCAAGTCCGCCGAGCCCCCGGCTCCGCCGCCCTGCGGCCGTGAGCCTGCACGCGTCTCTGTTCGCAGGCCTTCCATGAGCTTCTTCGGCAACGACGCGATCAACCGCGTCAATCTCCACTCCGGCGTCCAGGCGCTGGCCCAGGGCGCGGGCGGCGTCTTCGTGCTGGTGTTCCTGCTGAGAGCAGGCGTGCCGGCGCCCATGGTCCTCGCGGCCATGGCGGCGATGAACGCCGGCCGGTTCGTGCTGCGCCCGCTGGTGCTACCACTGGCGCGCCGCATCGGGCTGCGCGCCACCCTGATCCTGGGCACCGTGCTGGAAGCGGCGACTTTCCCGCTCCTGCCACTGGTCCAGGGCATGGACCTGGCCTTCGCCGCGGTCGTGGCGGTGGGCCCGATCGGCAGCGTTCTCTACTGGACCTCGTACCACGCCTATTTCGCCAGCGTCGGCGACGACGAGCACCGGGGCGGGCAGGTCGGCGCGCGCGAGGCCCTGACCGCCGTCATCGGGATCGCAGCGCCGCTGCTCGGCGGCTGGGCGCTGGTGCTCTTGGGGCCCTGGCCGGCCTTCCTCGGCGTCGCAGCGATCCAGGCGGCGGCGGCGTTGCCGCTGTTGGGTGCGCCGCAGGTGGCCGTGGCCGACGAGGCGCCTGGAAGCTTCAAGGCCGCCTGGGCCGGCATGGGGCTCATGGCCTGCGACGGCCTGTTCGCCGGCGGCTACTACTATGTCTGGGAGCTGGCGCTGTTCGTCTCCCTGGGCGAGAGCTTCACCGCCTATGGCGGCGCCATGGCGCTGGCGGCCCTGGTCGGGGCCGCGTTCAGCCTGCTCATCGGCCGACACATCGACGCCGGAAGGGGACGGTCGGCGGCGGTCGTCGCCTTCGTGGTGGCGGTAGCCGTCCTGGGCCTGCGGGCGGCCAGCGTGGGTTCGCCCTGGCTTGCGGTGACGGCCAACGCCCTGGGCGCCCTGGTGACGGCGCTCTGGATCCCGGCGCTGATGACGCCGCTCTACAACCTCGCCAAGGCCTCGCCCTGCCCGCTCCGCTTCAGCGTGGCGACTGAGGCGGGCTGGGACCTGGGCTGCGCGGCGGCTTGCCTGGCCGGGGCGGCGATGGTCGCCGCCGGACAGACCTTCGCCGCCCCGATCCTGGTCGGCCTGGCTGGGGCGGTGATGGGCTTCGTCCTGCTCTGGCGGCGTTACGCCGCCGGCTCCGGCCCCGCAGCCTTGCCCACATAGGCCTCGAACGCTTCGCGGGCGCGAGTGAGGCAGCCGTCGACGGGCGCGACCGTCAGGATGCCGTCGAACGTGGTGAGGTCGGCCTCGGGGCAGGTCGGGTTCAGCGTCGGCATGGCCCGGCGCATGCGCGGCGGCGCCACCAGCAGCTTCACCACCGCCATGCGCTCCGCGTCGACGCTCGCCAGGTGGCGCCGCGGCAGGGTTACGGCCGCCGCCGTGCCCGTGAGCCGCTTTACGGTTCCGACCGGGTCGATCAGCACCACGGACTTGCCCGGCGCGATCTGCAGCGCCTGGCCGCTGGCGTACTCCGTTCCGCGAGCGATGGCCGGATCGGTGGACGAGACCACCACGAAATCGGCGGCCTGCGCCGCCCCCGCAAGCCCCGCCGCCAGCGCGCCTCCCAGGATCAACCGTCGCATACGCCCCTCCACTCTCAACCGGCGCGGAAGGTGCGGACACGCCAGCGGCGTCGTCAAGCTTGCGCGCGCGGGAGGCGAAGCCGTCTGCGGCCGACGTTGGCGATTGCGCCCACGCCAAATCCCCCTAGCATTGCGGAAAGGGTTCGCCGGACCGAACCTTCGAAAATTCCACTGCGCGAGGGAGCCGTGGGAGGCGGGCGTGAAGAACCCGTCCGACGCGGGCTGAGGTTTGAACGCCAAGCTGGACGAAAGCGAGGACGGCGCGCAGGTCGCGGCGGACGATCTGGCCGCCCGCGAGGCGGCCTACGAGAAGTTCGTCTGGGACAATCTCAAACGGAACTACCTCGGCAACTACCTGCACGGCATGCTGGGGATGACCGGCTTCCGGCTGGTCAACGCGCCCACCTTCCTCCCGGCCTATCTGCTGGCGGTCTCGGGCTCCAACGTGGTGGTCGGGCTTGGTCTGGCGCTGCAGCAACTGGGCGGGGTGATCTCGCCGATCTTCGGGGCCACCAAGGTCGAGCACCGCACCAAGGTCATGCCGGCTGCGATCTGGATGGGCAGCCTGGGGCGGCTGGCCATCCTGGGCATGGCGCTGTCGGGCTGGTTCCTGTCGGGGCAGCCGCTGGTCTACGCGCTCCTGTTCTTCATCCTGATGTTCGGCGTGTTCATGGGCGCCCAGCGGGTGGTGTTCAGCCTGCTGATGTCCAAGGTGATCCCGATCAGCCGGCGGGGACGCCTTCAGGCGTGGCGCAATGCGACCGGCGGTCTGATCGCGGCCGTGCTGGCCTGGGTGGCGGGCAAGTACTTCATCGGGCCGAACCTGTTCGGCAACGGCTATTCCACCACCTTCGTCTTCGCCTTCCTGCTGACCAGCGCCGGGCTCTGGGCGCTGCAGCTCCTGCTCAAGGAGCCCGAGCCGCCGACCACCCGGCCGCAGGCCCGGTTCCGCGACCGGCTGCGCGAGTTCCCCGAGCTGATCGCCCAGGATCGGGCCTACGGCTTCTTCCTGGTGGTGCAGATGCTGGCCACCTCGGCGCGGATCGCGACGCCCTTCTACATCCTCTACGTCGGCAAGGTCGTTGGAGCCGACGGCGCCACGCTGGGCCTGCTGACGTTCGCTTTCCTAGGCGCCGACACGGTCTCGAACCTGGTCTGGGGCTACATGGGCGACAAGGTCGGTTTCCGCGCCGTGCTGATCGTCTCCCTCGCCGGCTGGGTAGGGGCTACGGTTATGCTGCTGAACCTGCACACGCCGGGCCCGATCTTCGCCGCCTTCGCCCTGCTCGGCGCGTCGCTATCGGGCTACATGATGGCATCGCAGACGATGATCCTGGAATTCGGCAGCCGTGACGACCTCCCGATGCGCATCGCCGTGTCCGCCACCGCCGAGAGCATCACCGCCACGGCCGGCCCCCTGGTGGGTGGCCTGATGGCGGAGGCGTTCGGCTACGATGTGGTGTTCATGTCGTCCCTGGGCTTCCTCGCCGCGGCGTTCGCCATCCTCGTTCTGGCGGTCCGTGATCCACGGCGCGGCACGGCGGGCTGAGCGGAACCGCAGCGCTTCGCGTGCATTTGCTGTCGGGGGGTGGAGCGGCCCCGCCGCCACTTCAACGGTTCGCACGAGGAGCAATGAGCAAGATTCCGGCGGCGAGCCACGCCGACGACGCAGCCACCGGCATCGCCGGGCTCGACGACATCCTCGGCGGTGGCCTGAAGCGCGACCGCGTCTATCTGTTCGAGGGCAGCCCGGGCACGGGCAAGACCACGGCGGCGCTCAGCTTCCTGATCGCCGGCGCGGCAGCCGGCGAGCGGGTGCTCTACGTCACGCTCTCCGAGACCGAGACCGAACTGCGGGACACCGCGGCGTCGCACGGGTGGACCCTCGAGGGCGTCGAAATCTTCGAACTGGCTCCGCCCGAGAACCTTCTCGACGAGACCCAACAGCAGAGCCTGCTCTATTCGTCCGACCTGGAACTCGGCGAGACCACGCGGATGATCCTGGACGCCGTCGAACGTTCCCGGCCCAGCCGCGTGGTGATCGACAGTCTGTCAGAGATCCGGCTGCTGGCCCAGGGGTCGCTGCGCTATCGACGGCAGGTGTTGTCCCTGAAGCACTATTTCGCCACCCACGGCGCGACCGTGGTGCTGCTGGACGACCTCACGGCAGAGGTCGCGGACAAGACCGTGCACAGCGTCGCCCACGGCGTGGTGCGCCTGGAGGAGCTGGCGCCCGAATACGGCGCCGAGCGCCGGCGGGTGCGGGTCACAAAGTACCGGGGGCGGAAGTTCCGCGGCGGCTTCCACGACTTCACCATCAAGACCGGCGGCCTGCAGGTCTACCCGCGCCTGGTGTCGAGCGAGCACCGGACCCGGTTCGATCGGACGCCGATCCCGAGCGGCATTGCCGGCCTGGACGACCTTCTGGGCGGCGGACTGGAGCGCGGCACCGCGTGCCTGGTCCTGGGTCCCGCCGGCACCGGCAAGTCGCTGCTGGGCCTTCAATTCTCGCTGGCGGCGATCCGGCGGGGGGAGAAGGCGGCGGTCTTCGTCTTCGACGAGGAACTGGGCCTGCTCTTCGAGCGCGCGAAGGCCTATGGCTTCGATCTGGCAGCCCTGCAGGAGAGCGGCGATCTGCTGATCGAACAGGTGGATGCGGCAGAGATGTCGCCCGGCGAGTTCACGGCGCGGGTTCGCCAATGCGTCGGCCGGTCCGGGGCGCGGACGGTGGTGATCGACAGCCTGAACGGCTACCAGGCCTCGATGCCCCAGGAGCACTATCTCCTGCTCCACATCCACGAGTTGCTGCAGTTCCTGAACCGCCAGGGCGCCACAACCTTCTTGACGGTCGCCCAGCACGGGTTGGTGGGCGAGATGAAGTCGCCCGTGGATGTCACCTACTTGGCAGACACGGTCCTGCTGCTTCGCTACTTCGAGGCGATGGGACAGGTCCGCCGCGCCATTTCCGTCGTCAAGAAGCGCGCCGGCATGCATGAGCGGACGATCCGTGAGTACGAGATCGACAGGCGCGGCATCAGCCTGGGCGAGCCCCTGACGCAGTTCCAGGGCGTTCTGCGCGGCGTTCCCGACTTTGTGGGCGACCGCAATGGCTTGCTGAACGGACCGGCGGAATGAACGTCGCGGCCTCGGGGCCGGAGCGGGTTCTGATCCTAGCGCCCTACGGCCGTGACGCTGCGGTGGCCGCCGCAGTGCTCCGCGAAGCGGGCCTGGACGCCGAGGTCTGCCCCGACATCGGCGCGGTGCGGCGGGAGTGCGAGGCCGGGGCCGGCGCCGCCCTGATCGTCGAGGAAGTACTGCAGGAAGACGACTATTCGCCGCTGGCGCGGTGGGTCGAGACCCAGCCGCCGTGGTCCGACTTTCCGGTCATCGTTCTGGCGCGCCGGGGCGGCGGGCTTGAGCGCAACCCGGCCGCCGAGCGGTACGGCCGGGCGCTCGGCAACGTCAGCTTCCTGGAGCGGCCGTTCCACCCCACCACCCTGGTGAGCATCGTACAGACGGCGCTGCGCGGCCGTCGGCGCCAGTACGAGGCGCGCGAGCGGCTGGAGACCCTGCGGGGCGCGATCCACCGTCAGCAGCAGGACCAGACCCACCTGCGCCTGCTGATCAACGAGTTGAACCATCGGGTGAAGAACACCCTCGCCACCGTGCAGTCGATCGTGACCCAGACCCTGCGCAGCGGCGGTGCGCCCCTCTCCACCCGGGACAGCCTGACAGCGCGCATCGTGGCGCTAAGCAAGGCCCACGACGTACTGACCAACGAGCAGTGGGCCGGCGCGGACCTGGGCGAGATCGTCGCCCAGGCGCTGCAGCCCTTCCGCCTGGGCATGGGCGATGAGCGCGTGTTGACGCGCGGCCCGAAGGTCCGCCTCGAGCCCAAGACCGCGATCGCCATCGCCCTGGCCCTGCACGAGCTGGCCACCAACGCCGTGAAGTACGGCGCGCTGTCGGCCTCCGGCGGCCGGGTGGAGTTCGAATGGGCTCTCTCGAAGGGCCGCACCGCCCGGGAGCTCACGGCGACCTGGCGCGAGATCGACGGGCCGCGGGTGAACCCGCCGACGCGGGCGGGCTTCGGGACGCGGCTCATCGAGCGCGGCCTGGCGGCAGACCTGAACGGCGAGGTTCGGATAAGCTACCCGATCGACGGGGTGGTCTGCACGATCCGGGCGCGACTGGACCCGAGCGACGGCCACGAGCCTCTGGCTCCTCCGGCGCGCTCCGGCAATCGCCGCCCGACCGTAAGCTCAAGCGCCGCGGCCCCGCCGCCAGCCTGAAGCTGGGCCATCGCCCGCCGGCGTGCTATGTGCCTGGCCATGGATCGCCTGTCCGTCCAGCAACCGTCGGGTACCAACGGCGCCGCCCTCGCGGGGCGTCGGGACGGTTCTGCGCGCACTGACGCGGCCTAGCCTTCCCAGACGAGCCCCCGCCGGACCGGCCGGGGCTCATGCGATCGAAGGAAGGCGCCCCGGCCTCCGGCATTTCCCAGAGAGACCGGAGATGACTGATCCCTTGCCCCCGACGCCCGTGCTGGAAACCGCGCGGCTGATCCTTCGACCCTACGAACTGCGCGACGTCGACGCCGTGCAGCGCATCTTCCCGAACTGGGCGGTGGTGCGCTGGCTGCACGCCGGCGTTCCGTGGCCATACCCCGACGACGCCGCTGCGACGAACATGGCGGACTGCCTGGCCCGTCGGGCGCGTGGGGAACGATTCTTCTGGGCGATCACGCTGAAGGGCGGCGACGACGAACTGGTCGGCCGCATCGACCTGTGGCCCTTCGACGGCAAGACTCGCGACATGCGCGGCTTCTGGCTGGCGCCCGACCTGCACGGCCAGGGCCTGATCACCGAGGCGGCAGAGGCGGTGACGGCCTACGCCTTCGAGGCCCTCTGCTGGCCCTTCCTCTACCTGACGAACGCGGTCGAGAACCGCGCTTCGGCCCGGGTGAAGGAGAAGCAGGGCGCCGAACTGATCGCCGTCGAGCCGCGGGAGTATGTGAGCGGCATGGGCCAGTCGCAGGTCTGGCGCCTGGACCGCGAGGCCTGGCTGGCGCGGCGGGCGAATCCCTGCGCTTGATCGCCGGCCATGATCGATGTCCCCACGGCCGCCTGGGCGCACACCGCCTTCGACCTGGCGGCCTGGGGCGCGGGCCTGGCGCTGAGCGTGGTCCTCTATCGCTGGCGGCTGAAGGGCCTGACCGAGCAGGTGGCGGGCAAGGTGGGCGGCGGCTACTTTGCGGCCCTGGCCGCCGGCGCCGTCCCGGGCGCCTGGCTGGCAGGGTCGATGAACAGCCTGGCCGGCGCCGATCCGGCCCTGTCGCACAGCGTCGTCGGCGCCCTGGTCGGCGCGATCGTGGGCGTGGAGGTCTACAAGGCCGCGCGAGGGATCAAGGGCTCCACCGGAGGCGTGTTCGTGGGCCCGTTCGCGCTCGGGGTTGTGGTCGGCCGCTGGGGCTGCCTGTTCGCCGGCCTTCCCGACGGAACCTATGGCTCCCCTGCCGACCTCCCCTGGGCGGTGAACCTGGGCGACGGCGTCGGACGTCATCCGGTGCAGGTCTACGAGAGCCTGGCCATGGGCCTGTTCCTCGCCGCCTATCTCGAGGGCCTGGCGCGGCGCAGGCCGTGGGCGATGCGGCGCGGGTTCTACGCCCTGTGCATCTGGTACGGGCTCACCCGTTTCGGTTGGGAGTTCCTCAAGCCCTATCCCCCGTTGATCGGGCCGCTTAACCTGTTCCACCTGCTGTGTGGGGGGCTGGTCGCCTATGGATGGGTCTACTATCGCGCAAGCCTCGCCCGGGAGCGTGCGCAAGGCGGCGCCCTATCTGTTCCTGGGGCAGACCACGAGCCTGTGTGAGACCTGCCTGGCGCTGGTCCCTGCGAAGGTGATCGGCGAGGACGGCGCGGTCTTCTACCTCAAGCGGTGCCGCGAGCACGGGGTGCAGAAGACCCTGATCGCCGACGACATCGACTACTGGAAGTCCCAGCGCGACTGGCTGAAGCCGGGTGATCGGCCGCTGTCCGTCGCCACGCGCACCGACCACGGGTGCCCCTACGACTGTGGCCTCTGCCCGGACCACGAGCAGCATTCGTGCCTGGCGATCGTCGAGGTGAACGAGGCCTGCAACCTCTCCTGCCCGGTCTGCTTCGCCGACAGCTCCGTCAAGCGCGAGGCGCACCGGCCGCTGGCCGAGATCGCGCGGATGCTGGACGCCATCGTCGCCGCCGAGGGAGAGCCCGACCTAGTCCAGCTCTCGGGCGGCGAGCCGACGATCCACCCGCAGTTCTGGGACATTCTCGACGCGGCCAAGGCCCGGCCGATCCGGCACCTGATGATCAACACCAACGGCCTGCGCATCGCCCGGGAGGCCGGCTTCGCCGAGCGGCTGGCGGGCTACATGCCGGGCTTCGAGGTCTATCTGCAGTTCGACAGCCTGAAGCGCGACGCCCTCATGGAGCTGCGCGGCGCCGACCTGACCCGCGTGCGGATCGAGGCGCTGGAGGCGCTGGAGCGCAACAACATCTCCACGACCCTGGTCGTGACGCTGAAGAAGGGCGTCAACGACGACGAGATCGCCGACATCGTCCGCTTCGCCCTGGACTGGCGCTGCGTACGGGGCGTCACCTTCCAGCCGATCCAGGACGCCGGGCGCAACGACGGCTTCGACGCCAAGCGGCACCGGATCGTCCTGACCGAGGTGCGCCGCCGGATCGCCGAGGCGGGCGTCTTCGAGCTGGACGACCTGATCCCCCTGCCCTGCAACCCGGACCAGATCTGCATCGGCTACGGCCTGCGCAACGGCCGCGAGGTCCGGCCGGTCACGGCCATGCTGCCCCGCGACCTCTTCGTGGCGGCCGCGCCCAACACAGTGACCTTCGAGAGCTATCCGGAACTGCGCCGGCAGGTGTTCGAACTGCTGTCGCTCTCCACAGCCCAGGGCAATACGTCGGAGAAGCTGGCCAGCCTGCTGTGCTGCCTGCCCGAGGCGGCCGTGCCGCAGGAGGTGGCCTACGAGAACACCTTCCGGGTCGTGGTCAGCCAGTTCCTGGACCGCTTCAACTTCGATCTCGGCACGGTGAAGCGCAGCTGCGTCCACTTCGTGCAGCCGGACGGGACGATCATCCCCTTCGACACCTTCAACACCTTCTACCGGCCCGGCGCCGCCGGGGCGGAAGCCCTGAGGAAAGGTCAGGCCCGATGAGCGAGGTCCAACCGCCGGGCTCGCCCGGACCCGTCCGCGCCTTTGTCGGCGCGGCGCTGATAGCGGTCGGCGTCCTGATCATGGCGCTGTGCGGCGGCTGCGGCGCCATCTTCTTCGCGGTCTTCTTCGTCGACGCGATAGCCCACCCGAACGACGCCGGAACGATGCTGATTCCCTTGGCCCTTGGCGGCGTGCCGGCCGCCATCGGCTTTGGCCTGTTCCTCGTCGGCCGGGAGTTGCGCCGCCGCCCGCCGCCGGGAGAGACATTCTCTTGAGCGATCGGCTGACCCGTTTCGTCGCCGGCGCCCTGGTCGCCGTCGGCGGGCTCATGGTGCTCCTGTGCGGATCTTGCACGCTCGTGTTCGGGGGCGGCGGCCTGGTTTCGCTGATCCGCGGCGAAGACGCCGGGCTCAGCACCTTCATCCTGGCCATAGCCGTGATCGTCGGCGGCCTGCCTACCGCGGCCGGCGTGGTCTTGCTGGTCAACGGCTGGAAGAGCTGGCAGGCAAATCGCCCGCGATCCGGGTGACATGTCGGATCGCCCTGACGTCGTACGTCCTCGCCAGGACGAGGAGTGCGCATGACCGCTATGGCTGACACGCCGCCCGCAAAGGCGACCCGCCGGGAGTGGATCGGCCTGGCGCTGATCGTACTGCCCTGCCTGCTCTATTCCATGGATCTCACGGTCCTGAACCTGGCCGTTCCCTCGCTTTCGGCCGACCTGGCGCCCAGCGCCACCCAGTTGCTGTGGATCGTCGACATCTATGGCTTCATGGTCGCCGGCTGGCTGATCACCATGGGGACGCTGGGGGACCGGATCGGTCGGCGGCGGATCCTGATGTTCGGCGCCGCGGCGTTCGGCGCCGCCTCGGTGATCGCCGCCCTTGCCCCCACCGCCGAGGCCCTGATCGCGGCGCGCGCCCTGCTGGGCGTGGCCGGAGCCACCATCGCGCCATCCACGCTCTCGCTGATCCGCCACATGTTCCAGGACGAAGGGCAGCGCACCGTCGCCATCGGCGCCTGGGGCACCGGCTACGCCGCGGGCGGCCTTATCGGGCCGGTGCTGGGCGGGGTGCTGCTGCAGTGGTTTCCGTGGGGATCGGTCTTCCTGCTGGCCGTGCCCGTCATGGTCCTGGTGCTGATCGCCGCGCCCATCCTGCTGCCGGAGTACAAGGACCCCAACGCCGGCCGGCCCGACCTGCTCAGCGCCGGCCTGTCACTGACCGCGGTGCTGGCGATGGTCTATGGCCTCAAGCACCTGGCCGAACATGGTCCTTCGACCCTGGCGGGGGGCAGCATTTTGCTCGGCGCTTTGCTGGCCTTCGGCTTCGTTCGTCGCCAGCAGCGGCTGACCGACCCCCTGATCGACCTAGCGCTGTTCCGGTCGAAGACGTTCTCGACCGCCCTGACCATGAACATGATGGGTTGCCTGGTGATCTTCGGAACCTTCCTGTTCATCGCCCAGTACCTGCAGCTGGTGCTGGGGCTCTCGCCGCTGGAGGCGGGGCTCTGGCAGCTTCCGTCCGCCGCAGCGACCACGGTGGGCTCCATGGCCTCGCCCTGGTTTGTCAGCCGGGGCCGACCGTCACGGGTGGTGGCGGGCGGGTTCGCCCTCATGGCGGCCGGGTTCGTGCTGCTCAGCCTGGCGCCCTGGGGCGGCCTGCCGGCGATCGTGGCCGGCTGCGTGGTGATGTCGATCGGGCTGGGCCCGACCTTCGTCTTGACGTCCGACCTGATCCTGAACGCCGCCCCGCCCGAACGGGCCGGCGGCGCGGGCGCCATCTCCGAGACAGGCTCGGAGTTCGGCGGTGTCATGGGCATCGCCCTTTTGGGCAGCCTGGGCGTGGCGATCTACCAGGCCTTCGCTCCCGCCACGGACCACGCCTCGTTCGGCATGGCGGTCGCGGAGGCCGAGCGGATCGGCGGTCAGGCCGGTGCGGCGCTGCTGGCCGACAGCCGGGCGGCCTTCGTCCGCGCGATGCAGGCGGTCACCGTGGTCTGCGCGGCCATCTCGGCGGGCGCAGCAGTCGCGGCGCTGGTGTTGCTCAGCAACGCTCGTCGGGGGCAGTCTTAAGCCGCCGCCCGCTTCTCCGCCGCGCCGACGATACGCGCGCGGGCGATCTGGTTGGCCACCTCATTGGTCGGGCGGCGCTCGGAGCGCGCCTGTTCCAGCACTTCCTCGAGCGTCAAGGCCAGGCGGTCCAGCTTGGCGTCGACCCAGGCCGGATCGAAGGCTTCGCCCCGCTCAAGCGCCCGGATCTCGCCGGCCACGTTGATGATGCCGCCGCCGTTGATGACGTAGTCGGGCGCGTAGAGGATGCCGCGTTTGAACACCTCCCGGCCGGCCTCGGCGTCGGCGAGCTGGTTGTTCGCGGCGCCGGCGATGATCTTCGCCCGGATGCGCGGCAGGGTGTCGAGGCTGATCGCGCCGCCCATGGCGCAAGGGGCGAAGACGTCCACATCGGCATCGAAGATGGCGCTGGGGGCCACGATCTGCGCGTCGGTCTCGGCCGCCACGCGGCGCAGGGCCTCGGCGTTCACGTCGGTCAGCACAAGCTTCGCGCCCGCCGCGTGCAGCTTGCGCGCCAGGTAGCCCCCGACGGAGCCCACGCCCTGGATCGCCACGCGGACGCCGCCTAAGTCGCGCTTCAGGCCCCGCTCCACGCAGAGGCGCACCCCGCGGAACACGCCCTCGGCGGTGACCGGGCTCGGGTCGCCCGAGGCGGCGGGATGGCCCTCCAGGCCGGCGACGTACTTCGTGTGCTTGCGGGCGTTCTGCAGGTCGGCCACCGAGACGCCGACGTCTTCGGCCGTCCAGTACTTGCCGCCGCAGTCCTCGACCGCACGGCCGAAGGCTTCGAACAGGGCGGGCGTCTTCTGGGTGCGGCTGTCGCCGATGATCACCGACTTGCCGCCGCCCAGGTCCAGGTCGGCCATGGCGTTCTTGTAGGACATGGCCCGCGACAGCTTCAGCGCATCGTCCAGGGCCTCGGCCGCGCTGGCATAGGGCCACATGCGGCAACCGCCCGCCGCGGGGCCGCGAGCGGTGGAGTGAACGGCGATGATCGCCTTCAGCCCGGTCTTTTCGTCCGAGAAGGCGTGGATCCCTTCATGGCCCTCGAAGGCGGGAGAATCGAACAAGGTCATGCCGGGAACTCTGCGTCCTGAGGGATGAATTTGGCGGGGGATACGCTCCTGCGGGGCATATCACAACCCCGCGGCGCGACGTGACGCATCGGCCGGGTCGTTGTTCCTGGACGCCGCGCCGGGGATCGGCGGGGCCGCCGAGGGTAAGGGGGCCTGGGGATCACGGATGAAGCTCAGCACGTCGGCGATCACCACCGCCCGCTGCTTATCGCGCGTCAGGAGATGGTGGCCCGCGGCGTAGTAGGCGCTGCGGTCCGACGGGTGCAGCCGCTTTACGGCCTTGAAGGCCGCGTTCTTGGGGATGATCTGGTCGTTGGCCCCGTAGAGGTAGAACGTCGGCACATGGTCGTCGCCCACCGCCTTCGCGGCGCGGTCCATCAGGCGGACGAGGCCATAAAGGGTGTCGGAGCGGGCGCCCCAGATCATCAGCCGGTCGCGGCCCATGGCGATCAGCTCTTCGCGATTATCGGTCGGGTAGATCCGGTCCGTGACCCAGCGTGGCGGCGTATAGACCTTCGAGGCGGTGAAGTTGGCGGCGAGCCACAGGAGCGTCTTGTTGGGCAGCGGCTGGGCCTTGAAGCCCCAGACACCCGGCGCCAAGAGCACGAGCCGATCCGCGGCCGGCGGCCGGTCGCTGGCGAAGGCGGCGGCGGCCACCGAGCCGCCCATGCTCTCGCCCACCACGGTGACGATGGCGTTGGGATGCCGGGCGCGGGCCAGCGCCGTGACCGTGCGCAGGTCCTCGACCATCAGGTCCTCGCCGGCCCAGATGCCACGCCCCGGAGACCGGCCGAAGCCGCGCTGGTCGTAGGCATAGGTGGTGACCCCGTCCTTCGCCCAGGCCTCGGCGGCGAAGTGGAAGGCATTGGCGTAGTCGTTCATCCCGTGAGCGGCCACCACCACCGCCCAGGGCTCGCCCGTCGCCTCCCAGGCGCTGAGGCCCAGCCGCGCCCCGTCGAAACTGACCACGGCGTCCGCCTCGATGCGAGGCCCCTGGAAGCCGGCCGGCGGCGTGCCCGCCTGCTGAACCAGCATCGGGGCGCACGCCGACAGCGTGAGCAGCAGGAAGACGAGGGCCAGGCGCTTCATGACGAGGACAGACTATAGAGCCTGCCGATTAACCTCGGGAAAAGGCGGGAGTCAGGCGCCGTCGCCCTCCATCGGCAGGCGCATGCGCCAGACGCCGCGGAAGGTGTCCGGATCGGCCGGCTTGTTGTGCCGCAGGATGACGATCTTACCCTGGCGGGCGAGGCCCACGGCCGTTCCGCGGACACGGCCGAGCTGACGGCGCCAGCCCTCGGCGTCGAGCCCGCGGGCCACGTCCTCCGGGGCGATGGACTTGCCCGCCGGGACCTTGGCGAGGAGATCGAGGATCAGGGCTTCGATCGGATCCATCACCCACCCCGCTTCAAGGTCTCGCGGGCGATGATCACCTGCTGGATCTGGCTGGTGCCTTCGTAGATCCGGAAGATCCGGACGTCGCGGTAGAAGCGCTCGATGCCGTACTCGGCGATGTAGCCGGCGCCGCCGAAGATCTGCACCGCCTTGTCGGCGACCCGGCCCACCATCTCGGACGCGAAGTACTTCGCCGCGGCGCCTTCCATGGTGACGTTCTGCCCGGCGTCGCGCTTGCGGGCGGTCTCCATGGTCAGCGCCCGGGCGGCCAGCGCCTCGGTCTTGCAGTCCGCGATCATGCCCTGGACCAGCTGGAAGCCGCTCAACGACTGGCCGAACTGCTTGCGCTCGGCGGCATAGGCGACGCTGTCGGCGATCAGGCGCTCGGCGACGCCGACGCAGAGGGCGGAGATGTGCAGCCGCCCCTTGTCCAGCACCTGCATCGCCACCTTGAACCCCTCGCCCTCGGCGCCGATGCGGTTCTCGACCGGCACGCGGACGTTGTCGAAGATGACGTCGCAGACGTGGGCGCCCTGCTGGCCCATCTTCTTCTCGGGCTTGCCGACGCTGAGTCCCGGCAGGTCGCGGGGCACGAGGAAGGCCGATACGCCGCCGGCCCCCGGCTTGGAGGGGTCGCTGCGGGCCATGACCGTGAAGAGGTCGGCCTTGTTGGCGTTGGTGATGTAGCGCTTGGCGCCGTTCAGGACGTAGTGGTCCCCGTCGCGGATCGCGCGGGTTTGGACGGCCGCGCTGTCGGAGCCGGCCTCGGGCTCGGTCAGGGCGAACGAGGTGATGATATCGCCCGACGCGATGCCGGGCAGGTACTTCTGCTTCTGCGCCTCGGTGCCGAACATCACCAGCGCCTGCGAGCCGATGCCCACATTGGTGCCGAAGGTCGAGCGGAAGGCCGGGCTGGTGCGGCCCAGCTCGATGACCACCAGGCACTCCTCCTCCATGGAGAGTTCCAGGCCGCCGTAGGCTTCGGGGATCGACAGGCCGAAGAGGCCCAGCGCCTTCATCTCCTCGACCACGTCCTCGGGCATGGCGTCGTCCTCCGCCACCTTGGCCTCGAGCGGGCGCAGGCGTTCGCTGACGAAGCGGCGGACAGTGTCGATGAGCTGGTCGCGGGTCTCGGCGTCAAGCGCCATGGTGGCAGTTCCCCTTACTTGCAGGCCCTGGCGGCCGCTGTCTGTTTGAAGCGTTGCAGGCCCACCGCCACCACCGGCCGCGGCCAGGTCTCGGTGCGCACGGTCCCGGGCGCCACGGCGCAGATCGGCGCCGGCTCGGGCGTCACCTTGCCCTGGCGCAGGATCAGGGCGATGGCGCCGTAGTCGATGGCCTTGTCCGTCTGGTTCCACACCTTGAGCACCGTGGCGCGCTTTTCGGCTGAGCCGTCCAGCGCCGCCGCGATCTGGCCCTCGGCCGGCGCCTCGAAGGTTTCGGTGACCGCGCCCTCCGCATGGGCGTCGGCCAGTTGGCCGTCCTCCACCCGCTCCAGCACCGGCATTCCCTTGTCGTCCAGGCGGAACACCGCCCGCTGGCCCAGCATCACCTGCACCGTTCCATCCTGCACCAGGGTCTTCGGCTCGACGGTGATCGCCCTTGCCGCGGCCACGGCGGCGGGCGCGGTGGTCGTCTCGTCGGCCGGCTTCGCCGCGGGCCGGATCTCGACCTGCTGCTCGTCCAGGCCGGGCAAGGGATCGTCGCTCACCGACCGCTCCTTGGGCGCGGTCTGCACGGGGCCGTCGTCGGGCGGCGTTGGCTGGGCCGCCAGCGCCAGCGCCAGGAGGGCGGAGGCGAGCACGCGGGTCAGGCCTTGGCGAGCGCCAGGGCCGAGCCCTGGCCGACGCCGACGCACATGGTGGCCAGGGCTCGCGCCCCGCCCCGCTCCTGCATGGCGCGCGCCGCGGTGAGCGCGAGCCTCGCGCCCGATGCGCCCAGGGGATGGCCGATGGCGATGGCGCCACCGTGCGGGTTCACGTGCTCGGCATCGTCCGCCAGGCCCCAGGCGCGGGTGCAGGCCAGGGCCTGGGCCGCAAAGGCTTCATTCAGCTCGACCACGTCGAAGTCGCGCGGCGTGATCCCGAGGCGGGCGGTCAGCTTGTCCACGGCGGGCACCGGGCCCACGCCCATTACCCGCGGCGCCACCCCGCCCGAGGCGCCGCCCTCGATGCGGGCGATGGGCTCCAGGCCGTACTTCCGGACCATCTCTTCCGACGCCAGGATCATGGCCGCGGCGCCGTCGTTGACGCCCGAAGCGTTGCCGGCGGTGACGGTGCCGTCCTCGCGCACGATGGGCTTCAGCGCCTGCAGCGCGGCCAGGGTGGTGTCGGGCCGCGGATGCTCGTCTTGGGCGACCACCACCTCGCCCTTGCGGTCCTTGATGGTGACGGGGGCGATCTCACCGTCGAAGAAGCCACGGTCGCGCGCCTTGCCCACCCGCTGTTGGCTGCGGAACGCGAAGGCGTCCTGGTCGTCGCGGGCGATCTGGTAGTCGGTGGCCACGTTCTCGGCCGTCTCCGGCATGGCGTGGGTCCCGTACTGCTTCTGCATCTGGGGGTTCACGAACCGCCAGCCGATGGTGGTGTCGAAGATCTCGGCGTTGCGCGAGAAGGCGCTGTCGGCCTTGCCCATCACGAAGGGCGAGCGGGTCATGCTCTCCACGCCTCCGGCGATCACCAAGTCGTTCTCGCCCGTGGCGATCGAGCGGGCGGCGGTGATGGTGGCGTCCAGGCCCGAGGCGCAGAGGCGGTTGACCGTCATCCCCGGCACGCTTTCCGGCAGGCCGGCCAGCAGCAGCGCCATGCGGGCGACGTTGCGGTTGTCCTCGCCGGCCTGATTCACGCAGCCGTAGACGACCTCATCCACCTCGGCCCAGTCGATCTGGGGGAAGCGCGCCATCAGCACCTTGAGCGGGTGCGCGGCCAGGTCGTCGGCGCGCACCTTGGCCAGGGCCCCGCCGTAGCGGCCGATCGGGGTGCGGGCGCCTGCGCAGAGATAGACGGTCCGGCCTTGCATGGGTGCGTCCTCGATCGGGTCAGAAGCGGGCCGGCAAACTAGTGTTCGAATGTCCGGTCGGCAAACCCTTAGGACGAGGCGTCGGCGTCACGGACGCTTCCCCATTCCGCGGCCTCATGCTTAGACGCCCCACTCCGTGGGTTGGGTGAGGATTTCAGGGCATGGACGGCGGCGACGAGGACGAAGGCAGCTACAGCTCGAAGCTGACGCAAGTGACCGAGGGCGAATGGGCTGGGTGGTCCTGGTACCCCGGCGGCGACCCGTTCGAGGATCTGGCGGGGCCGTTCTACTTCCGCATCGACGAACAGGGGCCGGTGTGCGCCTTCAAGGTCGAGAAGAAGCACCTGAACGGCGGCGCCTTCCTGCACGGCGGCTGCTTCATGACGTTCGCCGACTTCTCGCTCTTCGTGATCGCGCGCGAGGCGCTGAGCGACCAGCATGCGGTGACGGCGACCTTCAACTGCGAACTGGTGGGCGCAGCCTACGAGGGCCAAGTGATCGAGTGCCGGGGCGACATCGTGAAGAACACCCGCAGCATGGTGTTCGTGCGAGGCCTCATGAAGGTGGCCGGCGAAACGGTGATGAGCTTCTCGTCGGTCCTGAAGAAGCGTGGCCCACGCAGGGCCGCGTAAACGAGCGGAGGAACGGGCGATGAGCGACTGGAACCTGCCCTGGGAGGGCGCGTGCCGGTGCGGCCGGGTGAAGCTGAAGGTCAGCGCCCCGCCGCTGCTCACCATGGCCTGCCATTGCACCGGCTGCCAGCGGATGACGGCCAGTGCGTTCTCGCTCAGCGTCATGGTTGCGGCCGCCGGCTTCGAGCTGACGGCGGGCGAGCCGGTGATCGGCGGGCTGCATGGTGACGACGTTCACCACTACTTCTGTCCGCATTGCATGAGCTGGCTCTATACTAGGCCGCAAGCCGCCGACTGGCTGGTGAATGTGCGCTCCACGATGCTGGACGGCGCCCCGGGCTCGGAGCCGTTCATGGAGACCTACACGTCCGAGAAGCTGGCCTGGGTGACGACGCCTGCGCAGCGCAGCTATCCCAAGTTCCCGGAGTTCGACGAGTACGCTAGCCTCACCCAGGCGTTCGCCGAATATCACGCGAAAAGCGCGACATAGCGGCGTGCGCCCTAGCTTCGCCCCACATTCTGCCTACATGGGCGCGAGCAGGGACGCTCCCCAAGGATGCCTATGAAGAACCTTTCCGCCCTCGCCGGCCTGGCGATTGCCGCCGGCCTGGCCCTCGCTTCGAACGCCGCCGCCCAGCCGGCCGCCGGCGTCGAGGGCGTCTGGCGCAACCCCAAGAATTCGGTCCACGTGAACATCAAGCCCTGCGGCCAGAAGCTGTGCGGCTACGTGGTCTGGGCCAGCGACGACGCCAAGGAGGACGCTCGCAAGGGCGGCACGGAGAACCTCGTCGGCCTCCAGCTGCTGCGCGACTTCGGCCCCGAGAAGCCCGGCGTTTGGAAGGGCAAGGTGTTCGTCCCCGACTTACGCGCCACCTTCGCGGGCCGCGCCGAACTGGTCGACGCCAACACCCTGCGGGCGCGCGGCTGCCTGGTGGCCGGCGTGTTCTGCAAGGGCCAGACCTGGCGCCGGATCGGCAACGCCGCCGACTGAACCTTGGCCGCGGGGCTTGCCTTGCGGTCCCGCCGACACGAAGTGGTCCGGTGATGGACCTTTCGCCGCTCACCCCTGCCGACATCCCCGAGGTGATGCGCATCGAGCGCACGCCCGGCTACGACGCCGTGGTCGGGCGCTTCGACGCCGAAGAGCATGCGGCGCAGATGGCCTCGCCCACCGTGCGCTACGTGGGGATCCGGGACGGCGACGGGTTGGCGGGGTTTGTCATCCTGCAGGAGTTCGACCAACCCACGGTCCTGCTCCGGCGCATCGCCGTCCGCCACGTCGAAAAGGGCGTCGGCACGCGGCTGGTGCGCGGCGTCCTGGACTGGGTGTTCCAGACCACCTCGGCGGTCGCCATGAGGCTGGACGTCGCCGTGGGCAACCCGCGGGCCCGCCACGTCTACGAACGGGAGGGCTTTCGCCAGTATGACGCCGACACCGTCCACCACCTGATGCGGATACCCCGCGAACGGTGGGCGGAACTGCGCGGCCTTGGCGCCTGAGCTGGCTCAGGCGGCGCGCCTTTAGCCACCCCGCCCTACGCGGTGGACTTCTGCGGCATGCCGGCCTTGGCCGCGGGGCGGGCTCGCATGGCGTCGGCCCAGCGGGCAAGGTTCCGCAGCTCCTCCGGCGAGCGGAACTTGATCATCCGGCCGAAGTCCAGGGCGGTGAAGGCGACGATGTCGGCGATGGTCAGGCGATCGGCGGCGACCCAGTCGCGCCCCTCAAGCTGCCGGTCCAGCACCTTCAGCGCCCGCGTCGCCCCCTGGAGGCTGTGCTCGCCCACAGCCGGCGCCTGCTGCTCCAGCGCGCCCATGGCCGGATGGGTGTGGCGCACGCCGATCATCAGCGGCGTCGCAATCATCATCTCCACCCGGCGCAGCCACATTTCAATGACGGCCACCTCCTCGGGCGTGCGGCCGAACAGGTTGGGCTCCGGGTAGCGGCTCTCGAGATAGCGGCAGATGGCGATGGATTCGGTGACGCAGGTCCCGTCGTCCATCTCCAGCATCGGCACGTTGGCTAGGCCCGCCTTGGCGAGGTAGTCCGGCGTCCTGTGCTGGCCTTCCATGAGGTTGAGCGTGATCACCTCAACGTCGGCGATCTCCTTCTCGGCCATGACCCAGCGGACCCGCCGCGGATTGGGCGCGAGCGGCGTATCGTACAGCTTCATGGTCGTCCTCCTGCCTTCCGGGAGGCTAGCGCCCTTCCCGTCCCGTGAGGCAAGCGGCGCCGGCGCGTCTAGCCGAACAGGCTGGCCGGCAGCAGGCCGACGATCGAGGCGGTGAGGCAGGTAGCGAGGAAGCCCGCCATCATCGCCTTCCAGACCATGCCCACGATCTCGTTGCGCCTCTCGGGCACCAGCACGGAGAAGCCCGCCAGGTTGATGCCCACCGACGCGATGTTGGCGAAGCCGCACAGCGCATAGGTCATCAGGACGCGGGTGCGCGGGTCCATGGCGTCGACCGGGATCGCGCCCATCTTGATGAAGGCGGTGAACTCGGTCAGCACCAGCTTCACGCCCAGCAGAGAGCCCGCGGTCGGCGCGTCGTGCCACGGAACACCGATGGCCCAGGCCAGCGGCGCGAAGACCACGCCCAGGCCCCGCTCCACCGACAGGGGCGCGCCGGCCACATCGCCGAACGCCCCCAGGATGTTGTTGACCATGGCGGTGAGGGCCACGAACACGATCAGCGTCGCGCCCACGTTCAGCATGATCTGCAGACCGTCGGTGGTGCCCTTGATCAGCGCGTCGATCGAGCTGTCGTACTTCTTGGCCGCCAGCGGGTCGTAGGCCTGGGCCTGCTCGATGGCCGCGTCGCGCGGCACGATGATCCGCGCCAGCAGCACGCCGGCGGGGGCGGAGACGATGGAGGCGGTCAGGACGTGGGCGGCGGCGCCCGGCAGCACGCCGGCGAGGATCGTCGCATAGGCCACCATGGTCGAGCCGGACACGCAGGCCATGCCGACCGCGATCAGCATGAACAATTCGGAGCGCGACAGACTGGGCAAGTAGCTGCGGATGAAGATCGGCCCCTCGACCTGCCCCATGAAGACGGTGGCCGCGGTGGCCAGGGCGGGCGGGCCGCGCAGGCCCATGGTCCGTTCGAAGACGAAGCCGAAGCCTTGCGTGATCCAGACCAGGATCTTCCAGTGCCAGAGCAGGGCCGCCAGGGCGCAGACCACCAGGATCACCGGCAGCACGCGGAAGGCGAACACGAACAGCGAGCCGGCGTCGGTCAGCGGATAGGGCTGGTTCGGCGTGCCGGCGAGGAAGCCGAACACGAAGGCGACGCCCGCCTGGGTTGATGAGGCCAGCCCGTCGACGGCGACACCCACGCCCTGCAGACCCGAGCGAAGCCACGGCAGGCCGAACAGCGCCAGCACCAGCAGCCCCTGAACCAGCATCGCGCCGATGGCGAGCTTCCATGGGAACTTGGCCCGGTTCTCCGACAACGCCCAGCAGACCGACAGTATGACCGCCACGCCGACGAGGCTCTGGGCGTTTTCCGGACCGAACATGCATCCCCCGATGCGCCGCCGATTCAGCGGCCTAGCCGGGCAATCCACGCCGAAAGCGGTCCGGGCGCAAGCGCGGCGTGGCGCGTGCGCCCTGTAGCGCTACAGGTTGACCATCGAAAGCCCGCGTTCGTCGTAGCGGGCGCCTTCGACAGCGGTCTCGGGCACGGCCGCTTCGATGGCGGCCAGGTCGTCGGGACTCAGGACGATATCCGCCGCGGCGACGTTCTCTTCCAGCCGCGGGATCTTGGTGGTGCCGGGGATGGGCGCGATGTCGTCGCCCCGGCTTAGCAGCCAGGCCAGGGCCAACTGGGCCGGGGTGCGCCCTTTCTCGGCGGCAAGCGCGGTCAGGGTCTCCACGAGGCCCAGGTTCTTCTGCAGCGCCTCGCCCTGGAAGCGTGGCATGAAGCGGCGGAAGTCGGCGGCGTCCGGCTGGCCTTTGAAGCCGCCGGCCAGGAAGCCGCGGCCCAGGGGGCTGTAGGGCACGAAGCCGATCCCCAGTTCGCGGCAGACCGGCAGGGCGGACCGCTCCGGGTCTCGCGACCACAACGAATACTCGCTCTGGACGGCGCTCACCGGATGGACCGCGTGGGCGCGGCGGATCGTGTCCGGCCCGGCCTCCGACAGGCCGAAGTACTTCACCTTGCCTGCCTTCACGAGCTCGCCAAGCGCGCCCGCCACGTCCTCGATCGGCACGTTGGGGTCGACGCGATGCTGGTAGAACAGATCGATGACTTCGACGCCGAGGCGCTTCAGCGAGGCGTCGGCCACGGCCTTGATGTTGTCGGGCCGGCTGTTGGTGCCGGCCGG
>Ga0155080_110_pt1 | contig 41562 bp, 38 predicted proteins | sample RifCSPhighO2_01_FD_106048 | JGI IMG/M metagenome (GOLD analysis project Ga0155080, IMG submission 106048) | Phenylobacterium sp. RIFCSPHIGHO2_01_FULL_69_31 | reverse complement strand
CAGGTCGAAGACATGGCCGCACCGACCAGCCTCACAGAACTCTCAGATCAACCTTGCCAACGGGGAGCCGTCCAGACATGGCGCGATCCCGGCGCACGCCCAGCAGGACCGAAACCCGGTCCAGCCTGATCTGGTCCTGGACATAGAAGCCGACCTGGCTGAGGCGGTCGGTGGGGTTCGCGAGGCGGTCGGGGACCGTGTAGTTCCCGTAGACCGGCGCGTAGGCGTCGATCGGGGTGGTGAGGCCCGAGGCGAACTCGCTCTTCTCGGAATACTTCTGATACTCGACCCCCACGAGCAGTTCGTGCTGGAGCCCGCCCGTGGCGAACCCCGCCTGCAGGTGGTTGTCGGTCGTGAAGGTCTCGATCTCGGGATAGATCGCCCAGATGTAGCGGTTCAGCACCCGCCGATCGGGGTCGACGAACGGCTGGGTGGGGTTCGAATAGCTGTCCGGATAGATGCTCTGGTAGTCGACGTTGGCGTCCAGGTAACGGCTGTTGCTGCGCAGTGTCATGGCGTCGCTCAGTCGGTGTTCGGCCAGCAGGCTGACGGCAAAGGTCTCGGTGTCGTACTTTTCCCAATCGGGCTCGCTGAGGAAGCGCGACGTCGGCAGACGGCGGCCCGGGGCCGCGCCCAGACTGGCGGCGATCGGCACGAAGGTCGAAATCGTGCCGCCTTGGTCCTTCTGATAGCGGCCGAGTAGGGTCAGCGTGGTCCGCTCGTTGGGGGCCCAGGTCAGCGAGGGGGCCAGAAGGAACCGGTCGTCTTCGACATAGTCGGTCTGGGTTCCGGACTCCCGCAGGACGCCGACGAGCCGCACGGCCAGCGTTCCCGCCTCGTCCAACGGTCCGGTGACGTCGGCCGCCGCCTCGTAGCGATGGTGCGTGCCGTATGCGACCGAGACCTCGCCGGCGCGGGTGAACTGCGGGCGCTTGCTGGTCTGGTTGATCAAACCGCCGATGGCGCCGGACCCGTAAAGCGAGCCGCCGGGACCTTTCAGCACCTCCACCTGTTCCAGCATGTGGATGTCGGTGCGCGGGCTGTAGTAGCCGAAGGTCTGGCGCAGGCCATCAAGATAGATTGGCGCCTCGACGCCCCGGACGAAGGAGTCATCATTGCGCCCGTCGTTGCCATAGGCCTCCGCGACCACGCCCGCCGTATACCGCAGGGTCTCCTGGAGGTTCTGTGCGCCGCGCTCCAGGAATTGCGCGCTCGTCACCACGCTGATCGCCTGCGGCGTGTCGATCACCGCCGTGTCGGTCTTGCCCGCCGCCGTCCGGATCAGTTCGCCCTCGACGACCACGCCCTCCAGATAGGCGGGGGCGTCGCCCGCGGCGTCCGCGAGCGCGGGCGTTGCGGTCAGGAGGGCCAGAGGCGAAACGAAGTTCAAAAGGCGGCGCACGCGGTACTCCTCGAAGATATGCGAATGACTCGCAATCGCGTCTTAGCGAGGCGGGGCTAGCGGAGCAAGTTGTTGCGAATTGTTCGCAAGAGATCGATATGTCCACCGGTGTCGCCGTGCGGACCGTCGCGGATAACGCCGTCGGGCGTTTGCCTCCGGCGCTAGGTTATGGTTGTTCACCTATGTTGACGCCGGGGCATGGATTCCAGGCGCACGCAACGGGAGAAGCGTTCATATGTCCGAGGCCGTTCTGCCGCCCGGTTGGCCCGCCATGTCCATCCAGCAGGCTCATGCGTTGCTGGGCCAGCCCGGCCTGCCGACCGAGATCGGTGAGGCGACGATCCGCGGCGTTCCGCTGAAGGTCTGGAAGAACCAGCCGCCGACGCTGCGCGCCGTGGCGGAGATGGCCAAGACCCACGGGGACAAAGTCTTCCTGGTCTATGAGGACGAGCGCGTCACCTACGACGCCTTCTATCGGGCCGTCGCCCGGTTCGCCGTCGAGCTTCAGGCTCAGGGCGTCGAGAAGGGCGACCGGGTCGCCGTCATCATGCGCAACGTGCCCGAATGGGTGGTCGCCTTCTACGCGGCCGCCTCGATCGGTGCGATCGTAACGCCGCTGAACGCCTGGTGGACCGGTCCCGAGCTCGAATACGGCCTGACCGATTCTGGGACGAAGGTCGCGGTCATGGACGCCGAGCGCTACAGCCGGATGACGGAGCACTTCGGCAACTGCCCCGACCTGAAGCACGTCTACGTCAGCCGCGAGGTGGACGAGATCGCCCACCCCTACATCAGCAAGCTGGAAGAGGTGCTGGGCGCGCCGAACGACTGGGTGAAGCTGCCCGACCAGCCGATCCCGCCCGTCGAGATCGACACCGACGACGACGCCACGATCTTCTATACCTCCGGGACGACCGGTAAGCCCAAGGGCGCGCTGGCCACCCACCGGGCCGTGAACTGCAACATCTTCACCGCCGGCGCGGCCGGCGCGCGCACGTTCCTGCGCAAGGGCGAGATGCCGCCGGCGCCGGATCCGGACGCGCCCCAGCGGTCGGCCCTGCTGTCGGTGCCGTTCTTCCACGTCACTGGCTGCTTCGCCGTGCTGAACCCGACCCTGGCGACCGGTGGCAAGCTGGTGCTGATGTTCAAGTGGGAGCCGATCCGCGCCTTCGAGCTGATCCAGCGGGAGAAGGTCACCACGGCCGGTGGCGTGCCGACCATCGCCTGGCAGCTCCTGGAGCATCCGGCCCGTGGCAACTACGACCTGTCGTCCCTCGAAAGCGTCTCGTACGGCGGCGCGCCGTCGGCGCCGGAGCTGGTCCGGCGGCTGAAGGAGGTGTTCCCCAAGTCGCAGCCCGGCCAGGGCTGGGGCATGACCGAGACCTGCGCCACCGTCACCTCGAACAGCGCCGAGGACTACCAGAACCGTCCCGACAGCTGCGGGCCGGCCGCCGCGGTGGCCGAGCTGCAGATCCGCGATCCCGCGGACGGCCTCACCGTGCTGCCACCCGGCAGCGTTGGCGAACTCTGGTCCAAGGGGCCGATGAACGCCCGCGCCTACTGGAACAAGCCCGAGCCCACCGCCCAGACCTTCGTCGACGGCTGGGTGCGGACCGGGGACCTGGCGCGGCTCGATGAGGAAGGCTTCTGCTTCATCATCGACCGGGCTAAGGACATGCTGATCCGTGGCGGTGAGAACATCTACTGCGTCGAGGTCGAGAACGTCCTTTATGACCATCCGGCGGTCATGGACGCCGCCGTGGTGGCCAAGCCGCACCGGATCCTGGGAGAAGAGCCGGCCGCCGTGGTGACGCTGAAGCCCGGCCACGAGGCGACCGAGGAGGAGCTGCGCGCCCACGTGGCGGAGCGGTTGGCCGCCTTCAAGGTGCCGGTGGCGGTGAAGTTCTGGCACGAGACCCTGCCGCGCAACGCGAACGGCAAGATCCTGAAGAGCGAACTGAAGAAGCTCTTCGTGGAGGAGCCCGCCTGAGGACCCGCGCCGACCTGCTGCTCGTCGCCCGCGGCCTGTTCGAAAGCCGGGCCAAGGCGCGCGCGGCGATCGAGGCGGGTGGGGTGACGGCGGACGGCCGGCCGGTCGCCAAGGCGTCCGAACTGATCGAGGAGGCGGCGGTCGTCGAGGCCGTTGCGGCCCATCCCTGGGTCGGACGCGGCGCCTTGAAACTGTCCCATGCGCTGGATCTCTGGCCTGTGCCGGTCTCCGGGCGCGTTGTGCTGGACGTCGGCGCTTCGACCGGCGGCTTCACCGAAGTCTGCCTGAGGGGCGGCGCGGCGCGGGTCTATGCGGTCGACGTGGGACGAGGGCAGCTCCATCCCAGAATCGCCGCCGACTCGCGCGTCGTCGCCATGGAGGCTACCGACGCGCGCGACCTGACGCCGGCCCTGATCCCGGAGCCACCAGGCCTGATCGTCACCGACGTCAGCTTCATCTCGTTGGAAAAGGCGCTGCCGGCGGCGTTGGGCCTGGCCGCAGCTGGCGCCGACCTCATCGCCCTGGTGAAGCCGCAGTTCGAAGTCGGCCGTGAGCATGTCGGTAAGGGGGGCCTCGTCACCGACGCGGCGGCGCGGTCGCGGGCCTTGGAGGCCGTTCGGGCGTTCGTCGAGGGGCAGGGTTGGCGCGTCGGCGAGGTCGCCGACAGTCCGATCCTGGGCGGCGACGGCGCCCGCGAATTCCTGCTGTGGGCCGTCCGCCCATAGAAAAAGGGCCGCCCCGATACGCCGGGCGGCCCAGTTTGACACTCGACTTGGAGATGGTTCAGTCGACGACGGCGTACTTGCCGTTGGCGTCGCGGCAGACCCGGACGAAGCGCGTCTGGGTGCGGCCGTCGGGCATGTAGATCGGGCTTTCCGCCAGGGTGCAGCTGTCCGGCTCGGCGGGACGCTCGGCGGCGCGATAGCGCTCGATGGGCTCTTCGCGCCAAGCGTCCTCGCGGGCTTGGGCGGCCGCGGAGTCGGCGTAGGCGTCGCGGTCGTAGTAGCTGCCGTTGGACGCCGCGGGCGGTGGCGGGGGCGGGGCGCTGTCGTAGTAGCTGCTGGGCGATACGCAGGCCGCGCTCTTGTTGCCCACGACGCCGCCGATCACCGCGCCCAGCAGGCCGCCCAGCAGGGCGCCTTCCGTGCGGGCGTTGCGCGCCGCGGCGTTGGAGCCGATCACCGCACCCGCGCCACCGCCCAGCACCGCGCCGACCGTTCCGCGCTGGGTCTGATCGCGCCTGCAGGCGTCGTAGTAGTAGCCGGTGGTGGTGCGGGTGGTGTACGGACCCGCGGGTTGGGCCAGCGCCGGAGCGCACGCGCCCAGCGCGATCACGCCGGCGAGCGCGGCGGCTGCGGCCTTGGCGATGGTGACCTGCGTGGACATTCGGTATCCCTCGATTTCGATGCTCTCGGCCGCACTACGGCGACGCTTTCCGGCAAGATGCTGGCGCGAACCTGAACGGCCGTTGAGAATCTCGTTCATGTTCGTTCATTTCCGCTTAACCACGCGGCCCGCGATGGTGGCCCGATGAGGTATCCCAAGCGCCGGCCCCAGGGGCGCCCCGACCCGCGCCCGCCGCCGGGCCCGCCGGTCGAGCTCACCATCGAAAGCGTGGGCGGGGAGGGCGACGGCGTCGCGCCCGGGCCGGTCTTCGTGCCGTTCACCTTGCCAGGCGAGCGCGTGCGCGCGCAGGGCGCCGGCGAACGACGCGATCTGCTGGAGGTCTTGGAGCCCAGCGCCGAGCGGGTCGAGCCGCCGTGCCCGCACTTTTTCGCCTGCGGTGCCTGCGCGCTGCAGCACTGGGACCATGCACCGTATCTGGCGTGGAAGGTCGAGCGACTCGTCGGAACGTTGGCCCGCCAACGGATCGAGACGGAAATCCTGGCGCCCTTCGCCGCTGAGCCCGGCACGCGCCGTCGTGTAGCGCTGCACGCTCGCAAGGGCGGCCGGGACGCTGCCCGCCTGGGCTACAAGGCCCGCAAGTCCTGGGACCTGGTGGACATCGCCGTCTGCCCGATCGCCGACCCGGCCATCCAGGCGGCGATCCCTGCCCTGAAGCGGCTGGCTGCGCCGCTGTTCGAGCATCCGAAGTCGGCGCCCACCCTGCACGTCACCCTGACCGACACCGGCCTCGACATCGACATCACCGGCGTCGAGGCCAAGAGCGGGGGCCTGTCCGCGGACGCGCGCATGCAACTGGCCGAGCGTGCCGCGGAGGCAGACTTCGCCCGCGTCACCCTCGCCGGCGAGATGGCCTATATGGCGCGGATGCCTCAGGTGCGGCTGGGGCCGGCGCGGGTCGGCCTGCCGCCCGGCAGCTTCCTGCAGGCGACTCCTGGCGCGGAAGTGGCCATGGCCGCGTTTGTGGCCGTGGCGGCGGCCGGCGCGCACCGGATCGCCGACCTCTACTGCGGTGTGGGCACTTTCACCTTCCGCCTGGCCGAGATCGCGCCCGTTCACGCGGCGGATTTCTCCGCGGCAGCCGTGGCGGCCCTGACCGCGGGCCTCGCTTCCGCGCCCGGGCTGAAGGGTGTTACGACCGAGGCCCGCGACCTCGTGCGCCGTCCGCTGCTGGTCCACGACCTGCGGCACACCGACGTCGCGGTCTTCGATCCACCCCGCGCCGGGGCGGCCGAACAGACCGCCGAGTTGGCCGCCTCGAACGTCGCCCGCGTCATCGGCGTCTCCTGCAACCCCGCGACCTTCGCGCGCGACGCCCGCGTCCTGCTGGATGCCGGCTTCACCCTCGAGCGCGTCCTGCCCGTGGACCAGTTCCTGTGGTCGCCGCACGTTGAGTTGGTGGGGGTGTTCCAGAGGTAGGATCTCGCCGAGGACAGGGCGGATCATTCTGCGAACAGGTCCATCTGGCCGCCGCGCTGGGGCGGCACGTGGAACCGGCTCGCGTCGAGGGAGCCCCAGCCGACGTCCAGCCCGTACCGCTTCTTGGCCGCAGCGAAGCGCGCAGCCATGAGAGCGGCGAGGGGGCCTTCACCCTTCATGCGGCTGCCCCACTGGGCATCGTAGTCCTTTCCGCCCCGCATCTGGCGGACCAGCGACATCACCCGCCGGGCGCGGTCCGGGTGGTCGGTCTCGAGCCATTCCCGGAACAGGTCCTTGATCTCCAGCGGCAGGCGCAGCGCCACGTAGCCGGCGCCGGACGCGCCTGCTTGGGCCGCCCGTTCCAGCACGGCCTCCATCTCGTGATCGTTGAGGCCCGGAATGCAGGGCGCGAACATCACGGTCACCGGCACACCGGCCTGCGTCAGGCGGCGCACGGCGTCGATCCGCTTCTCCGGCGTCGCGGCGCGGGGCTCCATCGAGCGGGCGAGCTGGCGGTCGAGGCTGGTGATCGAGATCGCCACCCGCGTCAGCTTCATCGCCGCCGCCTCGGCGAGCAGGTCCAGGTCGCGCACGATCAGCGCCGACTTGGTGATGACCGAGAACGGGTGGCGGAACCGCACCAGCACCTCGATCACCCCGCGCGTGATCCGGAGCCTTCGTTCCTCCGGCTGATAGGGGTCGGTGTTGCCGCCGATATGGATCAGCTCCGGCGTATAGCGCGGCTTGGCCAGCTCCTTTTCCAGCAGCTGCGCCGCATGCGGCTTGAAGAAGAGCTTGGACTCGAAGTCGAGGCCTGGCGACAAGCCCATGTAGGCGTGCGCCGGCCGGGCGTAGCAGTAGATGCAGCCGTGCTCGCAGCCCCGGTACGGGTTGATCGAGGCGGAGAAGCCGACGTCGGGGCTGTCGTTGCGGCTGATGATGACCCTGGCCTTCTCGGCCGTCACCGCTGTGTCGAGCTGCCCGGGCGCGGGATCCTCGATCGCCCAGCCGTCGTCGAAATCCTCGCGCTGTTGGGACTCGTAGCGGCCGCTGGCGTTGGAGCGGGCGCCTCGGCCGCGTGGGACCTTGGGGATCTGGGAGGTGAAGCCGGATGACATCGGCCAACCCTAGGCGCCAGAGAAGAACAAAACAAGAACTATTGACCGCCTAGGGGGAAGCAAGCTCTGTCGGGGCATGCTTTCGGTGATCATCGACGCGCGGTCAGGGGCTGACGGTCTGCCCGGACTTCTGGCTCAGCTCACAGCGGGGGCCGTGGACGGCCTGGTGCGACAGGTGCTGATCGTGGCGGCGGAAGGCCAGCCAGGGATCGGCGAGCTTTGCGAGGACATGGGAGCCGAGGCGAGCCTCTCCCTCGAGGCGGCGGCGATGGCGTCACGATCCGATCGACTGCTGGTGCTGCCCGCGGACCTCCGCCTGCGGGACGGCTGGATCAAGGCGCTCGAGACCCACCTGACGCGAGGTGGCGAGCCGGCCGTGGTGACGGGATTTTCGGACGGTGGGCTGTTCGGCCGCCGTCCTTTCGGCGTCCTACTCGAACGCGGCCGTCTGGAGGCCGCCGGCGGCGCCGATCTGCAGCGTCTCCGCCGCGATCTGGGGCTGCGGGTTCGCCGGATTGGCTAGGTCGAGACGCACGTCGATCCGGCGCGCGCCGCCGGCCAGGGCGTCGAGGGTGCGGGTCTCCTCGCCGAACATCCGCTTGTAGGTCCAGTAGGCGGCCATGACCTTCTCGACGTAGTTGCGGGTCTCCAGCGCTGGCAGGCACTCGATGGTGAGCAGCGGATCGTCCTGGCCCACCATCGCGGTGGTCTTCAGCACTGCGCCGGGTCCGGCGTTGTAGGCCGCCACCACGTGCAGGATGTCGCCGCCGACGCCGCGGTCCATGAGGTAGCTGAGGTAGTCCTGGCCGGCCCGAAGGTTGGTGGCCGGATTGAACAGCACGTTCGGCCGCTTGCGGTAGATGGCGTCCCCGGTGGCGAGCGCAGCGGAAGCGGGCATCAGTTGCATCAGCCCAAGGGCGCCCACGGGCGACACGGCCCGCGGATTGAATGCGCTTTCCTGCCGCACGATCGCGTAGACCAGCGCCTTGTCCACCGTGAAGCCGTCGCGAGGCTCCAGCGGCGGGGCCTGATAGTCGCCCAGAGACAGATACTGGGGCTTTTGCGAGCCGGGGCCGGCGGAAGGCCCGAGCGCGGCCAGCATCGCGTTCCAGGCTTTGCGATCCGCGCCGGTGCGGGCGAGGGCGAGGCCGGCGCGGAGCTCCTGGCGCGCCTCGTCGACACGGCCGATCTGGGCGAGCGCGGCGGCGCGATGGGCCCGGGGGTCATTCTCCAGCAGGCGCGTCGGCGCCGGTTCGGGCGCGCGGAACGATGCGGGGATGAACTGCCCGGTCTGGGCGTCCGCCATGGTCATCTGGACCTGACGCTCGGCGATCATTCCATAGAAGGTCTGCGGGGCCTGGGCGGCGAGGCGCAGGAAGGCGTTCGCCGTGGCGTTGTCGCCCAGCGCCACGGCCGAGCGCGCGGCCCAATAGGCGCCGGCGGCGCGCATCCACGGGTCGCTCTCGTCGTCGCGGGCCACCTGGGCGAAATAATCGTGCGCTTGGCCATAGTCCTGCAGGCGCCAGGCGGAGAGGCCCGCAATCCAGCGCTCGCCCACGTTCACGGCGAGCTGGAAGGCGGTGCGGGCGTCGCCGGAGTAAAAGGCTTCGCGGGCGGGCCGGGTGATCTCGCTGCGCGTCGTGTCAACCAGCGCCACCTCGGGCGTCGGAAGGGGCACGGCGTCGGCCGGCCGGCGCTTGGCGGCCAGGGAGAAGACGCGGTCGGCAAGCGGCAGGTCGCGGAACCTGGCCAGCCAGCCCGACAATTCCTCGAAAGACGCCTTGTGGGCGCTGGGATGCATCAGGGCGCGGAACGACAGATAGCCGTCGAGGGAACGATCCTTGATCGTCGCCGCTTCCAGTTGGGCGCCGACGAAGTCGCCCTGGTCCACGGCCTGGAAGGCGGCGGCATAGGCGCGGGCGTCGGTGTCGGAGAGGGCCTTCGGCGATCCGGCCGCCGCGACAGAGCTGGCAACCGAGGCGGCGGCGACGAGGGACAATACCCCGACGCGCAGGCGCTGTTCGAGCGTCATGCCGTCTATATCCGCGGGCAGAACTAACGTCTGCTGAACGCGGACCCCTTTTTCTCTGAGTCCCAGGTTGCGAAGCTAGAGGGGCCTTTCCGGGCGATCAAGCCTTTCGGAAAGCGTCAACAGATCGCTCCACGCCTTTTTCTTCGCGCCGGGCTGACGCAGCAGGAAGGCGGGGTGAAGTGTCGGCATGGCGGGCAATTCCAGCGTCCCATCGGCCGAGCGCCATTCGAACCAGCGCCCGCGCAGCGACAAAATGCCCTCCTCGCGCTTCAGGACCGACTTGGCCGACGCCCCACCGGCGAGGAGCAGCATCCGGGGCTGGACCAGCTGGACGATGCGCTCGAGGAAGGGCGCGCAGATGGCCTGCTCCGCCGGCGTCGGCGTCCGGTTGCCCGGTGGGCGCCAGAAGACGGTGTTGGTGATCAGGACCCGATCGGTAAGCCCCGCCGCGGCCAGCATGCGGTCGAGCAGCTTGCCAGCCCGGCCCACGAACGGCTCCCCGCGGGCGTCCTCATCGGCGCCCGGGCCTTCGCCGATGACGAGCAGCGGGGCCTTCGGATCGCCCCGATAGACCACGGCCTTGGTGGCCGCGCCCTCGAACCGCAGGGGACAGCCCTCGAAGGCCGCGATGGCGGCGACCAGGGCGTCGAGGTTCGCGGCTCCGGCGGCGAGCTGCTGGGCCTGGGCGACGGCGCCGGAGATATCGGCCTGGCCGCCGAAAGCCCGGGGCGCGGGCGCCGCGGCCAGGGGCACCACGGGCGCTGCGGGGCGCGCGGGTGGCAGGATCTTGCCCGCCTCGATCCGGTCGACGGCCTCGTCCAGCAGCATGGCGTCGACCCCCGCGTCCGCCCAGAAGGCGAGCAGGCTCTCGGCGATGGCGGCGTCGAAGGGTTCGGCGATGGCCGACATTCCCTGGGTTCACTCCGGATCAGGCTTGCGCCACTCTTGGCGCGTCAGCGCGGGCTTGTCAGCCCGGAATGGGGAGAGCGGACGCGATGGCGAGGTTCGCCTGGCTTGCGGCAGCCTGCGTGCTGGTCGGCCCGCCCGCCGCGGCCCAGCCGGCGCGCGAGCACCGCGAAATGGTGGCCGAGCTGGGCGGAACCTACCTCGGCCCGCAAGCCGACTATGTGCAGCGTATCGGGGAGCGGATGGCCCAGGCTGCGGGGATGCGCCAGCGCTGCGTCTTCACGGTGGTGAACTCCGAGGTCGTCAACGCTTTCACCGCACCGCCCGGCTGCTACGTCTACGTGACGCGCGGACTGCTCAGCATCGTCAACTCCGAGGCGGAGCTGGCGGCGGTGCTTGGCCATGAGCTGGGCCATGTGGCGGCCAACCACGCGGTTCGCCAGCAGAACGCCGAGACCATGGGCAGCCTGGCGGCCACGCTGCTGGGCGTCGCCACCAAATCCGACCTGGCCGGCAAGGTGGCCGGCCGCGTCGCCAAGCTAGGCGCGCTCGGCTACTCGCGGAACCAGGAGTACGAGGCGGACAGCCTGGCCCTGACCTACCTGCCGGCGGCGGGCTATGCGCCGGACGGCCTAACGCGCGTCCTGGACGACCTGCAGCGGGAGGGGGCCTTCACAGCGCGCGAGACGGGGCAGCCGGAGGGCGGGATGGCGCCGTGGGCCAGCACCCATCCCCTGACCTCGGACCGGATCCGCCGCGCCAGCGCCCAGGCCGCCAAGACGCCGCCGCAAGCGGGGCTGACGCTGGACGAGGCGAGCTACCTCGCCGCCGTGGACGGTCTGCCCTACGGCGAGGCGGGGGCGCAGGGCTACGTCCGGGGCGGCAGCTACATCCATCCGCAGCTCGGCATCCGCTTCGAGGCGCCGCGGGGCTTCCAGCTGGTCAACCAGCCCCAGGCGGTGCGGGTGAGCGGGCCGGGTGGGACCCTGGCCGAGTTCACGGGCGGGCGCGCCACGCCAAAGGAACTGGAAAACTACGCCCTGGAGGTCCTGCGCGGCGTGGTGCGCAACGGCCGCCACCAGGTGGGGCAGCCTCAGCACACGAGGATCAACGGCCTGGACGCGGTGGTCCTGCCGGCTCGGGCGACGTCGGCGGGGCGGCCTGTCGACCTGACGGTGGTGGCCTATTCGCTGGGCCGCGACGAGGCCTACAGCTTCGTCGCCATGACGCCGGCCGGGCAGGCCAGCCTGTTCGACCCGATGTTCGACTCCTTCCGCCGCCTGTCGGACCGGGAGGTCGACGCGATATCCGGACGCCGGATCGCCGTCGTCGAGGTGCGCCCCGGCGACACGGCCGAGTCCATGGCGGCCCGGATGGCCCCGGACCGGGACCGCCTGGACCGCTTCCTCATGCTGAACGCCCTTGAGGCGGGCCAACCGCTGCGGCCGGGAACCCAGGTTAAACTCGTCGTAGAGGGCCGCCCTTGAGCACCCGGTACGGGTTCGCCCTTGACCGCCCCGCCGTGACCTCCCGATAAGACCCCTTCATAACGCGAGCATCGGACGGCGAGGGGGCCGGCGGTGACGGACCAAAGGGGAACGCGATGAGCGAAGACGTCGGCCAGTCGATCCAGCGGGAAGCGATGGAGTATGACGTCGTCATCGTCGGCGCCGGGCCTTCGGGCCTGGCCGCGGCGATCCGCCTGAAGCAGCTCGACGCGAACCTCACCGTGGCGGTCTTGGAGAAGGGCGCCGAGGTCGGCGCGCACATCCTCTCGGGTGCGGTCATCGACCCCAAGGGCCTTTCCGAGCTGCTGCCGAACTGGAAGGAGCTGGGCGCCCCGCTGGAGACGCCCGTCACGAAGGACGTCTTCCTCCTGCTGGGACCTCAGGGCAGCCTGGAGCTGCCGATGTGGGCCATGCCGCCGTTCATGGACAACCATGGCAACTACATCGCCTCGCTGGGCAACGTCTGCCGCTGGCTGGCGGGGCAGGCTGAGGGCCTGGGCGTCGAGATCTATCCCGGCATGGCCGCCTCGGCGCCCGTGTTCGAGGGCGACAAGCTGGTCGGCGTGGTCGCCGGCGAGTTCGGCTTCGGCAAGGACGGCAAGCCTGGCCCGAACTACGAGCCCGGCATGGAACTGCGGGGCAAGTACGTCTTCATCGGCGAGGGCGTCCGAGGGTCGCTGGCCAAGGTGCTGAAGGCCAAGTACGGGCTGGGCAAGGACGCCGACAAGGAGAAGTACGGCATCGGCATCAAGGAGCTGTGGCAGGTTCCGGACGCCGTGTTCACGCCGGGCCTCGTGCAGCACACCACCGGCTGGCCCCTGGACGACAAGACCGGCGGCGGCAGCTTCCTTTACCACTTCGGCGACAACTACGTGGCGATCGGCTTCGTCACCCACCTGAACTACAAGAACCCCTGGCTCTCGCCCTTCGACGAGTTCCAGCGCTTCAAGCACCACCCCGAAGTCGCCAAGTACCTCGAGGGCGGCAAGCGCATCGCCTACGGCGCCCGCGCCATCAGCGAGGGCGGCCTCCAATCGATCCCGAAGCTCTATTTCCCGGGCGGCGTCCTGCTGGGCGACAGCGCCGGCTTCGTGAACGTGCCGCGGATCAAGGGCAGCCACGCCGCCATCAAGAGCGGCATCATGGCCGCCGAGGCCGCGTTCCACGCCATCCAGGCGGGCCGCTCGGGCGACGAACTGGCCGAGTACAAGGCCGCGTTCGACGGCTCGTGGCTCAAGAAGGAGCTTAACGTCGTCCGCAACGCCAAGCCGATGCTGTCGAAGTTCGGCACGGCCATCGGCGGCGCCGTCTCCATGTTCGACATGTGGACCACGCACCTCCTGGGCGGCTTCTCGTTCTTCGGGACGATGAAGCACGGCAAGAGCGACGCCGAGTCCACCGGTGCGGCCAAGGACTACAAGCCCATCGTCTATCCGAAGCCCGACGGCGTGCTGAGCTTCGACAAGCTGTCCAGCGTGTTCCTCTCGTCCACGAACCACGATGAGGCCCAGCCGGCGCACCTGAAGCTGCGCGACCCGTCGATCCCCATCTCGGTGAACCTGCCCAAGTACGGGGAGCCGGCGCGCCTCTACTGCCCGGCGGGCGTGTACGAGGTGCTGTACGACGAGGCGGGTCAGAACCCGAAGTTCCAGATCAACTTCCAGAACTGCGTCCACTGCAAGACCTGCGACATCAAGGATCCGTCGCAGAATATCGACTGGACGACGCCGCAGGGCGGGGACGGGCCGAACTACCCGAACATGTAGTGGCCATTTTTTCCGTGTGACGATGGGGCGCTTGCGGCGGAGCCTCCGCGCGCCCAGAGTCTGATCATGCTTCGTACCCTGCTGCTCGCCTGCGCCGCCCCGCTCGTCCTGCTCGGAGGCTGCGCCAGCGCCGTTCCCAAGACCGAGGATGCGGTTCTCGGCGCTCCGATCGCCGCCGACAGCGCCTACGGCATGTTCCTGGCCGGCAGCGCGGCGCTCCAGGAGGGGCGGAACGGCGACGCCGCGCGGTTCCTCGAACTGGCGCGCAGCCAGAGCGGCGACGATCCCGCCGTGGCCGAGCGCGCCTTTACCGCGGCCCTGATGGCCGGCGACATCCAGAAGGCGGCCTTGCTGGCGCCCGACGGTCCGACGGCCTCCGAACCTGGCAAGCGCCTCGGCCGGCTGGTCAAGGTCGTCGCGGCCATCGGCGAGGGCAAGGGTAAGGTCGCCAAGGCCGAGTTGTCGAACGACGGGATTGGTTTTCCCCACCGCGCCGCCGCCGCGCTGCTGGGGCCGTGGGTGTCGGCCTCGGTCGGCGACACCGAAGGCTCCACGGTTCGGCCGCAGCTCCGGGGCGATGCCGGCGTCGACTATTTCGGCCAGATCGGCCAGGCGCACCTGTTCGAGCGGGCCCGTCGCTACGACGAGGCCGAGACCGACTTCAAGGCGGTCACCGCCAGCGAGAACCCCAGCGAAATCGCCGTGCTGGCCTACGGCGGCTTCCTCGAGCGCCGCAACCGCCGGCCCGAGGCCCTCGCCCTCTATGACGCGGCGCTGAAGCGCAATCCCTCGAACCTCAGTCTCAAGGCGGCCCGGGCCCGCGCCGGCGCGAACCGCACCGCCCCGGCCATGCCGACCCTGAAAGAGGGCGCTGCCTTCGCCCTGCTGGCGCCGGCCGCGACGATGATCAGCGCCAAGCAGGAATCCATCGGCCTGGCCTATCTGCGCCTGTCCCTGTCGCTGGACCCGCAGCGCAACGACGCCTGGCTGATGCTGGGCGACTTGCTGCAGCAGAACGGCGACGTCGAGGGCGCCCGCCTGGCCTATTCCAAGCCCAAGCCCACCTCGGCCGAATTCCCAGCGGCGCAGGCCAAGCTGGCCTGGAGCTACCAGAGCGCCGGCGACAAGGAGGGGGCGCTGCGGCTGGCCCGCACCGGCGCCGCCACGGGCGACACCGAGGCGCGGACGACGCTGTCGGACCTCCTGCGCGCCAACGAGCAATATCCCGAGGCGATCGAGATCCTGAACGGCGTCATCGCCGAGGCCAAGGCCCCGGACTGGCAGCTTCACTATGCGCGGGGCCAGGCGTTCGAGCGGTCGGGCAGGTGGAAGGAAGCCGAGGCCGACCTCGCCCTGGCGCTCAAACTGCGGCCGGACGAGCCCGAACTGCTGAACTACCTGGGCTATGCCTGGATCGACCGCGGCGAGCGGCTGCAGGAAGCGATGGGGATGGTCGAGCGGGCCGTGGCGTCCAACCCGCGGTCGGGCGCGATCGTCGACAGCCTGGGCTGGGCGCACTACCGGCTCGGCGACTACAAGAAGGCCGTCGAGGTGCTGGAGCAGGCGGTCGAACTGGAGGCCGGGGACCCCGAGATCAACAACCACCTGGGTGACGCCTACTGGATGGTCGGCCGCAAGGACGAGGCGGTCTTCCAGTGGCGGCGCGTCCTGACGCTGAAGCCCGACGACCGGATCAAGGGCGACGCGGAGAAGAAGCTGGCCTCGGGCCTGGGCCCGCAACCCAAGCTCGCCGGGCAGTAGGATGCCCGCGCGACTGGCGCCGGCGAAGGTCAACCTCTTCCTGCACGTCGGCGCGCCGACGGCCGACGGCTATCATCCGATCTGTAGCCTGATGGTTTTCGCCGACGTGGGCGACCGGGTGTCGATGGAACTGGGCGAGGGCCGCCTGACGGCCAGCGGGCCGTTCGCAGGGGGCCTGGGCCGCGAGTCGGACAACCTCATCATCCGCGCCGTGCGCGCCTTCGTGGCCGACCTGGGCCGGCCGATGGCGGAGCTGTCGTTCGGGTTGGACAAGCGCTTGCCCATCGCCAGCGGCCTGGGCGGTGGGTCCAGCGACGCGGGCGCGGCCTTGCGGCTGATCCGGGACGTGTTCGCGCCACAGGTCGACGATGCGCGGCTCGAAGCCGTGGCGGCGCGCCTGGGCGCCGACGGCGCCGCCTGCCTCTGGGGCCGGCCGGTTCTCGCGCAGGGTCGGGGAGAGCGGCTTACGCCAGCGCCCGGGCTTCCCGTGCTGCACGCCGTGCTGGTGAACCCGGGCGTGCCCGTCTCGACCCCCGAGGTCTATCGCCGCCTGGATGCAGCCGGCGCCTTCGGGGACGTGACCCCGCCGGTGATGCCCGACGCTTTTGAGAGTCCGCAGGAGGTCGCCGCCTGGCTGGCGACGCAAGGCAACGACCTGGAGGCGCCCGCCGTCGCGGCGGCGCCCGAGATCGGGACGGTGCTGGACACGTTGCGGGACGAGCCGGAGGTGCTGTTGGCCCGGGTGTCGGGCTCGGGTGGCACCTGCTTCGCGCTATGCGGCGACGATATCGCCGCCGAGACGCTCGCCGAGCGGATCGAGGCCATGGCGCCCCACTGGTGGGTCGAACGCTGCCGCCTGGGCGGACCCTGGGAATAGCCGGAACGAAAACGGGGGCCCCGAAGGACCCCCGTCTCTACCCACTGACGCCTGCCAACGCTTGGCGGCAGGCGCCACTCCCCCGAGTTTACGAGTGGTAGGCGCGTTCGCCGTGCTCGACGATGTCCAGGCCTTCTTCTTCGGCTTCCGGCGAGGACCGCAGGCCGACCGTGTACTTGATGATGAAGAACACGATGCTGGAGGCCACCGCAGACCAGACCACCGCCACCAGCACAGCCTTAAGCTGGGTGATGAACTGGCCCATCATGCTGTAGCTCGCCAGGGCGTCGCAGGTGGAGATATCCCCGTCCGCCGCGCAGGTCGTGTAGTCGACGATCCCGGCGCCGCCCAGGCTGGCCGAGACCAGGATGCCGGTGGCCAGGGCGCCCACAATGCCGCCGATGGCGTGGATCCCGAAGGCGTCCAGGCTGTCGTCGTACTTCAGGGCGTTCTTCACCACGGAGCAGAAGAAGACGCAGATCGGCGAGACCACGAGGCCCAGGATCAGGGCGCCCATCGGTCCGGCGAAGCCCGCGGCCGGCGTGACCGCGACCAGGCCGGCGACCAGGCCGGAAGCCATGCCCAGCAGCGAGGCCTTCTTGCGCGTCACCCACTCGGTCATCGCCCAGGAGAAGCCGGCGGCCGCCGTCGCGACGAAGGTGTTGACCACCGCCAGGGCGGCATAGCCGTTGGCTTCCAGGTTGGAGCCGGCGTTGAAACCGAACCAGCCCACCCACAGCAGGCCGGCGCCCACAAGCGTCAGGGTCAGCGAGTGCGGTTGCATCGGCTCGGACCGGTAGCCCTTGCGGGGGCCCAGGATCAGGGCGCCCATCAGGGCCGCGATGCCGGCGTTGATGTGGACCACGGTGCCGCCCGCGAAGTCGAGCGCGCCCCAGCCCCAGAGCAGGCCGGACTTCACCGGATCGGTCGGCGCCGTGGCGATGCCGTCGGGGCCCGGCCACCACCAGACCATGTGGGCCATGGGATAGTACGAGAGCAGCGGCCACAGGACGGCGAAGATCACGCAGGCGGCGAACTTCATGCGCTCGGCCACGCCGCCCAGCACCAGGCAGGCGGTGATCGCCGCAAAGGTCATCTGGAAGGCGATGAACGCCAGTTCCGGAATGTAGATCCCGGTGGAGAACGTCGCGACGTTCGAGGCCGGCGTGACGTCCTTCAGGAACAGGCGGCCGGCGCCGCCGACGAAGGTGTCGAGACCGCCCCCGTCGGTGAAGGCCAGGCTGTAGCCATAGGTCACCCAGGCGATCATGCCGATCACGCACACGGTGGCCGTCTGCATCAGCATCGACAGCATGTTCTTCTGACGGACTAGGCCGCCGTAGAACAGCGCAAGGCCGGGGATGATCATCAGCAGCACGAGGACGGTGGAGACCATCATCCAGGTGGTGTCACCCTTTTCGACCGTCTGGGCGGGCGCCGCTGGCGCCGCCTCGGCCGCGGGCGCGGCCGCTTCAGGAGCCGGTGCGGGCGCGGCGGCTTCAGGCGCGGCGGCAGCGGGCGCTGCGGCGGCGGGCGCCGCAGCCTCCTGGGCGAGGGCAGGGGCCGCCAGCGGCGCCCCGGCCATCACGGCGGCGAGCGCAAGCCCGGCCAGCCGCTGTTTTCCAAAGAATTTCATAAGCATATGTCCCCTTGTCCCGTTAGAGCGCCGCGGCGCCCGTCTCGCCCGTCCGGATGCGCACGGCCTCCGAGACGTCGAGGACGAAGATCTTCCCGTCACCGATCTTGCCGGTCGCAGCCGCGGCCTTGATGGCCTCGACCGCCTTACCCGCCGCCGCGTCGTCGACGACGGCCTCGAGTTTCACCTTGGGCAGGAAGTTGATCTGGTACTCCGCGCCCCGATAGATCTCGGTCTGGCCCTTCTGCCGGCCATATCCCTTGACCTCCGAGACCGTCAGACCCTCCACGCCGGCGCCGACAAGCGCTTCGCGCACGTCGTCCAGCTTGAACGGTTTGACGATCGCCATGATGAGTTTCATCCGCTCGCTCCCGCGTCCGGCCCTGAGGGCGGGCCCAACCCCTCTCGTTCGTTCGAAGACCCCGCGCCGTTATCCCCTTCGCGGTGGTCGCAGCGACGCTATGTCGGGGGTGCGCCGGGGGCTGACCGCTGGGATGACGCTTCGGTGAAGAAGGCCAAGCTCGCCTGTTTTATGAGCGCCAAGGGTCTCCGGCGCCGTGGAATTGGGCAATTGTCGCCCTCGGGCGGCCCGAACCCAGGCTTGACCCACGCGCTGACGGTCGTAAATCCGGCGCCTTCCAGGCCTAGTCTCAGCGGGCGGTCAGCCTGGAACCGCTTGAACTCTCCCGCGTAAGTCACCTGCGGCCCCCCGATCGGGCCGCCGCAAACACAAGGACCGCTAATGTCGCCGACCCGCTTCTTCTTCGCCGCCGCCGCCGTCGCCGCCCTGAGCACCGCGCCGTTCGCCGCCTCGGCCCAGACGCCGGCCGCCGCGCCCGCCGCCGCCAAGCCCGTCGCCGTGCAGGGCGACCTGGTGGACACCCTGAAGCTGTCGGGCCAGTTCACGACCTTCGTGGGCGGCATCGATGCGACCAATCTTGCCGGCCTGCTGAAGACCAACAAGAACCTCACGGTCTTTGCGCCGACCGACGCCGCTTTCGCCGCCATGCCGGCGGACCAACTGGCCAAGCTGAAGAGCGACAAGGCCGCGATGCAGAAGTTCGTCCTGCACCACGTGGTCAACGCGCCCGTCGACTCCACCAAGATCAAGGGCGCCAAGGGGCCGGTCCCGTCGGGCGCGGGCGACACCATCCTGCTGGACGGCAGCGACGAGGGCGGTTCCCTCAAGGTGGACGGCGCCACCATCGTCCAGGCGGACCTGCGCACCGGCAGCGGCCTGCTGCACGTGGTGGACAAGGTGCTGGTCTCCGGTGAAGGCGCCGTCGAGCCGCCGGCCGCCAGCGCCCCCGCGGCGGACGCCTCGGCCACCGCGCCGACGAGCTAGGCGAGGTAAAACCTTGGGCGGCGGCGGGAACCAACACCCGCCTGAGCCGTACAGCGTCAGCACGTCGAGGATGGGGCTTAGCATCGCGCCATCAACCGGAGTTCTGACGATGAAGATCGCCCTTTTCGCTACCGCAACGGCCGCCGTCGCCCTCCTGGGCGGCGCGGCCTCCGCGCAAGACCAGAACATGCCGAAGGCCCCGACCCCCGGGTCGGTGACCGGCGACTGGAACGGGGCCCACGCGCCCTCGGACGACAAGCAGTACACCGAGAAGGTGACCGTGCCCGTCGGCTCCACCGCCTCCACTGGGATCGCCGCGCCGCCGGTCGACACCGGCGTGACCGCCGCCACCCCGCCGGCGGAGGCCACCGCCTCGGCCGAGACCACGACGACGCCGGCGGCGGGCGCCTATGCCCAGTCGGCCAGCGTCACGACCTCGACGGTCACCAACGGTCCGGTGCCCGATACGGCCGAGAACCGCGCGAAGTACGGTCAGCCGATGTCCCGCGCCGGCAAGCGGACCGCCGCGCGGGGCAACTGAAACCACTCGGAAATCAGCCCTCGCTTGGGTTGAAGCGAAGGTCGGCGGGCCCTATGGTCCGCCGACTTTTTTTGCGCCTGCGAACGTATCGTCCCCAATGCCTGATCAACCTCTGTCTTTTCAGGGCCTTATCCTGAAACTCCATGACTATTGGAGCCGTCAGGGCTGCGCGATTCTGCAGCCGTACGACGTCGAGGTGGGGGCGGGGACCCTGTCGCCCATGACTGTCCTGCGCACCCTGGGGCCGAAACCGTGGAAGGTGGCCTACGTCCAGCCCTCCCGCCGGCCCGCCGACGGACGCTATGGCGAGAACCCCAACCGGCTGCACCAGCACCACCAGTACCAGGTGATCCTGAAGCCGAACCCCGAGAACCTGCAGGAGCTCTACCTGGGCTGTCTGGAGGCCATCGGCATCGATCCGACGGTCCACGACATCCGCTTCGTCGAGGACGACTGGGAGAACCCGACGGTGGGCGCCTGGGGCCTGGGCTGGGAGGTCTGGTGCGACGGGATGGAGATCACCCAGTACACCTACTTCCAGCAGGTGGGCGGCCTGGACGTCTTCCCGGTGGCCGGGGAGCTGACCATCGGCCTGGAACGGCTCAGCCTCTATCTGCAGAACAAGGACAACGTCTACGACCTCAAGTTCAACGACGAGTTCAGCTACGGCGACATCTACCTCGCCAACGAGCAGCAGTTCTCGGCCTTCGAGCTGGAAGTCGCCGACGTCGCGACCCTGAAGCGCCAGTTCGAGGACATGGAACGCGAGGTCCCGCGGATCGTCGCCACGAAGGGCCGCCAGGGCCAGTCGCTGGCGCTGCCCGCCTACGACCACGTGCTGAAGGCCAGCCACCTGTTCAACATCATGGACGCCCGCGGCGCGATCGCCGTGGCCGAACGCCAGAGCTACATCGGCCGCATCCGCGACCTCTGTAAGATGTGCGCCGAGGCGTGGGTCGCCGACCAGGGCGGGAACGCTTAAGCATGCCCCAACTCCTGCTCGAACTGCTCTCCGAAGAAATCCCCGCGCGCATGCAGGCCGGCGCCGCGCGCGACCTGGAGCGCATGGCCCGCGAACGCCTCGCCGCCGAAGGCCTGCTGCCCGAGGCGCTGAAGACCTTCGCCGGCGCCCGGCGCCTGACCCTGGTCGCCGAGGGGCTGCCCGAGGCCCAGAAGGACCGCCATGAAGAGGTGAAGGGCCCCCGGACCAGCGCGCCGGAACAGGCCCTGGAAGGATTCCTGCGCAAGAACGGGCTGGCGAAGACCGACCTCACCGAGAAGGACGGGATCTGGTTCGCGCACATCCATCGCAAGGGCCGCCCGACGCCCGAGATCGTGGCCGAAATGGTGGAGGGGATCGTACGCGACTTCCCCTGGCCGAAGTCGATGGTCTCCGGCGTCAGCAAGCTGCGCTGGGTGCGGCCGCTGCGGCGCATCCTCTGCGTCTTCGACGGGGACGTCGTGCCCTTCCACATCGAGGGCATCCCCAGCGGCGACACCACCCAGGGCCACCGGTTCATGGGCTCGGGCCAGTCGTTCAAGGCGAAGGACTTCGACACCTACGCCGACAAGCTCGAGAAGCATTTCGTGGTCCTCGACGTCGAGGAGCGGAAGTCCCGGATCCTCGAGGCCGCCAAGACGCTCTGCTTCGCCCGCAACCTGGAGCTGGTCGAGGACCAGGGGCTGCTGGACGAGGTCGCCGGCCTGGTGGAATGGCCCGTGCCCGTGCTCGGCGACATGGACCCGGCGTTCCTGGACCTGCCGGCCGAGGTGATCCGCACGTCGATGCGGGTGCACCAGCGCTATTTCGCCGTCCGCGATCCGCGCACCGGCAAGCTCGCCCCGCACTTCGTGACCGTGGCCAACATCGACGCCACCGACGGCGGCAAGACCATCGCCCTGGGCAACGCAAAGGTGCTGTCGGCCCGCCTGTCGGACGCCCGGTTCTTCTGGAACGAGGACCGCAAGGTCCGCCTGGAGGACCGCCTCGAGAAGCTGAAGGGCGTCACGTTCCACGCCAAGCTCGGCGCCATGTACGAGCGGGTCGAGCGGCTGGAGATGATGGCCGCCGCCCTCGCGCCTCGCGTGGGCGCCGAGCCCGCCAAGGCGACCCAGGCCGCGCGCCTGGCCAAGGCCGACCTCGGCACGGGCGTGGTCGGTGAGTTCCCCGAACTGCAGGGGATCATGGGCGGCTACTACGCCGAGGCCGAGGGCCTGTCGCCCCTGGTGGCCGAGGCCGTCCGCGACCACTACAAACCCGCCGGCGCCAATGACGACGTGCCCGACCGTCCGGTGACCATGGCCGTGGCCCTGGCGGACAAGCTGGACACCCTGACGGCGTTCTTCGCCATCAACGAAAAGCCCACCGGCTCGCGGGACCCATTCGCCCTCCGCCGCGCCGCCCTGGGCGTGATCCGGATCGTGCTGGGCTCCGAGCTGCGCATCCCGCTGCGCCAGGCGGTGGCCGACTGGTACCGTTCGCTGCGCTGCTTCGTGGACCCGGGCCGGGCGCTGTGGGTCTCGACGCCCAAGGTCACCGTCCATCTGGGTGCGGGCGGCCGGGCCAAGTCGCAGGAGTTCGAAGTCTATCTGCGCGAGTTCGACGAGGCGCTGCTCGGCGGCGGACCGCAAGTCGTGGCCATGGACCGCGACGTCGACATCGTCTTCGACCGCCTGGAGCGCGAGAAGCCGACCGGCAAGGTCCTCTACGAGTTCCGGCCCTACGACGAGGTGTCGGACGAGATCGTGGCCTTCTTCGCCGACCGCCTGGAAGTCTGGCTGCGCGACCGGGGCCAGCGGCACGACCTTGTGGCGGCGATCTTCGCCCTGGGCGACGACGATCTGGTCCGCATCGTGGCCCGGGTGAACGCCTTGGACGCCTTCCTCAAGACCGAGGACGGGGCGAACCTGCTGGCGGGCTACAAGCGCGCCGTGAACATCCTCAAGGCCGAGGAGAAGAAGGGGGCGCTGCCCGACGGCGCGCCCGCGCGGATGGCCTCGTCTTCGCCCGAGGAACTGGCGCTGATCGCCGCCGTCTCCGAGCTGGACGCCAAGCTCGATACGGCGCTGGACGCCGAGGATTTCTCGGGCGCCATGCGCGAGCTTTCGAAGCTCCGCGCGCCCGTCGACGCCTTCTTCGACAAGGTGTTAGTAAATTCCACGGTATCCGAGGAACGCGACAACCGCCTCCGCCTTCTGGCGAAGGTTCGGGACGCCATGGGACAAGTGGCGGATTTCGCGCAGGTTACAGGTTAAGCGAAGGGACTTCAGAGATGGCCGAGACGATGGTGAAGACGCGTTGGGTCTATGCCTTCGGCGGCGGGTCGGCCGACGGCGACGCCTCGATGAAGAACCTGCTGGGCGGCAAGGGCGCCAACCTGGCGGAGATGTCGTCGCTGGGCCTGCCGGTGCCCCCGGGCTTCACCATCACCACCGAGGCCTGCACCCACTATTACGCCAACGAGCGGGCCTATCCGGCCGGCCTGAAGGAACAGGTGGCCGAGGGCCTGAAGAAGGTCGAAGAGCTCACCGGCAAGCGCTTCGGCGACGCGGCCAATCCGCTCTTGGTCTCGGTCCGCTCGGGCGCCCGCGCCTCGATGCCGGGGATGATGGACACCGTCCTGAACCTGGGCCTCAACGATGAGACCGTGGAGGGGCTGGCCAAGCTCTCGGGCGACCGCCGCTTCGCCTTCGACAGCTATCGCCGCTTCATCCAGATGTACTCGAACGTGGTGCTCGACCTGGATCACCACATGTTCGAGGAGATCCTCGACGACCATAAGGACCGCCTGGACGTCCACGTGGACACCGGCCTTACCGCCGAGAACTGGGAAGCGGTGGTCGCCGACTACAAGCGCGCCGTCGAGGACGAGCGCGGCGAGCCCTTCCCGCAGGATCCCAGCCAGCAGCTCTGGGGCGCCGTCGGCGCCGTGTTCGCCAGCTGGATGAACGACCGCGCCAAGTTCTACCGCCGCATGCACGACATCCCCGAGAGCTGGGGCACGGCGGTGAACATCCAGTCGATGGTGTTCGGCAACATGGGCGACGGCTCGGCGACCGGAGTGGCCTTCACCCGCAATCCCTCCACCGGCGACAACCGTCTCTACGGCGAGTTTCTGATCAACGCCCAGGGCGAGGACGTGGTGGCGGGCATCCGCACGCCCCAGCCCCTGACCAAGGTGGCGCGCGAGGAGATGGGCGACATCAACCCCTCGATGGAGGAAGCGCTCCCTGAGGTGTTCGCCCAGTTCAAGGACGTGGTGGGCAAGCTGGAAACCCACTACCGCGACATGCAGGACATCGAGTTCACGGTCGAGCAGGGCCGGCTCTACATGCTGCAGACCCGCAACGGGAAGCGCACGGCCAAGGCGGCGCTGAAGGTGGCGGTCGACCTGGCCAACGAGGGCCTGATCAGCAAGTCCGAGGCCGTCATGCGCGTCGAGCCGGGCTCCCTGGACCAGCTGCTGCACCCGACCATCGACCCCGCCAGCCCGCGCGACGTGATCGCCACGGGCCTGCCGGCCTCGCCCGGCGCGGCCACCGGCAAGGTGGTGTTCACGGCGGAAGAGGCCGAGAAGCTGGGCGGCTCGGGCGAGGCGGTGATCCTGGTGCGCGAGGAGACGAGTCCCGAGGACATCCGTGGCATGGATGCGGCCCGCGGCATCGTCACGGCCCGCGGCGGCATGACCAGCCACGCGGCCGTGGTGGCCCGCGGCATGGGCCGTCCCTGCGTCTCCGGCGCCGGCGAGATCCACATCGACGCCAAGGCCCGCGAATTCCGCGCTCGCGGCAAGACCATCCGCGAGTACGACATCGTCACCATCGACGGCTCGACCGGCGAGGTGCTGCAGGGCGCCGTGAAGATGATCGAGCCCGAGCTGTCGGGCGACTTCGCCGCCCTGATGGCCTGGGCCGACGAGGTCCGGCGCCTGAAAGTCCGCGCCAACGCCGAGACGGCGCTGGACGCCCAGACCGCCCGCCAGTTCGGCGCCGAGGGCATCGGCCTCTGCCGCACCGAGCACATGTTCTTCGACCCGGCGCGGATCGCGGCGGTGCGCGAGATGATCCTGGCCGACGACGTGGCCGGCCGGAAGGCGGCGCTGGCCAAGATCCTGCCCATGCAGCGGCAGGATTTCGTCGAGCTGTTCAAGATCATGGAGGGCCTGCCGGTCACCATCCGGCTGCTCGACCCGCCGCTGCACGAGTTCCTGCCTCACACCGAGGAGGACGTGCAGGCCGTGGCCGAGGCCACTGGCCTGGACGCCGCCAAGCTGCTGCGCCGGGCGCAGGAAATGCACGAGGTGAACCCCATGCTGGGTCACCGCGGCTGCCGCCTGGGCGTGTCGTACCCCGAGATCTACGAGATGCAGGTCCGGGCCATCATCGAGGCCGCCTGCGAGGTGGCCGCCGAGGGCCGCACCGCGCCGATCCCGGAGATCATGCATCCCCTCGTCGCCAAGGGCGAGGAGATGAAGTTCCTGCGCCAGCTGACCGACCGCACGGCCAAGGAAGTGCTGGCCGAGAAGGGCGTCGCCATCGAGTACATGGTGGGCACCATGGTCGAGCTGCCGCGCGCCGCCCTGCGCGCCGCGGACCTGGCCGAATACGCCGAATTCTTCTCGTTCGGCACCAACGACCTGACGCAGACGACGTTCGGCATCAGCCGCGACGACTCCGGCCGGTTCCTGAACGCCTATATCGAGAAGGGCATCTTCGAGAAGGACCCCTTCGTCAGCTTGGACCAGGAAGGCGTCGGCGACCTGATCAGGATCGCGGCGGAACGCGGCCGCGCCGCCCGCCCGGGCGTGAAGCTCGGCATCTGCGGCGAGCACGGCGGCGACCCGGCCTCGATCCAGTTCTGCGAGAGCGTCGGACTCGACTACGTCAGCTGCTCGCCCTACCGCGTGCCGATCGCCCGGCTCGCCGCGGCCCAGGCCGCGATCGGTGAGCGCGAGAAGGATCGCTAGCGCAGTTGCAGTTCCTCCCCCAGCGGGGGAGGAATTTCACTACCAGCTCCAGTCCTTCGCGCTCGTCCGGCAACCGCCGTCCTTCCAGCCGGTCCAGCCGCGGCCGCGCACCACCTGGCCGGGCCGGGCCGCGGTGGGCGCGCCGTTCGCCAACGCGAGCTGGCCGTTGACCACCACCTCGCTGACGCCGGTGGAGAACTGGTGCGGCTTCTCGAACGTGGCGTGATCCTGGATCGTCGCCGGGTCGAAGACGACCACGTCGGCGTAGTTTCCGATCTTGAGCTGGCCCCGGTCGCGGAGCCCGAGGTTGTGGGCGGGAAGGGCGGACAGCTTGCGGACAGCCTCGCCCAGGGTCAGCCGCTTCTCGTCCCGGACGTACTTCGCGAGCAGGCGGGCGAAGTTGCCGTAGGCGCGCGGGTGGGTGGACGACAGGGTGAACGGATCCTCGGGCGCCTGGGCCTCGGCGTCCGAGCCGAAGCTCATGTAGGGCAGGGCGACCTGGCGCGCGACGTTCGCCTCCGACATCGAGAAATAGACCACCTGCACGCGCGAGCCGTCCTCGATCACCAGATCGATGGCGGCGTCTTCCGGGCTGACGCCACGCGCCTTGGCCACCTCGGCCAGGGTCTTGCCAGTGAGCGGCTTCAGTTTCGGGTTCTTGAAGCCGACGAGCAGGGTGCCCTCGGCGCCTGCGCCGCGCTGCAGGTTCTCGAAATTGGGCGAGCCGGAGCGCATCTCCTCGATCACCTTGGCCCGTGTGGCGGGGTCCTTCAGGCGCGAGATCCAGGCCTCGACCCCGCCGGCCTGCACCCAGGTCGGCATGGCCGCGTCCAGGCCGGTGGAGCTGGCCGGGTAGGTGTACATGTCGGTGGTGATCCGCAGGCCAGAGGCGCGCGCCGCCTCGATCTTGGCTAGCGCCGCGTCCAGCTTGTCCCAGTTGGCCCGCCCCGACGCCTTCAGGTGGTAGATCTCGGCCGGCGCGCCGGAGTTGCGGGAGATCTCGATCAGTTCGTCGATGGCCTCGAGCAGCCGCGCGCCCTCCGAGCGCATGTGGCTGATGTACATGCCTCCGCAGCGCCCGGCCTCGGTGACAAGGGCCGTCAGCTCCGGCGTCTCGGCAAAGGTCCCCGGCGCATAGATCAGCGACGAGCCCACGCCCAGAGCCCCGTCCTCCATGGCCTTCACCACGATGGCCCGCATCTGCTGCAGCTGCGCCGGCGTGGGGTCCACGTCGCCTTCGCCCAGCACGTTCACCCGCACGGTCGCCGCGCCCACGAAAGAAGCGACGTTCACCGAGACGCCCTTGGTCTCCAGGAACCGCAGATATTCGTCCAGCGTGGTCCAGGTGATCGGATACTTGATGTCGCCCTGACGTTTGAGTTCCAGCGCCTTCATCTCGGGCGTCAGCGGGCCCATGGACGAGCCTTCGCCCATCACCTGCAGGGTCACGCCCTGGCGCAGCTCGGACTGGGCGCGTCCGTCCTGGATCAGGCTGTCCGTCGACCAGGAGAGCATGTTGATGAAGCCGGGGGCGATCGCCTTGCCCTTAGCGTCCACGACGGTCCTCGCCGTACCCGGACAGGCGCCGACGCAGGCGATCCGCTCGCCCCTGATGGCGACGTCCCCGCGGAGGGGCGCACCGCCGGTCCCGTCATAGATCTCGCCGTCCCGGACGATCAGGTCGTAGCGGGGCGCCGAACCCGCCGCCGAAGCTGTGAGACACAACACCATGGCGGTGGCGGCAAGCAGCGATTTCATACGGGACTCCCTCCGAGCGAGGGAGCCTAGCCTAACGCTTGCGGACGAACACCGTCCCCGCCGAATAGCCGGCGCCGAACGAGCAGATCAGGCCGGTCTCGCCCGTCTGGAAGTCGTCGCTGGCCTTGTGGAAGGCGATGATCGAGCCGGCCGACGAGGTGTTGGCGTATTCGTCCAGGATGATGATGTTCTCGCCGGGCGCGGGCTCCCGCCCCAGGACGCGCTTGCCGATCATCTCGTTCATGTTGATGTTCGCCTGGTGCAGCCACAGGCGCTTCAGGCCGTGCGGGTCGATCCCCAGGTCGGCGGCATGGTCCACGATCATCTCCGAGACCATCGGCACCACCTCGCGGAAGACCTTGCGGCCCTCCTGGACGAACAGCTTGTCGGGGGCGCCGATCCCTTCCGGGGCGGCGCGGTTCAGGAAGCCGAAGTTGTTGCGGATGTTGTTGGAGAACTGGGTCTTCAGGCGCGTACCCAGGATGTCCCAGCCGCCCGTGGCGTCCTCGGCGCGCTCGACGATTACGGCGGTCGCGACGTCGCCGAAGATGAAGTGGCTGTCGCGGTCGCGGAAGTTCAGGTGGCCCGAACAGATCTCCGGATTGACCATCAGCACGGCGCGGGCGCCGGAGGCCATGAAGTCGGCCGCCGTCTTGATCCCGAAGGTCGCGGACGAGCAAGCGACGTTCATGTCGAAGGCGAAGCCCTCGATTCCCAGAGCCTGCTGCACCTCGATGGCCATGGCCGGGTAGGCGCGCTGCATGTTCGAGGCGGCGCAGATCACGGCGTCGATCCGGCCGATGTCCTTGCCCCAGCGGGCGATGGCTTCCTGCGCCGCCGCCACGGCGATCTCGGCGAGGACCGAGATCTGGTCGTTCGGCCGTTCGGCGATGTTGGGGGTCATGCGCTCGGGGTCGACGAGGCCCGTCTTGTCCACCACGAAGCGGCTCTTGATCCCCGAGGCCTTCTCGATGAACTCGGCGGACGAGGAGGTCAGCGCCTGTAACTCGCCGGCGGCGATCGCCTCGGCGTTCCGGGCGTTGAAGCGCTCGACATAGGTGTTGAAGGTCTCGACCAGCTCGGCGTTCGAGAGGCTGTTCGGCGGCGTGTAGAGCCCCGTGGCGGCGATCACCGCATCGGTCATTCGGTTTCCTTCCGGACTTTGGCCGCCTGATTACCACGACCATTGCCGGCGTCACGGGGCGATGTGGCCGCAAGGCCACAGACACCGACTGAACATACCTTCGCCAAAGAACCGTCGGGCTCGGGCCGCGTTTGGCGTCGATCCCTGATGGGACTGGGCGGGCTGTCCAGAACGAGTACGGAGTTCCTCCCCAAAATGAAAAAAGCTCTCATCGCCACGGCCTCTTTGGCCGCTATCGCTGTCGTCCCCGTCGCGGCCCAGGCCCAGATCGCCTCGACCGCCGAAGTGCCCACGGGCGTCTACGCCAACATCCATGGCGGCATCGCCGATGGCGGCCAGGCCGACCTCGGCGTGATCGGCGGGCGGCTTGGCTATCGGTTCAACAACTTCCTCGGCGTCGAAGGCGAACTCGCCACCGGCCTGAAGAGCGACACGGACACCATCGGCGGCGTGGACGTGAACACGAAGCTGAAGCACTCGGCCGGCGTCTACGGCGTGGGCTTCCTGCCGGTCGGTCCGAACACCGACCTCCTGGCCCGCGTCGGCTACGGCACGACCAAGCTGCGCGCCAAGGCCGCCGGCGTCTCGGCCTCCGATTCGGAGGAATCCTGGAACTTCGGCGTGGGCGCCCAGCACCACTTCGATGGTCAGAACGGCGTCCGCGTCGACTTCACCCGCCAGGAGTTCGAGAACGACGCGGGCCACGCCAACGTCTGGACCGTGGGCTACACCCGCCGGTTCTAAGCCCTAGGGCTTCGGGCGCCGGCGCGTTCCCAGTCCCTCCCAGGGACGTCGGCGCCTGAAGGAAGGCCGCTCCCCGCGAGGGAGCGGCCTTTTCCTTGACCGGGCGGGGCCGGACGCCCACGGTCTTCGAAACGAAGGTTTGGGAGGGACCGCGATGAACGAGGCGTTCTTCGTTCAACTGGCGCTTTCGGCGGCGGCGGTCGGCGTGCTGGTCGGCATCGCGGCCTGGGCCAAGATCGCCAGGCCGGCCGGCCCCCTGGACGAACACAAGGCCCGCGGCCTGTTGGAATACGAGTTTCCGGGTCGTCGGCTGGACGCGGTGTGGGTCGCTTCCGACGGGGCAGGGGCCCTGGCGAAGTCGGGTGGGCTGGCCCTGGTGATCTGTCAGGTTGGCGACGGGTTTGCGGCCCGCCAGATCCCCTGGGCCCAGGCCATCTCGTCCAGTTTCAAGAACGGCAAGCTGTGCGTCGACCTGGCGGACATCGCCGCCCCCCGCGCCACATTGTCGCTGCCCGCCTGGCCGCCCAAGGACCTCGCCGCATGAAGGCCGAGTTCGACCCGGTCACCCTGGCGACGCCGTTCTTCATCCTCTCGATCATCCTGGAGATCGTGCTGGCGCGGATGGGGAAGGCGCAGGCGCGCTATGAGGCCAAGGACACCGCCGTCTCCCTCGGCATGGGACTGGGCTCCACGGTGGCGGGCGTGTTTACCGCCGGGCTGATCTTCGCCGCGACGGTCTGGGTCTACGAACACCGGCTGTTCACGATCCCCATGACGGCGATCTGGGCGTGGGTGGCGATCTTCCTGCTGGAGGACCTGACCTATTACGTCTTCCACCGGGTCAGTCACGAGCGGCGGTTCTGGTGGGCCAGCCATGTGAACCACCACAGTTCGCAGCACTACAACCTGTCCACGGCGCTGCGGCAGACCTGGACCGGCGGGGTGGCCGGAACCTGGCTGCTGTGGCTGCCCCTGGCCTGGCTCGGATTCCCCCCGGCGATGATCGCCATCCAGAAGGGGATCAGCCTGGTCTACCAGTACTGGATCCACACCGAGGCGATCCGCAGGCTGCCGCGCTGGTTCGAGGCGGTGTTCAACACACCGTCGCACCACCGGGTCCATCACGCGCGTAACCCATTGTACCTGGACAAGAATTACGCAGGCATACTGATCATCTGGGATCGTATGTTCGGCACCTTCCAGCCCGAGCTGGACGAGGAGCCCTGCCGCTACGGCCTGGTGAAGAACATGGCCACCTTCAACATCCTGCGGGTGGCGTTCCACGAGTGGGCCGGGATCGTACAGGACGTCGTCCGCCATCCCCGCCATGCCCTGGGTTATATCTTCGGGCCGCCTGGCTGGAGCCACGACGGCAGCCGGGAGACCAGCGCCATGATCAAGGCGCGCGCTGCGGAGGCGCCGGCTCAGCCTGCCGGCGCTATTCGGGAGGCCGCGTAAGGCTAGTCGCGAAGAAGCGGCAGGCTCAGTCCGCTGACCGGGCGGGCGCCGAGGATTTCGCGGCGGAAGCGGAACAGCTCGGCGGGGCGCCCGCCCGTCTCGGCGTCCAGGCGGCCCAGGCCCTCCACCAGCTCCGCCCGTTCCAGGGCCCGGCGGAAGTTCTGCTTGTGCAGGGGAACCCCGGCGATGGCCTCCACGGTCCGTTGCAGGGCCGAGAGGGTGAAGGCGTCGGGCATCAGTTCGAACACCACCGGGCGATACTTGAGCTTGCCGCGCAGCCGCCCCAGGGCCGTGGCGAGGATGCGCCGGTGGTCGGAGATCATGGGCTCGCCCAGCGCGGCCATCAGAGCTTCTGCGCGCGCCGGCGCGGCCTCGCCGCGGTCGCGCGCCGCCTCGGGGGCCAGGCCGGCCTCGTAGAGCAGCTCGTAGCGCTCCAGCACGCGCTCCTCGTTCCAGGGCGCGCCGTCCAGGGCGAACAGCAGCCGGGCCCGCGCCAGCTTCTGCGCGTCGTTGCCCGCCCAGGCCCGCAGGGCAGCCTCCACGGTGTCGAACGCCGCCGGTCGGCCGGCGCGCCAGTCCTCCCAGGGGAAGATCCGCGACCACGGCCGCCATTCGCTGCCGGCGAAGTGGGTGTCCACGGCGGCCGGCGCCAGGGCGAGATAGCCCACCGAGATCACCCGCGCGGCCGTGCTGCCGCCGCCGAGGTCCGCCAGCGGCGCGTCGCGACCCTTGTCGCCGAAGGTGTAGAGCTGCTCGACATAGCCGAGGTCGAAGCGCGTCTGCTCGGTCACGAAGGCGCGGAGCGCCAGCTCGAACGTGCGGTGGCCGTCGGGATCGAAGGGCCCGAAGGGCAGGCCGAGATCGCCGCCGACCGCCTTCTGGCGGACGGTCAGGACGACGGCTTCGCCCTCCTTGATGGCCACCACCACCGCCGACAGGCCGATGACGAGCGAGCTGGTCATTCCGTATCGAACGCCTGGGCGTGGGCCACGTAGCCGGCGGCCTCCGACAGGACTTCGAACCGGCGGACGTAGTGCGCCTGGGCCTCGAACGGCGCCTGGGGCTCGATCGTCAGCGTGTAACCGGCGGGGGGCGCGCCGAAGAAGTCCAGGCTCTCGGCGTGGCTGAAGCCGGCCAGTTGGGTGGCCTCGAAGAAGGCGCAGGCGCGGTCGGCCTGCTTGATCAGCTTCTTGATGGCCAGGGGCGTCTTCGCCGGCAGGCCGAAGCGGACGTGGATGGCCGTCTCCAGCCGCTCCTCGAAGACCTTGTAGTCGACGCCCAGGGCCGCCTTGAACGGGCTGATCATGTCGCCGATCACATATTCAGAGGCGTCGTGCAGCAGGGCGGCCAGCCGCCAGCGGGGCTCGATGTCGGGCTGGATGTGGGCGACGATCTCCTCGACCACCACGGAATGCTGGGCCACGGAGAAGGCGTGCTCGCCGACGGTCTGGCCGTTCCAGCGCGCCACCCGGGCGAGGCCATGGGCGATGTCCTCGATCTCGATGTCCATGGGGGAGGGGTCGAGCAGGTCCAGGCGACGGCCCGAAAGCATCCGTTGCCAGGCCCGGGGCGCCTCCTTTGTGCGACGCAGCCCTTTCCTCACGGGCGTATTCCTTTCACTGTCGAGATCGTGAACTGGCCCAGGGACTGACAAAGATCAATCCGGGCCGTTTCAGCATAGGGGATGATGGGGCGTGAAAGGGATGCACACATGAGTTGGGCCCGCATCATGGCGCCGCTGTCGGGCGGCCAGGGCGACGCCGCCGCGGTGAAGGCCGCCGCGATGATCGCCGCGCCGTTCGGGGCGGAGCTCGCCTGCGTCTACACCCCGGCCGACGTGGCCGACGTCATGCCCTGGATGGGCGAGGGCTTCCTGGGCGGCGTCCAGACGACGGCGCTGGAGTCGCTCAAGGAGGCCACGGCCGCCGGCGAGATCAACGCCCGCAAGGCGGCCGAGGGGGCCAACTATGCCAAATCCCAGTTCGTGGCGCTGCAGACGCCGGTCTGGGCCGGGCTTTCGGCCGAGAGCCGCCTGTCCGACGTGGTCGTCTTCACCAATGACCCGGCGCGAGGCCGCGGGCCGCTGGCCGAGGCGTTCCAGCAGATGGTCGCCGACGAACAGCGCCCGGTCCTGGTCGCCCGCGAGGGCCTGAAGGTCGGCGGCGTGATGGCCGTGGCCTGGGACGGCGGCAAGGAAGCCTCCCGCGCGGCGCGCCTGGCCACCCCGCTGCTGGAAAAGGCGTCCAAGGTGGTGATCATCGCCGCGCCCAAGGCCAGCTCGCGCACGTTCGATCCCGCCCGGCTGCAGAGCTACTACGCCGCCCGGGGCGTTACGTCGGAAGTGCAGCTTCTCACCGACAGCGGCGACGCCGCGCCGGCCATCCTGCACGCCGTGGCGGCGGCCGGCGCCGATATCCTGGTGGCCGGCGCGTTCGGCCATCCGCGGCTTCAGGAGTTCATCTTCGGCGGGACCACCCGCACGCTGTTGAACTCGGACAGCCCCAGCCTGTTTCTCTCACACTAGAACTCTTATCTGACTGCCAGGAGGTGATTTCATGTCCCTGTCGCGCATCGTGATGCGGCTCGCCCGCAACCCCGGGACCGAATTCGCCGGGGGAGACGACCACCGCGGCTATTCCCTGACCGCTCCGCTCACCCCGGACGGCATGCTGGACGAGGCCGCCTACGGGAAGGCGCGCGACGCCTGCACCGTCCGTCGCTTCGCCCCGGACGAGGACCCGATCGACGGCCGGCTGGCGCGCAAGGGCCAGCGCTGGTTCTTCGACTACGACGAGGACGACGCGGCCGACAACGAGCCGGTTCACCGCCTTGGCCAGCACCGGTTCGCCGTGGGCGAGTACGTGACGGTCACGGACGAAGACGGCCGGCCGCTGACCTACAAGGTCGTCGAGGTGCAGCCGGCCGCCTGACCGACCTCAACCCTCGCGCTTCATCCGCGCCTGGCGGGCCGTTTCCAGCGGATTCGGCTCCAGGCTTCCGAACGAGCCCGTCTGCACGGGCCCTGCGGGCTCGTACACGCTGAGCGTCGCGCCCTTGGGCGAGACGGCGGTGCGGGTGAGTGTGAGGGAGGTCGGGGCGGCGCGCTCGCCGAAGAGGCGCTTCCCGCGGCCCAGGATGACCGGATAGGTCATCACCCGGAACTCGTCGATCAGTCCCTCGGCCATCAGGGTCTGCAGCAGGTCGCCGCTGCCCTGGGTAAGCAGCGTGGGTCCGTCCTGCTGCTTCAGCCGGGCGACGTCGGCCGCGGCGTCGGTGAGCGCCACCGAATTGGCCCAGGTCATCGGTGCCCCCGTCCGCGTGGCGACATACTTGGTGACGCGGTTGAACGGAGCGGCGACGGGGTGCTCTTCCGGCATGAAGGGCCAGTAGGCGGCGAAGATCTCATAGGTCTTGCGGCCGAGCAGCAGGTCAAAAGGTTCCGCGAACAGTTCGCCGACCCATCCGCCGTTCACGTCGTCGGAGTGTGGCCAGAGCCAGCCGCCGAAGCGAAAGCCGCCCGTGGGGTCTTCCGTCGGCATGCCCGGGCCCTGGATGACGCCATCGAGGCTCACGAACGCCGCGGCGACAACCTTTCTCATCCTGCTGCTCCAATCTGGACGTTTGCAACAAGGACGGGCCGACGCCTGCCGACCCGACAGGCGCGCAGAAATATCCGTAAGGAGCGGTCAGACCCCGCCGTTCTTACGGACCAGCTTCTTCACATCGGGATAGAGGTCTTCGCCGTCCGGGCCTCCGGACTTGGAGCGGACGACGGCCACCGTCAGCGGGCCTCGCTTCGGCCCACCAGCCTCATAGCCGACGAAGCGATAGCCGTCGGGCAGATCGCCGCCCGTATAGATGAAGGTGGCGCGGAGCCCCCGCTTCTCGGGATTGAGCGCCTCGCCGCGGAGGCGGACGTCGCGGCGCACGCGGATCGTGGCCGTATCTTCGTCGGCGTCGATATTGACGGGGCCCACCCGGATGTTGGCGGTGTCGTCGCTGTCGTTGGCCACGATGTGGATCCCCGGCAGGTCGATGCGCGTGGTCGAGCCTTCGCCCTCGGTGACCACGGTCTTGCCGTTCTTCATCTCGACGTTCACGGCGTCGACGGCCTTGCCGTCGACCTTGAGGTCGAGGTCCAGGCCCTTGGTGTCGGCGGCGGCCTGTTTGGCGGCCGCATCGGCGGCCGCCGCGGAAGCGGCGGAACCGCCGGCCGCGGCGCCCGTCGCCGCGCCCGCGGCGGCCTGCTGTTCGGGCGTCAGGCGGTTGGCCAGAAGATTGGTTTCGATGGCCGCCAGCGTGGAGTCCACGCCGCCCTGGGTCGACACGAGTTGCAGGGTGACCTCGGCGCCGCCTTCGGCCGCATAGGTGCAGGTCTTGCCGTCCGACGAGGCGGAGGTCCGCGTCAGATCGCCCTGCTTCATGGGGCACTCCAGCGCCGCGCGCGCCGCCGGGACCTTGGGGCCGCACGCCGCGGCGGTCAGGGCCATGGCCGAGGCGCAGGCGAGATATAGCGGCTTCATGAAAAAGGGCTCCGTCCGTTCCTTCGAAAAGGTGGTCGGAGCCCTTCGAAAAGGCGAGTGAATTCGGCGTAACGCCGAGGGTTACTGCTGGCCTGGCCGGGCCGCGCCCTCGCGCCGCGCCAGGAACGCCAAGCGCTCGAACAGGTGCACGTCCTGCTCGTTCTTGAGGAGCGCGCCGTGCAGCGGCGGGATCAGCTTGGTGGGGTCCTTCTCCGCCAGCATGTCGCCGTCGATGTCCTCGACCATCAAGAGCTTCAGCCAGTCCAGCAGCTCGGAGGTAGAGGGCTTCTTCTTCAGGCCCGGCACCTTGCGCATGTCGTAGAAGATGCGCAGCGCCTCGGCGACCAGCTTGTTCTTGATCCCCGGATAGTGGACGTCGACGATCTCCTGCATCGTCTCGGCGTCGGGGAAGCGGATGTAGTGGAAGAAGCAGCGGCGCAGGAAGGCGTCCGGCAGCTCCTTTTCGTTGTTCGAGGTGATGATCACGATCGGGCGGACGGCCGCCTTGATCGTCTCATTGGTCTCGTAGACGTAGAATTCCATCCGATCGAGCTCCTGGAGGAGGTCGTTCGGGAACTCGATGTCGGCCTTGTCGATCTCGTCGATGAGCAGGACGGGGCGGCCGCCGTGTTCGAACGCCTCCCAGAGCTTGCCCTTCTTGATGTAGTTCTTGACGTCCTTGACCCGCTCGTCGCCGAGCTGGCTGTCGCGCAGGCGGGTCACCGCGTCGTACTCGTAGAGGCCCATGGTGGCCTTGGTGGTCGACTTGATGTGCCAGGTGATCAGTTCGGAGCCGAGCGCCTTGGCGATCTGCTCGGCCAGGACCGTCTTACCGGTGCCGGGCTCGCCCTTGATCAGGAGCGGGCGCTCCAGTGCGATGGCGGCGTTCACCGCCACCTTGAGGTCTTCGGTGGCGACGTAATCGTCAGTTCCCTCGAAACGCAGACGGCTCATCTAGGCTCCCCGCGCGGGCGCCAAGCCCACGTTCGAACAGTTGTTTGTCTGCGCCAGACTATAGTCCTGCACCGGATGTTCAAGCGGGTTCGCCTGTCCGTAACGGCAACGGACGGCCCATTGCGGGCGCGCGAGACGCGGAATAGTGCTTGGACCGGGCAGGCCGCTCTTTCGAGGTCATCGGATTGAACCTGGCGATCCTTCAGGCGCGGATGACGTCCAGTCGGCTCCCCGGCAAGGTCATGGCCCCGGTGCTGGGCGAGCCGATGATCGGCCGCCAGCTTGAACGGCTGGGCCGCTCCGCGCGGATCGGTCGCATCGTCGTGGCCACCAGCACCGACCCCTCCGACGATCCGCTGGCCGACTATGTGGCCGGCCTTGGGCATCCGGTCTTCCGCGGCTCGCTGACGGACGTGCTGGCCCGCTTCGCCGGCGCGATGGCCCTGGTTCCCGACGCCGACACGATCGTGAGGCTGACGGCGGATTGCCCGCTGGCGGACTGGCGCGTGATCGACGCGACCATCGACCACTTCCGCGACACCGGCGCCGACTACGCCAGCAATACGCCTGCCGTCCGCACCTATGCGCACGGGCTGGATACCGAGGTGATGCGCCGCACGGCGCTGGAGGCGGCGTGCCGCGAGGCCACCGACCCCTATGAGCGAGAGCATGTGACGCCGTTCATCTATCGGCGGCCGGGCCGGTTCCGCCTGGCCTACCTCTCGCAGCCGGTGTCGCAGGCGCACCTGCGGTGGACGGTGGATCTGCCCGAGGACCTGGCCTTCGTCCGCGACGTTTACGAGCGGCTCTATCCGGGCAATCCGGCCTTCACGAGCGCCGACGTCGCGGCGCTGGAACACAACAGTTCGGGAGCCGTGGCATGAGCGCGCCACAGATCGTCCTGCGGCCCGTCGAGGCCGCCGACAAGGCCCAGCTCCGCACCTGGCGGAACCTGCCGGAGATCTCGGCCTGGATGTACAGCGATCACGAGATCTCGGAGGCCGAGCACGAGCGTTGGTTCAACGCGGCCATGGCGGATCCCGCGCGCAAGTACTGGATCATCGAGCTCGATGGCCGCCCCGTGGGGCTGGCGAACCTGTACGACATCGCCCCGGCGCATCGGAAATGCTCGTGGGCCTACTACCTGGCCGACCCCGCCACGCGGGGGAAGGGGGTGGGGGCCTTCGTGGAGTTCCAGGTGATCGAGCACGTCTTCGCCGACCACGGCCTCAACAAGCTGTGCTGCGAGGTGCTGATCGGCAACGAGGCGGTGTGGAAGCTGCACGAATCCTTCGGCTTCCAGCGCGAGGCCCTGCTCCGCGCCCATGTCTGGAAGCACGGCCAGCCGCTGGACGTGGTGGGGCTGGGCCTGCTGGCCGAGGACTGGGCGCGCGTGCGCCCGACCAGCCTGGCCCGCCTGCGCGAGAAGGGCTTCGACCTCGCCTAGCTGCGCGCGCGGCCGTCCGGTCGGGCGTAGCCCAGGTCGGCAAGGTCGGCGTCGTCGACCTTCTTGGCTTCGAAGTTGGTGAAGTCGTCCTCGCCGCCTTCCACCGACAGCGCATCGCCCGTCTCTTCCAGGCCATCGATGTCAGACGCGGCGACCCGGCTCTCGTCGAAGCCGTCCTCGGGGCCCTGGCCGTCGAGATCGTCCTCGCGCTCGGCGGTGGCGGCGCGATAGTCGAGCTCGTTGTCTTCCTCGGTGTCGCCGTCGTCGATGGCCTCGGGGTCGAACTCGTCCGCGTCGAGTGCGAGCGCCTCGTCTTCGTCACGGTCGCCGGCGAGCTGGGTCAGATCCTCGACCTCCGGCAGTTCCTCGAACGTGCGCTCCTCGCCGAGGCCGCTTCCGTCGTCGTCGAGCAGGGCGTCGTAGGCCTCTGCGCCTTCCTGGCCGTCCAGGTCGGGGGATTCGGACATCTCCGGGCTCCTCGCATCCGGCGCCGGAGCGGCGCCTGGGCGATCAATCCCTGGGCGCGGTCAGCGTTCCGCGGCGAACGCTTCCACGGCCTCTCCGACGGAAGCCATGACGGGCTCCCAGTTGCCGAAGGCGGTGGCGGTGAAGGTCCGGACCTGGGGGTACCAGGGGAAGCGGGCCGTCCCCAACCGTGTCCAGGAGCCCGGCGTGGAGATCAGCCAGGTCGGCGCGCCGGCGGCCGCAGCAAGGTTCAGCGTGGCGTTCTGGAAGCCCACGACCAGGTCCATGGCCGCGCAGAGGGCGGTCACGTCGTCGAGGTCCTGCTTCAGGTCGATCCCCGGCGGCGTCCAGATGCGCACGCCATAGTCACGTTCGGCCTGGGCGATCTCCTCGGAGCAGTCGCCGTACTGCAGGTTCACCAGAGTGACGCCCGGGGCCCGCAGCACCGGCGCCCACGCCGCGAAGGGCGAGAAGAAGCGGTGGCGGGCGCCGTTGTGCAGGTTGCTCTTCCAGAGCAGCCCGACCTTCACGCCGGCCGGCGCCTTGGCCAGTTCGGCCCGCCAGTAGGCGACGCGTTCCGGGTCCGGCGTCAGGAAGCCGACGCGCTCGGGGAAGGCGCCCGTGGTGCGACGGAACTCGCGCAGCAGGGAGGCCATCGGCGTCCAGAGGTCGTAGGCCTTGAAGTCGGTGACGAAGGGCAGGGTGCGATAGGTGCGGCCGGCCTTGAGGTAGGTCGCGTGCGCGCCGACCGTGGCCGTCGGGAAGCTGCGCTGGAACAGCGTCACCAGCCGCGGCTCCACGGCGATGGTCAGCCTGCCCTCGGGGCCCAGCGCCTCGATCACGTCCGGCAGCAGGTTGGCGAAGAGCACTTCGTCGCCCAGCCCCTGCTCGCCGACGACCAGCAGCGACTTGCCGCGCAGGTCCGCGCCGGGCGCCCAGCGCGCCACGTCGACCAGGAAGTGGGTGACGTCGGGATGCGCCGGGTGAAGGCGGGCCTCGTACTCTTCCCAGCCCTCGGCGATGCGGCCGAGGGCGATCAGGATCGTCGACAGCGACAGGCGCATCATCTGCCGCTCGTGGTCGGCCATCTCGTGCCGCAGGGCGCTTTCGCAGAGTGCGAGCGCCTCCTCGGCGTCGCCCTGGGACAGTCTCGCGTTGCCGAGGTTGTAGCGGGCCTTGGCGAAGCTCTCGTTGAGGCGGACGGCTTCGCGGAAGAAGACCTCGGCGTTGGCATAGTCGCCCTGTTCGGCCATCACCGTGCCCATGGTGTTCCAGAGCATGGCTACTTCGGGATTGGCCACGATCGCCGGCCGCAGCAGTTCGATAGCCTCGCCGTAGGCCAGGCGGTCGCGCAGGACGCAGGCGAGGTTGTTGGCGCCCTCGTGGTGGCCGGGGAAGCGGGCCAGGAAGTGGCGGAAGAACTTCTCCGCGTGGTCCTTCATGTCGAGGCGGTAGGCCAGGCGGCCGAGATCGTTGGCGACCTCGGCGTGATCGGGCAGGAGGCGCAGCGCCGTCTCATAGGCCGTGATGGCCGAGCCGAAGTCGCCGGCGCGCTCGCGGCTGATGGCCAGCAAGTACCAGCCGAAGCCGTTGGTCTCGTCTTTTTCCAGCGCCTTGAGGGCCCACTCGGCGCCCTCCTGGTGCTTCTCCGCGTTGAGGGCGGCGACCGCGCGGTCCAGCATCGGCTTGACCGCCAGGGCGCGCAGTTCGCCCATCGCCTGGGTCAGCTTGGACAGCGCCTCCTTCGAGCCGGCTTCGCCCATGGGGCCGCCCACCATCCGGGCGGCGCTGGCCGCGGGCCCCACAGCGCTCTCGAGCGCGAGGGCGGACGCAGCGCTGGGCGGGGCCTTGATGGACATCGGGCGGAGACTCCGGAGGATGGTCCGCCAGATGCCCCGATCATGCTTAATTCCCGCTTAAGGCCTGCGGCGAAGTGGGCCGGCAATCCGGCGTTAACGCTCCGTCGATAAGCGTGGGATGCGTTCGGACCGAAGGAGGGCGAATATGGTTCACACGAATCGCTTCGCCGATTCACAGGCTCCGAAAACAGGGGGCGGGACGTGCCGCTGAAGCTGTCACTGAGGCCTGGTGAGAAGTTCGTCCTGAACGGCGCTGTCGTTCAGAACGGCGACCGCCGGGCTGTGCTCGTCCTCCAGAACAAGGCTTCGGTCCTTCGCGAGAAGGACATCATGCAGCCCGACGAGGTTCAGACGCCCGCGCGGCGGATCTACTTCCCGGTGATGATGATGTACCTCGACGAGGGGGGCGCCGAACGCCACTACGACGAGTTCGTGCGCCGGCTGACCGAGTTCATGGGGGTGATCACGAACCCCTCGGTGCTGGCGGATTGCGTGAACATCTCGAAGCACTGCATGGCGCGCGAGTACTACAAGGCGCTGATGCTCTGCCGGAAGCTCATCGAGTACGAAGACGAAAGGCTGGGGAATGTCCCTTCAGGCGTATCAACAGGCGGCGACGCGGGCTGAAAACCCCCGCGACATGGAATACCGCCTGTTCGCGCAGGTGACCCGCGCGCTGATGGAAGCCGCCGCCCTCGATCGTACGGAGGTCGGCAAGCGCGTCGACGCGCTCGACTGGAACCGCCGGATGTGGGCGACGCTGGGCACGGATTGCGCCAACCCCCAGAACGGCCTGCCGGCGCCGTTGCGGGCCTCGTTCATCTCGCTCAGCATCTGGGTCAGCAAGCACACCACCCTGGTCATCCGGAACCAGGAGGAGATCGAGCCCCTGATCGAGATCAACCGCATGATTATGCAGGGCCTCGCCAGCCAGGGATCCCAGGCCGCGGCCTGACGCCCGACCGCTTCGTAGGTTTCAAAGGCCGCGGCGACCCCGCGGCCTTTTGCTTGCGCGCCATGTGGTCGGCAGGTCCTGCCGGGCTGCAGAAATGGCTAATGGCGACGGTCCAAACGGCGCACGCTGATATCCGGAAATAGCAATAAAAACAACATTCTGAGGCGGTCCTGGCGTGGTTAATCCTGGCCTGGGACTTGCTTGGTCGTGCATGGGCGAAAAATCGCCCGCCGGCAGAAGTCCGGACAACCCCTCCAGAATGGAAGGATCTACCCATGGCCAACTCGGTCAACACGAACGTCAGCGCGATGATCGCGCTGCAAAACCTGAACATGACCAATGCGGATCTCAACAAGACGCAGGGGAGGATCAACACCGGACTGAGGATCGCCAACGCCAAGGACAACGGCGCTGTCTGGGCCATCGCTCAGAACCAGCGTGCGACGTCCCAGTCGTTGAACGCCGTCCGCGAGTCTCTGCAGCGCGGTCAATCCACGGTGGACGTGGCCATCTCGGCCGGCGAAACCGTGTCGGACCTGCTCCTTCAGATGAAGGAAAAGGCCCTGGCCGCCGCCGACGCCTCG